>Ga0187784_10000849_pt1 | contig 23484 bp, 28 predicted proteins | sample 1015_SJ02_MP15_2_FD_132964 | JGI IMG/M metagenome (GOLD analysis project Ga0187784, IMG submission 132964) | Tropical peat soil microbial communities from peatlands in Department of Meta, Colombia - 1015_SJ02_MP15_20_MG | ecosystem: Environmental > Terrestrial > Soil > Wetlands > Peat | place... | reverse complement strand
TCGAGACGCGATGCTTCGCTGCGCATCGCTCCTCAGGATGAGGCGAGATTGAATCGGGCATCGCCGGTCGATGCGGATTTTGTCTCGCGCGGCGAAGCATGCTACACCGCCTCGCCTCATGGAGCTGTCGGTCGTCATTCCCGTGCGCAACGAAGCGCCCAACATCGCGCCGCTGGTGGCGGAGATCCGCGCCGCGCTCGACGGCGCCTGCGATTACGAGATCGTCTACGTCGACGACGGCTCGAGCGACGAGACCGCGGCGTCGATCCGCGCGCTGGCGCGCGACTTCCCGCGCCTCAGGCTGGTGCGCCACCGCGCGCCCGCGGGGCAGAGCGCGGCGATCCTGAGCGGCGTCCGGGCGGCGCGCGCCGCCTGGATCGCCACGCTCGACGGCGACGGCCAGAACGATCCCGCCGACATCCCGCGGCTCTGGCGGATGGCGCGGCAAGCGCCGGCGAGCCCGCCGCTGATGCTGGCGGGCTGGCGGCAACGGCGGCGCGACGGCTGGGTGAAGCGCCTCTCCTCGCGCATCGCCAACGGGCTGCGCGCGGCGCTGCTCGGCGACGGCACGCCCGATACCGGCTGCGGCCTCAAGCTCTTCGACCGCGCCCTTTTCCTGGAGCTGCCGTTCTTCGACCATTGCCACCGCTTCCTGCCGGCGCTGGTGCGGCGCCAGGGCGGGCGCGTGCTGTCGGTGGCGGTGAACCACCGCCCGCGCCGGCGCGGCGCGTCGCATTACGGCACGCTCGACCGGCTGTTCATCGGCATCGCCGATCTCCTGGGCGTGATGTGGCTGATGCGCCGCGCCGGGCCGGCAAAGGTTGCCGAAGATGACGGCTGAGCCGGAGACCCGGCCGCTCAGGCGGCTGCGCCTGGCCGGGCGGCTCCTGCTGCTGGCGCTGGTGGCAGCGGGCGCCGGGCTTGCCTGGCGCGAGCGCGGCGCGCTCGACGCCGCCGCGATCGCGCGCGTCCTCGCGCACTACCCGGCGGCGCCGCTGGTCTTCCTCGCGCTCCACACGGCGGCGAGCCTGATCTTCTTTCCGCGCACCGTGCTGGCGGTGGCGGCGGGCGCGCTGTTCGGCGCGTGGTGGGGAACCCTCTGGGCGGCGCTCGGCAGCGTCCTGGGCGCGGTGGCGGGGTTCCTGCTGGCGCGCGCGGTCAATGGCGGGCTGATCGAGCCCGAGAGCCTGAGGCGCCTCGGGCCGATGCTGCTGCGCGCCGAGCGCGGCGGCTGGCGCGCGGTGGCGGTGCTGCGGCTGGTGCCGGTGATCCCGCATTCGCTGTCCAATTACGCGCTGGGGCTGACGCGGCTCGACCTCGGAAGCTACGCGCTGGGCTCGCTGCTGGGACAGTTGCCGATGACTTTTGCCTGCGCCGATCTCGGCGCCGCCGGCGAGACGCTCGCCGCGGGCCGGGCGGGCTGGGTTGCGCCGACGGCGGTCGGGCTCGCGGCGCTGGCGCTGTCGGCGGCGCTGCCGCGGCTGCTCGCCCGGAAAACCGCGCCGCCGCCCTGAGGCGGGGCCGGCGGGCGGGACAGCCGCGGCGGACGCCGCTCCGGGAGATGGAACGGGCCTTCCCATTATCGAGAGAGGCTCCTAGTATGGCTCGGGCCGCGGCGGCCCGTGCCGGCCGCGCTGAGGCTTGAGAGGATGCGAGCGGTGAGCCATCATCCGTCGACCTTCCGCGATCCCGACGACGCGCCGGACGAGCCCGAGGCGCCGGAGACCCCCGAGAAGCGCCCGGCCGAGATGCCGGTCAACGAGCTGGAATCGCGCCTCTTCAAAGGGCGCAAGGTCATGGTGTTCGGCCAGATCACCGACCGCCTCGCGCGCGACGTCGTCGCCCGGATCCTGGCGCTCGCCGACGAATCGGCGAAGCCCATCCAGATCTACGTCAACTCGCCGGGCGGCCACGTCGAATCCGGCGATTCCATCCACGACATCATCAAATTCGTGCGCGGCAGCGTGCCCGTCTACATGATCGGCACCGGCTGGGTCGCCTCGGCGGGCGCGCTGATCTATGCCGCCGGCGAGAAGAAGCTGCGCTTCTGCCTGCCGAACACGCGCTTCCTGCTGCACCAGCCGATGGGCGGCGTGCAGGGGCCGGCGACCGACATCGAGATCGAGGCGCGCGAGATCCTCAAGATGCGCGAGCGACTGAGCCAGATCATCGCCGCCGAGACCGGACAGCCGGTCGAGCGCGTGCGCAAGGACACCGACCGGAACTATTGGATGTCAGCCGCCGAGGCGATCGAGTACGGGCTTGCCAGCAGGATCATCACCTCGATCAGCGAGCTGACCTGAAACCGGCGCGGGGCGGGGGCCCGGCGTCCGGCCGACATCATGCTGAGCCGCCAGGGAGGGGCATCGCATCATGGCAGAGGCCGCAATCATCGGGACGGGACGACGATACCGCGACAGCAAGCTGAGGCTTTGGGGCCATCAGTCGCGGACCTGGGTGGTGGAGTCGGTGTTCATCGGCGCGGACGGGCTGGAGCACGTCCGGCTCTGCTGCCTCGACGAGCCCTCGCTCTACAAGACGCTGTCGACCGCGGCGCTGAAGGACAAGCGCCAGTTCGAGCCGGCCGAAGGCACGGGCTGAGCGAAGCTCTCGCTGCCCGCCCCACCTCACTCCAACCCTCTCCGCCCCTCGGGGGCGGAGAGGGAGGGACCCGCGTAGGGGGAGGGTGAGGTGGGGATCTTGTGCGCTGTATCCGGCCTTTCTCATTCCGCGCCCTACGCCTTGTAGGCCATGCGGAAATTGCCCCAGTGGCGGCCGCGCACCGTGATGGGGGCGGCGACGTCCTTCACCGTCGTGTAAGCGCCGCCGCCCATGTCGCGGCGGAAGGCCTGGAGGCGGAAGGGCTCCCGGTTCGCGGCCATGGCCAGCGCGACCCGGTCGGTGAAGAGACGCCGGTTGCGGCAATTGGTCCGGTTCCATTCCACGTCCGGCCGCTGCGGCTGCGAATATTTCGCCATATGCGTCGGCGCAAAGCCGTTGCGGTCGAAGACGGCGGCAATCGCGATCCGCGCGTCCGAGGCGGCGACCGCGTCGATGACCGGCATGACCAGCCGGTCGGCGACCGGAACGAGCCTGGTCATCGCCTGCGGCGGATCGGTGCCGGCGATCGGCTGGTAAGCCTCGTCGAAGAGATCCTCGAACGTCATGTCGCGGCGGTCGAGCGCCTGCTCGAAGATCCCGGCGATGCGCCCGGCGGTCTCCTGGGCGAGGCGGATGAAGGGCGTGTCGACGGTCTCGACGCCGGTGTCGGTCATCGCCACCATCAGCGCCTCCGCCGCCGCCACCAGGCGCAAGAGGCGGTCGCGGGCGGAGCGGAGGTCGCGGCTCGAGGCGTCGACGCCGCCGCTCATGCCCGAGACGTCCGAGGCGAAGCCCCGGCAGCGCCCGTCGATCTCCGCCGCCGCGGCGCCGATGCTCCGCGCCTCGCCTTCGAGCGAGCGCATGGCGACGCCGATCTCCTCCACCGCCTTGCCGACCGCGGCGTTCTTCTGGCGCGTCTCCTGCGCCTGGGCGGCGCCGCGGGTCGAGCGCTCGATCACCCGCGCGGCGCTGGTCTCGAGCGCCTTCAGCGTGTTCTCGATCTCGGCGGTGGCGTCGGCGGTGTTGCGCGCCAGCGCCTTCACCTCGGCGGCGACGACGGCGAAGCCCCTGCCCGCCTCGCCGGCGCGCGCCGCCTCGATCGTCGCGTTGAGCGCCAGGAGATTGGTCTGCTTGGCGATGGCGTGGATGTCGGCGGCTACCTTGCCGACGTTGCGCAGCGCGCCGCCGAGCCCCTCGGCGTCGTTGCGGATTTGGGTCACGAGCTCGGCGAGGCCGCCGATCGCCTCGAGCGCGCCCTGCAGCATCTTGCGCGAGCCCGCCATGTTGTCCTGCACGCCGCGCGTCACCGCCTCGGCCTGCCCGGCCGTCTCGGTGACTTTCCGGTTGCTCGCCAGCATCGCCTCGGCGGCGCCGCGCATCGCCGCGAAAGCCTGCGCCTGCGCGTCGATCCGGCCGCTGATCTGCTCGATCAGTCCCGCGACATCGGCGAGATCGAGGCCGAGCTTGCCCGCCTCTTCGGCAAAGCCGGCAAACCGGGCGGCGAGCGTGGGCTCTCCCGTGCTCATGATCTTTCCCCTCCTCACACAGCGGGGAAATCATCGGCACGGCATGCCTGCCAATTCCTTAACGGCCCGGCGGCGCCCTGCCGCGTTCCGCCCCTCTTCCCGCAACGCTTCGCGTTGCGGGAAGAGGGAAGCGGTGCCGCACGCACAGTGGGGGAGCTCAGAGGTCGGCGTACATCCGGCCGCGGTTGAAGATGCGCTTGGGGTCGAAGGCGGATTTGACGCGGGCGCCAAGCGCGGCAAGGCCGGGCGATTGCGGCTGGAAGACCGGCACGGCGGCGCGCAGACCGTCGGAGGCGCGGATCAGCGTCGCGTGGCCGCCGCTGCGGGCGAGCGCGGCGCGGATCGCGGCGGCGCCGCCGTCGCCCGCTTCCGGCAAGGCGAGCCAAAGGAGGAGACCGCCCCAATCGAAGAAATGCGCCGCCCCCATCGCGCCCGCCGCAGCCGCAACCGCCGGGCCGGCCGCCGCCGGCAGCGAGAGGCGCCAGACGGCGCGGCCGCCGCAGCCGGCAAACGGCGCCAGGTCGCGCACCGCTCGCCAGAGACGCGCCGAGTCCTCGCCTTCGGCCGTCTCGGCGACGCCGAAGGACGCGAGCGCGCCGCGCAAGGCCGCGGCGCGCGCGGCGAGCGACGGCGCCGGCCCTTCGAGGCGCAGCAGCGTGAGCGGCCGGCCGCGCCCGCTTTCGCCGGCCGGGAGATGCGCCGCGCCGCTCACCTCTTGCGAACCGTCTAGGGCGGCGGCCATGGCGCGCTGCGCCGCCGCGTCGTCGAGGCCCGAGAGCAGCAGGCTCGCCTCGGCCGCGGCGCTAGGCCACACCGTCACCGTCACCTCGGTCAGCGCGCAGAGCGTGCCGTAGGAGCCGGCGACGAGCTTGCAGAGATCGTGGCCGGCGACGTTCTTCGCCGCGGCGCCGCCGGCCGTGAAGGTCTCGGCGCGGCCGGAAACGGCGCGAAAGCCGACGAAATGGTCGCGCGCCGCGCCGGCTCTGACGCGCCGCGGGCCGGAGAGGTTGCAGGCGATGACGCCGCCCAAGGTGGGACGGGCGGCGCCGGCGCCGAGAAGGGCGCGCCAATCGGGCGGCTCGAAGGCGAGGCACTGGCCGCGCGCGGCGAGCGCCGCCTCGATCTCGCCGAGCGGCGTCGCGGCGCCGGCGGTGAACCGGCGCTCCGCGGGCTCGTAGGCGCGGATGCCCGAAAAAGCCGAGAGGTCGAGAAGGTGCGGCGCCGGCGCCGGCCGCCCGAGGCCGCGCTTGCTGCCGCCGGCGACGAGCTCCAGCGTCTCCTCCCGCGCCACCGCGGCGACGACGACCTCGGCCAGCGCGCGCTCGTCGGCGGGGCGGAAGCGGGCCATCGGGGTCCAGGACCGCGGCGGGCCGGGGAAAGGCCTCCGGCGGCGAAAGCGGGCGCGCTCAGCCCTGGCGGGCCTTGAAGCGCGGATTGACCTTGTTGATGACGTAGACGCGGCCCTTGCGGCGCACGATGCGGCAGTTCTTGTCGCGCTTCTTCAGCGTCTTCAGCGAATTGGCGATCTTCATGGGCGGCATCCTCGCGCAACCGGCCGGGCCGGAAGGCGCGCAAGATAAGGAGACGCGGCAGGGAAGTCAACCGGCGGCGCTGGTTGGTAGTGTCCTAATTTGGGCCGATGCCTTTAGGATACGCGCGTATAAAGTCGCCGCCACCTGCTTTGTCCGGAATGAAGGAACAATCGTTCGCCCGGGCAAATTCCTTTGCGGCTTCGGGAACCGAGCCAAGTAGGCTGGGATAACGGTCATCCACCCGCAATACCAAACCAGGGGCGAGACGATCCAAAATCTCCCTCAGATCTTTGCGGAAGCGATCTTCGTTAGTCATTGCGCGCCCCTTCCTATCACGAAGTCCGTTTCACCAGTTCCTCTAGGGACCATAGCCGGTTCTCGACCCCTCCCGCCATAGCAGGCGTCATCCGCAGAAAGGAATTAAAGAGAATTGAAGGGACACAATACTTAATTCCGAGCCAGTGAATTAAGTATTGTGTCCCCGAAACTACCGAAACTACCATGAATTAAGTATTGTGTCCCCGAAACTAGCGAAACTACCAAACTCTTGTCCCCGAAACTCACTTCGCCTTCTTGATCGAGGAGAGCGGCGGGCGGGCGGAGCCGGCGAGCGCGTAGAAGCGATAGGCCTTCACCACGCCGCCGTCCAAGGCGATGATCGTCTTCACCCAGCGCTCGGCCTCGGCGACGATCTGCAGCTTGTGCGGCTTCGGCAGCGCCTTGATGTCGACGGTCTGCACCAGATTGTCCCAGCCGAGCACGATCTGCAGCTTCACGCTATGGGTGATGTCCTCGGTGATGCGCACGTCGAAGCCCAGGCTCTTGAAGCAATCGGTGTATTGCCGCAGCGTCCAGAGCGAGGGCGGGTGCGGCTGCAGCGCCAGCCACATCGCCAATTCCGGCCGCTTCGCCAGCTTCGGCTCCAGCACGTAGTCGGTCAGCAAGAGCTGGCCGCGCTGCTTCAGGCCGAGGATCAGGACGCGCATGAAGCGCTCCTTGTCCTGGACCATGTAGGTGGCGCCGCGGCCGAGGATGCAGTCGAAGGCGCCGGTGCGCAGCTCGAAGGTCTCGGGATCGATCACGCTGATCGGCGCGTGCCGCTGCTTGCCGGCGGCGACCGACATCTCCATGCCGCGCCGCGCCAGCTCCGGGTCGCGCTCGAGGCCGGTGACATAGGTGCCGAAGGCATCGGCGATGGCGCGCGCCGCGCCGCCGAGGCCGGCGGCGACGTCGAGCATGCTCATCGCCGGGTTGGCGGCAAAGGGCTTGACCAGATTCAGCACGTACTCGGCATTGCCCGGCAGGTGGAAGCCGGGCCCCCACAACCACTGCCGGATCACCAGCGGATCGAGCGGCGCCACCGGCTCGCCGGCGGCATGGGGATGCAGGTCGAGCTGCGGCTCGACCGTCGACGGCTGAGCCTCGCCCTCGCCGCGCAAGCGGGCAATGATCCGGGCGAGCAGCGACGGCCGGGCGGCAGCAAGGTCGGTGCTGTCGGCCATCATCCTCCTGGGGTCGGCCGGCGCGGCCGGAAGACCGCGCCGGCCTCAGAGTTCCCCACCCGACCGAGTCGGGTCAAGCGCGCGCTCACTCCGCCGCGGAAGCGGCCACGGCGCGCTCGCGCGGCTTCGCCCCCTGCGCGCGGCCGGCGAAGAACTGCTTGATGTTGCGCGTCGCCTGGCGCAGGCGCTGGCGGTTCTCGACCAGCGCGATGCGCACGAAGCCCTCGCCATGCTCGCCGAAGCCGACGCCGGGAGAGACCGCGACATTGGCCTCTTCCAGCAGCAGCTTGGAGAAGGCGAGGCTGCCCAGCTCGGCAAAGCGCGGCGGCAGCGGCGCCCAGGCGAACATGGTGGCCTCGGGGCTCGGCACGTCCCAGCCGGCCTGGCGCAGCCCCTCGATCAGCACGTCGCGCCGCGCCTTGTAGCGCTGGCGGATCTCGGCGATGCAGTCCTGCGGCCCGTTGAGCGCGGCGGTGGCCGCCACCTGGATCGGCGTGAAGGCGCCGTAATCGAGATAGGACTTGACCCGCGCCAGCGCCGCGATCAGGCGCTTGTTGCCGACGGCGAAGCCGATGCGCCAGCCGGCCATGGAATAGGTCTTGCTGAGCGAGGAGAATTCCACCGCGATGTCGCGCGCGCCCGGCACCTGCAGGATCGAGGGCGGCGGCGTCTCGCCGAAATAGATCTCGGCATAGGCCACGTCGGAGAGCACGATGATGCCGTGATGGCGGCAGAAATCGACGACCTCGGCGAAGAAGTCGAGGCTCACCACCTGGGCGGTGGGATTGGCGGGGAAGTTGAGCACCAGCGCCACCGGCCGCGGCACGGAATGCGTCACCGCCTGCTTCAGCTCGCGCATGAAGTCGACGCCCGGCACCAGCGGCACGTGGCGCAGCGAGGCGCCGGCCATGATGAAGCCGAAGGCGTGGATGGGATAGCAGGGATTGGGCACCAGCACGATGTCGCCCGGCGCGGTGATCGCCTGCGCCAGATTGGCGAGCCCCTCCTTGGAGCCCAAGGTGGCGATGATCTCGCTCTCGGGGTCGAGCGCCACGTCGAAGCGGCGGGCGTAATAGGCGGCATAGGCGCGGCGCAGCCCGGCGATGCCGCGCGACACGGAATAGCCGTGGCTCCGGGGGTTCTGCACCGCCTCGATCAGCTTCTTGACGATGTGCTCGGGCGTGGCGCCGTCGGGGTTGCCCATGCCGAGATCGATGACGTCGCGGCCCGCCGCCCGCGCCTTGGCCTTGAGCGCGTTGACCTCGGCAAAGATATAAGGCGGCAGCCTCTTGATGCGGTAAAATTCTTCCTGCATGGTGACCATCGAGCGCGAGAGTGGGCGACCGGTCATTCTAGGCCGTCGGGCGGCCGGAGGCGAGAGGCAAGAGGCGCCGCGGTTCCCGGATGCTGCCGCGCAATCCTTAACATTCATCAACCGGCGGAGAAAATCGCATGAAGGCGGAGGAATTGCGCCAGCTCCAAGCGCCGTTCAAGGCGCTCTATCGCGAGGCGCCGGAACAGGCGGTGATCACGCTGCGCGCCAAGGGGGCGCTGGGCGAGGACGGCGTCACCTGCAAGGTCGAGACCGGCAAGGCGCTGGTCGAGGCGGGCCTCCACCCCGCCTCCGGCGGCGACGGCATCGCGCTGTGCTCGGGCGACATGCTGCTGGAGGCGCTGGTGGCCTGCGCCGGGGTGACGCTCAAGGCGGTGGCGACGGCGCTCGAGCTGCCGCTGCGCGGCGGCACGGTAAGCGCCGAGGGCGAGCTCGATTTCCGCGGCACGCTGGGCGTCGACAAGACGGCGCCGGTGGGCTTTCGCGAGATCCGCCTGGGCTTCGAGCTCGACAGCGACGCCAGCCCCGACCAGCTCGACACGCTGATGAAGCTCACCGAGCGCTATTGCGTCGTCTTCCAGACCCTGAACCGGCGCCCGGCGCTCAAAATCGCGCGCCGCGTCAAGGGCGGGTGAGCGGCGCCGCGCGCGGTCAGGCGACCGTGCCGTCCTTGGCGACGGTGACGGTCTTGTCCGTGCCGGCCTTGTCCGTGACCGTCGCGGTCCAAGCGCCGTCGCCCTTGGGCGCGATTGCCGTAATCGTCGCGTAACCGGCGGCCGCCAGGCGTTGGCGCGCCTGTTGTTCGGTCAGCGAGCCGGCGACGAACTTGTTGGCGAGATAGACGCCGTTGCTGAGTCCCATCAGGGTCTGAAACGTCTCGGGAATGGCGGGAATCTCGTAATCGTCGAGGACGTGGATGGCAACGTAGAGCGCCGTCAGCACGGTGAAGAACAGCATCTGCACCCGCGTCACGTCGATCTGGCCGCCGGCGACGACGAGATCGCTCCACGCCGGCTTTTCACCACGGGCGAGTTTTGGCGTCACTCCCGCCGCGCCCGGCGGCGCGAGCGAGGTGCCCAAGCTCGCCGCGCCGCTGATGCCGAGCAGCATCAGCGTGCCCGGGGTCAATACAATCAGATTTCCGGAGAGCGCGATGACATAGGCGGTAGCCGCGCCCACCAGCAGCGTCCACAACATGACCTGGAACTGCGACAAGCTGGCGCGTCCGTCCGGCGCTTCGATGATTTTCAGCATGAGGCCGATGGCCCTGAGCCCTGCCGGCTTGTTGTTCAAGTAGAGGAACAGCAAGAGCAGCGCCACGACGGCCAACGCCGCCGTGAACCCGACCCACCAGCTCGTGACGCCTATGGTGCGAACCGCGTTGATGAGAGCGGCGTTGTTCGCATTCGTGGCAGTGACCCAGACCTCCGCTTCCGGCACCAGAGTAAGGAAGGTGCGGATGCCGGCCTCATCCTTAAACAGGCCGACAAAGGCGTCGGAGGGCGAGGGCGGCATTTCCGGCACGGCTGCGGAAACGACCAGCTTCTTCGCGTTCACGATCTCCAGGGTGCGCACGTCCGGCGACTGCACCCACGCGCCCTTGTCGTCGCTGGTGCGCCAGCGAAATTGGACCGCCACCAGGGCGTCGGCGAGGGTGGTCTTGTCCTCCGGATTGGCGTTCTCGAGAATGATCTTGACCGCGCCGGAGCGCGGCTGCCAATGCGTCGTCGGATCGATCGACACCTTCATATTCGCCGGATAGGCGTGGACGGTGGCTGGGCTCGCCTTCGGCGCCTCGGGCTGCTCCTGCGGCACGCGGGCCAAAAGGGCCACCAGCAAGATGACCGCGAGCAGCGCTATCGTCGGCCACAGCTTCTGGATTTGATCCTTCATCGTTCCCTCCCTGCCCCCCCCCCCGCAGGCACCGCCGGCCGGCGCAGCGGCGCCTCCCCGCCGTCGGTTTTTCAGTATATCTATTGTTAATGGAAATTAACAGCCATACTCTCGTTTAGGACGCTTTCTCCGTCCCAACGCAGCTTCGCAATAGATGAAAGAGCACAATCCACCTCTATTCGAGGATAGAGGGATGCATCGCCGCGCCGCGGCATAACATCAGGTGCAACGCAGCGCCCGGCCGGGTCTTGGACCCCCGGCCGGAGACCGGGAGGTGCTCCATGCAGGACAAGCGCACGACCCTGCGCGATCTCGCCGCCGGCGTCTTCGTCACCCTCGCCCTCGCCCTTCCCTTCCTCCATCTTCCCGGCGACGGCGCGGCGCGGATGAAAGTGCATTTCCGCAGCGACGACGGCGGGAGGGCGCGCGTGCTCTCGACCGAGACCTCGCGCAGCCTCTGCACGGTCATGGCCGCGGCGCTCTCCTACGACGATCCCGCCACCGGCGCCTTCACCCGCGTGAACTGCACCGACGAGGCCGCGGCCGGCGCCGACCGCCTTTAATTCGGCTTGCCGGGGTCCTTGACGTTCGGGATCTTGTCGAACTCGATGTTGACGACCTTGCCGTCGACCTTCTCGACGCGGCGGATATAGACCGTCTGGACGACGTCGCGCGTCGCCGGGTCGATCTCGATGGCGCCGCGGGGGCTGTCGATCTTCATGCCTTTCAGCACCGCCATCGCCTTGTCGGCATCGATCTGGCCCTTGAGCGCCTCGATCACCCTGTAGATCGCCGCCATGCCGTCATAGCCGCCCACCGACATGAAATTGGGACGGATGCCGGGATAGGCCGCCTCATAGGCCGTGACGTAGGCCTTGTTGAGCTGGCTGTCATGGGCGTAGGAGTAGTGATGCGAGGTGATGATGCCGAGCGCGGCATCGCCCATGGCGGGCAGCTCGTCGTCGTCGGTGACGTCGCCGGTCGCCAGGATCTTGAGCCCGGAGCGGGTCAGCCCCTGCTCGGCAAAGGTCTTCATCAAAGCCGTCGGCTGCTCGCCCGAGGGCACGAAGAGGAAGACCGCCTGCGGCTTCAGATCGCCCACCTTCTGCACATAGGCGGCGAAATCCGGACTCTTCACCGGCATCCGCACCTTGCCGACGATCTGGCCGCCGGCGGCGGTGAAGGCCTTGTCGAACGCCTCTTCCGCGTCATGGCCGGGCCCATAGTCCGAGGTCATGATATAGACCTGCTTGACGCCGTTCTTGGCCGCCCATTGCGCCAGCGGCTCGGTGACCTGCGGCAAGGTGAAGGAGACGCGGGCGATATAAGGCGATTTGGTGGTGATGATCGAGGTCGCGGCGTTCATGATCACCATCGGCACCTTGGCCTCGGTGGCGATGTCGGCGACCGCGAGCGCGTTGGGGGTGAGCAAGAAACCGGCGAGGAAATCGACCTTGTCGCGCGTCACCAGCTCCTGCGCCAGGCGCTTGGCGACATCGGGGGCGACGCCGGTGGTGTCGCGGCGCAGGATCTCGATCTTGCGGCCGGCGACGGTGTCGCCATGCTGCTGCATATAGAGCTTGCCGCCGTTGTCGATCTGGCGCGCGCCGCCGGCGAAGGGGCCGGAATAGGGCAGGAGGAGGCCGATCTTGATCGGCTCCTCGGCGCGCGCGGCGCCCGGCGGCGCGACGAGGCCGAGCGCGAGCGCGGCAAGGACGGCGAGGCCGGAAGCGAAGCGTCTCCTCTGCATGGGCGTTTCCTCCATTGGTTTTATTGCCGGTCGTCTTAGCATAGCGGCCGCCGGAACGGGAGAGCGTCTTCCCGCTCCGGCCGCGCAAGCCCGCGCTCTAGGACGCCGCGGGCGCGAGCGAGCACGCCGCCGCCTCATAGCGGCCCGAGCCCATGCCGCCTTCGGCAAAAATGCCGTGGCGGGCGATCCAGGCGAAGGAGTCCTCGAACGCCTCCTTCGTGTAGGGCTCGAAGACCAGGCGCTCGCCCGGACCCCAGCGCCGCGTATCCATGGCCGCGTGGAAGCGCTCGGGAAACTCCTTGGCGTAGTAACGGGTATAGCGCTCGGGACGGAGATCGATATCGCGCTGCGCCCGGCGGAGCGCGCGGAAATATTTGCGCACGTCCTCGGGATCGGGCGCGCCGGTGAGCATGGCGGCGATCATGAAGGTGGCGTCGATGATTTTGCGGAAGCCCAACTGCTCGGCGAAGTAGTAGGGCCCGTTGAAGAGATGCGCCGCCGGCACGCGGCCCTCGAGCAGCAGCTCCATGCGCCGGAACAGGAGCCCGTCGGCGAAGGACAGCCTGATCTCGGCCGCTGGCAGATACTGCTCCAGCGCCTGGAGCGTGGAATAGTGGCTGCCGGACTGGTAGCCGACCGAGATCGGCACGCCGGCGAGATCGGCCGGTTGGCGCAGGGGAGAGTCCGCCGGCACGAAGATGCCGGCGGGCGCCACCGAATAGGCGTCGGCATAGAGCTTGCCGTGGCCGCTCGAGGCGGCGACGCTCACCGTCCAGTGGCAGGCGCAGGAGACGTCGCTGCTGCGGCCCTGCTCGAAGGTCTGATAGGCGCCGACCCTGTCGCCGAGATCGTGGCGCTTGCCGTCCTTGGAGACGAGCTCGTCGCGGAAGGCGTAATCGAGCCCCTCGGCGGCGAAGTAGCCCTTCTCCTCCGCGACCCATTCCTGAAGCCGCATATGCGGCGCGATGATGAACGTCGCCATCGGACCTTTCTCCCGGCGCGGCCCGGGCGCCCCGCTCGATCGCCGCGCGGTCGAAGGGGCGCCGGAGCGACTGACGGAACTCCGATCCTCGGCGCCGGGCAACCCCGGCACCGCGGCCCGGGCTCAGACCGTCTCGGCCGCCTTCTGCTTCTGCCAGGCGTCGAGGATGCGCCGCGCCCCGTTCCTGGCGGGATCCATGGCGCCTTCGGTGCCGGGCTGCTTTGCCGTCAGCTCGATGACGTAGCCGTTGGGATCGCGGAAATAGATCGAGTGGATGAAGCCGTGATTGGAGATGCCGCGGACCTCGCGGCCCTCGGCCTTGCCCTGCTCGAACATCCGCAGGAGCTCGTCGTTGTCGACCTCGACGGCGATGTGCAGATCGTAGTCGTGCTGGTCCTTGAACTCGAAAGGCCGGTCCGGCGCCTCGAAGAAGGCGAGGTAGGAGCCGTCGCCCATCTCGTAGAAGGTGTGCAGCACGTCGGTGCGGCGGCCGGTCATGGATTCCTTGATGTGCAGCGCGCCGGCGAGCCTGAGGCCGAGGAAGCCCTCATAGAAGCGCCGCGTCTCCTCGGAGTCGCGGCAGCGATAGGCGTTGTGGTGGAGACCCTTGATCACGGTCGACCTCCCTTCTCGGCGCGGCGGCCGGGCCGCCGCGCGCCGCGGTTGCTCATAAGGTGATGAAGGGCTGTCCCTTCATCTGCTCGGCGAAGCCCTTGATCACCTCGTAGACCTTGGCCGAGCTCGGCCGGCTGTGCATGGTGTCGAGCCAGCGCGCGACGTTGGGATAGGACTTGAAGTCGCAGCGGATGAGCTCGCCGACCTGGACGATGGCGAAGCCGAAATAGTCGGCGATGGTAAGCTCGTTGCCGCAGAGGTACTTGTTGCCGGCGATGATGTGGTCGTTGAGGATCCGCAGCCAGTTCTGAGTCCTCTCCTTCGCCCATTCGATCGTCGCCGCATGCGCCTCGTCCGAGCGGCGCTTGTGGCCGGGGAAGGTCTGGGGATAGATCAGGCCGTAGCCGTAGTCGCGATAGAAATTCGAGTTGAGCCAGTCCATGACCTCGTTGACATGGGCGCGCTGCTTGAGGTCCTTGGGATAGGCCGGCGAATTGATCTTGTCGGCGAGGTATTTGAGGATCGACGAGCTTTCGGTGAGGCGGAAATCGCCGTCCTCGAGCACCGGGATCATCTTGTTGGGATTGATCTTGGCGAAGGGCTCCTTGAGATGCTCGCCGGTGAAGAGATCGACCACCTGCATCTCGCAGGCGATGTTGCTGTCGGTGATGAACTGGATGACCGGGCGGCTCGTGGTCGAGGCCGGGTGCATGTAGAGCTTCATGTCGGCGCCTCCCTCGCAGGTTCGTTGTGGAGATGCCTATCCATGACACATCCCCGGGGAAACGCCAAGCGGCTCGGCGCGCCGCGCCGGCGCGCCGCCGCGTGGGATGCGTCCCACGCCGCCGCGGCCCTGCGCGGCTCAGGCTCGAGGATGATCGGGCGGCGCGCTCAGGCCCAGGCGACGCTGGTGGCGGCCTTCTTCTCGGGCTGGAGAATCTCGGCCAGCAGCCGCATCGTCTGATGCATCACCGGCCAGGGCAGCTTGCCCGACTGATAGCGCCCGGTGAGCACCTGCCAGCAATAGACCGCGTGGCTGCCCTTGCCGAGGCCGCTGCCGAGGCTCCAATAGGCCTTGCCGCAATTCCTGAGGAAGCCGAGGAACTCGCTCGAGCTGGCCTTGTGCTTGAACATCTTGTCGTAGGCGTCGGTGTACTCGCGCAGGATCGTGTCGACGCCGTGCCATTCGCGGCGAAGCTGATCCTTCACCAGCTCCAGCGTCGCCAGCAGCTTGGTGCGCTCGTCATTGGGGATGGCGCCGAACGGCACCTCGATGCCCTTCAGCCATTTGGCGAGGGCGACGAGGAGGGACTGCACCCGCGCGTATTGGAAGGCGTAGAAATTGATGCCCTTCCAGGCGGCGAAGATCTCGAGCGCCTTGTTCTCGGGCAGGCGGAAGGCGTCGATCAGCGGCGCGAGCGCCGCCACGTCCTTCGCCTCCCAGATCTTCTCGACCAGCCGGCGCGTCTTCTCGTCCGAGGACATGGCGTCGGGAAACGCCGCCTTCACCAGCGGCTCGAAGCGCTGGAGGATGAAAATCTCGATCTCCTTCCATTGCTCGGGGCTGATCTCGAAATAAGCCTCGTTGACGGCGATCCCCACGCGCTGGAAGACGTCCTTCATCAGGAAGGGATCGAGGGAGGGCAGGCCATCGAGCGTCTCCAGGATGCGCAGATCCTCGGCAAGCGCCTCCTGGGTCACCGACGGGTTCTGGCCGAAATTGTCGATGATGCTCTGCTGGAGATGCGGATCGTGCAGGAAGATGGTGCGGCCGCCCTCGTAGATATCGTGCTCGTTGAAGGGGAAATAGAGCTTGGTGCCGACCGGCGGGCAGCGCGGCCCCTTGCGCTCGGCCTCCGGCACCGCGTCCTTGATCAGCACGATGTTGTTGAGCGGCGGGTTGCGGAAGAAGCGCTGGGCGTTGGCGTCCTTCTCCAGCAGCTTGCGCGTCAGCGCGTTGCAGTTGAAGACCCTGGCGGAGCCGGCGTCCAGCATCGGCTTCAGATATTTGACCGACATGATGTCCCGCGCCGCAGGCGGCGCCCGTCCTGTGGAAGACCCGTGATGCCTTATCCTTACCAAGCCCTGGTTAAGGCTTGCTCAAGATGGTTACGGGGGCGGTACGGCGCAGTCCCGGCCGGGCGCCGGGCGGCAGGACCATGACGATCCCCGGCCATGCCCACCTTCAGGGAAGTTTTCTTTAATTAGAACCTTTTGATAGAGGAAGCGCCCGATGCGGCAGACCTGACCCGGCAAGACTTGCCGCCGCGCCGGCCGGCGCCGGGAAATCCCGCGCGGTTCGGCGCCCTTTGCCGTGGCACGCGGCTTGCGAGCGCCGGCAGCGGATCATCGGACCGCGAGGTCGCCGCCGGGAGTGGGATCATGAGCCGGATCGGAATTGCCGGGCTTGGCGTATTGGCGTGGTGCGCCGTGGCGCCGCCCGCCGCGGCGCAGTTCTACAGCCTCGAGGGGCGCTTCGAGTGCCTCAACGACCCCAAAGCGGTGTGCTTCGATGCGACCTCGGACGGGCCGATGGCGAAGCCGAGCGGGACGGCAACCCCCGCCGCCGCCCGCCGCCCGCCGCGCCAGCGCCAGACGCCGCAGCCGGACGCCGCGCCGCGGCAGGCCGAGGCCGCCGATCCCCTGCGCGAGATCGCCCACCGGATCGAGAATGGCCATCCCGCGGCCGAGGACCCGGCCGCCTTGCGCCGGCTGGCGGAAGCCGGCGACAAGCGGGCGCTGGAGCTGCTTGCCTGGTGCAATCTGAGGGGCTTGGGCGTGGCGCGCGACCCGCTCCAGGCCTATCTGCTCTATGGCGTCGCCGCCGGCGTCGGAGTCGCCGCAGCGCGCCGGAACCAGGCGATCATCTACGAGAACGACCTCACCTCCGAGCAGCGCCAGCAGGTGCTGCTGATCGAGAACGGCGGCGTCGCGGCGCAGGCGGAATAGGCCGGCGCGGCTTAGTGAAGCTTGTGCGGCGGCGCCGCGGTCTCAAGCAGCGCCTCGATGGCCCGCCACACGCGGCGCCACTCCGCCGCGCCGGCGCAATCGCTGCGCTCGATGCAGAGACCGATGGAATGCATCGCATAGACCGGCGCATGCCTGCCGAACCTCGTGATCAGCGCGCCCGCCTTGCGCCAGATATCCCGGTCGCTCGCCACGCCCATGGCCTCGCCTCGGGTTCCTCGCCCTCGCCTCTTCCGGCACGATCATGGGTCGGCACCGTCGGTGGACGAGGCGCCGGATCCCGACTATAATTTCACGTTGCGTTATATTCCAAAATATATAGCGAAGGCAAGCAGCATGATGGACCGAGGACCGGCGCCTCGCGCGCGCCAAGGCGGCGCGGGGGAGGCTTTCATCGAGCACGCGACGAGCAAGAGGAGAGTGCCATGAAGATGAGCGCGCGCAATCACTTTGCCGGCACCGTCACCGATGTGAAGAAGGGCCAGGTCATGGCGCAAGTGACCGTCGATATCGGCGGCGGCAACAAGGTGATGTCGGCGATCTTCGTCGAGAGCGCCGAGGATCTCGGCCTCAAGGCCGGCGACAAGGTGACCGCGGTCATCAAATCGACCGACATCATGATCTTCAAGGACTGACCCTCGCCCGCGCGGCAGGCGCTTGCGCCACATCGTATTTTGGCGGATATAGCGCGGCGACGCTCGCGCAGGGGAGGAGAACCATGACGCCGGTGCGCCACTTTCGCGCCGCGGCAGCGGCGACGCTGCTGGGGATCATCGCGCTCGGCGCCGCGCCGGCGGCGCGCGCCGAGGAGATCCTGGTGTTTGCCGCGGCGAGCCTCAAGAACGCGCTCGACGATGCCGCCGCCGCCTATCAGCGCCAAGGCGGCGACAAGGTCGGCGTTTCCTACGCGGCGAGCTCGGCGCTGGCCAAGCAGCTCGAAAGCGGCGCGCCCGCCGACATCTTCATCTCCGCCGATCTCGACTGGATGGACTATGCCGAAGAGCGCCATCTCATCAAGCCGGAGACGCGCAAGAACCTGCTCGGCAACCGCCTCGTCCTGATCGCGCCGGCAGCGAGCGATCTCAAGGTCGAGATCAAGCCCGGCTTCCCGCTCGCCGCGCTGCTCGGCGGCGGGCGGCTCGCCATGGCCGATCCCGACGCCGTGCCGGCGGGAAAATACGGCAAGGCGGCGCTCGAGAAGCTCGGCGTCTGGGCCTCGGTCGAGGCGAGCGTGGCGCGCGCCGAGAACGTGCGGGCGGCGCTCTTCTTCGTCTCGCGCCGGGAGGCGCCGCTGGGCATCGTCTATGAGACCGACGCCGCCGCGGACGCCGGCGTCAAGATCGCCGCCGCCTTCCCCGAGGACACGCACCCGCCCATCGTCTATCCCATCGCGCTGACCGCCGCCGGCAAGAACCCCGGCGCCGCGGCCTTCCTCGCCTTTCTGGAATCGCCAGCGGCGAAGCCGTTCTTCGAGAAGCAGGGTTTCACCGTCCTGCCCTAACCTCGACGAGTGGTCCCGCCGCGCAAGCTTCGCCGATCGGACGAAGCGGCTGGCCGGCATTTCCCGCGCACGCTAGCATCGCGCCATGGCCAAGCTCACCCTTCGCATCGACCTCGCGCCGAGCGGCGCCGTCGGGCCGGGCAAGATCCGGCTGCTCGAATACGTCGACGAAATGGGCTCGATCTCGGCCGCCGGCAGGGCCATGAACATGTCCTATCGCCGCGCCTGGCTGTTGATCGACGAGCTGAACCGCCTGTTCAGGAACCCGCTGGTGGCAACGCGGCTCGGCGGCAACGCCGGCGGCGGGGCGGAGCTCACGCCCTTCGGCAAGAGCCTCGTGCGCCATTATCGCGACATGGAAATCGAGGCTCACGCCGCGGTGGCGCCGCATCTGAGAGCGTTCCAGGTCGAGCTGGCGGCCGCCCGCCCCCGCCGCCCGGCGCGCAAGCGGGCAGCGGAAAAAGAAGAAGAAGACGCCTAGCCGGTTGCCGGCGCGGCCGCACGCGGAAAGTTAGGAGGACGGCACCGGATCGCGCGCCTCGTCCGCCATCGCGCGCAGCGGCGCGATCGCCGCGAGAAACGCCGCGAGGCTCGCGCTGCGCAGCGGGATCCATGGCTTGCCCGACTGCCGGCACAGGCGCTTCACCGCCAGCGCCGCCTCGTGACTGATGCAATCGACCGGAAAGAGCGCGACATCGGCGCGGCTGATCAGCCCCGGCAACAGGCCGCTGCGCTCGTCGATGCCGCCGTCATGGTGCAGGAAGCGCGCCGAGGCGCGTTCGGAGACCGCGCGCAGATGGCTGACCTGGCTCGGCCGGCCGCCGATATAGAGCACCGAGAGGCCGCCGAGATCGAGAGCGCCCGCGCCCTCGGCGCCATCGATCAGCGCCGCCAGATTTTCTTCGGCCGCCGCCAGCTCCCGGCGCAGCGCGTCGCGCTCGCTGAGCGCCCGCCGGCAGGCTTCCTCCGCCTCGCCGCGCGCCGCCGTCGCCTGTTCGAGCCGGCGCTCGGCCCGCTCGCGCCGGGAGGCCTCCGCCGCGAGCCGCCGCTCGCGGTCGGCGACCAAGGCGGAGAGGGCGGCCGCCTGCGACGGCGCCTCGTCCCGCTTGCCGCCGGCGGCCTCCGCCTCGATCCGCCGCGACAATTCGTCGGCAAGCGCGCGCAGCTTCGCGTCCCGCGTCATGACCGCCTCGCGCAATTGCGCCTGCTGGCGCTCGATCTTCGCCAGCAACGCCGCCTGCTCCTGCTCGAGCCGATGCAGCCGGCGGATGTCGGCGCGATTGGCGGTCCCGACCAGATGCGAGAGCATATGGACATCGCCGAAGGCGCGGCGGATGAGCGCCTCCGTCGCGGCGGGATGGGTCAGCACCGCCCAATAGGCGCCGGGGATGTCGCCGCGCTTGACCGCTTCGCTCCACAAGCCGGCGACCGCCGCTTCGCTTTTCGCCTTGGCGAACTGGTGGAGCGCGACGCGGTGCCGCTTGTCGAGCGCCTTGTTGAGGAGCCTGCTCGCGTCGTCGCGGTTGCGCGCGCAAAGCACCGCCTTGCCGTGGAGATCGTGGTCCGAGGCGGTCTCGGCCCCATCGGTTCCGATCTTGACCAGCAATTGGCGCAATTCGCCGGCCGACAGGCAGGTGCCGACGATCGAGCAATGGAGGCTCTCGCTGAGATCCCAGATCTTGCGCCGGCGCGTGGCTTGCAGGAGATCCCTGAGATCGCCGTCATCGACCGCGGCCGGCCGGGCCGGAGACGGCGCGCGAGCCACGCCGGGCATCGCCGCGTTCACGCCCTCGAATGCCCGCCATCGCCTTTCCGGAAGCACCGTCGCCCCTATGCCAGCCGCCGCGTTTGCGCTATATCTTTACAGATATAGCGATCGTCGTATTTAATCGGAGATAGCGGAGTTGTGTCAATAGCGGCGCCGCGTTGCGCCGCGCTCCTCCTGCCTCGGGAGCCTGCCCCCCATGAGACCTGCCGCGACGGTTCTGGCGCTGACGCTCCTGCTCGCCGGCTTGCCCGCCGAAGCGCGACCCTTCACCGATTCCGCCGACCGCACCGTCGAGGTGCCGGAACGGATCGCCCATGTGCTGCCCGCGGGACCGCCGGCCGCCATCATCCTCTACATGCTGGCGCCGGACCGGCTGGTGGGATGGACCCGCGCGCCCAGCGCGGCCGAACGCGCTTTCCTGCCGCCGCGCTATGGCGGGCTGCCGGAGGTGGGCCGTCTCACCGGCCGCGGCAATACGACGAGCCTCGAGGAGGTCGTCCGGCTGGCGCCGGACCTCGTGCTCGACGTCGGCAGCACGACGGCGACCTACGTCTCGCTCGCCGACCGCGTGCAGGACCAGACGCACATTCCCGACGTGCTGATCGACGGCAGGCTCGAGAACACCGCCGCGACCTTCCGCAAGATCGGCGCCTTGCTCGGCGCGGGCGAGCAGGCCGAGGCGCTGGCGCGCTATGCCGAGGAGACGCTGAGCGAGATGCGCCGGCGCACGGCGGAGATTCCGCCCGAGCGGCGGCTCAAGGTCTATTTCGCGCGCGGCCCGAAAGGGCTCGAGACCGGCGCCCGCGGCTCGATCAACACCGAAGCGCTGGATTTCGTCGCCGTCCACGACGTCGCGGCGGAGAATCTCGGGAATGGCGGCATCGTCACCGTCTCGCCCGAGCAGGTTCTCGCCTGGCAGCCCGACGCCATCGTGACCTTCAACCGCGAGTTCTATGCCTCGGTCTGGAAGGACCCGCTCTGGCAGGATGTGAAGGCGGTGCGCGACAAGCGCGTCTATCTTGCGCCGGATCTGCCGTTCGGCTGGATCGACTCGCCGCCTGCCGCCAACCGCCTGATCGGCATCCGGTGGCTGGCGAAAGTGCTGTATCCGGCGCTGTTCCCCGCCGACCTCCGGGCCGAGACACGCCGCTTCTACGGCCTCTTCTATCATCAGGAGCCGAGCGACCAGCAGCTCGACGAATTGCTGGCGGGCTCGACGCCGCGCTGAGAGGCGGGCGGGCGTCGCAAGCCGGAGGTCGCTGAAGCGAACGAGCGGACCGGCCGTATACGTAGTCCTACGTAATCGCGGGTTCAACTCAATTTAGCAATTTCATGCGATCATACCATCGCCGGTATGAGGAAGCCGATGCGCCATCGCGCGCCCGTGCCGGCAATTGGGACAGCAAGGAGCCGCAATGGCGAGGGATCGCGCGCGACCCACGGGACGAGAAAGTCCCTTCCAGGACACCGAAATCATCGTCAGCAAGACCGACCTCACGGGACGTCTCATCTACGCGAACACGGTCTTCCAGCGGGTCTCCCACTTTACGGCGAAGGAACTGATCGGCCAGCCGCACAGCATCATCCGCCACCCGGACATGCCGCGCGCGGTCTTCAAGCTGCTATGGGACACCATCGAGGCCAAGCGCGAGCTCTTCGCCTATATCCTGAATCTCGCGAGCAACGGCGATCATTACTGGGTACTCGCGCATGTGACGCCGAGCTTCGACGCCGGCGGCAAGGTGGTCGGCTACCACTCCAATCGCCGCAAGCCCGATGCCGACAAGCTCGCGAAGGTCGTTCCGCTCTACAAGATGCTGCTCGAGGAGGAAAGGCGCGGCGAGGACCGCAAGGCCGGCATGCGCCGGGCCTCGGACAGACTGATGGCGGAACTCAGGAACAGGGGCCTCGAGTATGATGAATTCGTCCTCTCTCTCTAAGGCGATCGTCCTGAGCGGGGCGGGCGTCGCGGTCCTGGCCGTCGACGGCGCCGCGGCGCTGGCGCTGGGCGAGCATGGCTGGGCCGCCGCGCTTGCCGGTCGCGGCGTCGCGGCGGCGCTCATCGTCGCCGGCCTGTTCTTTCTCGGCCGCATGGCCGCCACCCTGGGCCGCGCCGCCAAGGTGTGCGAGGCCGCCGCCACGGGCAATCTCGAGACGCGCATCTTCGAGCTGCCGGAGCCCGGGGCGATCGGCCGCATCCAGCTCGGCATCAACGACATGCTCGACATCGCCGACGCCTTCGTGCGCGAGGCGATGAATTCGGCGGATTATGTGAGCCGGGGAAAGTATTTCCGCAAAGTCCTGCTGCGCGGCCTGCCGGGCGCATTTCAGAACGCGGCCGGGACGCTCAATGCCGCGACCGACACGATGGCGGAGAAGGTGCGCAAATTCAACGGCTTCGCCGACAATTTCGAGACCAATGTCGGGAGCGTCGTCGCCGCCGTCTCCACCGCGGCGACGGAGATGCATGAAGGCGCCAAGGCCATGTCGCGGATCGCGGCGGAGGCTACGACGCAGATCACCGCGGTGGCGACGGCGACCGAGGAAGCAGCGGCCAACGTGCAAACGGTCGCCAGCGCCGCGGAGGAGCTTTCGACCTCGGTCTCCGAGATCGGCCGGCAGGTCGCCCGCTCGACCGAGATCGCGCAAGCCGCCGTCGCCAAGGCCGGCCAGGCCGACGCGACGGTCCAGAGCCTGTCCGACGCGGCGCAAAAGATCGGCGCCGTGGTGCAGCTCATCCATGACATCGCCTCGCAAACCAACCTCCTCGCCCTCAACGCCACGATCGAGGCCGCGCGCGCCGGAGAGGCGGGAAAAGGCTTCGCGGTGGTGGCGGGCGAGGTGAAGCACCTGGCTTTGCAAACCGCGAAGGCGACCCAGGACATCACCGACCAGGTCGGCGCCATTCAGGCCGCCACCGGCGACGCCATCGGCGCCGTCCGCGATATCGGCGCCACGATCAGCGAGATCAACGGCATCGCGGCGGCCATCGCCGCAGCGGTCGAGGAGCAGGGCACCGCGACCCAGGAGATCGCCCGCAACGTCCAGCAGACGGCGGCCGGAACGCAAGAGATCTCCGGCAACATCGTCGCGGTGACGCAAGCGGCGAGCGAGACCGGAGACGCCGCCAACGGCGTGTTCGGCGCCGCCGCGAAGCTCACGGAGCAGGCGGATCGGCTGAAGCAGGAAGTCGCGAGCTTCATGGCAGAGGCCCGCGCCGCGTAGGGCCTGCTCCGCCCCTGGAGCGCTTCGCCGCCATTCTTCCCAGCGCGAGATCATCTACGGTATCCTCGCGGGATGAATTCGGCCTTTCGCGGTCTTTTCCTGCAACCGGCGCGGCGCAGGCGCGGTCGTCGCAAGCGCCGGACGGGCTGAGGCGCCCATGGCCTCCGAGCGCGTCCAGCGCCGGCTCGCCGCCATCCTGGCAGCCGACATTGCCGGCTACAGCCGCCTGACGGCGGCGGACGAAGAAGGCACGCTGGCGCGGCTGCGGGCCTTGCGCGAGGAACTGATC
>Ga0187784_10000846_pt1 | contig 23500 bp, 18 predicted proteins | sample 1015_SJ02_MP15_2_FD_132964 | JGI IMG/M metagenome (GOLD analysis project Ga0187784, IMG submission 132964) | Tropical peat soil microbial communities from peatlands in Department of Meta, Colombia - 1015_SJ02_MP15_20_MG | ecosystem: Environmental > Terrestrial > Soil > Wetlands > Peat | place... | reverse complement strand
TCCTGAGCAGCCGGCCGAATGGAACGTCGTTCATCAGATAGACAATGTCGCGATAGGCCTGCCCCTTGGAGGGGTGGTAATAGAACATCAGCAGCACGCCCGTGATGGTCAGCACAAGGAAGAGATAAAACGTCATGCCGCCCATGCCCCACGTGTAGTTATAGCGCACGGCGTCGCGGTTGATCTTGGCGGGATGAAGGTGGAAGAAGACGTTGGTGAGGACGCTCAGTGCCCGGCTGCGCTCGCTCTCGTCGTGCTTGACGCGGAAAATCGACTTGTAGAGCTGAGTCTTTTTTGGCTTCTTGAGGGTTTCGAGGTCCTCTATGGCCTTTTCCTTGAGAACCTTGACGTCCTCTCGCACTTCCTCAAGAACCCCGGCTAGCCCTCGCTTTTCTGTGTTCCCGTTCTGCTCCTCAGCCATCGCATCTCCGAAATGCAGTGCCTTGTGCTTAGTGCCTAGTGGCTAGTTTCCACTGGTCGCCGATTAGTTCCTGATCAACTCACTGGTACAACTAGTCACGGCCGGCAGCCAATACCCACCCCCGCGTCGCTCTTCTAGCCGCCTGCCACTAGGCGCCAGGCACTAGACCGTGATAAACGCCCCCGGATCATCAAACTCGTTCGGACCGCCTTGGCTCTTAAACCAGGAATACAGCCGGCTGGTATCTACCACGATCTGCCCTTCGGAGCCCAGCTCCACGTGGGCACGATCCATGGGCCGCGGGGCGGGCCCTTCGAAGTTGACCCCTTCGGGCGTGTAACCGCTCCCATGACAGGGGCATTTGAACTTGTTCTCGGCCGGCTTCCAATCCGGCGTGCAGCCCAGGTGCGTGCACTTGGCAAAAATGCAGAAAAGACGTGGAGGCTCCTTAACCACCCAGATGCGGTAGGCTTGCTTGTATTTCTCATTGACCCCGATCTGGAAGTCGGAAGGATAACCGATGACGTGTACCGTCTCCGGCTCAAACAGCGCGCGGGGGAAGAAAAAACGGAGAAACATCAGGAAGTTGGCGATGAAAAATCCCCACACACAACTCCAGATGATGCGCCGTCGCATCTTGCCCGAGTCGGGAATGTCTTCCGCAGGGCTACTTGCAGGCTTGGGTGGAGCGGCCGGCTTTGCCCCCGGCTTAGGTGGAGTGGCAACAGCACTAGCCCCTGTAGCCTTCGCTGAGGTTGTGGAAGGCGCACCGTCTGCATTCGCCATGCTCAAGCTCCTCTAATTACAAGTAGCAGAGAGATTTATTTTCCAAAAGGCCCTAAAAACCCAATATAAATGAAAGCTGACACGCGTGTCAACGTCTGGCGACTACGGGCGATCTCCTCCCTCCAGGGCGCGCAGCACAATGTCGGCAAGAGCCCGAATGAATGTCGGCGAACCATTCAAGCCCATCGTGACATGAAAGCGTTGGATGCCCAGACGCTCGGCCAACTCGCGAGCTTCGATATTGATTTCGTAAAGCGTTTCGACGTGGTCGGAGACGAAAGAAATCGGCACGACCAGAACTCTCTCGCCTCCGTTTGAGGCGAGAGTCTGAAGGGCCTCGTGAAGGGAAGGCCCTAACCATCGGCCGGGGCCAGACCGGCTCTGGTAGCAAAGGCTGTGCGGGTTCGTCCACGCTCCCCGCTCCCTAACCAATCGCACGGTGGCTTCGATCTGCGCCTGATAAGGATCGCCGGACTTGATGATGCTCTCCGGCACTCCGTGGGCGCTGAAAAGCAAATGGACGTCGGAAGGAACGCGCAGGGCAGACCCATTCGTCTTCCGAAACTGCTCGAGACCTTCGTTCATGCGTTCGACGATGGCTTGAATGTAAAGAGGATGGGTGTGGTAATCGCGGATGATTCTTATATCGACAGGGTGGCCGGGTGAAAAATTGCGCTCCCACTCTTTCAGGCTGCTGCCGGTGGTGACCACGGAGAATTGGGGATACAAAGGCAGCAGCACAAGCCTCCGGACTTGATGGTTCAAGACCTGGCAAACAGCCTCTGCGGTGAGGGGATGCCAATAACGCATGGCTACGAAAACGCGCGCCTCGAGGGAATTGCGCAACTCACTCTCGAGCCTGCGGGCCTGAAGTTCCGTCAGTTCGCGGAGGGGAGACTTGCCGCCAATCTGGGCATAGTGTTTTTGGACTCGCCGGGCACGCCGCGACGCCACAAGTCGCGCCAGAGGCTCACGCGCCAGCCGAGCAAACGGGAAGTCGATGATATCCGGATCGCAGAAGAGGTTATAGAGGAAAGGCTCGACCGCCTCGAGGGAATCCGGCCCGCCCAACTGAAAGAGGACTACTCCTACCCTTGTTCTGCTTTCTGCCTTAATTGGACTCACTCTATCCCCTTGGACCCTGCACTCTAAAATTCTATCGAGGGCGGCCCTCAAACGGCAAGTGCATTCCGGAATGGCTCTCTTACCGCTTGACGGTTCTTCTTATGAGTTGGTATAAAGAAATAGGGCATGAAAATCACAAAAAAGGTCTGGGCTTTAGCGCTCTCGCTCCTTCTTTCCCTCGTTCCAGGTGTTTCGCTGCTGGCTCAGAAAGGTCGGCCTGGGGGGTGTTTTACTTCCGCGGCGTGTTGCTGCTGCAAGAACTGCCCCATGCATTCCTCACATTCCACAATGCCTAAAGGATGCCCAATGTCGAAGGCACCTCAGTCAGGCTCGAGGGCGGCGTGTACGTGCAGCGTTTCGCCGCAGCCACCAGAATCCGGGCTGACCACTCCGGTTCGCTTGATCTTTGACCTGCCCGGGTCCGACGAGCCTGTGAAGCTCGACTCATCTCCTTACCGCCAAGTGGCCAAATCACTGGCATTAGAAAATGCCTTTGTCCCTCCGCCCGATCAACCTCCACGGACCCTTTATAACAGGTAATCGGCAAAACAGGCGCAGGCGAAGCCAGCCTGGGCGCGGATTCGTCTCGACTCGCTCCGTCGGAAGTCACGTCATTCCCGCGAAAGCGGGAATCTAGCTCGTTCGCGTGACGTGGACCCCCGCTTACGCTGGCCCTAGTCCGTCGATAACGGCGGGCGGGACTGGTAGGGGCGGTCGCCGTGGCGACCCGTGGCTCCTACGCCCCATCCGGTTTCACCCAGAGGGTGCTGCCTGTAGGGGCGAGGCGGCCCTTCGACAAGCTCACGGATCGACGTTGCTCAGGGACGCTGAGCGAAGTCGAACCGCGCCTCGCCCCTACTTCTTCGTTGCCTATCCGCACGTTAGTGAAACTCGTAAGAGGACGGAGGCTTTTTATGAACCAAGTTGCTAGCGTTACCGCTGTTGTTTTCTTATCGGGTGCCATCGCATTTGCCACGATCTTCGGTTCCGTTCGTGGCGTCGTGCATGATCCTCAGCACCGTCCGATGCAAGGCGCACATGTCACGCTGAAGGCTCAAAGGTCGGACTGGACACAGTCCCAAGATTCCGGCGATAGCGGAGAATTTGAATTCGGCTCCGTACCCATCGGGAAGTACACGGTCACGGTTTTGTCCCAGGGCTTCCAGCAAATGCAACAAGAGGTGATTGTTCAGTCTGACACCAGCCCGGTGTTGCATTTCAAGTTGGCTCTCGAAGGCGTGAAGCAGGCCATCGTCGTCTCGGCAACTCCCGTGGAGGCGACGACCGATAGTTTCACGCCGACGACGATGCTGAACCGAGAAGACATCCGGGAAACCCCCGGAGCGGACCGCACCAACGGCTTGCAGATGATTACCGATTACGTGCCGGCTGCTTATGTGACGCACGACATGCTGCATATGCGAGGAGGCCACCAAGTTCAGTGGCTGATTGATGGCGCCCCTGTCCCCAACACCAACATCGCCACCAATCTGGGGCCGCAGATTGACCCGAAGGACATCGATGAACTCGAAGTTCTCAGAGGCAGCTACGACGCCGACTATGGAGACCGTACGTATGGAATCTTCAACATCGTGCCGCGCACCGGTTTCGAACGCGACAACGAATGTGACCTCGTCACCAGCTTTGGGAGTTTCTATCAAACGAATGACCATATCAGTTGCGGAGGACATACGCAGCGGTTGGCTTACTATGTCAGCTTGAATGGAAATCGAAGCAATTACGGACTTCAGACTCCGATCGCGCAAGTCTTTCACGATGCGGAGAACGGCTACGGAGGATTCGCTTCTTTCATCTTCAATCCCGATGCCAAGAACCAATTTCGGCTGGTCACTTCCTTGCGCCAGGATTATTACCAGATCCCCATCGACCCCGATCCCAACTCAACCGGGAACCAGATCCTGGAAGCGTCAGGGGAGTCCCCCAGTTACGCCCTGCGCGACGGCGAGCGTGAGCCCGACGGCTACGTCGTCTTCTCATGGCTTCACACCTTCCATCCAAATATGCTGCTCACGCTTTCTCCCTTCTATCACTACAACGGCGCTGACTACCTTGGCGGAGCGAACGATTACCCCGTCATCTCAACTGTAGATCAGACGGCCAATTACGGAGGGCTCCAGGCGGACTTTAGCGCAAGCTTCCGGAGAAACTATCTTGATGCCGGCGTGTACGGATTCGCTCAGCACCAATACAACTACTTCGCCAACCAATTCACCGATGGCAGTGAAAACTTCCCTGCCTCTTCTATTGGCGTAACCGGAGGAGTTGCCGCCCAATTCATCAACGACAAGTTCAAAGTAACCCCATGGTTGACCTTAATCGCCGGGCTTCGCCAAACGGAATTCAACGCCTCATTCGCGGAAAACGTCACCGACCCGCGCGTTGGCTTTGCTTTGAGAGTTCCGCGCCTGAATTGGGTCTTTCGCGGCTTCTACGGTCACTACTACCAAGCCCCACCTCTCGTGACGGCCACTGGCGCGCTCCTCGGTTTGGCCAACAGCCAGAATTTTACTTTCGCCCCTCTGCACGGTGAGCGGGATAAAGAATACCAGTTTGGCGTCATGATTCCCTACCGCGGCTGGACGCTTGACGCCGATAATTATCAAACCAAGGCAACCAATTGGCTGGATCATAACAATATCGGAGAATCGAATTTCTTCTGGCCGATCACTTGGGATGCGGCCGTGATTAATGGATGGGAACTCACACTGCGGTCGCCCAGCCTCTGGCATCGCGGCCAGATTCACTTGGCCTATGCGAATCAAATCGCGGAGGCCACTTCGCCGATCACCGGAGGCTTGATCTGCCCCACCCCCGTGACACTGGCGTGCGGACTCGATATACCACCCGGGTTTTCTCCCGTCGACCACGATCAAAGAAACACCTTGAACCTGGGCCTCAATACAAGTCTTCCCTGGCAGGCCTATGCCTCGGCGAATATGTATTACGGCTCGGGGTTCACCAACGGGTTGTACGGGATGCCGAACGCGCAATATCCCGGGCCCTATCTGCCCGCCCACGCCACGGTTGATCTCGCTCTGGGGAAAACCTTTGCTGAGAAATACACCGTTTCCCTAACTGCCTTGAATGTGGGGGATAAACGTGTGCAACTGGATAACAGCCTGACATTTGGCGGATTCCACTGGAACGATCCAAGGCAAATTTATGTGGAGTTTCGCTACCGGTTCCACTTTTGACTGGTCGCCAGCGGATCTAAGGCGAAGTACTCGCACAGTTCTAGAAAATTCAAACTGTGCCAGTACCTTTTGTTGCCTTGGATTGACACGCCCTCACCGGACTCGTAACATGGATAGACAGCGATGATAGGGAAAACCGTTTCTCATTACAGAATTCTGGAGAAGCTTGGTGGCGGCGGGATGGGAGTGGTGTATAAAGCCGAGGACACCACCCTCGGTCGCTTCGTGGCGCTCAAGTTTCTGCCCGAACATCTGGCCAAGGACCCCCAGGCGCTCGAGCGCTTCCAACGCGAGGCACGCGCCGCGTCAGCGCTCGACCACCCGAATATCTGCACCATCTTTGAGATCGGCAAGCACGAAGGCGAGCCCTTTATCGTGATGCAGTTTTTGGAGGGACAGACCCTCAAGCATCGCATTGAGCTCAAGGCCCTTAAGACCGATACCCTGCTCGACCTGGCGATTCAGATCGCGGACGCGCTCGATGCCGCCCACGCCAAGGGCATCGTGCATCGGGACATCAAGCCCGCCAATATTTTCGTCACGCAGCGCGGCCAAGCCAAGATCTTGGACTTTGGTTTGGCGAAGCTTACTCCTTCGAGCCACCCGACCATGGCTGCGGCCGCTTCCGCCATGGTTACCGCTCCGGCGCGCGAAGAATTCGTCACCAGCCCAGGGGTGACCATGGGGACGGTGGCTTACATGTCTCCCGAACAGGTGCGGGGGGAGGAACTCGACGCTCGTACAGACATCTTTTCACTCGGCCTGGTACTCTATGAAATGGCCACCGGCGTCCCCGCTTTCAGCGGCAACACTTCCGGCGTGATTCATGAAGCCATTTTGAACCGCGTACCGATTTCTCCCTTGCGCTTGAATCCTGATTTGCCACCCAAGCTCGAGGAAATCATCTACAAGGCGCTCGAAAAAGACGCCGACTTGCGCTATCAGACCGCTTCCGATCTGCGCACTGATCTCAAGCGTCTGAAGCGCGACATGGATTCCGGACGCTCCGCCGGCCGGATGCAGCAGGTGGCCGAGCCCAGCGGTTACATGCCGGCCCGCCTCCGCCAACCGCAGCAAGAGGAGCAAGCTGAGATGCCACCTCCGCTTGCCGTGCCGCCGGCGGCGGGTGGACCCACGGCGGTCACGCCCCCGCCGAGCGGTCCCAGCGCGGTCACACCCTCCCCAAGCGGGCCCGGCACGGCCATACCTGCGCCGAGTGGCCCGAGCGCAGCCACACCAGCCGCGCTCCGGGTGGAACCCTCGGGTGCGGTACTTCCGTCGCGCCCAAGCTTCGCCGCGTGGCGACGCCCGAGTGTGCTAATTCCTGTCCTCGCGGGTTTGCTGGTTGTGTTTTTGGGTGTAGGCGTATGGCTCGCGCGTCATCGCACGTCGGGACCAACAGGAGCGGAAGGTCATAAGGCTTTGGCGGTGCTTTACTTTTCAAATCTCTCCCAAGATCCCTCACTCGACTGGCTCAACCGCGGCCTGACGGAAATGATCACTACCAATCTGGGCCAGGTCAAGGGACTGGACGTGCTTTCGACCGAGCGCGTGCTTGCTGCGATTCAGCGGCTGGGGAAGAAGGAAGTGAAGGAACTCGACCCAGCCTCGGCGGTGGAAGTGGCGCGCAACGCGGACGCCGACGCGTTTATTACCGGAACGCTGCTGCGCGTCGGCCCCAAGCAACTTCGCCTCGACGTGCAGGTTCAAGACACAAAATCCGGCCAGATTCTGTTTTCCGACAAGGTGGAGGCCGAGGACGTCCAAGGCATCTTTAGCATGGTGGATGCGGTGACTGGCCGTGTGGCGCAGCGCTTCGTGCCTTCGGCCAACCTTGCCACTAATTCGCCCAGCATCGAGGAGGCGGCGACGTCGAACCTCGAAGCCTACCGCCACTATCAGCTTGGGCTCGATCTTTATCGAAGATTCCTCCTTGCCGAAGCGGCCCGAGAGCTCGAGGAAGCGGTTCGGCTGGATCCACAGTTCGGCTTGGCTTATTGGTACCTGTCGAGCGCCTATTCGATCCAGGGCGATCTTCGCAAAAGCGAGGCCCTTTGGCCGAAGATTGAGCAATTACAGTCGCGCCTGCCGCGCAAAAATCAGTTGCAGTTTCAGGCGGAAGAGGCATTTCGGGCCGGAGACCTAGCAGGGGGGAGACAGATGCTGGAATCACTCCTCAAGGAGTTTCCCCGCCAGGACGATGCCCGTGTGGAGTTGGCGGATTCGCTGCATCACGCGGGCGAGCCGGATCGTGCCATCGTCGTGTTGAAGGATGGCCTTCAACTTGATCCGAAGAATGACGGATTCTTGAATATCCTCGCATACGCGCAGGCGCAAGCCGGAAACTTGGCGGCCGCGCTCCAAGCCGACGATCAATATTTGGCCGTTCGCCCCAACGACCCGAATCCCTGGGACACGCGCGGGGACATTCTCTATGAATTGAGTCACGACGATGAAGCGGTGGAAGCCTATCGTAAAGTGCTGGCGCTGAAGCCGGATTTCGTTGGCTGCGAAGACTATGTCAAACTGGCGGTCGTTTACGCTGACCAGAAGAAATTCGCGCTGGCGGATTCGGCGCTTCAGGAATACGGCAAACGAGCCACGGGCGCGGGCAAATTTTTCGTTCCGGTATTTGCAGCGCAGTTTCAGGAAACGCGGGGAGACTTGGAGGGCGCGCGAGCGAGTTACGAACGCGCGGTGCGGGACTTGGCGGGCGCCGGGCAAAACGCCGGCGCCGATAGCGCCCTGGTGTCGCTGGCTTTGGTTTCGGTCCTGACCGGACAGGGCATGGCCTCCGACCTGGCATTCGCCCGCCAGCAAAAGTTCTCCGGACTTGAGAATCGAGCCATAAGCCTTTTGCAGGCGGCGCAGGGCGATGCAGCGGGCGCCGAGCGCAGCCTCCAACTCTATGCCTCGGCCCGCCCAGAACTAGGCCCGCAAGGCATCGAGCGGATCCGAAATTACGACGCCCTGTACGCCGCTCTGCTGCGCCAGGACCCGCAGGGTGTAATCTCTGCGGCGGGCCGTCTGCCGAACTTCAATCAATCCTGGCTGCGATATCCGCGCGGCTGGGCCTATTTCGAAACCAAGGACTACAGCCGGGCAGAGCAGGACCTTCGAGCGGCGGTTCTCAAGGAGAGGGACCAGGCAGATATCAACACAATGCGCACCCGCTCCCCACTACTCGCCGCATTGGCGCACTTCTATCTTGGCCAAGTCTATGAGGCGACGGGAAAGCGGGACCAAGCCGCCAACGAGTACCAGGAATTCCTTTCCCATTTCGAGAATTCCCGCGCTAACCTTCCCCAAATCGCCCTGGCCCGCGCCGCTCTTCAGCGCTCCCTGCCTTAGTGTCGGGTACCGCTAGCTCGAGGAACCGTGTTGCGTCGCCAGGATTTTACGGGTCGCGTAGGGGCGAACCACGCTCGCCCTGGGGCCGAACGCCGCCCTGCGGCCCAAAGCCGCCTTCGGGCGACGGGCCGTTCGGCCCTACACGTTGGTTCCCGCCGGGATTTCAAACAAAACTGAAAACCGCGTTAACAAACCTCTTCGCCGCACGTTATAGCAAGTGAAGGGAGCACTGAAGGCTCCCCCGGTAAAAGCGACAGCGGCTGACGGAGTCCAATATTCTCCCCTACCAAGGACCGCGACTCCTGCTGTCGCCGGATATCGAATCTCAACGCATTGGGTGAGGACGGAGGTTTGCAGTCATGGATGGTACATTCAAACGGCAGGTCCTGTGGTTTGCAGTTTTCCTATTGGCTTTAGCACTCGCGGGGGCCACCTCGCTGCGTGCGGCGCCCGCGCCTCAGGAGGAGGTGGGGCAGAGTGAAGTAGTGGTAGGTTCACCCGCCCAGCAGCAACTGATCTCTTTCCTGGCGGCGCACCCGGATGTTTACGGCGAGCTCCTGAAACAGCCGAGACTGATCCGCGAGAAGAGCTATCTCCGTCAGCACCCTGAACTCGCCACCTTTCTCAAAGAGCACCCTGAGGTCGCACAGAAGCCCGCGCTCACCGAGGGGTTGCCTGTTTCCGCAGAAAGTGCGTCATCACCGGTTCCGGAACGCGGAATTGAGGCGCTCGCCGGACCTTGTGGCCCGGCGTTGAAGATCCAGGCACTCCAATACGAAGCGGAGCGCGCCCGAAGTGGTAGGCTCGCCGAGCCGTATGGCCTCGCTCGATTCATGAATGACGCAGGTCCCTTCGTGGTGTTTGTCGTCATCCTCGGCGCTCTCCTCTGGGTGTTAAAGGCCATTCTGGAAAACCGGCGATGGGGCAAAGTGGCGAAAGTCCAGTCAGAGGTCCACTCAAAGTTGCTCGAAAAATTCGGCAACAGCCAAGAACTGCTCGCTTACATGGAGACGGAAGCGGGTAAACGTTTCCTGGAATCTCAGCCTTTACAGCTCGAAGCCCAAGGGACGCGGCCAACTCCTTACCCATTCGGACGAATCCTTCTGTCGATGCAGTTGGGGATGGTGGCGCTGCTGGTCGGAATGGGGTTGCTTTACCTGCGGAGCCACGTGACCGAAGGCGCGGAAGGCTGTCTGATCTTAGGCACCCTGGCGAGCACTGTCGGGATCGGATTCCTGCTCTCCGCGGCGGCCTCCTATGCACTTTCCCAACACCTCGGACTGCTGGAAGGTGTAACATCCAAACGTTCGTGACGAAGGGCGACCGGGCCTCTTATGAACAAGACCAGAGGCAGCCGCCCCGGCAAAGATGAGCGCTGCGCCGCCATGCGGGAATTCACTTATTCAGAACTCGCACAAGCAGAGGACGCCCTGCAAACCGAAGCCGCCTTGCAGATGGATGAAGGGAGCTTCCGGGCCTTTTACAACCGAACGGCCCGCGCACTTTGGGCGTATTTTGCCAAGGTGACAGGTGACTCCGCCGCGGCTGATGATCTGATGCAGGAGTGCTACTATCGTTTTCTTCGCACCCCCCACGCCGCCATGAGCGAGGAGCGGGCGAAGCAGTACTTGTTCCGGACCGCCACAAACCTGCTTCGCGATCATTGGCGACGTCGCCGGGGCAGGGTCAACGTCCCACTGGATGAGGTGCGGGAAGTGCCCACGGCGGAGCAGACGGCGGAGAGCGTTCAGGCGCGATCAGATTTAAAGGGGGCCTTGCGCCAGTTGACGCCGCGCGAACTGCAATTGCTTTGGCTGGCTTACGTCGAGGGCTCGAGCCACAAGGAGATTTCCGACGTGGTAGGATTAAAGGCTGCGAGCGTGCGCCCGATGCTTTTCCGGGCCCGGCAAAAACTCTCGGGGATCTTGCGCCGGGCGGGGATCACGGGGGGTGGCAAGAAGTGAGACTCGGGGTGCGTGGGCTGTCCAAGCTGCAGTCATTCCCGCGAAAGCGGGAATCCACTCCGGAAATCCTCGTAAATGCAGTGTCGACGGACTGGATTCCCGCTTTCGCGGGAATGACTGTCGCCTGGCACGTGCCGGTATTCGGAGCAACGAGATGAAAGTTCCCCAGTGCGAAAGAGAACAGGCCGTTACTGAAATGCTTCAATCCGGGCGCTGGCCGGAAGCTTGCGATCCGGCCTTGCGCAGCCACGTGGAGAAATGCGGCGTTTGCTCGGAAGTCGTTCTGGTGGCCAAGTTCCTGCGGGAAGAGCACGCATCCTTGTTCGCCGATATGAAATTGCCTGACGCCGGACTTGTTTGGTGGAGGGCTCAACTGCGGGCACGGCGAGAGGCGGCCGAGCTCTCCACATGCCCGATTGCGCTTGCCGAAAAACTCGCGCTGGCCTGCGGCCTGGCAAGCTTGTTGGCGTTCATGGTGTGGAAGTGGACTGATTTCCACACTTGGCTCAACCGTCTGGTGGACTTCGGCCTTTCCGATGCTCAGCGGTTTCTAGACCTTCTGCTCAAACCTTGGAACCAGCCCTTCACCATCCTCTTTGTGGCTTGTGCGAGCTTGCTCGTGCTTTTCATGGCCTGCCTGGTTTACGCTATCTGGGCGGAGAAGTAGGGCCATCCACACCACGGAACAATCCCAGGCGTTTTGCGTATGATTAAACCAGAGGGCATGAGGGAGGCCCCTTATGGTTAAATTCCTCCTCTGGTGCATACTCTTGGTTCTTTGTTGGCCACTGGCGCTGCTGGCGCTGGTTCTGTATCCGTTTATCTGGTTATTGCTAATGCCCTTCCGCCTGGTGGGGATCGCCGTGGGCGGAGTTTTTGAGCTGCTCGCCGCGATCATCACGCTGCCGGCGCGCCTGATACGCGGGCCACGCCGCGCCTGAAATGCACAACGCTCCCCCTGTCATTCCGAGCGTAGCGAGGAATCTCGCTCTGGTTCTTTCTACCGCCTATCTCCCAGTTCCTCTTGAACTCCGATCAGCCTCAGCAGACGGCGAGATTCCTCGCTGCCATGGAAATAGCGGAGCGTTTTATTGAAAACAAAGGGCTTAGTTTCAACTGAGCTATTTTCATGGCTAGTGGTGAGCCGAAGGATCATGACGTCTGCGCTCGGAATGACAAACTCTGGCGAGGTAAAATCGCCGCTCGGCCTTCAGGATAAACCGCTCTGTGGGCGCCAACTTAGTTCACGGCCCGGAGCGCTCCCCAGTAACGCAATTCGCAGGCGCACTTGCAACTTCAAAGTCAGTCCATTGGCTGGCCACTGAATACTTTCCTTTGGCCAGCCTGTCTGTGATCGTAGCCTCGAGCAAGTATTCACCAGGTGGCGCGGCGCAACCGAACTGTAGCCAGCCCGACATGGTGGCGATCTTCGGATCGGGCCGTTCTTCCGGGCGCGCGGGCTCCGCGCGAAGGGCCGCCACTTGGTTTCCGTCGCGAAAGATGCGAATCAGCCCATCAAGCTGAGCCTGGTTGGTGGCGGGATCATGCTGGGCGTTGTACACCTCGAAGCCATAAGACACCCGCTCGCCAGGCTGAAACTGCCGCACGGACGGCCCCTCCTCCCCACTGCCTGTGGCGTTGAGGACGAGGCCCGATACTGTCAACCGGCCCTTACGGAGGTCAGGAACGTCGATAAACTGACTGACGGAGCCCACGCGGCCCGTGGGAGGGTCGCGAACCGCGGCGCGAAGCTGGTAGGCGCTTGGCTTCTCAACGGGAACTTCGATCAAGAAATCCAGCCCGCGCTTCAACACCGTCTCGAGGTTGGCTTCACTGGGGGTATTAGTAAAGGTAAAGTATTTTGCGTCAGCCACCCCTCCGTTCTCTCCGTACATCATGACCGCGGCATCGAATACAATCTTTTTGCTGCCGTCCGGCTGGTTTTGCAACGACAGATCGCGCGCATCCAGGTGGAGCATCACCCGCACTTCGGGTCCCCACGTTTCGCGGTCCAGAAACTGTGAGGCGAGACTGGCGCGCACACCTGCCGTGTCAAAAGGTGAGGCGAGCGCCGCTGCTATTTGCTCGTCCCGGGTGTGGTAGACCGGCCGCGCTTCTTCGTCCTCAACTCCGTAAAACTGCGAACGCGAGCGGACATGCAGACCCACCACCTTTACCCTTACTTTAAGCTTGTGAATTTTGGCGCCGGCCTTCCCGCCCTGGAAATCTTTCGGCGAGGGTTTGTAGCCAATCAGGTAGTATCCGCTCTCCTCATCGAGAACGCGCTGCACGCCCCAGTTCAGGTCATTCGTGTCGTGGACCAGAAAGCCGCCGGTCTTACCAGCAAGATAGGCCATGCCCGCTTGCGTACTGAACAATTTCTGCCGACGGCTCCCAAGAGCCGCCCTGACCTGACCGGCGCTGCGGCCGGTCGTGTCGTCCTCGACACCGAGGCCAGCCACTTGAAGTCCGCGCGCGTCGATGGCGTAGATCACCACGGAGGATCGGTTGGCCAGCTCCACCAAGGTGCTCAGTGTGTCCAGGACGCGGCGGTCGGAGCTGGTGTCCCAAGGGATATCGAATCCATCCGAAAACAAGATGACCGACTTGCGACCGGGAAGGTCTCGCATTCCATTGATGATGTAGATCAGGGCGCCCAGTGTGCCGACGGTAAAGTTGACTCGCCAGAACTCCTCCGCCGGAGTGAAGTGAACGGGAGCCATGAAGCTGGTTTCCTGGCCGGGATTGCTCAGAGGGGACTCGGGCCTACCTTGACTCGCTGTGGCCCCGCTTTGGCTCGGGTTGGGTGCGCCCTGACCGGTGTTGGGCGGGCTCTTCATGAAGCTACTCAAGTTGCGCTTCATGGGGGCGAAGGCGGAGATGCCCGCCCGGCCCATGGGGTCCCAGCGCACGCGCTCAATGGCGGTGTCGAGCAAGTGCTTGTTGTCAGTAAATTGTTGCAGCACACCTACGCCGCGCGAGGTACACAGAATTGCAGCCAGGTCGCCCGGTTGCATTTGGCGTTCGACAAATTTCTTCAGAGCTCGGCGGACATAGTACGTGCTTTCAAACGATAACCCAAGGTCGTCCACGACGAGCACCAATCGGCGTGCAGCCTCCGGGTGGAACGGCGCAGGCAGGACTCCCTGCGTGACCGCCGGCGCCGCTGGGGCGGGCTTGAGACCACGCGCTGGCGGAGCTACGGAAACATAGGAAAAGTTCGTGATCCTTTGCGGACGACGGTCTTCGAGGATTTCGAAGTCGTCGGGTTTGAGGTTAGTAACTTGGCGGCCCTTGGAGTCGGTCACCACCGCGTCTATCTGCACCAAGTTGACCGTGATGCGGATGACCCCGCTGGGGCTTTCTTGTTGCGGGGCTTGCCCAAAAGCGGGTGCCGCACGGGGAAGCAGAAGAAGCAAACCGCTCCACGCCACGATAACAGCCGCCGCCCACGCCACAGCAATGCAGACAGGACGTTGCGCTTTGCTCATCGCTTTATGCCAGAGACAATTTTATATCCCCAACTTCGCAAAGACAACGCAACAGCAGCGCAGAGCGAGATTCCTGCTTTGAAAATCCCAGCCAAGACCCCTCACCCTTTCACCCCTCCCCCTCTTCCCTCCCCCCGGGGAGAGGGAAGAGGGGGAGGGGAGTTGGGGTGAGGGGTTATTTTCATGGTTTCAGGGTGCCCGCCAACGGACGGGTATGAGCGACTGCCATGAAAACGGCGGTGCCGAAGGCACCGCCATTTTCATGCACGGTGGTGAGCCGAAGTGTCATGGCGCCTGCGCTCGGAATGACACTCCCGGGTGTGTTCCACCTTGCTTATCTCACTGTGACCTTCGGGTGGGTTTGCGGTCCCAGCGGTGAGGGCGCAACTTCCCCAACAGTTCGTCCGTAAGAGGCCCAGCGTTACAGGCGGCGGCATTGGCCTCCACATGCTTGGCTCGCCGCATTCCCGGAATGATGGTGCTGACCGTGGGGTTGTTGAGGATGAAGCGCAGAGCCATTTCGGGCATGGTCATGCCGCTGGGAATAAGGGGCCGAAGCGCCTCGGCGCGCGCCACGCTGGCCCTGAGGTTCTCCGCCACGAAGTAGCTGTTGCGCCAATCGCCTGCCGGCCATTTGCTCTCCAGCGTGAGGGTCCCGGTGAGCGTCCCTTCGTCAAAAGGGACGCGGGCAATCACCGCAACCTGATTCGCGGCGCAGGCGGGGAAAAGCTGGTCCTCGGGATTCTGGTCAAAAATGTTGTAGATCACTTGCACGGCATCTATCAGCCCGGATTGAACCGCCCGCACGCCGTTCCGGGGTTCCCAGCGGTTGATGCTGATGCCTACGGCATGAATCACCCCTTGGCGGCGCAGGTCATCCAGCTTCCTCGCCCAACGCTCGTCGTCCACCCAGGCATCTTCCCACACGTGAAACTGCACCAAATCGAAGCTTTCCAGGCCGGCGTTCTTGAGGCTTCGGTGGAGGTAGTCCTCGATGTGCTGGGGTGGGAAGCAATCGTCCAACGTGCATTCACGCCGGCTCGGCCACTTGAAATTCTTGGGGGGAATTTTGGTGGCGGTATAGAGCTTCTTGCTCGCGTGGCGGCGAACCAGCCATCCCAACAACGCCTCGCTGTGACCCTCACCATAAGCCCAAGCCGTATCGAAGAAGTTGCAGCCCAGCTCGACAGAGCGCTCGAGGGCTTGCTTGGATTCATCATCATTAGAGCCTGTCCAGCCGCCCATTCCCCACATGCCATAACCGAGTTCGCTGACCATCCACCCCATACGCCCGAACTTTCTATAGTTCATCGCTATCCCCCCCGTGATGGTCGATTGACGATTGTCCATCGTCGATGGCCGACCTTAAAAGCCCCCAGGGGTGGCGCAGACGTGCCGTAGTTTGGCATGTCTGCGCCCCTTTCGAGGGGGCGCATACATCCCGCCAAAGAACGGCGGGACGTATGCGCCACCCGTGGCAACTCATTGTGCTGACCCCGCGAGGCGGGGGCCACCGCCACGAGCCAGTTGCCAATCGTCAATCGACAATCCTCAATCGTCAATCTCTAATGCCGAGGCTCTGCATCAAGCGGTTAGTCTCCTGATATGCTTCCGTCACCCATTCGACGATTTTCTCCGGCTGGGGTGAATACTCCAGCTCAATACTGATCGTGCCCTGAAAGCCCAGGTTCTTGAGTTGCTGGAGGTAGGGGATGAAGTTCACCACCCCGCGTCCCGGCGGCAAATCGCCGTGTACCTTGCCGTCGCAGTCAGAGAAGTGCACATGAGCAATGCGCCCCCGGAGGTTGGAAATGGACTCTGGCGGCGTGCTCGCGAGCGCCAGGTGCGAGATGTCGAGGTTGGCGCGCACGGCGGCATGGCCCACGTCCTTCAGAAACTGATCCATCTTATCCAAGGTGTTAACAATGGAGAGCTTGAAGGGCTCAATTTCGATTGCGACCTCCACTCCCAGTGACGCCGCGTATTCACCCAGCGCCCTGACGTTGTCGACGGCGAATTGCCATTGGGCGCGGGCCGGAATGACCTCCTGCTGCCAGATGTATTCACCCAGCACTAGCAACAGGTTCTTGGCCTCGAGTTCATAGACGAAGTCCAGATGGGCTTTGCAGCGGCTAACGTGGAAACGCTGTACTGAGGGATTGAAGTCCGCGATGCCGAGCGCACAACAACAAACCGAGATGACGGGCAAGCCGGCTTCCCGGCAGGTGTCCTTGATCAACCGCCGCTCTTTGATGTCTATGTCCAAGGGGTCGGCGGAGATATCAATGGTATCGAATCCGATCTCTTTGGTCTTGCGGATGCCTTCGGCAGTGGTAACGGAGGTCCCCAACCAAGCCGAATTGATAACTCCGAGTTTCATCATGCCTCCTTACAGGTTGAGGAGTCGAGAGTCAAGAGTCGAGAGTCGAGAGTCGAAAGGTTGTTAAATCCTCGAGTCTCGACCCTCGACTTTCCGACTTACCAGAACGAGCTCGCTGCGCTCGGAATGACACAATGGAAGATGCTGCCGTACCGACCGGTCCCACCCAACCCCCTAGGTCGCAAACCTACTTTCGACTTTCGACTCTCGACTCTCGACTTCTACTACCCGATGTTCTTCGATGGATTTATAGCAAGCCTCGACCAGGGCCATGGTTTTGAGGTTATCGCGGCCGCTGACGGCCGGCTCGGTGCCCGTGGCCAGCGCCTCCAGCAACTGGCCCATAGTACCTTCAAAAGCGTCTGGAAACCACGCTTCTTTCCAGCGCGGCGAAAACCAGCATCCAGGCTCTTGCCGGGTGGCGAAATCGATCGTGCTTGGGGTGCGGCTCGGATACGAAGGCCAGCCAACGGTCCCCTGTGCCATCCCCTCCGTGCCCTCCACCCTCCATTTGATGTACAGGTCGGGCGGCGCACCCTCCCGTGCCGGGCCAGCCCATACATCGTCCCAGGCAGTGGCGCGGAAACCGCCCGGATATTCGAGGATGTAAAGCACCACGCCATCTACGTGCTCCGAGGGAGTCCGGGGATCTTTTCGCGCGCTGACATAAACGCTCTCAGGCTCGCCAAACAGGTAGCGGAAGGTGTCGAGGTGGTGGATGCTCATGTTCAGCAAGGTGAGGTGAGTGTAAGCGAGTTGCCAAGGCTTCCAGTGCGGTATGGCGCGCATTTCGATGCTGGCCAGGACCGGTTCGCCCAGATAACCGCGTTTCAGCAGGGTCTTGAGGGCGCGCATGGAATGGTCGTAGCGCATGTTCTGATTGACGGCAAGCGTGATGCCCGCTTGCTCGCATAGGCGCACAATCTCCCTGGCATCGGCATAGTTCATCGCTAGCGGCTTTTGCGCCAGAACGCCCTTGAGGTGGCTCGCGTGCTTCACCGCCTCGCGCACGATCATCAACTGCTTGTCCGGCGGCACAGCAATATCTGCGACTTCGATTGAAGGGTCAGCCAACAGCTCTTGATACGTGTTGTAGACCCTGGGTATCCCACGCGCCTGCGCCACTTGTTCAGACTCCTCCGCCGAGGCGGAGGTGATGGCCACGACGTTGTAACCCGCATGGCCATAGGCCACCAAATGGCATTCACTCATAATGAACCCCGCGCCAATGGCTCCAATCCGGTAATCTTTCCGCTTCGGCGCTGGGGCGACGTGCTCGAGATCAAGGTTAATGGTCATTATGGCTACTCCAGAGGGTGTGAATGTACCGCCCCAGCGGGGCTTGGTCAAGCGCGTTGTTTTGGACTGGTGTTTCTTTGGTCGCGGGTGCCGGGGACCATGCTGCTTACCACCACCCTGAACGACGCTTCACCTGTCACACTTCAGCTTGCGGCAGATTCATCTACGGCGATATACTTGCCGCCGCAAAGAAAGCGGCTAGAGTCCCAGTCCCTAGCCCCCGGCCCCCTTTCTTGATGGGGGATGGTTTCACATGGCAAAAATCCGCACCCGCCAAAGTCGCCGGGAGATGTTATCTGGCCTGTCAAAGCTGGCCGGCGCCACGCTCCTCGGCCCGCGACTGCTCCTGAGGGGCGACGAAGCAAGCGCCGCCGGCTACGCTCCCAAGCTCTCCGTCGAGGTTTACATTTGGATCCAACGTCTCGCTTCCGAAAAAAAGACTTTGGCCGAAGGCGTGGATGAAGCCCTGGCCAGTTTTCATGGGGCGGGATACCGTCGGGTGGAGCTGAATCAAGACTTCTTCAAGCCGGAATTGCGAGAAAGAACGCTCACCCTCCTGGGCAAGTACAACTTGGCTCCGGAGACGATCTATGCGGGCACAACCCTGCACGAGGCCGCTGCCGCCGAGAAATCCGTCAAGGAGGTGGTGGAGTTGGCGCGGCTGCTTAAACCGCAGGGGACGCGTGTGATCGTCACCAACCCGAGTCCCAAACCAGGCCAAGCCCGAAAGACCGATGAAGAGCTCGAGACCCAGGCTAAATACGTTGACCAATTGGGCGCGGAGTTGCACCGACAGGAAATGAAGCTGGCGCTTCACCATCACACCCCCGAGTTGGTTGATAACGCGCGCGAATGGCGCCATCTTTTGCGGCATACCAATCCCCAGCGTGTCTATTGTTGCGTGGACGTGCATTGGGCCTTTCGCGGCGGTCAGGAGGTGATGACGTTCATTCGTGAAACGGGCTATCGGCTCGTGGAACTGCATCTGCGCAATTCCAAACAGGGTGTTTGGACGGAGGATTTTGGCCCCGGCGACATTGAATATCAGAAGGTCGCCGATTACTTGCGCGCCATCAGTTTCAAGGGATATCTCGTAGTCGAACTGGCTTACGAGAAGGAGACCCAAATTACTCGCTCTCTCGACGTAGATTTACGTTTGAGCCGCCAGTACGCTCGAAAAGTCTTCGGTCTCCCGGGTTCCGCCTAATCGGCTAAAATGAGATTCTCTGCGTCCTGGGTAGGGCAAGCCCTACCCCTACGACTTGTAGGGGGACGGCTTGCCGTCCCCTAGTCCGCCGCGCAGCCCGTTGACGAGGGTAGGGCAAGCCCTACCCCGACATCAGGTTTTGCAATGGAATCCAAGCCGGGCAAATCCGAGCTGATCAGCATCGTTGTTCCCCTCCTCAACGAATCTGCGAGCCTGGAGAAACTGGGAACCGCTTTGCTTAATGTGGCGGCGACGCACGGGCTTCACCTCGAGGTGATTTTCGTGGACGACGGCAGCCAGGACGGCTCATGGGAGAAGATTCTCCGGCTCGCCACGGCTGACCCGCGTATTCGCGGCATTCGCTTCCGGCGCAATTTTGGCAAGGCCGCCGCACTCGCCGCCGGATTCGAGGCCGCGCGGGGGCGGGTGGTGCTCCAAATGGATGCCGATCTCCAGGACGACCCCGCTGAAATTCAAAGGTTCCGGGCCAAGCTGGAGGAAGGATTTGACGTCGTTAATGGCTGGAAGCGAGTCAGGAAAGACCCCTGGCACAAGGTCTGGCCCAGCCGCGTGTTCAACTGGCTGGTCAGTCGCATGACCGGGCTTAAGCTGCGCGACCACAATTGCGGGTTCAAGTGCTTTCGTGCCGAGGTGGTCAAGGAGCTGCATCTCTACGGAGAGTTGCACCGCTTCATTCCCGTGATGGCTCACGCCCGCGGATACCGTGTCGCGGAACTGCCCGTCGAGCATCATCCCAGGCAGTACGGACAGTCGAAGTACAGATTCTATCGTTTTGTTAAGGGCCTCCTGGATCTCTTCACCGTCGTTTTCCTGACTGTCTTCAGACAACGTCCGCTTCATCTGTTGGGCGGGATCGGTCTTCCCGCATTCCTGCTGGGCGCGGTCGGACTCACCTACCTTGCGGTGTGCTGGGTGTTGGCGCGCTTTCGAGTGCATGGGTTTGGGCCCATAGGGACCCGGCCTCTGCTGATCTATTCTCTCGCCTGCCTCATGATTGGGTTTCAAATGCTCGCCATCGGATTTCTCGGTGAACTGATCGCATCTCAGAACGTCCGAAACGAACAAAAGTACTCCATTGCAGAACTTACTCCACCTAGTAGCGCTGACCCCGCGCCTGCGGGGTCGGTGCCACTGTGCTGACCCCGCGAGGCGGGGTCAGGGCTACGCCAGAGGGAACGGCAGATGAATGACCGGACACCACGCGACGCACAGCAAATCTCTTCCCCACCCCTTGCTCCCCTCCCCATCCCGGGACGGGAATCAGGGGGCGGGGCGCGGCGCCTGGACTTCATACTTATTGCGGTGACCGCGGGGGCGGTGCTCGGCTTAATTTTCCTGGCGCGCGCCGAACGCGACTCGCGGGGGGTGGCTCTTCCCATGCACGGCGTCAATGATCGCTCGCGCTGGGCAACAATCTACAGCCTCGCGGAACGCGGCACCTACAACATCGACGAAACACCCTGGCCTGAAACGATTGACCGGGTCCGGCTGCGCGGCCACTTTTATTCGTCCAAACCCCCTTTGCTGGAGACTTTGCTCGCAGGCGAGTACCTGCTGCTGAAGAAACTGAGCTTCGGCCGGCTGAGTTTTCGCAATAGCCCGGAAAGCGTCATCCGCATTATTGTCGCCAGCATCAATTTGACGCCGCTGGTTTTGTTTCTGGTTCTCTTCTCGCGCCTCCTCGACCGGCTCGCCCCTGATCCCTGGATTCGGACCTACGCCATGGCGGCAGCGGGGCTGGGAACATTTTTGACGGGTTTCAGCATCACGCTGAATAACCACACCGTCGCGGCTTTCAGTTCCTTCTTCGCGCTGTATCCCGCTTACCTGATCTGGTGCGAGGGACGGCGCGGGTGGCGGCTGTTTGCCGTGGCAGGATTCTTCGCGGGATTTGCGGCGGTCAACGAATTCCCGGCCGCTGCCTTCCTGGTGGCGCTGGGCGCCGGGCTGGCTTGGAAGGCGCGGCGGCAGACCTTGACCTGGTTTCTTCCCCTTGCCTTGCTCCCCATTGCCGGACAAATCTCGACGAACTACTTGGTTACCGGCGACCTTGAACCCGCTTACGCGCACAAATCAGCCTATGTTTATCCCGGGTCCTATTGGGTAATTGATCCGGCATCCGGGCGGCTGGTGGGCAGCGAGGTCGATCCTGCCACCGGCAAGCCGACAGGCCAAATGGGTAAGGGAATCGACAACATGTATGAACCCTGGCCGGTGTACGTGTTTCACATGCTGGTCGGACATCACGGGATTCTCTCACTCTCGCCGATTTTCATCTTCACCCTGATCGGTGTATGGAGGTCGCTCCGCTCCCGCGACAGCCCACAACGCGTCTTCGCGGCGCTTGCTACCTTCCTAACCTTGCTGTTGCTCGTCTTCTACACTTTCTTCGCCGGTAATCGGAACTATGGCGGGATGTGCTGCGGCCTGCGTTGGTTTTTCTGGCTAATCCCTTTATGGCTGCTGCTGTTGCCGGAGGGGTTGCGGGGAAAAACCGCTCAGCGCTGGTTTCGCGGCATGGCCTTGGCCTTTTTGCTCATTTCCGCAATTTCGGTCTTCTACTGCGCCCGTAATCCTTGGTCTCGGCCCTGGCTCCAGCAATACCTCTATTACATGCAATGGATCAGCTATTGAAACAGAGGTCCATCCCGATGAAGAATCTTGATCGCCACGACAAGAGTCGGAGGCAGTTTCTAAAGTCTGCTGTCTTGAGCAGTGTGGGATTGGCTTCCGGCCGGATGCGCGCTCTTTCAGCTCCAACAAACGCCGCGAAAGAGTCTCTCCCCTTGGTGAAGCAGGGAAAATCCGCGTATTCCATTTGCGTTTCGGGAGCCGCCTCACCCTCGGAGAAGCACGCCGCTGAAGAGTTACAGAAATTCCTTCAGGAACTCTCGGGTGCTCGCCTGCCGATTGTCACAGAGGCAGAAAAACCGGAAGGCGACTTGGTACTCGTCGGAAACAGCAACCTGATTCAGAATCTTGGATTGAGGATCCCGTTCGAGGCACTCGGCGCTGAGGGTTTTGTATTGAGAACCGAAGGGAACCACATCGTGATTGCGGGAGGCCGCCAGCGCGGGACCCTGTACGGCGTCTACACGTTCTTGGAAAAGCTGGGCTGCCGTTGGTTTACGCATGATTTGAGCGTCACCCCCAAGAAGTCGACGCTCACTCTCGAGCCGCTCGATGAAATCCATAAGCCTGCTTTCGAGTATCGCGAGACATCCTTCTGGGAAGCTCGGGACAAGGACTGGGCTGCCCGCAACAAGATGAATGGGTCGTCGATGAACCTCGACGAGTCGACCGGAGGCAAGGTCGGGTACTATCCGTTCGTTCACACCTCTTACCTGATACTCCCCCCGGACAAATACTTCAAGGATCATCCCGAATACTACGCCCTGGTGGACGGTAAACGGAGAAGCGAGAACGCCCAGCTCTGTCTAACGAATCCCGATGTCCTGCGGCTAGCGATTGAGACCGTCCTGGAATGGATCGAGCAGCATTCCGAGGCCGGCATTTACTCAGTTTCACAAAATGACTGTGTGGGATGGTGTGAATGCGACAACTGCCGGCGCGTCGAGGAGGAAGAAGGCGGCGCTCATTCGGGCCCCTTCCTGCGCTTCGTTAACGGCGTCGCCGCTGAGGTGGCGAAGCAGCATCCCGAAAAGCTGATCGATACGCTGGCCTACTGGTACACGGAAGCTCCTCCGCTGAAAGTCCGTCCGCTCCCCAACGTTCGCATCCGCCTCTGCCCCATCGGGGCTTGCGAGGCGCACGCGTACGAGAAGTGTCCAAACGATGCGTATTTCCTGGAGCACCTCCGAGGCTGGTCGGCGATCACGAACCAGCTCTACATCTGGCACTATGCGACGGATTTTTCCCACTACCTCCTCCCCTTTCCGGACTTCGACGAGCTTGCCGCAGACATTCCCATGTATCGGAAACACGGAGTTGTAGGCATATATCTCGAGGGCGACTACGCCGACGGCGGCGGTGGAGAAAATGCTGCGCTGCGGTGCTACGTGATGGCGCGTTTGCTGTGGAATCCGAGCGTGGATGTGAACAGAATCATCGATGAATTCATGGCCGCTTACTATGGCAAGGCGGCGAGTGCGATGCGGGCCTACTTCGACTTGCTTCACCGGCAGGTGAGACCGGCCCCCCAGGGGAAAGGGCATCACATGTGGATTTACTCGAACCCCGGAGCAGTCTACCTGTCGGAGGAATTCCTCGCCCCGTCCCT
>Ga0187784_10000845_pt1 | contig 23520 bp, 17 predicted proteins | sample 1015_SJ02_MP15_2_FD_132964 | JGI IMG/M metagenome (GOLD analysis project Ga0187784, IMG submission 132964) | Tropical peat soil microbial communities from peatlands in Department of Meta, Colombia - 1015_SJ02_MP15_20_MG | ecosystem: Environmental > Terrestrial > Soil > Wetlands > Peat | place... | reverse complement strand
GACCCAGGCGAGGAACTTCTTGGCAGCGTCCTGCTGTTTGCTATAACCCATCAGCATATTGGTGTGCGGAAGCTGATAGGAGAATTTGCCGGCCGGCCCCTTCGGTAAACTGCTGTGCAGAATATCCTTGTACAGCGGCTGGCCTTTTTCGTCCTGATATTTGTCGGGCTCGCGCTTGGCCACCAGATAGATTGAAGCGCCATTCTCCGTCGAAGAAATCGTCCCGGCGTAGAAGGCGCGGTTATTGCTCGTGTCGTCCCAGGCCAAACCGCCCTCGTCACAACAATCCTTCCAGAACGCGACCCCAAATTTGACCGACTCGATCGTTTCCTTGCTGCTGAGCACGACCTTGCCGGCCTTATCGACCTCCATGCCGCCGTATGACCACAGCAGCGGATACCAGAAGCTCGGCGGATCGCCGAAGCTGTGGCCCAGCGCCTGCCCGACCGGCTGGCCTTTGGCTTTGAGTTTCTTGCCGAGATCGCGGTATTCGTCCCAGGTTTCCGGGAATTTGTTGTAGCCGACCGCCGCGAACCAGGATTTGCGGTAGGAGCTCTCGTTGCCGACGATGCACCACGGCACGCCCAGCCATCGCTTGCCGTTGTTGGCGACAGACGTGGATTCGTCATAGAAGCCGCCCTGGTCCTTGCCGACTTTGTCGGCGATATCGCTGACGTCGACGGTGCTGTCAGCGTAAAGTTGCGGCCAATTGTTGAGCGCGCAGATGACGTCTGGCCCGGTGCCCGACTGGATGGCGGCGGTGGTGCGCGCTTGAATGTCGTTGCCGTTGATCGTCTCGATGTTGAGCGTGATGCCCAGGTCCTTGGCGCATTGCGGGGCGATCTGGTTGCGCAACAGTGCGTCCGACTGGGGAATGAAGTCGTTCCAGCGCAGCCAGTGCAGCGTGATGCCCTGAGCAAAAGCGGGCGCCTTGCCGGACGCCAATATCGCCGCCATGCCGCCGCTGCTCGCGGCCAGCGTCCCGGCACCGGACATTTTCAGAAATTTTCGCCGGCCAATGCGTGGCATGATAGTTCCTCCCTGATAGTTCCGTTATTGCGGATTGTTCTATTTATGCGGGTAAGGCTACGACCGCGCTCTGTCCGTGTCCATGGGGCACGGCGGCACATTTCCGCGCACGATCGCTTGACTTTCGCCTGGCCGCGCGGCGGGGCCTTCGCCCACGCGCGCCAAATTGCGGCTAAATCGAAATCTGACGGCCGATCTCGACCACCTGTCGGCTCGGCAGGCGGAAATAATCGGTCACGTGCGAGGCGTTGCGCACCATTGCGGCGAACAATTCTTCCTGCCATAGCGGCAGCACCGCGCCCTGTTCGCGATGCACGATGTATTCGTGGCCGACATAGTAGGTGACGTCATCGAGCTCCGCCTTGCAGCCCTGCTGCTGCGATTGCTGCAGCAGCCGCGGGATGTCGGGATGCTCGACGAAACCGTAGCGCGCCGTGAGGCGCCAGAAATTCTCACCTTCTTGCGTTACTGCCAGGCGTTCGGACGGCCGCACGCGCGGCCGCGATTCGGTTAGGACAGTAAGCACCAGCACGCGCTCGTGCAGCGCCCGATTGTGCCGCAAATGCCAGATCATTACCGGCGGAACGCCGCTTGTCATGCGAGTCAGAAACACTGCAGTTCCCGGCACGCGAGGCACGCCGCGCACCTTCAGATCAGCGAGAAAATCCGGCACCGAAACCGGCTTCTGCGACAGACGCTGCGCCACCGCTACGGTGCCGCGATGCCAGATCAGCATGATGCCGTAGACGACGGCGGCCAGCAGCAGCGGCACATAGCCGCCATCGGCGATTTTCAGCGAATTCGCGGCAAAGAAGCCGCTGTCAATGACGGCGAACAAACCGGCCAGCGCGGCGCTGGCCCACAAGCTCCATTGCCAGACCTCGCGCATGGCGATGAACAACAGGAACGACGTCATCAGCATGGTGGCTGACACGGCGATGCCATAGGCGGCGGCGAGATTGTCCGACTTTTTGAACAGCACTGTCAGCGCGATGGTGACGATCATCAGCGACCAGTTGACGACCCCGACATAGATTTGACCGTAGCCCTGCTCGGAGGTCTGCTTGATGTTGAGCCGCGGCAGCCATCCGAGCTGGATCGCCTGCCGCGTCATCGAATAGGCGCCAGTGATGATCGATTGGCTGGCGATGATGGTGGCGGCGGTCGCGAGAATAACGAGCGGAATGAGCAGCGGCTCGGGGCAGAGGCGATAGAAGATATTATTGGCGACCGACTCGCCGCGCAGCGCAATGGCGCACTGCCCCGCATAATTCAGAACGAGACTGGGAAACACGAGCCACAACCAGGCGGCGCGGATTGGACGTTTACCGAAATGCCCCATGTCGGCATAGAGCGCCTCGGCACCGGTGACGCAGAGGAAGATGCCGCCAAGCACGAGAAAACCGCGCAAGCCCCCGTTGGCAAGCAAATGCAGGCCGTAATGCGGGTTGAGCGCGTAGAGCACGTGCGGCTCCTGCGCGATTCCCCATACCCCGAGCGCGCCGATCGTCACGAACCACAACGCCATGACCGGCCCGAATGTGGCGCCGATGCGCGCAGTGCCGAACGGCTGAACCGCGAACAGCAGCGCCAGGATCGCAACCGAGACCGGCACCACATAGGGCTGAAATGACGGCGCCGCGATATTGAGGCCTTCGAGCGCGGACAGCACGGAGATCGCCGGCGTGATCGCGCCGTCGCCATAGATCAGCGCGGCGCCCAAAAGGCCGACCGCAACGATCGCCGGCCGATGCGCGCGCTTGACGCCAAGGAGCGACATCAGCGCGAGGATGCCGCCCTCGCCGTCATTGTCGATACTCATGGCGACCAGAACGTACTTGACGGACGTGATAAGAGTCAGCGTCCAGAACACCAGCGACAGCATGCCAAGAATGCGCTCCGGCGTCGCCTCGCCATGCAGAAAGTCGAATGCAGTCTTGAGCGTGTAGAGCGGGCTGGTGCCGATATCGCCGAACACCACCCCGAGCGCGCCCAGGCCGGTCAGGGCCAGCGCGGCGCCGCGCAACGGCGCCGCCGTTCCGCTTGATTCATCGGACGATACGGTCGTCATAAAGGCTCATGGACGATTTCGATAAACTACCACGTTACCGCCGCCCGATGCGACAAAGATGGAGAAGCAAGCGTGACGCCGTGATGACATGAGAGAATTAAAGCTCAACAAATAAGATGGTTCTAGAAATTATTGGATATCGCGCGTGCCTCTTTTATACGCGCGAACAGCCTCATCCTGTGCGCTCCAAGGAACGCGCCGCCGCGACGATCTGGTGCGGGGCGATCGGCGTCTCGTTGAACTCGACTTTGCGCGGACGAAGCGCGTCGGCCAGCGCGTTGGCGATGGCGGCAGGCGGCGCGATCGGGCCGCCCTCGCCGACGCCTTTGACGCCGAACGGATTGAGCGGCGACGGCGAATGCTGGTGGGCGAGCTGCAGGCGCGGCATCTCGCCGGCCGCCGGCAGCATGTATTCGGCCAGGGTCGTCGTCAGCGGCTGGCCCGCATCGTCGTAGTGGATATGCTCGAACAGCGCGCCGCCGATGCCCTGTACGGCGCCGCCGACGATCTGACCCTCGACCAGCATCGGGTTGACCACCACGCCGCAATCGTGGGCGACGGCGTAATTCTCGATGCGCACATTTCCGGTCTCGGCATCGACCTCGACCACGGCGGCATGCACCGCATAGGACCAGGTTACCGTCGGCGGCTCGAAGTAATATGTCTCCTCGAGACCGGCATCGAGCCCGGCGGGACGGCCGTGATCCCAGCCGGGCCGCGAAGCCTGTGCCACCCTGGCAAGCGTGACTTCGGCGCCGGGCACGCCGACAATGCCGACGCGGCCGTTGCGCAATTCGAGATCGCCTACACCGCACTCCAAGAGGTTCGCAGCGATGGCGAACACCTTGGTGCGCAGTTTTTCGCTGGCGCCGTGAATCGCCGCCGACAGCGTCACCGTGGTGCGGCTGGCGATGGTGCCAAAACCCATGGCGATGCCGGCCGTGTCGGCGAGCGAAATCACCACGTCGTCGGGATGCACGTTCCAGGCATCGGCGACCACCTGGGCGAAGATGGTCTCCATGCCCTGTCCCTGCGGGCAAGCGCCGGACGTGACATAGATTTTGCCCGAGGATTCGATGCGGATAAGCGCGCTTTCAAACGGGCCGACGCCGGTGCCCTCGACATAGCAGCCGAGCCCGAGCCCGAGCAGGCGGCCGTCATCGCGCGCGGCGCGCTGACGTTCGCGAAACGCCGACAGCCCACCGATCGCCTCCAGCGCCTTCTCCAAAGCCGCCGGGTAGTCGCCGCCGTCATAGACGATAGGTTCGCCGTCGCGATACGGCATGCCGTTGGCGTACGGCATCTCGTCATCTCGGATCATGTTGCGCAGCCGCACCTCCGCTGGTTCGAGGCCAAGCTCGGCGGCGACGAGGTCGACAATGCGCTCCATGGCGAAGGCAGCTTCGGGGCGGCCGGCGCCGCGATAAGGCGCGTTCGGCGTCTTGGTGGTTGCGGCGATGCGCGCTTCGATTGCCAGCGCGCCGATCTTGTAAGGCCCCTGCAGATGCGCCGCGGTGTTGTAGACGACGCCAGCGCCGATCGGATTCCACGCGCCGCCATCGACCGCGAAACTGTCGCGCAGCGCCAGGATGCGGCCCTCATCGTCGAAGCCGACTTCGACATCGTGAATCTGATCGCGCGAATGGCACGAGCAGATCAGGTGCTCACGGCGGTCCTCGATCCATTGTACCGGCCGGCCGAGCCGGCGCGCCAGGAACGGGATCAGCAAATCTTCCGGATAGACATGGCCCTTGACGCCGAAGCCGCCACCGACATCGAGCGCCACGCAGCGGATGCGCGCCTCCGGCAATTGCAACACAGCTGCTGCCTCGCGCCGCACCCAATGCACGACCTGCGTCGACGACCAGATCGTCACTGTGTCGGTGCGCGGATCGTGCAAGCTGACGACGCCGCGGCATTCCATCGGCATGGCAGCGTAGCGGTGATGATGGAAGCGGCGCTTGAGCCGGTGAGGTGCGCCCGCCATCGCGCGATCGGCATCGCCCTTGGCGATGGTGAAGGCGCCGATCAGATTGGTGCCGAACCGGTCGTGCACGATCGGCGAACCGGCGGCCAACGCCGCATCGGGCCGCAAAACTGCCGGCAGCGGATCGAGATCGAGCGCGACGAGCTGTGCGGCATCTTCGGCCGCATAGCGCGTCTCGGCAATCACCACGGCTACGGCCTCGCCGACATGGCGGACCTTGTCATAAGCAAGCAGCGGTTGCTGCGGGTTGATGAATTTGTGCTGGACTTGCGTGGTCCATTTCCTCGGCAGCACGAGCTGCGTGTCCGGCACTGGCGGCAGCAACTGCGCCAGTTCCGGGCCGCCGAGCACATAGACAACGCCGGGTGCGGCCTTGGCGCGCGTGAGGTCGACCGCCTTGATGTGGGCGTGCGCAAGCGGGCTGCGCACGAACACCGCGTGCAGCATGCGCGGCAATTCGAAATCGGCGATGAATTGGCCGCGGCCGGTGAGCAGGCGGCGGTCTTCGCGCCGCGGCAGCGAACGGCCGATGAAGGCAGTCGATGTCGTATCGTTCATACTTTCAATGTCACCCCGCGCGCCCGCCTTTTAGGCGTGTTTGAGCAGCGCCTTCTTAAGCCCTGCGGTCGGCTTGAGGAAAAACACCAGCATGGTGCAGCCGTTCGGCGCCTTCGGCGCATGGCGGCTGCCCTTGGCGCGAATGACGAAATTGCCGGCGGTGCATTCGCCCTCGTCATCGACCAGCGAGCCTTCGAGCACGTAGGTCTGCTCCAGATCCTCGTGCACATGCACGGGGATGCCGGCACCAGGGGCAAGCTTCGACAGAATGGTCAGCATGCCGGACGCCGGGTCGTGATAGATCACCTTCATCTTGTTCCCCGGACCCGTCTCAATCCACGGCACCTCGTCGGTGTCGATAAAGCGCGACGCGAGCGCGCCGAGAGCTTGCACATCAGCCATGGCATTTCTCCTCGCTGCTTTGTTGCGACAGTCACCCCGCACTCAGTTCATCCGTAGCTCGGTAATGTGCCGCGGGTCAGCTTTCAGTTCACCCTTCTCGACGCGCTTGACGATATCGACCAGTGCGGCGTTGGCGCGGCAGGAGATGCCGACCTTCTCGCCTTCGCGCACCACGAGGCCGTTGAGAAACTCGATCTCAGTGCGCCGGCCCTTCTGCATGTCCTGACCCATCGACGGGCGCTGTTCAGCGGCCGTGTGTTTTGAATCCTTTAAACGCTGCTCGTCGCAGGTTCGCATCGCCGCCTCGTCGCCCTCCCCGGCCCGCGCGATGGTTTCCGGCGGCAAGTGCAAAATGTGTTCCAGCGCATAGCCGTGCGCTTGGCCGACGCGAATCGCCTCGGAGCCAAGCCGGGTGGAGAAGCGGCGGATCGGATCGCTCTTGAGTAGCTCGCCGCCGCCGAGCCCGGTGCAGGCGGAGAGCCCATTTTGCATCGAATTGGCGACGAGCTTCGACCAGCGCTCTCCCCACAGGTTATCGGTCACTTTGGCGCTGTCGGAGAAACCGACCAGGCGGCAAATCTCCTTGGCGCGCTCAGTGATGCGGCCATGCACCTCGCCGGCGCGAAACACCGTATGCGCCGCGCCGTGCTTGGCGGCGCCGCGATGGATGTGGCCCGGCTCCGGCAGATTGACGGTGATCGAACTCGCGATGCAGCCGAGCGTCTTGCCCCAGCCGACGACGCCGGCGATGGTCTCCTCGTTCATGCAATTCTGCAGCGACACCACAAAGCCGTCGGGCGCAAGATATTGCCGGATCAGCATCGCCGCCCAGGCGGTGTCGTACGACTTCATGCAGACAAACGCGATGTCGACCGGCTTCTCCTTGGCGAGCTGCTGTGCATCGGTGACATGCAGCGCGCGCACCGACACAGTGAATTCCGGCTCCCTCATGGCATGGGTCACGCGCAGGCCGTGCTTTCGCATTTGTGCGACATGATCGGGCCACGGATCGATGAAGGTCACATCTTCGCCGGCTGCCACCATATGGGCGCCGGTATAGCCGCCAACCGCGCCGGCCCCGACGAAGGCGATCTTCTTTTTGCTCATCCAATCCTCCCGGCACCCGCCATGCCGCGACATCCGATCCTCAGTCGACCGGCTCCGCACGGCGAACAGACATGATACGTTAGATTGACGAGCGGTGCATCAGTCGCCGACAATCCCGTCCCCCTTCGTCCGCTCAAGCACCTGAGGCAGCGCCATGACATTTCGTCGCCGACACATACTGAAGCTCGCTGCCGGTGCCGTCGCGCTGCCGGCCGTTTCGCGCCTCGCCTTCGCGCAGACCTACCCGTCGCATCCCGTCCGCATTATCGTCGGCTTCGGCGCCGGCGGCGCGCCGGACATCTTGGCGCGCCTCGTCGGACAATGGCTGTCGGACAAGCTCGGCCAGCCGTTCGTGGTCGAGAACCGGCCCGGCGCCAGTGGCAATCTCGCCACTGAGGCCATCGTTGGGGCGCCGGCCGATGGTTACATGCTGCTTCTGACCTCGCTCTCCAATGCCGTCAATGCCTCGCTCTATAGCAAGCTGAAATTCGATTTCACCAAGGACATCGCCCCGGTCGCGGGCATCAGCCGCGACCCCGACGTTGTGGTGGTCAATCCCGCGTTTCCTGCCAAGACGCTGCCGGAATTCATTGCCTACGCCAAAGCCAATCCGGGCAAGATCAACATGGCGTCGCCCGGCGTCGGCACCTCGCCGCACATGGCGGGCGAGCTGTTCAACTACATGGCCGGGATTAAGATGACGCACGTCGCCTATCGGGCGTCGCCGCCGGCGATCACCGATCTGCTGGCCGGTCAGGTGCAGGTCTATTTTGCACCGATTAGCGCCGGCGTCAGCTACATCAAGTCAGGCAAGCTGCGCCCGCTGGCGGTGACGACGGCGACGCGCGCGGATGCACTGCCCGATGTTCCGCCGGTCGCCCAATTTGTGCCCGGCTATGACGTGAGCGCCTGGTACGGCATAGGCGCGCCAAAAGGTACGCCGGCCGCGATCGTCGATAAGCTCAATGCGACAATCGATGCGGGCCTAGTCGATCCGGAGATGAAGAAAAAGTTCGCCGCTTTGGGTTCGCAGCCCTACATCGCGACGCCGGCCGAATTCGGCAAATTCCAGGTCGCCGAAGCTGAGAAATGGGCGAAGGTGGTAAAATTCGCCGGCATCAAGGCGGATTGAGCGGCGATGCGCGGCGTCACTTTCCTCGGCGATCGCAAGCTGCAACTGATGGAATTCCCCGATCCCGCGCCGGGACCGCACGACGTCGTCGTCGAGATCAAGGCGTCTGGCATGTGCGGCAGCGATCTGCGGTTCTATCGCGCCTCGGGCGAAACCGCTTCGCTGGGGCTCGGCAAAGTCAGCGGCCCGGTCATCGCCGGCCACGAACCGTGCGGGGTGGTGGTGGCCGTCGGCAGCGCCGTCGATGAGCGCGCCGCCAGGGTCGGTGCGCGCGTCATGGTGCATCATTACTCCGGCTGCGGCACCTGCGTGCATTGCCGGACCGGCTGGTCGCAGATGTGCAGCGAGGGCAGCATTGTGTACGGCGTCACCGGCCATGGCGCGCACGCGCCGTACATGAAAGTGCCGGCGCATACGCTCGTGGCCTTACCGGATGACTTGAGCTTTGCCACCGGGGCCGCGGTCTCGTGCGGCACCGGCACCGCCTATCAGGCGCTGCGCCGGATCAAGCTCGCGGGCGGCGACACTATCGCAATCGTCGGCCAGGGGCCGGTCGGCCTGTCGGCGACGCAGCTTGCCGCCGCCATGGGCGCGCGCGTCATCGCACTCGATGTCAGTGCCGAGCGGCTTAAGCGCGCCAAGGAATTCGGCGCCGACGCGCTGATCAATCCGCAGACCGACGATGCGGTCGCCGCCATCAAGGCGCTGACCCACGGCGCTGGCGCCGACCATACGCTCGACAGTTCCGGCAAGGCGGACGGCCGCCTGATCGCGGTACGCGCCGCACGGCCGTGGGGCACCGCTTGCTTCGTCGGCGAAGGCGGCGACGTAACGATCGACGTGAGCCCGCACATGCTGCGCAAGCAGCTCACCATCGTCGGCTCGTGGACGTTCTCGACATCGATCCAGGCCGACTGCGCGCGCTTTGTCGCCGACCGCAAGATCGATGTCGATCATCTGTTCACGCATCGCTGGAAGCTCGATCAGGCCGAGGAGGCCTACCTGGTGTTCGACCGGCAGACCGAGGGCAAGGGCGTGTTTCTGATGCAGTGAGGCGCTCATTTTCCGTCATCATCCGCGAAAGCGGATGATCCAGTAATCACTGCACCGACAACGGATACCGGATACTCCGCCTTCGCGGAGCATGACAGCTCAAGAATTTACCGCGCGAGAATCTCCAGCGTCAGTGGCTTGAGCCTGAAATTGTTGCACGCATTGAACAGGATCGGGCAGTTCGAGATGGCGACGATCTGCGGCATCAGCGCCCGCATCACCATGTAGTCGCCGGGCTTGCCCTTGGGCGGCCGGATTTCCCACACGCCGTTTGAGTCATAGGCGACCGTCATGAAAATGTTGAAGCAGGCATCGACGTTGAAATTCCAGCGATCCATGCCGTAGCCATGGATCGCCGCTTCGAGATTGTTCTGGCAATTGGCGGCGCCCCGCGCGCGCTCGCCGTAGCGCACGATATTCATATGCTCGCTGCAATAGCCGCCGCCGCAATAATTCTCGCCGGTAAGGTCCTCCTCGATCTGCCACATCGGCCGCGTGCAATTGCTGTAGAGCACGTGTGGTGCGGTGAATTTCCAGCTGAGATTCACCGCGCGGCTCGACAGCATCGAGAGCAGCTCGCGCGCGTCGTCTCGGTTGAACGAGATCAGATCGGCGACCTGCTCGCCCTCGGGCTGAGTGAGCTTAAGCTTCTGCCCGGGCTCGATTTCGAAACTGATGTTCCCGGCCGCCGGCAACGTCACTGGCTTGCCGGGCTCAAGCACGGCAGTCGGGCGGCCCATGATCGTCGCTGCGATTAGCGGCCGAGCCTGCGGCCGATGATGTCTTCGCAGCGCACGCCTTCCGGCGGCTGTTCGCCGAGATAGAAACCGCCCGACATGGCGAACCTCATGCGGTTCGAAGGCGGGCCGGCGGTGCCCCAGCGGTCGCCGAGCGGCGGCATGACCTTTTCCCAGTAGGTCGCGTCTTGCACGACATGGCTCGCTTCGTCGATCTGATCGAGCTCGGTGGTGTATTCGGCGACGAAGCCGTCCGGCTCGATGAAATACGAGAATACGTTGCTGCCGGGGCCGTGGCGGCCGACCCCCCATTCGATGTCGAAGCCGTTCTGCTTCAGCCGGCCGGTGCCGCGCATCAACCCGTCGATATTCGGCACTTCGTAGGCGACGTGATTGAGCGAGGGTCCGTTGGCGCGAAACAGCGCGATGCTGTGATGGTCGGCCGAGCAGCGCAGAAAGTCCATCATGCGCGTGCTGTCCGTGTGCTTGAAGCCGAGGACGTCGATAAAGAAGTTCATCTGCTCGCCGGTGCTGCCGCTGTTGAGCACGACGTGGCTGATCTTGGTCGGGCGCGAGCGGTCGAGTTCCACGTTGGGGTGCTGCGCGCCCTCTGACGAGATGCTCATCGTGAAGCCTTCCGGGCTCTGGAAGCGGAAGCCGTAGCCGCCGCCAGCCGCACCTGGCAGCGCCGCCGGCTCGCTCAAAACCTTGACGCCATAGCTTTTGGCCTTGGCGCAGAGCTCATCGACAGCGGCCTTGTCCTGCGTGGCGAAATTGACGCCGAGCAGTTCAGGCTTCGGCCGCTCACGAAGCGTCAGCACGTGGTGCTCGCCGCCGGTGGCGCGGAGATGGATACCGTCGCCGTCGGCGCCGACTTCTTCGAGCGCCCAGACCTTGGTGTAAAAATCCGCCGATTGCTGCAAATCGCGCACGCCAAGCTCGATGCTGCGCACGCCGGTGACCTTGCGGTTCATGATCAACTATCCTCCGGGACGACCGAGTGAAAACGCTGCAATTCGATCCATGCGGCCTTCGTTCGCAGGCGGACGGACGAATTTGCGGCATAATAGGGCTGCGACCGGCACCGATCAATCGCCGTATCCCAGGCAGCAGGACTGCTTAGCGTGTATACTTGCATGGCACGCAAAAGCGCATTCATGGGGAGGATAACGTGCCAGGATATTTGATCGCCAATCTCGATGTCACCGATCCGGCCGGGTTCGAGGAATATCGGACCAAGGTGTCGCCGCTGATCGCCAAATTCGGTGGCCGCTACCTGGTGCGGGGCGGCGATGTGAAAACGCTTGAAGGCAATCTCCCGATCCACCGGCTTGTCGTTTTGGAATTTCCATCGATCGAAGCGGCGCAGCGCTTTTACGACAGCCCCGAATACCAGCCGCTTCTGAAAATTCGCCTGGCCAGCACAAAATCCGATCTGGTGCTGGCGGCCGGCTATTCGGGTTAGGCCGTGATTTCGGGGGGCAGCCGCCGGCAAACGCTGCGGCTTGCCGAGCTCGGCACTACGCCGTTCGTCGGGTCACCGCCCGATTTCAGAAAGTTCATCGCCGATGAAACCGTGAAATGGGACAAAGTCATCAAAGCCGTCAACATTGAACCGGATTGACCATGCAACGCCTGGCACAGCCCACCTTTCCACGCCGGACCTTTCTGCAGCTAACCGCGGGTGCGGCCGCGCTGACCGCTTTACCGCGTGCGGCCGCCGCGCTCGACTATCCGACGCGGCCGGTGCAGATGATCGTCGACATCGCCGCCGGTCTTGCGCCTGACGTCGCTGCGCGCCTGATCGGGCCGCTATTGTCGCAGCGCCTCGGCCAGCCGATTCTCATCGAGAACCGGCCCGGAGCCGGCGGCAATATCGGCGCCGAAGCCGTCGTCCGTGCGCCGACGGACGGCTACACGCTGTTGCTCATGGTGTCGGGCAACGCCGCCAGCGCAGCGCTGTACCCGAACCTGACGTTCAATTTCGTCCGCGATATCGCAGCTGTGGCATTCATCGGCGCGACGCCGTTCGCCTTGGCGGTGACGCCGTCTTTCCCGGCGAAGACAGTCGCCGAGTTCATCGCCTATGCAAAGGCTAATCCGGGCAAAGTCAACGTGGCCACGGCCGGCACCGGCACGGCGCCGCATCTTGCCGTCGAACTGTTCATGATGATGACCGGTGTGAACCTGGTCCATGTGCCGTATCGCAACAGCTACCTCCCCGACCTGCTCGGCGGACAGGTTCAGGTCGCGATGGTCGCCATCGCGCCGGTCGTCGGCTACATCAAGAGCGGCCGGCTGCGCGCGCTCGCGGTCACCAGCGCCAAGCCCATGGATGCATTGCCGGAGATCCCTGCCATGGGCGAATTCGTGCCGGGCTATGAGGGTAGCGGCTGGCTCGGCGTCGGCGCGCCGAAAGCCACACCCGCCGCGATCATCGACAAGCTCAACACCGGCATCAATGCCATCATCGCCGATCCTGCGATGAAGCAGCGCCTTGTCGGCCTGGGGATCGAGCCGGAGCCGATGACGGCACTGCAGTTCAGCAAGCTCATCGCGGACGCCGCCGAAAAATGGGCCAAGGTGATCAAATTCGCCGGCATCAAAGCCGAGTGACGACTCAACTTTGAAAGGACTGGATCAGATGAAATTTTCACGCCGCAAATTGCTGCACATCGCGGCCGGCGCCACGGCACTACCCGCCTTGTCTCGATCGAGCTTCGCGCTCGATTACCCAGCGCGGCCGGTGCGCATCATTGTCGGCTTCTCGGCCGGCAGTGCGTCGGACATTATCGCCCGTTTGGCGGCGGCCCAGCTGTCGCAACAGCTCGGCCGGCAGTTCGTGGTCGAGAATCATACCGGGGCCGCCACCAACCTGGCCGCCGAGTATGTCACGCGGGCAACGCCCGACGGCTACACGCTCTTGCTCTTGACGTCGGCCAACACGGTCAATGCGACGCTCTACACCAAGCTGAATTTCAATCTGCTCACCGATATCATCGGTGTCGCGAGCATTGATCTCGTGCCCTACGTGATGGAGGTGACCAATTCGCTGCCGGTCAAGACCGTTGCGGAGTTTATCGCCTACGCCAAGGCCAATCCGGGCAAGATCAACATGGCTTCGAACGGCGTCGGTTCCGGACCGCACGTGGCTGGCGAGCTGTTCCAGATGATGGCCGGCGTGAAGCTCGTGCACGTTCCCTATACGGGCAATCCGTACTCCGATTTGATCGCCGGCCAAATACAGATGATGTTCTCCCCGATCCCGGCGTCCATCGCCTACGTGCGATCGGGCCAGTTGCGGCCGCTGGCGGTCGGCACCCCGACGCGTATTCAGGTATTGCCGGATTTGCCCACGGTCGCCGAAACCCTGCCGGGCTACGACGCCAGCGGCTGGCACGCGCTCGCCGCCCCGAAAGGCATGCCCACTGCCGAGACCGCGCTGATCAACAAGACCATGCTGGCGAGCCTCGGCGATCCGACCTTCAAGGCGAAGCTCGCCGATTTAGGCAGCATACCCATGCCAATGACCGTGGCTGAGTTCGGCAAATTCATTGGCGAGGACATCACCAAATGGGCCAAGGTGATCAAGTTCGCCGATATCAAGGCGGACTGATCCATCCAGCACTCGCTGGTCCAGCCATTGCGTCGTCGCTGTGCTATGCTCTGCCGATGCCTCGCTGGCGGATCGCGCCACGCGCCGGCGCCGCAGGGAGAACATTGACAATGACGCAACCCGATAACGGCGCGCGGCCGCGCCAGGAGATGATCAGCGGGCCCTACCTGCGCAATGCCTGGTACGTAGCGGCGTGGTCCGATGACATCGGCGACGAGGCGCTCGCCGCGCGGACCATCATGGATGAGCCGATTGTGCTCTTTCGCAAGGCTGACGGCTCGGTAGCGGCAATCGCCGACCGCTGCGCGCACCGCTTCGCACCGCTGTCCATGGGCAAGGTCGTCGGCGGCGACCGCATCCAGTGCCCGTATCACGGTCTCGAGTTCGATGGCAGCGGCGCCTGCGTTCACAATCCGCACGGCGCCAAGAACATTCCGCCGCGGGCGCGGGTCAAGGGCTATCCGGTGGTCGAAAAGCACAAGGCGGTCTGGATCTGGATGGGCGATGCGCCGGCAGACGAAGCGAAAGTGCCGGATTTCGGCGTGCTCGACAACGTGCCGGAGCTGCACACGACAAAGCGCGACTCCATCACCATCAAGGCCAATTATCAGCTCATCATCGATAACCTGCTCGATCTCAGCCACACCTCGTATCTGCACGAAGGCATTCTGGGCAACGCCGATACGGTGGAATCCGACATCACGGCCGAGCAGGACGGCGACGACGTGATCATCAGCCGCCACGCCACCAACTCGGCGCCGCCCGGCATGTTCGCGCAATTCTGGCCGAACCATCCGCCGCGCGTCGACAAGTTCACCAAGATGCGCTGGATGGCGCCCTCGACGCTGCGGCTCGTTACCGGCATCTGCAAGATGGGCGCGGCGCCGGAGGCCGGTACCGGCTATAACGCCATCCACATGCTGACGCCGCAGAACGAGCGCTCCACGCTCTACCATTTCACCGCGGTGCGGTTCGGCGTGATGACGACCGACGAAAAGCTCAATCGCGATCTGCAGAAGAAGATCGCCGAAATGCGCCGCTTCGCCTTCGCAGAGCAGGATGCGCCTGTGATCGAGGCGCAGCAGCGCGTGATCGAGAATGCCGATACGCCGCTCGATCCGATGATCCTCGCCGTCGATGTCGGCCCAGTGCGCTACAAGCGCATCCTCGACAAGATGCTGCAGGCCGAGCGGCAGTAAGTTCGCGCGATCAGGAAGCCGGGCAGGCCGCGCCGGTCGCGATCCATTGCTTGGTCAAGGTGATAAGCGCGTCGCGGCCGAGCGGCGGCACAGTGCGCGGGTGGCCGCGCGCGTCGCTTCCAGGAGACCACGCCCAGCGCACCAAACCGGTATTAAAGTGTGCAACAAGCTGGCTGGAATTCATCCCACCCTTGTGCGATCAAATAACGCACGGCAAATCTCGATCGTAGCCTGCCAATCGTCGCAGCTTTTCGCGCAGGCGAAATGCAACACACCGTCGACAGCATACTGGACGTCGAGCGGCAGTAGACGCGGTACCGCCGTCGCGCGGTTCAGGCCGCCAGCACCATGCGCCCGTTGCGCTCGTGCAAAACTTGTTCGAAGCTCTCGATCGGCGCCGGCTTGCTGAAATAGTAGCCCTGCATCTCGGTGCAACCTTCGGCAACCAGATGATCGAGCTGATCCGCGGTCTCCACGCCCTCGGCGACGACCTCGATCTTGAGCGCACGAGCCAAATCGATGATCGCTCGCACGATGGCGATCGAGTCGCCGCCTTTCGACACGTCGTGAATGAACGATTTGTCGATCTTGATCTTGTCGAACGGGAAACTGCGCAGATAGTTGAGCGACGAAAAGCCGGTGCCGAAATCGTCCATGACGATGCGGATACCGAGGGCGTGCAGCTCGTGGAGGACGGCGAGTATCTTAGGATCGGCCTCGAGCAGCACCGATTCGGTGATCTCCAGCTCGAGGCGTGCCGCCGGCAAGCCCGACGCAGCTAGCGCCCCGAGAATGACCTTCACCAGATTCAGATTCTTGAACTGAATCGGCGACAGATTAACGGCGACGCGGAACTGCGACGGCCATTTTGCCGCCTCGGCGCAGGCGGCGCGCAGGACCCATTGGCCGAGCGGACCGATCAGCCCGGATTCCTCGGCGAGCGGCACGAACTCGCTCGGCGGCACCGCGCCGAGCCGCGGGTGGAACCAGCGCAGCAGCGCCTCGAAGCAGCGCACCTCGCCGGTTTTGGCATTGACCAGCGGCTGGTAATAGAGCTGCAGCTGGCCGGAGCCGAGCGCGGTGCGCAGATCGAGCTCCAGCGCACGGCGCGCCTGGATACGCGCGTCCATTTCCGACTCGAAGAAACAGTAGGAGCCGCGGCCGTCGGCCTTGGCGCGGTACATTGCGAGGTCGGCGTTCTTGAGGAGCTGATCCGCGTTCTTGCCGTCGGCCGGCGCAATCGCAAGACCGATGCTGACCCCGATGTCGAGCTGCTGTCCTTCGATGTCGTAAGGCGCGCCAAGCCGCTCGATGATCCGGGCCGCCAAGGTGCTGCCGTCCTCGGGCCGGCCGATATCGGCCTGCACGACGGCGAACTCGTCGCCGCCGAGGCGGGCCACGAAGTCACGCTCGTCGATACAGCCGGAAAGCCGGCTGGCAACTGAACGCAGCAGCTTGTCGCCGATCGAATGACCGAGCGTATCGTTGACGCTCTTGAACCGGTCGAGATCGAGGCAAAGCACGGCAAACTTTTCGCCGTGACGCAGCCGCCGCAGGTTTTTGTCCAGCTCTTCGCGGAAAAAGACGCGGTTGGGCAGATCCGTCAGCTGGTCGTGCCGCGCCAAGTGGGCGATGTACGCCTCGGCCTTCTGCCGCTCGGTAATGTCCTCGTGAATGGCGACCCAGCCGCCGTCGGCGGTGTTTTGATGCGAGATCGCCACCATGCGTCCGTCGGTGAGCGTCCTGACGATGCGGAAATTCTCGATCGGGTTCGCTGCGACCGCGCCGAGCGTTTCCTCGGCGCTCTCCGCGAACGTCTTTCGCTCGACCAGGTACTGCAAGATAGCTTGAAGCGGCGTGCCCGGCGCAGTCAGCGCCTCCGGCAGTCCGTACATCGCGGCATAGCGGCCGTTGCATATAATCAGTCTACGCTTTGCGTCGAACATGCACAGGCCGTGCGCCATGTTATTGAGCGCGAGATCGAGCTGCACCTTGCGTTCGAGCAATTCCTCGCCGTTCTCCTTGAACACCTGGACGGCGCGGGCCATGTCGCCGAGTTCGTCCCGATCGTCGCGCGACGGCACCGCTTCGGCCAATGGCCGCTTGGCGAGCCTGCTCATGTACACGGTGATGCGTTTGAGCCGGGTCAGCACGCCGCGCATGACGGTCAAGCCGAACGGCCCGATCAGCATCAGTGCGGCGAAGGCGCTGGTCGAAACCCAAAACAGCAGTGACCGCGCGCTGTCGAGCAGCGTCGAGACCGTCGCATTGGCGACATCGATCTGATGCTCGCGGTACTGATGGATCTTGTCTTCCAGATCGTCGGCAATCTTGCTGTAGATCGCCGCCTGCTCCAGCGCCTTGTCCTGCGCAAAATTATAGGCATAGAACATGACCTGCTGGCCGGCTTTCACCAGGGCCGGCACCTCGCTGGTGATCTGGGTTTCGAGAGCGTCGGCCACCGCATCCGACTTTTGCGAGTTCAGTGTTTCGAGCAGCGCGGAGAGTTCGGAGCTTTTGGCGATGAACGCGCGCTCGCTGATCTCGAGCCGCGGACGTTCGACCTCGGCGGGCGCACTTTCGACTATCTGGCGATGCTGCGCCAACAACGATTGCAGGCGGGCCGAACTCTCGACGGTGGCGAACGCCCGCTGGCTGAGCCTGGCGGCGGCGGTTTCGGTCACGTGGGCGAAATGGATCGACGCCGCGGCAAGAATTGCCACAGAGAGCGTCGATAGCGCCGCCAACCAGTAGAGTTTCGCGGCAACGCCCAGATAGCGGCCCAACGGCTGCTGACGCCACTTGGCAAACATCATAGCTGCGTCGCCGTTTTCTCGAGCCGGCGTGCCACTTCGACGACTTTCATCATCTCAGGCGTCGGGTCGCCCAGCGTCACCAGATTGAGATTCTGCTCAACCGCCTGGTCCAGTTTCAATTCGGCGGCAGTTGAGTTCTGCACGATGGTCAGTTGCGATAGGCCCAAGGCTCCCGGCAACTGTCCGACGATCTTGACGACCTGAGAGCTGATCTGGACCAGGATGACGTTCTTGGCGCCGATGCTTTTGCCGCCCAGCAACGCCGCTTCGACCGAGGCCTGCACGCCGCCGCCGTTGCGAACGTGTACGATCTCGATTGGAAGATCCGGACCCCCAACCGACTGCCAATTGGTGATCTCACCGGACAGAATCGCGCGCATCTGATCGTCGGCCAGATGACGAACCGGATTGCCTTTGTTGACCGCAAAGGCCATGGGTGTGTTCCAGACGTTGAAGGAGCGCAAGCGGCCGTAGGCGAGAGCGGGATGGTTCGGCTTGAGGCTCCCGATTTCGGTGCCTAAGGGCCCGGAGATCATGGCGAAGTCCGCACGCTTTTCGAACAGTGCCAAAAGCCCAAGGCTGGATTTGTTGGGGATCACGGTCAGCCTGTGGCCTGAGCCCATTTCGATTTCGGCCAGATGCGCGTCCATGATGCGATGGGTGAAGGTCGTCGATCCCTGCAGCACATAGGTCTGCGCCGCCACCGCTGAGCAGCCGAGCAACAACACAAGCAAAACAGCGACAGCGCGCACGTGTCTACGCCTCCGGCCTTCTGGATTTTGTGCCGTAAGCGATCCTAGCGCGATCCCGTTACAATTGACTGAATCCACGCGTGTCTTAAGTGGCCGTTTAGGGCAAATGCCGGAGCACGCGCGGCGATCGATCAAATTTTACTAAAGGGCGTAATTCGACGGTCACACCGGCTTGTTAGCGTCACCGGCAATAAGGGGGTTTCCCCGCAAAAAACGGTGAGGCTTCATGCTGTGGATGGCGCTGCGATGGAACTGGGGAAATACATTGCCAATCGCTGGATTTTGCCTGCTGACGATCATCGCGATCGGCGAAGGATGGTCAACCGATCCTGCCGTTACGAGCCCGCTGTCCGAAGTGCAGAGTGAATCAATCGTTAGCTCTGGCGGCACCTCCGCCGATCTGCGCCAACCTGCCGCAGCACTCGTGCTGGGCGCCAATTAACCCTACGCTCTACAGACGCAGCCTCTTTCGCCGCTCGCTACGCAGCCGCAATCGCCGGGCGTTGCGCCACCACCTCGATGGCGCCATCCGAATCCAGCCGGATAAGATCGCCGGTCTCGATCGTTTGCAGGCCCTTGGCCTGCACGATCAGCGGCACGTTGAATTCCCGCGCCACTATCGCGGTATGGCTCAGCCAGCCGCCGACTTCACAGACGAATCCGCCGGCGCGCTTGAAGTATGGAAGCCAGGCGGGCGGCACCATGCGGCTGACGACGATGTCGCCATCCTGAAAGTCCGGGATGATCGGCGCGGCGTCGGCCTCTTCAACCACGCAGGCTCTGCCCTCGACGCGGCCACTGCCGGAGACCCGCAGCCCGCCGATCCGGTTGGTTCCATCGGTGGCCTGCGGCTTGATCCCCGTGGCGTAATCTTCGATCTGCCGCACCGTGAGCGTCGAATCGACCGATGACACTTCGGCAAGTCCGGCCGCCAGCTGCCGGCGCGACAATGCCGCCGCGCGCAGCCCCGCTATCGCGCTCTCGTCGCGGAGCTTTTCCAGTTCCTCGAAAGAGAAATAAAATACGAGACCATCGAGCTTGAACCGGCGGCCGACGGCGAGCAGCGCGCGCCGCAGCACCGCCAGCTCGCGCAGCGAATGGTGCTTGGCGTCCTCTTTCAAAGTCTGGAAGCTGCAAGCGACAAGCACGGCCTGTCTCAGCCCGGCATCGGATGACAGCACGGCGAGGTCGGCGCCGATTTCCGCGAAACTTCGCACCGGCAGGTCGGGAACGTTTAGCAACGGATCGGCATCCGCCGGCCGCTCGGCATAACGCGGCACCGCCAGCTCGTAATCGACCGTGGAGCGGTGGCCAATACCTTGCAGCAGAACGTGCTCGCGTGACCCGGCTGGCGCCTGCTTGGCCGCGACGAGCACGCGTTCGAATTCGGTCCGACCGGCGCGCGCCAGGAAGCGGGCCGGCTCGATACCTGCGACGTTCAACTTTTCCCGCGCACGCCGCAGATAATAGTCGGCCGCAATGTTGACCACGGACGCGGCGGCGCAGGTCGCACCCACGTAGCTGGCGCGAATGCGTCCCACAGCATCCAACAGATCGGCGGTCGGCAGCTTGTCGAAGTCGATCGCCTCCTGCACGGCCATTTCCTTCGAGAAGACCGGCAGGAACGTATCGTTGAATTCGCTCTTGATCTTGTCCGTGATCCGGCCCATCCGCCACACGGCGAGCGAACCAAGTTTCGGCGCACGTGAGATTTCCTGCTGTTTGTTGACGTAAAGCCGACCGAAAATCGTCGTCAGGTACGGCGCAGCGTCTTCCTCAATGCGATAGCCAAACCCGAGTTGGCGGCAGGCCAGATCGATGCTGCCGCCGCTCGCCCACAATCCGTCCATGAGCGACAGCGATAGCGGCGTCGGGCGCGGCAGCACTTCCGACAGCTCGTTCTGCTCGAATATGATCTGATCGGACGCGGCTCCGCCGGCGCAGTCGAGCACACGCGACCACTCGTTTTGAACCGCTTTGTCCTGTTCGACGCCCGCGTCGGAGCGGGTGATGTCGCGGCTCTGCACCAGATAGAACACTCCACCGCTATGCGCCCATTCGATGTCCTGCGGGCCGCCGAACAGCTTTTCAAGCGCGCGACCGGTGGCCACGAGCGGCTTCAAATCGATCGGCGCCTTGTCGCCGCCGGCCGAATCGAGCGAAATGCGTCCGAACCGGCACACAATCGGCGTCACGGTGCCGGACACGAGCTTGTCGGCGGTGCCGGCCACGCATTCGACCAGCGCGTGGCTTGGGCAGCCCAGATCGCGCGTAAAGAGTACGCCGGCATAATCGGGCTCAATCATGCGCTGTACGACGATATTGGCCTTGCCGTTTTCAGCGCCGTAGGCTGCGACGCGCGCATTGCGGAACGACAGCAGCACGTCGAAGATAGCCGACTCAAGCCGCGCGCGGTCGACGTCGATGACCGATTCAAACACCCCGGCAAAACTGTTGACACTGCCGTCTTCGCTGCTGCCTGAGCTTCTGACGACGAGTTTCGGCGCGCCGATCTGACGCCACAGGCGGTCAAGTTCGCGAGCCCGCCATGAGGCCGGTGCGGCAGCGAATTTGTCCAAGAAATGCGTCGTCAGGACCACCCCTTCGGGCACGGTGAAGCCGTACGAGCGCATGATCGCGAGGCGATAAGCCTTGTTGCCGCTGCCGGAGAGGAACTGCGCGTCGTCCAGCAGGACGACACCGTCGCTCAGGCGCCGCCGGCGCCACCAGCGGCGAATGTCGGCCCACGTCATGGTCACGGCTGCGCGCTGCACCAGCAGCAGGACGGCGCTGAAGACGAGATAAACGTCGACCGCAACGCTGAGCAGCGCGCCGGTCGCCGTGAGGATGACCATGCCGATCGGCCAGATCAGCAGACGATGCCGCCGGGTGCGGACAAAAGCCGCATCGAGATAGAAGCAGATCAGCACGGCGAACAGCAGCGGCAGGATGAACGTCGCATCGTGGCCGGCCGAATTCGCAGCCCAGAGCATCGGCTGATGGCGCTCGACGGCGACGGCGTGAACCGAGGCAACGCAGACCGAGATGACCGGCAGGAACAAGAGGCCGAGCAGGTTGCGCAACGGCGTGAGGCCATGCTGCGCGTAAAACGCCCGCATGGCCCGCGCCATGCGCCGCGGATCGCCTCCGAAACGATGTTTAAGCTCATCGACATCGTCGCTGAGCCGCTGGGAAACGATCTGGTCGCGCTCGGCCTTGAGCGAGAACGGCAGCACCGACAGCCGCGAGGCAATGGCAAGCAGAATAATGACCGGCAGGAACCCGATGGCGGCCGCGCTCTTGTTGAGGAACCCCGCGAGCAGATCGACCAGCCTGCCCCACCAGGTTTCGTGCATCTGATGCAGATAGCTCAGGAGATAGGGGCGCGGGGAATCCGGGACGAAATACTCCCACGGCACCGTGTAGCGGCCGCGGAAATCGTGTCCCGCTTGGCTGACCATGTAGCCGAGCACCTGCGCGTAAAAGCAGCTCCGCGTATCGTAGCAGGGTGCGATGATCGGGCGATGCGGCAGCGCGGCGAGGCGCGCATTGAGTTCGGCGGTCGGCGTCGGGCGCACTGGAAGATCGATCGCTTCGGGCAAATGATAGGCGGCAAATTCTCCGGGATAGCGTACATCGACAAAGACCGCCCCTTGCGCCGCAAGCATATGAACGTCCGGCGTGTCGAGCAGAACATCTCTGTTCGGATAGCGCGGCAGCGCGCGGAAATCCGCGAGACTTGTCGCCTTTTTGCCGGCAAACGGACGGTGTTCGGCAAGCCACTTCTGCAGGCCGCCGACCATGAAACGGCAGTCGATGCCGAGCGCCGCGAGCCTCTGGCAGGTCTCGAAACTGCGGTTGCCGTTGTCGCAATAGAGGATCGCGCGCTTGCCGGCGAGACTGAGCGGCTTCTTCAGAAAATCCGGAAAGCGAACCGGGGTCGCGTTGGGAAACATCCCGGTTGCGGTCTCCGCGGGCTCACGCACGTCGAGCAACACCTCGCCGGAATCGAGGCCACGTTGCTTTTCCTCAAGCAACGTTTCCATCTGATCGGTCGATATACCGCGCGGCGAGCGGACCTGGTCGCCATAAGACGCTTCTTTCAAATCGGGATCGAGCGTGCGGCCGTCGGTCGTCACCGTGGGCCGCAAGATGGCGGCCTCCAGCCTGGTCTGCCGATCCGATTGTTGCTGGGAGTACTGGTAATAGTTGGCTGCGAGCGAGATACAGGCCAACACAATGGCGGCGATCGCCACCCGCCAAGCGATGCGGGCGGCGCGGCCGGAGCCGGACGCATTCGCGCCGGCGCGTACGCCGACCACGACGGCGCCGCCGCCGATCATCGCCGAAGCAAGCGCGATCAGTTGCGAGATGCTCGAAATCGACCCGACAACCAGGTCGGGCGATGGAATCGCATAGCTCGGCGTACTCGATAACGCGAGGAGAGTGAGAGTTGCCGCTGTATAACCGATCCCCGATGCCGCCTTGACAGTTTTCTTGGCAGCGTTGCCCCAACGCGAATTTACCATTCCAACCCCAACACTCAGTCTCACCCGCAGCGGCTTTTGCCTCGTCTGCGCTCGCTTGGCTTAGTCTTTATCCGGGTACCGCCCCGAGCAGGCGAGATCGGAGGCGGGTCGACGCCACGCTGCCTGCCGCTTGTGGCCAAGCCGCATTGAAAGTTGCAGGTGAAGATTATGATAAACCAATTATTTAAACGAGGGAATTCATTCAATAAAGGATCATTAATAAGGGTAGTTAATGAACCATTTCCAAACGTAATCTTATAGCTGAACCCAGGATACGCCTATCGCTCCAGCGCGTGGCTTAAGGTGACAATGTCGGCATATTCGGCCTCCAGACGCTTGCGCGCGGCCGCCGGGTCCTCGTAGCGCGCCAGCAAGCCGAGTCCTTCGACCTTGGCGACGAAAGCCGGATCGTGCGCCGCCTTGGCCACCCCTCCGGTGAGCGTGTCGCGCACGCTGTCCGGCAAGCCGCGCGGCGCGTACAGCCCCATGACCAGATTAAGCCCGTTTTCGGTGATGCCCTTTTCGGCGAAGG
>Ga0187784_10000843_pt1 | contig 23551 bp, 24 predicted proteins | sample 1015_SJ02_MP15_2_FD_132964 | JGI IMG/M metagenome (GOLD analysis project Ga0187784, IMG submission 132964) | Tropical peat soil microbial communities from peatlands in Department of Meta, Colombia - 1015_SJ02_MP15_20_MG | ecosystem: Environmental > Terrestrial > Soil > Wetlands > Peat | place... | reverse complement strand
CTGACGCCCTTGATCTTGAACCAGGTCGCCAGCGTCGCGGAAGCCGAAGATGACATGCATTTGGGTACCGCGAATGGGCCGACTCGCTTCGGCCCTTTGCTGCGGGCGATATCGGCGCTTTCGACGAGGGTGCGGGTCGAAGGTCCTCCCGATCCCATGACGATCCCGGTGCGCTCGTTCGAAATCTCGTTTGCTTCAAGTCCGGCGTCGCGGATCGCCTGTTCCATGGCGACATGGTTCCAGGCCGCGCCGCCGCCGAGAAACCGCATGGCGCGGCGGTCGACCGCTTCGCTTGCATCGAGTGTCGGCGCGCCGTGGACTTGCGAGCGAAAGCCAAGCTCGGCGTATTTTTCGGCGCGCACAATGCCGGACTTGGCTTCGCGCAACGCGGCCAGCACTTCCTGGGTGTTATTGCCAATCGATGAGACAATACCCATCCCGGTGACGACCACCCGCCTCATCTTTGCGCCTCATCAGCCTTGTTCTCGCGCAATGCGCTTTGCAGCTTTGCGATCAGGCGCCGCTCGCCTGCGGCGCTGCCTCGTGAAACAGCCCGACTTTGAGGTCGAGCGCCCGGTAGATCACCGAACCGTCGGCGGAGAGCCAGCCGTCGGCGATGCCGAGCACGAGTTTCGAGCGCATGACCCGCTTGATGTCGATCCCGTACACAACCTTTCTCATGGTCGGAAGTACCTGGCCGGAGAATTTGATTTCGCCCATGCCCAGCGCGCGGCCTTTGCCCGGCGCACCGAGCCAGCCAAGAAAGAAGCCGAGCAATTGCCACAGCGCGTCGAGACCGAGGCAGCCGGGCATCACCGGGTCGCCCTTAAAATGGCAGGGGAAGAACCACAAATCGGGCTTTAGATCGAGCACCGCCCGCACCAGGCCCTTGCCGTATTCGCCGCCGACCTCGGCGATTTCTGAGATCCGGTCGAACATCAGCATCGGGGGCAACGGAAGCTGCGGACCTTTGGCGAAAAGCTCGCCGCGGCCGCAAGCAAGGAGATCCTCATATTCGAAGTTCGAACGGCGCTCCTGCATCCTCCGTCTCCGCCCCCACCAGCCCGCCAGTGTGGCGGTTTAGAAGTCCCCATCATTCTTGCCGAAAGCTCTTCATGCGGACTTCTGAACTAAAGCCACACTAGACTCAATGACTTGCAAGTGTCCCTTTGATTCCGAAGTTCGCAAACGAGGGTGCCGCAGAATGATACGAACTTCGGAATCGGGACACTTAGTCCCTAACATATGGGAGAATGACGGCAAAGCTGCAGCCCCACGCACCTTCGTGCCGCCACCGCAAAGCACCAATCTTGCACCTTATCGCCCCGCAGGTTGCATGGAACGCGGAGCGGCGTATAATGATTTCAAATGTAACAATCTCGCGCCTTAGCGTCGTTACCGCCTTAGGTGAGGATATGACCCAACAGCGTCCGCCCGTATCCGTAACTGCCCTACCGCCGGTTGCCCAGCCGTATCTGCCCGGCCGCGGCGAACTGACCGGGTGCCCGTGGCATGACGTGAAGGCGAAGCTGCGCCAAGTCGGTTTACGACCGACGCGACAGCGCATGGCGCTCGGCTGGATTCTATTCGCCAAGGGCGACCGGCACGTGACCGCCGAAATGCTGTACGAAGAAGCAAACCACGCCAAAGTGCCGGTGTCGCTCGCCACCGTCTACAATACGCTGCACCAGTTCACGGAAGTGGGGCTATTGCGCCAAGTCGCGGTCGACGGATCAAAAGCGTATTTCGACACCAACAACACCGAGCATCACCACTTTTTCATTGAGGATGCCAACGATCTTATGGACATTCCCTCGTCCGACGTGGTGGTCGGCAAGGCGCCGGTGCCGCCCGAAGGTTATGAGATCGCCCGCATCGACGTCGTGGTGCGGCTGCGGCGAAAAAAGCGCTAAAGGACTTCCTCGCCCTCCAGCATTGTCGCCGTTGGTTTTCGCCGGCGAAAGACATCAGTACGCTCGGCTATAGCTCGCGGTCGATTTGCCGCCGTTCGAAGCTGCGAACTTTGGCGCCGCCCGCGTGGGCGTGATCTCGGGTCGCAAAGGACACCATGATAGCCCGTTCATCGCCCCAAAGCCCCTGCCCCCAGCAATGCCGGGATGCCTGGTTTCCGCATCATAATAGCGTTGCGTTTCACTAAAATTGATGTATAAAGCATCATTTCTGATGCGAATACATGATCACTGCAGGTCAACTCAAGGCTTCGCGCGCGCTTCTTGGAATCGACCAGCGAACGCTCGCGGAATCGGCTGGGCTGTCGTTGCCGACCATCCAACGCATGGAAGCAAGCGACGGGGTCATTCGGGGAAATGTCGATTCGCTGATGAAGCTCGTCGCGGCGCTCGACTCATTCGGCATTGAGCTCATCTCCGACAATGCGATCAGCCAAGGCGGCGGCCGCGGCGTGCGGCTGAAGAGGGCGCCGTTGTGACGCTGACAATCATTCTCGGCTGCGCCGCGGCCTTGCTCATCCTTGCGCCGTTAGCTGCTGCGCTCGCACGCCGAACCGCTGCGACGCAATTCATCTACGGCGCCAGCGTGGCCGTGTCCGGGATTTCGCTTGCGGCCGCGCTGACGCATCTTCTTGGCGCCGCCGCACCTGAAAGCATGACGCTACCCGTCGGCATCCCTTGGCTCGGCGCGCATCTGCGCCTCGACGCGCTCTCCGCCTTCTTCGTCGCCGTCATCGATTTTGGCGCATTGAGCGCAAGCTGGTTTGCTCTCGGGTACGGGCAGCACGAGATGGCGCCCGGACGCATATTGCCGTTCTATCCCGCCTTCCTTGCCGCAATGGCGCTCGTTCTGCTCGCCGACGACGCATTCACGTTTCTCCTCTCCTGGGAGTTCATGTCGCTCACGTCGTGGGCGATGGTGATGGCCCATCATCGTGTGCACGAAAACGTGCGTGCTGGATACGTCTATCTGGTGATGGCGAGCTTCGGGACGTTGGCTCTGCTGCTGGCGTTCGGCCTGCTCGCCGGGGCCGAGGGCCTCTACACGTTTGCACAAATGCGCGCGGCGCATCCTTCGGCCATTCTTGGCGCGCTGGTGCTCGTGCTCGCCCTGATCGGGGCGGGTTCGAAGGCCGGCCTGGTGCCGCTGCATGTATGGTTGCCACTCGCCCATCCGGCCGCACCCAGCCACGTCTCCGCCCTGATGAGCGGCGTTATGACGAAAGTCGCCGTTTACGGTTTCATCCGGATTGTCTTCGATCTCGCCGGCGGCCCGGCCTGGTGGTGGAGCATAGTGGTGCTTGCATTGGCCGGAGCGACGACCGTGATGGGCGTGCTCTACGCGCTTATGCAGCATGATCTCAAACGTCTGCTCGCCTATCACACGGTCGAGAACATCGGAATCATTTTCATTGGTCTTGGACTCGCGCTCGCCTTCAAGGCCAACGGAATGTTGTTTGCCGCGGCCCTGGCGCTGACCGCCGCGCTCCTGCACGTGTTCAATCACTCTCTGTTCAAAAGTTTGTTGTTCTTCGGCGCCGGCAGTGTTCTGACGGCGACCGGCGAACGCGACATGGAGCACCTCGGCGGCCTGATCCATCGCATGCCGCGGACGTCGTTCCTTGTTCTCATCGGCTGTGTGGCGATTTCGGCATTACCCCCACTCAACGGCTTCGTCTCCGAATGGCTGACTTTTCAGGCCATATTGCTCAGCCCGCAGCTGCCATCTTGGGGATTGAAACTCTTGGTACCTGCGGTCGGCGCGCTGCTGGCGCTAGCCGCGGCCCTTGCCGCCGCCTGTTTCGTCAAAGCATACGGCGTGACGTTCCTCGGCCGCCCGCGCACCCGTGTAGCCGAAACTGCGGTTGAAACCGATTCCTACTCACTGGCCGCGATGTTTATACTTGCGGCGTTGTGTCTCCTGGTCGGTATTCTGCCGGGCGCGTTCATTGATGCGCTGGCCCCGGTCAGTTCCTCGCTGATCGGCGAACACATGCCGAAACAGATTGGCGCCCAATGGCTTTCGATTGTTCCGATCGCGGCGAGCCGCAGCTCTTACGACGGACTGCTGGTGTTCTTGTTCATGCTGATATCGGGCATGCTGGCGGCCTTCGCCATTCATCGCCTGGCCTCCGATCGGCTCCGCCGCGCACCGGCTTGGGACTGCGGCTATCCCGATGCAAGCCCGGCCACGCAATACTCAGCGGCGAGCTTTGCCCAGCCTATCCGCCGCGTATTTGGCACGGTGATCTTTCACGCTCGCGAGCATGTCGAGATGCCACCGCCGGGCGATACGCGGCCGGCGCGGCTGAAAGTTGAGCTGCACGATCTCATTTGGGAAGCAATCTATGCGCCGCTCGCCTCCGGCGTCGGCTTCGCCGCAGAACGTCTCAATCGCCTTCAATTCCTGACAATCCGCCAATTTCTGACGCTGGTTTTCTGCACGCTGGTCGTTTTGCTTCTGGTGCTGGCGATATGGTCCTGATCGGCGATTTTGCCATTCAGGGCGCACAGATGGTGCTGGTGCTGTTGCTGGCGCCGCTGCTTACCGGATATGTGCGCAAGGTAAAGGCGCGGTTGCTGCGACGGCAGGGGCCGCCGCTGGTCCAGCCCTATCTCGATCTTGCCCGCCTCGTGCGCAAAGAGGTGGTTCTGGCGGAAAGCGCTTCCTGGCTGTTCCGCACCATCCCCTACCTCATCTTTGCCGCCACATGGGTCGCGGCCTCGCTGGTGCCGACGTTCCGCACCGGATTGATGTTCTCCTGGTCCGCCGATCTCATCGCGCTCACCGCGCTCCTCGGCAGCGGCCGTTTCTTTCTCGCGCTGGCCGGAATGGACGTCGGCACGAGCTTCGGCGGCATCGGCTCCAGCCGCGAGGTAATGATCGCCTCGCTGGCGGAACCGGCGATGATCATGATGGTCTTTACGCTGGCGCTGATCGCCGGCTCGACACAGCTGTCCACCATGGCCTCGTTCATGGCGTCTCCCGCCGTCGGCCTGCGGGTTTCGCTCGGCCTCGGGCTGATCGCGCTGATCATGGTCGCCATCGCCGAGAACGGCCGCATCCCGATCGACAATCCGGCGACACACCTGGAACTGACCATGGTGCATGAGGCGATGGTACTCGAATATTCGGGCCGGCATCTGGCGCTGATCGAGCTTTCAAGTTCGCTCAAACTCATCCTCTACATTTCGCTGGTCGCCTGCCTTTTCGCCCCGTGGGGCATCGAATCAGCCGGTGCCGCGCTGCCGACACTCGCCATCGGCATTGCCGCCTATATCGGCAAACTCGCCGTCGGCGGTTTCCTGCTTGCGTTGTTTGAAACTTCCATTGCCAAGATGCGTGTGTTCCGCGTCGCGGAATTTCTCGGCGCGGCAGTGATGCTGGGGCTACTGGCGACGCTGCTGCGCTTCGTATCGGCGAGCTTCTGATGAACGGTCTTAATTTCGACATCGCTCATTTGCTCGCCGGCAGCTTGGTGCTGGTGAGCTTCCTCGAACTCTATCAGGACCGGCTTTATGCGCTGCTTAACATTTATGCCGTCCATGCTCTGGTTCTGGCGGCTTCGGTGGCGTGGCAAGCGTTCGTGCAGGACGCGCCGCACCTCTATGTGACTGCGTCGATCGCGCTCGTCTTCAAGGCGATTGTCATACCGGTGACGCTGCACCGTTTGATCGCGCGGCTGGGCATCCATCGCGAAGTCGAGAACGTGGTGGGCGTCGGTACCGCCATGCTCGCCGGCATCGGTCTCGTTGCGCTGTCCATGGTGGTCATGCTGCGAGTGACACAAGGCGCTGATCCGCTGGCGCGCGAGGACCTCGCATTCGCCCTCTCGGTGGTGCTGCTCGGCCTACTGATGATGGTAACGCGGCAGAATGCTGTGAGCCAGGTGGTCGGCTTCATGTCGCTGGAAAACGGCCTGGTACTGGCGGCGACGGGCGCCAAAGGCATGCCGCTGGTGGTTGAGATCAGCGTCGCTTTCTCGATTCTCATCGCCCTCATCGTCATCGGAATCTTTCTGTTCCGCATCCGCGAGCGCTTCGACACCATCGACGTGCAGGAGCTCGACCGTTTCCGCGGAGAGCGCCGATGACGCTCGGTCAATGGGCGGCGAATGCGGTATTGGGCGTGCTGGTTGTCCCGGCGATCGCTGCACTGCTGCTCGCCGCGCTCCCCAATTATCGCGCTACTGCGCGGCTCAACGTGCTGGCGACGACGCTGACGCTGATCTGTGCGTTGTCGCTGTTCTTCGCCAAGCCGGCGCCGGGCTCCTATTTCATTGTCGACGATCTCAACAACACCTTCATCGTTCTGACCACGTTCGTGGGCTGGACGACGAGCATTTTCAGCGCGAGCTATATAAGCCACGAGCTCGATATCGGCCGGCTGACGGCGCGCTCCGTACGCTTCTACCACGCCATGTATCAGATACTGATGTTCGCGATGAACCTCGCCCTCATCGCCAACAATATCGGCCTGATGTGGGTAGCTATCGAAATCGCAACGCTAACGACCGTGATGATGGTCGGCATCTACCGCACCCATGAGGCGCTCGAAGCGGCATGGAAATATTTTATCCTCGGCAGCGTCGGCATCGCGCTCGCTCTGTTCGGCACGATCCTGGTGTACATGGCGGCTCGGCCGGTCGTGGGCGAAGGTCTCAACGCCATGGTCTGGTCGGTGCTTGTCGGCCGGGCGAGCGCCTTCGATCCGGCCCTGCTGGACGTGGCATTCGTTTTCCTCCTGCTCGGTTACGGCACCAAGGTCGGCCTCGCCCCGTTGCACGCATGGTTGCCCGATGCGCATGCCGAGGGCCCGACGCCGATCTCGGCGGTGCTGTCGGGTTTGCTGCTCAATGTCGCGCTCTACGCGCTGTTGCGTTTCAAGATGTTGCTGGCGGCGAACGCCGGCGCGCTGTCGCCCGGACCGCTGATGGTCGCGCTTGGACTCCTGTCGCTCGTATTCGCGGCGTTCATGCTGTACCGCCGTAGCGACATCAAGCGGCTGTTCGCCTACTCGTCGATCGAGCATATGGGCATTATCACATTCGCATTCGGCATGGGCGGACCGCTCGCCAACTTTGCCGGTCTGCTGCACATGGCGATGCACTCGCTGACGAAGTCGGCGATCTTCTTCGCCGTCGGCCACGTCGCGCAGGTCAAAGGCACGCAGCGGATCGCCGACATGAGTGGGCTTACCGAAACCCATCCGGTTCTCGGCTGGGGCCTGATACTCGGTGTCGTCGCCATCGCCGGGCTGCCCCCGCTCGGCATCTTCACGAGCGAATTTCTGGTGGTGAGCTCGACCTTCGCTCGCGCCCCCTTGCTGGCGCTGATCCTAGTCTTCGGCATTCTCGTCGCTTTTGGCGCCTTATTGCTGAGCCTCAACGGCATCGCGTTCGGCGAGCCGCGCGGTGATGTCGGAAAGGCGCGGGCCTCTTATGCGCCGATGTTCACGCATCTTGCCCTGGTGCTGGTCGCCGGCATCTACATGCCGCCGGCGCTCGTCGCCTGGTTTCAGAATGTCGCCAGATTGCTCGGTTAGGCGATGACCGCGCTTACCGAAATCCTTCACGGCGTGCGAGTCGATGACCATCGCCCATGGCCGCGCCTGATCGTAACCGCTGGGATTTGGCGCAGTGCCACGACCGCCATCGCCGTCGGGCGCGCGACGCTGCTTGGGCTATGGGGCGACGCCGGCGTGCCGAACGTGGTGCACATGGGGATGGTCGACAAGGACACGCGCGACATCGTCGTTGTCAGCCTCGAATGTCCGAACCTGACGTTCCCATCGGTCGGCGCGCACCACCCGCCGGCCATTCGCCTCGAACGAGCTGTTCACAGTCTCTACGGGCTTAAACCGACGGATGCGCCGGACGCGCGCCCCTGGCTCGATCTCGGCTTTTGGGACGAACAATGCCCGCTGGGCGCTCGTACACCGCGGCCGACGCCGCGCTCCGCTTACGCTTTTCTGCCGACAGAAGGGCAGCACCTGCATCAAATTCCAGTCGGGCCGGTGCATGCCGGCATCATCGAGCCGGGACACTTTCGTTTCACGGCGTCGGGCGAAACCGTCGTCCGGCTCGAGCAGCGGCTGGGCTACGTGCACAAGGGTATCGAGTCGCTGATGGCGGGTGCCAGCCTCGAACGCGCGGCAAAACTCGCCGCACGGACCTCCGGCGACAGCACGGTCGCCTACGGCATCGCATTCGCTCATGCGATAGAGGCGGCTCTGAACGTCGAGGCGCCGCCACGCGCCCGCTTTCTGCGGGCACTCATGGCCGAGTTGGAGCGACTCGCCAATCACTTCGGCGATATCGGCGCGATCTGCAACGACGCAGCGTTTTCGCTTATGCACGCCCATTGCGGCGCGTTGCGCGAGCTGGTTTTGCGCGCGGCCGATAGCTGTTTCGGGCACCGGCTGATGATGGACCGGGTCGTCCCTGGCGGCGTCGCGACCGATCTTCTTGCTGATTCGCTGACACGCTTGAGGCGTATGCTCGATCAGGTCAGGCGGCGTTTTCCGAGCTTGATCGAGCTCTACGACGACACCACGTCGCTGCAGGACCGCACCGTCGGAACCGGTGTAGTACACGCCAATCTCGTTCAGCAATTCGGCACCGGCGGCTATATCGGGCGTGCCAGCGGCCGTAAGGCCGATGCGCGCAAAACGCCCGGCTACCCGCCCTATGACCAGCTTGATTTCGACGTGCCGGTGCGGACCGAGGGCGACGTCAATGCCCGGGTGTGGATACGCATCCGCGAAGTCGAACAAAGCCTCAAACTGATCGATCAGCTGATCGAGCGCATGCCGGCGGGACCGATTGCTGCAAAGCTTGCTGAGGGACACGGTGAAGGTTTGGGCTTTGCCGAAGGGTTCCGCGGCGATGTGCTCGTCTGGATACGGATCGACGGCAATCGGATCAGCGCCTGCCATCTGCGTGACCCTTCTTGGTTTCAGTGGCCGCTTTTGGAAGCGGCGATTGAAGGCAACATCGTTGCCGACTTTCCCCTCTGCAATAAATCCTTCAATTGTTCCTACTCCGGGCACGATCTCTGATGCGCAAGACGCTGTTCGAGAGCCTGACGCACGGACCGCTCACCGAAGCGCCGCCGGCCCACGACGACCAGGCGCTTGCCGAATTGGCGGCCAACCTCGACCGCTCGGCGCGGCGCCGGCTCGGCCGCAGTCTTGCTATTCGTGAAGTGGATGCTGGCTCGTGTAACGGCTGCGAGCTCGAAATCCACGCCCTCAACAACGTCTTTTACGATCTCGAACGTTTCGGGCTGCGCTTTGTGGCGTCGCCGCGCCATGCTGACGTACTCTTGGTGACCGGCCCGGTAACGAAGAACATGCGCGAAGCGCTGGAGCGGACTTACGCCGCGACGCCGGATCCGAAATGGGTCGTTGCGGTCGGGGACTGCGCCGCCGACGGCGGGATGTTCTCGGGAAGCTACGCGGTCGCTGGTGGCGTTTCCAACGTTGTTCCCGTAGATCTGCACATTCGCGGATGCCCGCCGTCACCCACCGAAATGCTGAGGGGATTGATCGCGCTCGTAGAGGCGCAGACGGGGAAAGCCCGCTAGGGCCAGCCGGTCATTCCACCTTCTCTTCCGGATAGACGCCCCAAAGGCGGCTCTGCTCGACCCAGCCATCGAAGCCCTCGCCCACAAGGCGGCACCATGTCCCGGTGCACTGCTTCACGGTGCCCAGCACGCCGGATTGCAATCTTGCGATCACGGTGCTTTGCGCCTCAGGCTTAGCGTGCAGCGGCGCCAAGTCGGTGCTGGCCTTGAGCCGCACAACCGCCATGCGCTTGCCCGACAACAGCGAATGATAAACCCAGCCTTCCGATCCGTCGGAGTCGCGGATACGGCGCCAGTTTTCGAACTCCGCTGTAATTTCCACCGGCCAACCGATCCGGGTGTAGATGAAGGTGACGTCATGATCCTTGTCGGGCCCGGCGCGGACATTCACCCTGTCGGTCTTGAGGCTGACAAACCGCGGCACCGGCAGGCTGCTCGTTGTCGCATCGCCGCCCGCCCACGCCGGTGCGCCGGCCAAGATGAGCAGCGAGAGGGCCGCGAGCGCAGCCAAAACCTGCATGAGAAGCGCCGCGCCCGTCGACCGGTCACGGACGAGTGTCAAACCGCCGAAAGCACGCAACGCCACTGCGATACGCCCCGCCATTTTGAAAAAGCGCGATAACGCCGGAAACTCCGCGCGCTTTGTGAGAGCGCGGCCATCTGCTAGAGAGAAACGATGTACCGCCTCCCGACCGTTCAGTGTCGGCGAGGCCGGTTAACGAGACCTGAACAGCGGATGTGGCGGAAACGGCCGGGGCCACCGGCCGAGCTTGATCGGGAAGCTTAAGTTTCTCGAAAATCAGGCTGCGCAAAAGAATATGGCGCGAGGGGAGCGTATGGCATCGGGCAAGAAGCCGCTGGTCGTGGTCACTCGCAAGCTGCCGGACAGCGTCGAGACGCGCATGTGCGAGTTGTTCGACACGCGGCTCAACCTTGACGATAAACCGATGAGCCAAGCCGACCTCATTGAGGCGGTCAAAATCGCTGACGTGATCGTGCCGACCGTGACCGACCAGATCGACCGCTCAGTGCTGAGTCATTCCGGTGAGCGGCTCAAACTCATCGCCAATTTCGGCAACGGCGTGGACAATATCGACGTCGCCACCGCGCTACAGCGCGGCATCACGGTAACCAATACGCCGGGCGTGCTGACCGAGGACACCGCCGACATGACTATGGCGCTCATTCTCGCGGTGCCGCGGCGCCTTGCCGAAGGTTCCCAGGTTCTGACCCGCGACAAGGACTGGACCGGCTGGAGCCCGACCTGGATGCTCGGTCACCGCATCTGGGGTAAGCGGCTCGGCATTGTCGGCATGGGTCGTATCGGCCAGGCGGTCGCGCGCCGCGCCAAGGCATTCGGCTTGCAGATCCACTACCACAACCGCCGCCGCGTGGCTCCGCGCATCGAGGAGGAACTCAACGCCACCTACTGGGAGAGCCTCGACCAGATGCTGGTGCGCATGGACATTGTATCCGTCAACTGTCCGCACACGCCGGCGACCTATCACCTTTTGTCGGCGCGCCGGTTAAAGCTCATGCAGCCTGAGGCTTACATCGTCAACACCGCGCGCGGCGAGGTCATTGACGAGAACGCATTAGCGCGGTTGATCGAGGCGGGCGATCTTGCCGGCGCGGGCCTCGACGTTTTCGAACACGAGCCGGCTGTCAATCCCAAGCTGGTCAAGCTCGCGCGCGCCGGCAAGGTGGTGCTGCTGCCACATCTTGGATCGGCCACCATCGAAGGTCGCGTCGACATGGGCGAGAAGGTCATCGTCAATATCCGCACGTTCATGGACGGTCACCGACCTCCAGACCGAGTGCTGCCTTCGATGCTGTGAGTGCTCTATCGGCTGACCTATGTCAGCCAGAAAAATGGCGGACCGTACCATCGACCTTTTTCATCCGCCGCGCGGCGCCAACCACAGCTCGCCTGCGATGGCCGCACCCTAATCCGCAATTGAGTGATCTCCGTCACACCACCGGCGGCGCTTCGCGCTATCGTCAAACCAAGAGAAAGAGGTACGGTCATGAACAAGCTCCTCATTATTTCGGCCTTAGCGTTCGCTCTTGCGGCCGGCACGGTCATTGACGTGGTGACCATTGCGCAATCGGCGCATGCAGCTTGCATCGGCACGATTTGCTGATCGAGCCGGAACGGGATCGGCACGCACTTTCCTGAAGTAGAACCCTCATTCTTCTTGAAGTGCGCTTCTTACGTGCTGGGCTTGCAGTTACGCTTACCGCCGAGGGTAAGCGTCGGTCTATAATGGATGGGGCCGCGGCCTAGTTTGATGCGTTTGAGCGGCGCAGTTTTGCCGTAACTGACCTGCATAAACCCTTCGCTCCGCCCTTGCCGCAGCTGTTCGGCCGAAGCGACCGCGATCCAGTGTTGGGTATGATGCGCTTGATCCTCCCTCGCCGGGCGGGAAGAATCGAGTGGACGTCGACGCTACGCCTATTTCTTGTTATGGCGCCTCTTCACCATGCTACGCATAGTCCCGCCTCTCCCACTTCACGGCGGTGAAGCAAAAAAGTTTGCACGATGATCGAATCCCCGTTTCGAAAACTGCGTGCCGCAATCTTCGTCCTGTGCCTCCTCGCACCCGTGCTTGCTGCGCGCGGCGAAATGCGGCGCGACGCCGAGATCGGACACGCACAAGCGGTCAACGCTGCAAACGGCATGGTCGTCGCGCAGGAAGCGATTGCGGCGCGGGTCGGCGCCGACATATTGCGAAAGGGCGGCAACGCCGTCGACGCCGCCGTCGCCGTCGGCTTCACCATGGCGGTGACTTATCCGCGCGCCGGCAATATCGGCGGCGGCGGCTTTATGATCATTCATCGCGCCAACGGCGATGATATCGCCATCGACTATCGCGAAACCGCGCCGGCCGCGATCAACAAAACCTCGTTTCTCGATGCACGGGGCAATGCCGACCCGGAAAAGTCGCGTGAGTCGGCGCTGGCTATTGGCGTACCGGGCACGGTCGCCGGGCTTGCGCTCGCCGAGGAAAAATACGGCTCCGGCCGTTTTAAGCTCGCCGATCTGATCCAACCTGCGATTGCGCTTGCGCGCGATGGCTTTCCCATCGCTGACGACACCGCCGATTCGCTGCCGCAAGACCGCCGGCGTTTGGCGCGCTGGCCGTCATCGGCGCAGATTTTTTTGAAAGGGGAAGGACCGACGCTGGGCCCTGGCGACCCGCTGGTGCAGACCGACCTCGCTGCGACGCTGCAGACCATCGCGCAAAAAGGGGCGCGGGCGTTCTACGAAGGCCCGGTGGCGGACAAGCTCGCCGCGGCGGTCCGCGCCGCCGGCGGCGTGATGACCGCAGACGATCTGAAGAATTATCGCGCCATCGAGCGGGCGCCGGTGCGCGGCAGTTATCGCGGCTATGACATCGTCTCGATGCCGCCGCCATCATCCGGCGGCATTGCGCTGATTGAAATGCTCAACATTCTCGAAGGCTACGATCTGGCGAAAACAGACGAGGCGCAGGCGTTGTTTCTGATGATCGAGACGATGAAACGCGCCTACGCCGACCGCGCCTGGTTTCTCGGCGATCCGGATGTTGTGCAGGTCCCGGTGGCGCGCCTGATTTCAAAGACCTATGCCGCGGATTGGCGCAAGACGATCGACGCAGCGCATGCGACGCCAGCCAGGGATATTCACCCGGGCGCCGGCAACGCATCCGAAGGCCGCAACACCACGCATTTTTCCGTTATCGATCGCTTCGGCAACGCCGTCTCCAACACCTACACGCTCAATTTCAACTATGGCGTTGGTCTCGTCGCCGCTGAGACCGGGGTCCTCCTCAACAACGAGCTCGACGATTTTGCCGCCAAGGCAGAGGCGCCGAATGCCTACGGGCTTATCGGCTACGAAGCGAACGCGCCGGGGCCGGGCAAGCGGCCGCTGTCGTCAATGACGCCGACTGTCGTGCTTAAGGACGGAAAGCCCTGGCTGATTACCGGATCGCCGGGCGGCAGCTTGATTATAAATACTGTACTGCAGATCGTGGTCGATGTGATTGATCGCGGCATGGACATCGCCAGCGCCGTATCAGCGCCGCGCGTGCATGACCAATGGATGCCCGATCGCGTCTTCGTCGAGCCCGCGCTCCCACAGGAGCTGATCGCTACCCTGCAAGCGCGCGGCGACGATGTCGTCGTCCGGCGGCTGCCGACCTCGGCCAATTCCATCCTGGTCACGCAAGCGGGTTTTGTCGGCGCCGCCGATCCGCGCACCCGCGGCGCCCTGGCGGTTGGATATTGACATCGCTTTCATCGCGAGCCCGATAGCGCGTGAAGCCGGGACGGCGGCAAAGGAACGCGAGGGGGGAACTTTTATGAATGGCTACGCGCCTATCGACACGCTCCGGATCGGCCTCGTTGGCTCAGGCTTCATAGCCAACTTTCACCTCCAGGCATTAGTCGCAGTGCGCCACGTCACTGTCACCGGAATCTATAGTCCGACTGCGGCCCACCGCGAGGCGCTGGCGGCGAAGGCGAACGCACTCGAGCTTGGCCCGTGCCGCCCGTTTGCCTCGCTCGAAGCGATGCTGATTTCCGGCGACATCGACGCAGTATGGATCGGCGTGCCGAATTTTGCCCGGCTCGACACTATGCGCGAAATTCATCGGCTGGTGCGCTCCGGCTGGACCAAGCTCGTTGGCGTCGCCTGCGAGAAGCCGCTCGGACGCACGCTTGCGGAAGCGCGCGAGATGCTGCGGCTGGCCGCGGACGCTTCGCTGCTGCACGGCTATCTGGAAAACCAGGTCTTCGCGAGCGCCGTGCAGCGCGGCAAAGACATCGTCTGGCGGCGGGCGGTGCCGATGTGCGGCCGGCCCTATCTGGCGCGCGCCGCCGAGGAGCATTCCGGTCCGCACATGCCGTGGTTCTGGCAGGCACAACGCCAAGGCGGCGGCGTTCTGTCGGACATGACCTGCCACAGCGTCGAAGTAGGACGATTTTTGCTGAGCAAGCCGGGGGCGCCGCGCAACGATCTTAAGCTTGTCAGCGCCAGCGCCAGCGTCGGCAATCTGAAATGGACGCGGCCCGAATATGTGACGCGGCTGAAAAACATGATGGGCGCCGAGGTCGATTATGCACGCCGGCCGGCCGAGGATTTTGCCCGCGGCGCGCTGACCTTCCGCACCGGCGAGGGGCACGAGGTCATGGTCGAGGCGACCAATTCCTGGGCCTATGTCGGCGCCGGTTTGCGCATCCTGATCGAACTCTTGGGACCGGAATATTCCATGGAATTTTCCTCGCTCAATACCGGGCTGAAAGTGTTCTTGTCGCGCGACGTCCCTGGCGGTCAGGGCGAAGATTTGGTCGAAAAGCAAAACGCCGAGCAAGGCTTGATGCCGGTGGTCGAAAATGAGGCCGACATTTATGGCTATATAGGCGAAGATCGGCACATAGTGGATGCGTTTCGCCATCGCCGGCAGCCGTTGGAAACCTTTGAGGATGGGGTCGCCGTGGCGGAGATGCTGATGGCGCTTTACCGCTCCGCCGAGACGGGACAGGTCGTGAGCTTACCCGCGACCGAGCTTGAGACTTATGTGCCGCCGGTGGCGCGGGCTTAGGGCGGCGGCGCGAGGCGAAGGTGCCGGCGGACACAGGCTAGGGTGTGGTGTTTGAGTTGTTAATGCCGGCCACGCTCCGCCGGATCAGCGCGCGGCGATCCTTGACGACGCCGATGACAACGCCAAGCCGCTCGATGGTGGCGATGACGCGTCCGTCTAGCGCCCGATCGCAGTTCATATTTGTAGGTGCGATGAAAAAGTCGCCGCGATTGACATCCCGCGTCCATTCCAGGCGCGCGTCGGCTTCTTTCTCGAAGGGCAGGCGTTCACCGCAGACAACGACCATATAATGATGCCGCGGGCGGGCAAGACCGGCGGTGCCCTCGGTCCGATCGAGGAACCGTTCGAGATCCTCGACCGCCTCCGGCATGATGTTGACCCAATAATCGGTGTCGTAGCGCCGCGAGGCTCCCGCCAATCCGCCGACCAGCGGATTGAAGTACAGATACTCGTCCGGGTGCAGCCGATAGAGCGTGGCCGCGTCCCAACCTAAGCCCAAGACTATCGCGATCATGCCTGCGACTGCGGCAGCGCGATTCAGAATTTCGAGGCGCGCGATCACGCCGTTCAAGCCGAGACCGGCCAGGACCGCGATCGGCGGCACCGTAAACAAAAAGTGCCGCAGCCCGGAGAAAGCCGGCCCAGCCACGATCACCTCGCAAGCGATCGGAAATAATGCAGCGAACGCGATCAGCAGAGTTTCTTGCCGCCACGCGGCGCTCGTCGCCGCCGCGCGCAGTCGCGGGCGCAGCGCGAAGACGAGCGCCGCCGCCGCCCCCATCAAGAGCCAAAGCGTCAGCTTGATGCCGATATAAGTCGGAACATACCAGCGCGGAACGTCGGCCATGCGATAGACATGGCCGAACAGGGTCGTTTGTATCGGAAAGTGGAAATCGACGAAGGCGGAAAAGCCGCGCAGCGGATTGAGCGGCGCCAAATGCGCCCACGGCCACACCACAATCATGATCAGATAGGCAAGAACGAAGGCCGCGGCGAGCGACAGAGCGGAGCGCGCGGCAAAGTCAAAAGCCTCGCGCCAGGCCGAGGATTTACCCCACGACTTGACCGCGGCGGGCAAATGCAGCGCGACAGCAAAAGCCGTGTAGCTGAGGAGAAAGAACCCGAGCACGCGCAGACCAAAAGCGCAGCCGCAGGCTATGCCGAACAGCGCGACCAGGCGCCAGTTTGGGCGCGGCAATTGCCTGCCGATCCGCAGCAATAGATAAGTTGCGGTCATCATCGCGGCGGCGAACGGAATGTCCTTGGTGTGATTGAACATCGCGCCGTACCAGATGCCGCACGCGGAAAGCACCAGCGCCGCCAACAGCCCGGCGCGCGGACCGCCGATGGAACGGGCGGTCGCCCAGACCGCGGCAATACCGCCGACGCCGGTCAGCGCCGAAAGTAAGTGACGAACGGCGTAAGGATCGAGTGGGAGAAGCTTCTCCAGCCCGACGGCGACGATGTCGAACAGACCGCCGTAGAGATAAAGATTCCTGAAATGAAAGACGGCCTGGTCGGTCATTCCGCTGGCGTAGTAGCGGACGATCAGCTCGCCGTAGCGCTGCTGCACCTCCTCGTCGTTGGAAATGCCGTAATCGCCGAAAGTAAATGCGACGAGAGCGATCAGCGTAGCGAAGACCAGCGCCGTCGCGAGATCAAATTGATCGATGCGCGCAAGCCGTTCACCGGCTTGGCGCCATCCGGAAGACACGCTTTGGCTGGTCAAATCAAAGTACCTTCGGGCAAGCCGTGAAGCTGCCGCGCGCGTCGTTTCCACTGACGTTACGTCTCCCGACAGCCCCGGCGGCATCGCGCAAGCACCGATCGGCGCCAGCCGCAGCCGTCCGGCGAGTTACCTAGCAACCTGAAGGTTATCACGAAAGATTAATGACTGCGTCATGGCGCCACGCCGCGCTCGCGGGAACCCACGCAGCAAATAGGAAACCCGCTTTCAATGCTTCGCCGCACCGAGACCAAGCAGCTTGACCGCATTTTCCTTAAGGATAAGCGGCCTTACTTCCGGCTTGATATCAAGCTTGTCGAAATCGCTCAACCACCGATCAGGCCTAATGACCGGCCAATCGGAACCGAACAGCACTTTGTGCTTGAGGAGACTATTCGCGTATTTAACCAGGATCGGCGGAAAATATTTGGGCGACCAGCCGGAAAGGTCGATGTACACGTTGGGCTTGTGTTGCGCGACTGCCAGCGCTTCCTCCTGCCAGGGGAACGACGGGTGCGCGAGGATGATCGGCATGTCGGGAAAATCGACCGCCACATCGTCGACATACATCGGATTGGAGTATTTCAGGCGGATGCCGGCGCCGGCGTGCATGCCCGAACCGACGCCGGTCTGCCCGGTATGGAACAGCGCCGGCAGGCGCGCTTCGGCGATCGCCTCGTAGAGAACATAGGCGCTCCGATCGTTTGGGAAAAAACCCTGCATCGAGGGATGAAACTTGAATCCGCGAACGCCGAAGTCGCGAATAAGCCGCCGCGCTTCCCGCGCGCCGGTCTTGCCTTTGGCCGGATCGATGCTGGCAAACGGAATCAGTACGTCGCTATTGGCGGCCGCCTGTTCCGCAACTTCCTCGTTTGCATAGCGGCGGTAGCCGGTCTCGCGTTCGGCATCGACGGGAAAAATCACCGCCCCGATTTTGCGCGCACGATAATAGGCCGCCGTTTCCTCGATGGTCGGACGGTTGTTCGGCTGGTTGAAGTAGATCGCCATCTGCGCCTGGAGCTCGTCGTAACCGTCGTCCGGATGCGTGCCGCAGGGCTCTTCCGCATGGGTATGAACATCGATGGCGACCAGTTCGTTGACGTTCACGGAACGCTCCCTAACGTGTGCTGCGCGACGGCATCAAGAGCCCAATATGGGGGATGCGGCCCACCGATAACGTTGTAAATTATTTTGCCGGCCTTGCGTGCAATGTTAGATTGCCGGCATTGGCCTTACAAACAAAAATAAAACCGCAGGGGAGGATCAGCGATGCTGCAGGTGTATCTCGACCCGGCCACCATCAACAGCCGCAAGGTGCTGGCGGGCTTGGAACTGCTCGGCGTGCCGTATGAGCTTAAGCACGTGAACTATTTCGCCGGCGCTCACAAACAGCCGGACTATATGGCGCTTAACCCCAACGGTACACTGCCGGCGGCAAAAGACGGCGACTATACGCTGTGGGAATCCGACGCCATCCTGCAATACGCAGCGGATCTGACCAATGCGGAAACGCACTATCCCAGGGAGGCGAGGAAACGCGCCGATATCAATCGCTGGATGCTATGGGAAGCCGCACATTGGCAACCAAGCTGCTACATCTTTTTTATCGAAAACGCCGTCAAGCCGTTGATGAAGGCGCCGACCGACACGGCGCTTCTGGAAAAGGAAACGCCGAACTGGCGGCGACTCGCCGGCGTGCTTGAGGGGCGCCTTAGCAAATCAAAATGGCTTGCAGGAGACACGGTTACGATTGCCGACATTGCGGTGGCGGCACCGATGCACATGCATAAGCGGCAGAAATTGCCACTCGACGATTTCCCGAACATCCGGCGCTGGATGGCCGAGGTGGAAAAGCTGCCCTGTTGGCAAAAGACCCAAGGCGCCGTCGAGGCGGCGTTGCAGCCGCACTGACAGGCGCTCGCCGGTAGCGGGCATCGAAAGCTTGCGAAGTAAGGATTGAAAGCGCATGACAGCCCGGCTGGACGTCGTAGCAACCCTCAACTACACGCGCGACACCGGCGTCGCGCCGGAAGTCTACTTCTACGAGCCGCCTCCGGGGACGCAATGGCGCACGTCCGGGGACGACCCACAGCAGACGACAATCCATGACGGCTGGGATCGGGCGAAATCGTTCGCGCTCGACCGCGAGGGATTTGCGCTGCGCGAATTCCGTTCGCCCTTCGAAAAATGGGATGACGACGCGTCTATCCGCACCGATCTTTACGGCGATGTGACCGAGTTCATCGAACGCGAGGTCGGCGCCGAGCGTGTGATCATCTTCGATCACACCATTCGCGCCCAAAGCAATCTTGCGCAAACACGCTCCGAACATTCAACGTCGCGCCGTGCGCCGGTCATGAACATCCACTGCGACTACACGGAGAATTCGGGACCGCTGCGTGTGCGCCAGTTGCTCCCGGACGAGGCCGATGAGTTGTTGAAGCGCAGGGTCGCGTTCTACAATTTCTGGAAGCCGCTCAGACGCACAGTCGAGGAACGGCCGCTGGCGATGTGTGACGTTACTTCGTCGACGCACGATGATTTTATCAGCATGAAGCTGCGATACCGCGACCGCGACGGCGAAATATTCGTCATGCGATATTCGCCGAAGCACTACTGGTGGTACTTCCCGCGCATGACGCCGGAGCATGCGGTCATGCTCAAAACCTACGACTCGGAGACCGACGGGCGCGCGCGTTTCGTTGGCCACACGGCGTTTGAGGATCCGAATACGCCGCCGAACGCGCCGATGCGCGAAAGCATCGAAATCCGCACCATGGCGTTTTTCTAGGCCGTATAGGCCGAGCCCGAGATGTCCGGTTGGACCCTAAAAGCCGACATTGGAGCGGATATGGTTTAGGTCCGCTAAGTGCCAAGCCAACGTCTCCAGCCTAACACGTGTGCGGATCATGAACCGCCGACCGTGAAGCCGAAACTTCCCTCCGCGTTGTGGCCATCGACCGAAAGCACGCGCCAGCGGACCCGATAGGATCCAGGCTTAAGCGCCTTCAACCCGATGCGCATGGTATTGCCGCTGATCTGCGCCTTTCCCTCATCGACCCGAGCGCCGCTGGAATCCGTCACCTGCACGTTACTGGATGCTGCGTCGATATTGAGAGTAAACGACAACGCCACGTCGCGCGGCGCTCTTTGCACGGTGCTGCCGACCGCAGGGTTGGCGTGATCGAGGAAGGCGTGAGCGCAGGCGGCACCGGCTCCTAACGCCATGAGCAGAAGCGATACGAGGATGATGAGTATTCGCATGAGGGGCTCCTGTTAGAGTGGGGGTTTGGCGGGTGACGATGCGCCGCTGATCAGCGGCTGGCCGAACGTCTTGGGCGACATATCGTCCAGGTAGAGATGAAACTGTCCGAGCACTCCGATGCCGCTGCCGCTGGCGCCGTTGACCGGAATGATCGCTTCGAGTCCGATCTGGTAGGTGCTGCCAACGTAAATCACGCCCGGATTGATTGTGCCGGTCGTGATTGACGGATTGCCGAAATTGTTGGCGACCGGCGTGAAGAATTGTGTCTCGACGATCGGGATCAGGTGATTGAAGAAATCCGGGAGCTGAAGGTCTTTCACCTCGGATTTCAAATAGGGCATGCTGTATTGCAGCGACGCGCCGTAGACGATTACCTGCGGGATGTAGGTGCCTTGCGACGCCACGTACGAAGTAGTCGGTATCTGATAACCGATTTGTCCGGTGATCGCGAGCGGGCGCGCGAATTCCAGATCGTCGGGGAGTCCGCCGAGCCCCTGGCCGAAATAGTATGTTGGGGTGAGCATCGAGTAGGCGGTGCCGATGCCGGCATTCACGTTGCCGGTGCCGCCCCAGTCGACGATGAGGCCCACGAGCATTGCCGTTTCATGCGAAGCATCCCTGAGAAGCTGATATTGCAGCGTGGTCTCAAGGTCTCCGAACCCTTGGACCACCCGACCGCCCGGTGTGCGGATTTGTGACCACAGGTCACTGATGCCGAAACCGAGGTCCTCGGTGATCCGTCTGTCGAACTCTCCCGAGATGTCCCACTCGCTCCCTGGCGGGGTAGTGCCGGTCTTCAACCAATCGATGGTCGGGAGTGCCATCTCATCGGCCACACAAGGATCGTCGATTACAAGCGTGGCAGGGAAAAACCGCGGACCGACGAAGCAGTGGGCGAACGCCTCTGAAAACGGCAACAGCGCAAATAGCAATGCCAGTGCAAAGGCGCGCGGCCTTGCGCAGAGACGGAGCGCGCGCACAAACCATCGATGTTTGAGCATAATCTCCAGACCTCATGCACGTCGGAGGAGCGCGCCGCGAATAGCGGACGCACTTCGACTCAGATCACGTGCAGAGGTCTTGGAGGACGATCGAGCCGGGTTAGATCGACGCCAACGCCAATATCGGCGAAATGAGGCGTAAGCCGCTGACTGTCGGCTTCCCCGATCTCGACCGCGATGGCCGGCGGAAGAACGCCAGCGAAAAAGGCATGCAGCGCGCAGCAACGGTCGGCATGGTCTGCGCCCTGATCGCCGTGATGGTGCGCGCCTGCATCGCCGTGGTGATCATGCGCATGCTCGTGATCGGCGTGGAGGGTGACAGCAGTTGCGAGGGCTTCGGCGCCGACCTGCGGTGGCGAGACAACGCCCGCGAACTGGGCGAGAACGAATCCGGCCACCAACACATGGACAAACCGGCGGATCGTCCGCAACCGTTGCATCAGCGTCCTCTTGCAACGCAGTTTGTGAGGATCGGGGTCGGCAGTCAATGCCCGTGCGATATCGCCTTCGGGTCAATCACGTCGCTTGGGCGATATCGCCTCTTGTCAGTTTATCCCCCATGATCGTGTGCACCGTGAACTGTAGCAACGTGCCGTTAGCGGAAAATAGGGGCACGCCGTCCGCGCGGTCTATCTTGCGAGGCCAGCGACCGCGTTAGCTTCGTTGCACAAAGAAACCTACCATCCGCTTCGCAAATCTTTACAACGTGGCAATAATGGGGTCAGGAAACATGCGGACGCACGGAGGTGCACAATGTCGGCGGCAAGCCATCTGCTTTATCTTCGCATCGCGCTAATTGTCGTTGGTCTTATTGCCATCGGCCTCGAACCCTTGAGTCTTGTCTGGCCCTCCGGCTGGAGCTGGGGGCACGGTCACTCTCACTATTGGATGATGATCGTCGGCATTTACGCAACGCTCGGCGTGTTCCTTCTGATGGCCTCGCGCGATCCGGATGCAAACAAAAGCCTGATCTGGTTCACCGTATGGTCGAGCGTAGTTCACGGAGCGATCATGGCTTGGCAGTCTTTCGGCGATCCGGCCGAGCGAGGTCACCTACTGGGTGATGTTCCCGCGTTGTTTATAGCTGCGATCGTCCTCGGAGTGCTAATGCAAATGAGCGCGTCAAATCGTGTGACGATCGCCGCCGCGGCCGGATAATCGAAGTTGAAAGCCACCCGACAATTGAGTTTGGTCGGCTGACTCGTCAGCAACGGCGCTTCACGACTACGCACCCGATCCGCTGCGCAACGCGACCAATACTTCATTCGGGCGCTCGCCCATCAGCATGTGGCCGGCGCCTTCGAGCACGGTGAGGCGGCAATCGGAGAGCGCCGCGGCGATGGCCTTGCCGCTTTTTAGCGGAGTCATCATGTCGCGGGCGCCCAGGATCACCGCCGCCGGCACGACCACTTTGGCCGCGGCACTGAGCGCGTTCTTATAGTCGTTACAGGCGCTAAGGTCGGCGAACAAAACCCCAGCTTGCGCGCGTTCGAGGAGCCGCTCGGCGCCGCCGAGCATCCACAGGCCCGGTGCCTCGCAACCGCCCAGCACGGCGCGTTGGCCGTAACCCCAGATCGACATCATATCGATGGCGGCATGATCGTTCGCTTTCGCGGCGGCAAGCAGATCGTCCGACACGTCCATCGGTGCCGCTGTAGCGATCAACCCAAGTGCAGTGACTTTTTCGGCATAACGCGCGGCCATCTCCAGCGCGATGAGCGACCCCATGGAATGGCCGATGAGCCTTGCTGCCTTGACGCCGGCGGCGTCCATCAAAGCCACAGTCCAGTCGGCAAGCGCTGCGATCGATGTCAGCGCCGGGCCGGCGGAACGGCCGTGGCCGGGCAGATCGGGCGCGATCACGCCAAAACCATGATGCGCAAATGCGCGCGCAAGAAGCCCCCAGACCGAATGATCCATGCCGGCGCCGTGCAGAAAGACGATCGTCGGGAGCGATCGATCGAAGTCGCGACCCCCGGTAGCGGCAAAAACCTGTTTGCTTTCGACCGTAAGTTCCACGCTTTACGCCCTCTGCGATGCGCGCAGTGCCTGCGCCAGATCGTCGATGATGTCGCTTGCCGCTTCGAGACCGACCGAAACGCGGACAAGCTCCTCGCCGACGCCGGCGGCGGCGAGCGCCGCCGCATCCATTTGCTGATGGGTGGTGCTCGCCGGATGAATCACCAGGGTCTTGGCATCGCCGACATTGGCGAGATGGCTCGACAGCCGCACCGCCTCGATGAACTTCCGCCCCGCGGCGCGGCCGCCCTTGACGCCGAAGCTGACGATCGAGCCCGCCCCTTTCGGCAACAGCTTTTGCGCCAGCTCATAATCCGGATGTGTCTCCAGCGAAGGGTGCAACACCCAATCGACCGCCGGGTGTTTGCGCAGGAAGCCGAGCACAGCCGCCGTAT
>Ga0187784_10000842_pt1 | contig 23573 bp, 20 predicted proteins | sample 1015_SJ02_MP15_2_FD_132964 | JGI IMG/M metagenome (GOLD analysis project Ga0187784, IMG submission 132964) | Tropical peat soil microbial communities from peatlands in Department of Meta, Colombia - 1015_SJ02_MP15_20_MG | ecosystem: Environmental > Terrestrial > Soil > Wetlands > Peat | place... | reverse complement strand
CTCCAGATCCATCGGGCTCAGCTTCCACTGCTTGAGCGGATCGTGGATGCGCATCAGAAAGCGGAGATTCTGCTCTTCGTCGGTAATCGAGAACCAGTATTTCACGAGGATGATCCCGGAGCGCACCAGCATCCGCTCGAATTCCGGCACGGTGCGGAAGAAATCTTCGCAATCGGCCTCTGAGCAAAATCCCATGACGCGCTCGACGCCGACGCGGTTGTACCAGCTGCGGTCGAACAGCACGATTTCGCCGGCGGCCGGCAGATGCGCGACATAGCGCTGAAAGTACCACTGCGTGCGTTCGCGCTCGGTCGGCGCCGGCAGCGCCACGACTTTGCAGACCCGCGGATTGAGTCGCTGCGTGATCCGCTTGATGACGCCGCCCTTGCCGGCGGCGTCGCGGCCCTCGAACAAAATCATCAGTTTTAGTTTTGATGGACGACCCATTCCTGCAGCTTGATCAGCTCGCGCTGCAGCCGCAGCAGCTCCTCGAAATAGATGCGGCGGTCGAGGCTGTCTTCCGAGCGGCGTTCGACTGTGTCCGGGAGCGCCAATTCCAGCCGATGATCATCGAGTTCGAGCTCGAGCTCCTCATCGATCGCCTCGAACATGTCCTCATCCAGGTGCTCCGGAACCGGATGGGAATTTGGCGTTTTGCTGTTCATTCCGATGCGCTCCGACATCAGCGCGGGAGGGAAGAGATCCTGCCATCGAATGTTGGCGGGGCGCCATGACGATCATACGACGCGGACGAAACCCCCATTGCGGTCGAGATATCCCTCGTTTGCGACCTCAGATCTCGGCACTAAGGCCCTGCGCGTAAGGAGTAATTCCGCGTGTTGTCAAACTGTCACAAAAGTTAGAAATGCTGGAGCGATTACTGGGCAGTAAGTCGCATTCTGGCACGAGGCTTACCACGAGATTTCTTGCGACAAGATTTCTTGCCACAAGATTTTTGGCCAGGCGGGGTGGGAAAGGGCAGCAGGAGGAATTGGATGCAAAAATCAAAGCGTGAGGGGAATGGCGGCCTGGAGAGCGCGCCTGAGCCCACCGCGGCCGCCGAGACCGACGCGATCGAGGCCGAGAGCGACGGCCGCGACGAGATGGTCGCGACCGTGGCCACGGTCGCCGTGGTCGGTATCGGGGCCGCGGCCTTCGAGGCGGCGCTCCTTCCCGGCATCGTTCTCGGCGTCTGTGCCGTCGCGGTGCCGCGATATCTGCCGCAGATCGGCGCGGCGTTGAATCCGCTGTTCCGAACGACAGTTCGCGGCGCCTACAAGCTCAGCCAGAAGACCAAGGAGATGATGGCCGAGGCCCAGGAGCAGGTCCACGACATCGTCGCCGAGGTCCACGCCGAGGGCGATCTCGATCCGCCGGCATCGAAGACCGCGGCGGGAGGCTGACGGCGGCTGACGCGAATGTCCGCATGCATGACGCGGAGCGCCTTCGCGCTTCGTGCGCAAAGATATACTGCTATGCGCGCCGCTGTGCGGTTCGCTTCTCCCGGTGCCGATCCGGTTCGCGCGGTCATCCTGCGCTTGCGTGCAGCGCCGCGCGCCGACCGTCCGCGCTTTGCCGTCACGCCATCGACCCGAGCCAGACCATGACGAAGATGAATCTCAAGATCGAACATCAGGTGCCGGGGCGGGTGCGGATGAAAATTCCCGCCGGCAAGGGCAATCCGGAACTGCTCAAGCAGATCAGCGAGGTGTTCGCCGTCATCCCCGGCATCGAGGGGGTCACCGTCAACCCGCTCACCGGCAGCGTCGTCCTGCACTACGATACCGACCGCCATGACGAGTTCCACGGCTCGTTCCGGCGGCATTTCGAGGCCCGCGGCGCGGCCCAGGCGGCTGCGGGCCAAGGAGTGCACGGCGCCGACACCGAGCTCGACAAGATCGCCAACAGCATCGAGGCCGAGGCCGAGTTTCTGGCCCGGCACTCGCATTCGGCGCGCGCCGTCGTCGACTTCGTGAACATGCTCGATCGCGAGATCAAGGTTGCGACCAACAACAATATCGACCTGAAGATCGTGTTCGCGGCCGGCATCATCGGCCTGACCGTGTTCGAGGTCGGGGCGACCGCGGCGACCCCGGTCTGGGTCACTCTCGCCATCTTCACCGTCAATCATTTCATCGAGATGCACGAGCGGCAGATGCACGGCGCCGGCAACGGTGCGTTCAATCCGGCGCCGGTGCGGGTCAAGGCGTAACGCACGCCGGCCGAGACAATCGGGGATTCGCGGCAATGGAATTCTCGGTTCGGCATTTCATCTCCGGCCGCATCCGCCTGCACCTGCCGATGCTTTGCCGCAAAGAAAAGCTCGCCGAGGCCGCGGTCGCGTGGCTCGAGGCGCAAAACGGCATCAAGCGCGCCCGGCTCAATTACGCCTGCGCCTGCCTCATCATCGAATACGACGTGAGCTTCGAGGGCACCTTGCGCGCCACGCTCGGCCGGCTCTCGCTGATGAGCCTCAACGATTTGCGGGCGCTGGTCGCTCCCGGGCAGACCTCGGCCGCCAGCCGTCCGGCGCCGCTGCCGCTGCCGGCGGCCGGCCGGCCGCTCTGGCGCCGCACTCCGCTCGGACTGCCGACGGTCTCGCTCCTGATGGCGTTCAGCGCCAATCCCGTGGTCGCGGCGATCAACATGCCGCTGATGCTGTGGAATGCCTATCCGATCGCGCTGCGGGCCTGGCGGGTGTGGCGGCGCGAGGGCCGCCTCAACGTCGATTTCCTCGACACGCTCGCGATTGCGGCGTCGCTCGCGCAAGGTAATCCGATGGCCGGCGCGATCGTCACCTGGCTGATCAAGCTCGGCGACTGGATCCGCGATCTGACCGCCGCCGGCTCGCGCCGCGCCATCAGCGAGCTCCTTGAATTCCAGACCAAGACCGCCTGGGTCATTCGCGACAACATCGTCACCGCGATACCGGCCGCCGAGCTCGCGGTCGGCGACGCCGTCGTCGTCTATCCCGGCGAGATCATCCCGGTCGACGGCGAGATCATCGATGGTCACGCCATGATCGATCAGAAGACCATCACCGGCGAGGGCTTGCCGATCATGCGCGGAGCGGGCGAGGCGGTGTTCGCGGCCACCGTGATCCGCGACGGCCAGCTCACCGTGCGCGCGATCCGGGTCGGGACCTCGACCACCGCCGGGCAGATCGCGCGGCTCGTGGAGTCGGCGCCGATCGGCGACACCCGGATGCAGAACCACGCCGAGAAGCTTGCTGACCGCCTGGTGATGCCGACCCTCGGCCTTGCGGTCGGAACCGCGGCGCTCACCGGCGACTTCAATCGGTTCCTGTCGCTGGTGATCGTCGATTACGGCACCGGCATCAGGGTCGCGGCGCCGACCGCTGTCCTCGCCTCGATGACCCACACCGCCCGCGCCGGCATCATCATCAAGAGCGGCGCGCATATGGAGCGCCTCGCGCAGGTCGATACCCTGATCTTCGACAAGACCGGGACGCTCACTCACGGCTCGCCGGCCGTGCTCGACGTGATCAGCTACGAGCGCGGCATCACCGAGCGGCATCTGCTCGGGCTCGCGGCGGCGGCGGAAACGCAGCTCAAGCATCCGGTCGCCGAGGCGCTGCGCGTCAAGGCGCGCGCGCTCGGCGCCAACATCCCGTATTGCGAGGAGACCAAATATCGCATCGGCCTCGGCGTCGAAGGCCAGGTCAACGGCTACTATCTGCACGTCGGCAATGAACGGCTGATGCGGCAGGGCAGCATCGACATTCGCGCCGCGCAAACCGATCGGATCGCGCTCGACGGCCAGGGCCATTCCTGCATCTATGTCGCGATCGATGGAACGCTGGCCGGGCTGGTGCCGTTCTCCGATCAGGTCCGGCCCGAGGGCCGGGAGGTCATCGAGCGGCTGCACGGCATGGGAATCCACAACAGTGTGATGCTGACCGGCGACAATGCGGTGGTGGCGCGCGCGGTCGGCCGGCGCCTCGGCCTGTCGCGGCAATTCGCCGAAATGCTGCCGGCGGACAAGGCCGAAATCATTCAGCAATACCAGCGCGAGGGCAACGTGGTCGCCATGGTCGGCGACGGCATCAACGATTCGCCGGCGCTGAGCTTTGCCGATGTCGGCATCGCCATGAAGCACGGCGCCGAGGTTGCGCGCGAATCCGCCGACGTCGTGCTGATGGAGGATTCGCTGTGGAAGCTCGTCAAGGCCGTCGAGATCTCGCGCGGCGCCGTCGGCCTGATCCGCCAGAACTACGCCATCGTCGCCGGGCTGAATACCTTGGCGCTGGGGCTCGCGCTTCCCGGCGGCCTGATCAGTCCGTCGGTCACGGCGCTGATCAGCAACGGCTCGGCGATCCTGGCGAGCCTCAACGGCATTCGTCCGATCCTGCGCTATCAATGAGTCGTGCGCTGTCAATGAGCCAGGCCGAGCCCACGATCACGCTGCCGCCGTCGCAGCTGCGGGCGTTGCAGCGCGCCGTCATCAACCTCGAAGATCAGGATTTTGCCGCGCGGCTTGCCGATTATGCCGGCCGGCCGATCGCGCGGGCGCTATGGCTGATGCCGAGGGCGGCGAGCGACCGCCTGACTAAGGTCGTCGAGGCCGCGATCCTCAATTCGCTCAATATCGCGATCCGCTCGATGGAGCCGAATTCGAAGCGCCCGCCGGCACAGCGCACGGACTCGCTGCTGGCTGGCCTCAGCGGCGGCGTCGGCGGCTTCTTCGGGTTCGCGGCGCTGCCGCTCGAACTGCCGGTGACGACGACGCTGATGCTGCGCTCGATCGCCGACATCGCCCGACATCACGGCGAGGATCTGTCGAGCCTCGAAGCGCGGCTCGCCTGCGTCGAGGTGTTTGCGCTCGGCACCGCACAGCCGGGGCGGCGGACCGACATCGGCTATTATGCCTCGCGCGCTCTGATCAGCCGCCTCACCGCCAATGCCACCACGATCCTGCTCGAACGCGGCGCCGCCACTCTGTCGGCGCCAGCGGTCGGCAGCCTGGTGACCGAGATCGCCACCCGCTATGGCGTCGTCGTCACCGAGCGCTTTGCCGCGAGCGCCTTGCCGGTCATCGGCGCGGTCGGTGGCGCCACCGTCAACCTGTTGTTCATGAACCATTTTCAGCGCGTCGCCCGCGGCCATTTTGCCATCCGGCGGCTCGAGCGCCAGTATGGACCGGTGACGGTGCGCCAGCTCTATGACGCGCACGCGGCACGGCGTAAGCGCCGGAGGTGAATCGCTTTCCCATGGAGGTGAAGGCCAGCGCGGTCGACGCGGCGAAAATGCCGATGGCGCCGCCGCCCGCACCCGGCGCCGTCGACCCGCGCGTCGTTGCGCTCCGGCGCATGCGGCTCGTGGCAACGCTCCTCCTGGTGCTGATGATGCTCGTTTTTGTCGCCACCACCGCGGTGAAGCTCGACTGGCCGTGGATACCCTATATGCGGGCGTTCGCCGAAGCCGCGATGGTCGGCGCCTGCGCCGACTGGTTCGCCATCGTTGCGCTGTTCCGCCGGCCGCTGGGCCTGCCGATCCCGCACACCGGCATCGTCCCGAGCAACAAGGACCGCATCGCCAAGGCGCTCGGCCATTTCATCACCACCAATTTCCTCACCGAGGCGGTGCTCAACGAGCGGCTGGCGCGCGTCGACACCGTCGGCGCGATCGCCGATTGGCTCGCCGAACCGGCGAACGCCAAGCGCCTCGCGGACTATGTGGCGCTGATCCTGCCGCGGATCTCGAAAGCGCTGCCGGGGCCGCAGATCGGCGAGTCGGTCGGCAAGTTCGCGCAGCAGGCGCTGGAGACGATCCCGGTCGCGCCGCTTGCGTCGAAGATGCTGGCCATCGTCTGGGCGCAGGGCGAAGCCCAGGCGCTGCTCGCCGGCGCAATCGAGCGCGGCGAAAGCTGGCTGGCGGCGAACAAGGACCGCCTCAGCAATAGGACCTCGCAGCAATCCTGGCGCTGGATCCCGAAATGGATCGACAAGATGATCGCCGACAAGGTGCTCAGCGGCATGCTGACAACGCTCGGCGAGATGCGCGACCCCGCGCATCCCTGGCGCGTCGAGCTGCGCAAAGCGGTCGAGCGGCTGATCGTCGATCTCGCCTCGAACCCGCAAATTCAGGCGCGCGCCGAAAGCCTTAAGACCGAACTCCTCGCCAGCCCGCTGTTGATCGAGCACGCCAGGACGCTGTGGGCCGAGATCGAGAACGGCCTCAACGCCGGATTGCCGGCGCATTCGGAGGCGATCGCGCAGGCCTGCGAGCAGGCGCTGCGCTCGACCGGCGCCTGGCTCGGCGAGGACGAAGCGCGCAAGGAGCGGCTCAATCGCTGGCTGCGCGCCGTGACCCGGCATTTCCTGTCGCTCTACCGCTTCGAGATCGGCGCCTATATCGAGCGCGTCGTCCACGATTGGGACAGCGCGACGCTGGTCCACAGATTGGAACTGCAGGTCGGCAAGGACCTGCAATATATCCGCATCAACGGCACCTTGGTCGGCGGGCTCGTCGGCCTCTTGATCTTCATCGCCTCGAAGTGGATCGCGCTGTTCTAGCGGCTCAACTCGGCACTGTAGCTGCGTAGCTGTTCGAGGTGGCCCCGGTGGGCGACGCATGGCTGCATTGCCGATATCTTGATTGCGTGGTCACTCCGCTCCCCGCAATTGACTGTTTGGTTTTCCGTCCGACGCTTCGGATTCCTCCGTAGCGTTCCCGCTCGCGCCGAGCCGATGACCACCTAGGTAATTGAAATCGGGTGGACGCCGCCGACAGATGGACGGCAGATCTTGGACGGCCAAATTCTGGACGGCAAAGTTGGAGGCGAAAGTGAGCGGTAGCTTGGTGCAGTCGAATCCGCGCATATTCTACGGCTGGTTCGTCGTCGCCGGCACCTTTGCGGTGACGTTTGTTGGCTTCGGCTGCGCCTACACGTTCAGCGCCTTCCTGCCGTCATTGCAGCATGATTTCGCCGCTTCGCGCGGATCGATCTCGCTCGTGTTCTCGCTCGCCGGGTTCCTCTATTTCGCGCTCGGCATGGTCAGCGGCCCGCTCGCCGACCGCTTCGGGCCGCGGCGGCTCGCGGTCGCCGGCATGCTGTTGACCGGCGCCGGACTCGCTGCGGCGAGCGCAGCGCGCAGCCTCACCGAAGTCTACGCCGCTTACGGGCTCGGCGTCGGCTTGGGCATCGGCACCTCCTATGTTCCGGTGCTCGGCGCCGTGCAGCAATGGTTCGTGCGCCAGCGCGGGCTTGCCTCCGGCCTCGCTGTCGCCGGCATCGGCGTCGGCACCCTGGTGATGCCGCCGGTCGCTGCGGCGCTGATCGCGGCCGTGGGCTGGCGCGAGGCCTATCTCGTCCTCGGCATTTTTGCCGCAGCGGTCGGCGGCGGTCTCGCGCTCCTGATCGAGAACGATCCGAGCGATCGCGGTCTTGGTCCCGACGGCGATCCGCTGCAGCCCGGCGTCCGGGCGAAAGGGCTCACGGCGGCTTCGCTCGGCGAGGCGCTGCACTCGCCCCGCTTCCTCGGGCTGTGCGCGGCCTGCCTGATCGGGTCGTTCGGCGTCTTCGTGCCGTTCGTGCATCTCGTGCCTTATGCGCTCGATCACGGCGTCGCGCAGTCGGCGGCGGTGCTCCTTCTCGGCGCGATCGGCGTCGGCAGCACCGCCGGACGCTTCTTTCTCGGCGGCATCGCCGACCGGCTTGGACGCCCGTTCTCGCTGCTCACCATGGTCATCGGCATGGTGCTCGCCTTCGCGGTCTGGCTCCTGGCGACGAGCCTGTGGCCGCTCGCCGCCTTTGCCCTGCTGTTCGGCCTGTTCTACGGCGGCTGGGTCGCGCTGATGCCGGCGGTGGTCGCCGACTATTTCCCCGGCCGCAATATCGGCACTGTGCTCGGCATTCTCTCGTTGAGCATCGCGGTCGGCACATTGATCGGTCCCAGCGCCGCCGGCTTCGCCTATGATTTCAGCCGCAGCTACACGGTGCCGATCCTGGCGAGCGCCGCTTCCTATATCGTCGCCGCCGCGATCCTCGCGCTGACCTCGCGGCCAGCTCCCAAAAAATAGTTCACATGTGAACTAGAATGGACTATGATCTCCGGCGACGTCAACGGCCTCGCCAGGAGATGCTGCGATGAACACACCAGCGAGCTATTCGCGTTCCGGGCCGATCGGCCGCGTCGTCATGGACGACGGCGAGCTCAACGTCATGTCGGTTGCGATGCTGGCGGCGCTGCACCGCGCCTTCGACGAGGCGGAACGGGACAAGACCGTGGTGGTGCTCAGCGGCCGGGGCAAGGCGTTTTCCGCGGGCTTCGATCTCAAGGTCTTTGCCGACGGCACCGCTGAAGAAATTCATACGATGACGAAATCCGGCGCCGAACTCGCCTTGCGGCTCCTCTCGTTTCCGACGCCGGTGGTCGCCGCCTGCAACGGCCACGCCCTGCCGATGGGGGCGTTCCTGCTGATGGCGTCCGACATCCGCATCGCCGCCGAGGGCGACTATGGCATCGGCATGAACGAGGTCGCGATCGCGATCAACGTTCCGCGGTTTGCCATCGAGATCGCGCGCAACCGGCTGACGCCGGCTTATTTCAATCGAACCGTGACCACCGGGCAGATGCTGCCGCCGGCCGAAGCGGTCACCGCCGGATTCGTCGATTGGACGGTGCCGGCGGCCGAGCTCGATGCCGCGGCGCTCAAGGCCGCCGAGGCGCTGACCAAGATCGACATGGCGGCGCACCTGACGACCAAGCTGCGGGCACGGGCGCCGGTCATCAAGGCGGTTCGCGAGGCCATCGACAGCGACATGACGCTCGCCTACGCGCAGGAGCGCGTTGCCGAGCGCCGTGCCGCCTGACCGGCCCGGCGTCGCCTAGAACCGCTCGAGAATGGCGTCGAGGAAGCGGGCGATCGTCGCGATCTCGCGCTCGCTGAAATCGGCGGTGAGCCGGGTATTGAGCCTGGCGAGAACGGGCTTGACCGCCGCGATCTTGGCGAGCCCGTCGGCGGTGGCGAAGAGGCGCGCCGCGCGGCCGTCATCGTCGGAGGGCTGGCGCCGCACCAGTCCGGCGTCCTCCATGCGGCCGATCAGCGCGGTGATCGCCGAGGCGTTGATGCCGAGGCCGTCGCTCACCGCCTTGAGCATCGCGCCCGGATTCTTTTCCAGGATGAAGAGGACGCCGAGCTGTGCCCCGCTGATGCCGATCGGCCTGAAGGCGGCGTCGGTCATCTTCGCCAGCCGATGCTGCGCGAGCGCCATGAGGTGAAACAGGCGGGGTTTCGGCATTGCCGCGTGCCTCAATCGCGGCTCGCCGCCGCATAGACCCGAAACGTCGCGCTGCCGCGGGCGATCGGTCGGCCGTCGGCGAGCACCAGGCAATCGGCGAAGCCGAGATTGCTGCCGGCCTTGAGCACGCGCGGCACCACTTCGAGCCATTGGCCGATCTGCACCGTGCCGAGAAAATCGAGCGTCAGGCTCACCGTCACCGCGTTGGCGGCGCTGTTGTCCTCCTTGCGGCGAAGCGTGCCGACGACCGAATGGCCCATGGCGTTGTCGGCGAGCGCGCTGATCAGCCCGCCATGGGCAAAGCCACGCGCGTTGCAATGCGCCTGCCGAATGCGCACGCCGAGGACGAGCGCCCCGTCCGCGAGCTTCGCGTAAAGCGGCTCCCACGGATCGGTCAGCGGGCTCTTGCGGGTGTGCGGAGCAAAACCGTCGGGGACCAGTTCGGATGTTGCGGTCATCGGCCGGCGAATATGGTTCAAGCGTGAACCAAGCACTGGGCCATTGGCGATCCGCGGTCAAGACTACGGCCAGCAGCACGCGCGACGCGACAGACGCCGTGAGCGTCCGCGTGTTGCGATGAGGCGAAAACCAGTGGCTAAAACGTCGCCGGGACGAAGTGGTTGAGCAGCGCGAGGCCGAAGAGAAGAACGAGCCCGATGCTGAGGCTCCAGGCGATCAGTTTCTTCTCGATCGGCAGCAGCGGTTCGACCGGAGCCCGGCGCAGCTCCTCGCGCAAATCCGAGCGGTTGAATTGCTGGGCCATGACGCGGTCCCTCAGCTCGTGAGCGGCGGCGTGATGCCGCCGAAGAACAGCCACGAGATCAAGAGGCCAACCCAGATCACGAAGCCGAACAGGCTGACGACATAGACGGCGGCGAGCTTGCCGAAGCCTTCCTGCCACAGCATCTTGAAGTTGGAGAGGACGCCGATCGAGAAGAAGGTGAGGATGAAGAAGATGACGCGGAAGGTGTTGGCCTCGCCGATCGCCGCCGGGACGTTCTTGGCGATGTCCGCCGGGGTGCCCAGGGCGAGATAGAGGCCGACGAAGAAGGTGATGACGAAACCGATGATGAATTTGGGAAAGCGCTCCCAGATCTCGCGCAGCTTGGCCTTGTCGCCGTCGCTTGTGACGTTGATGTGGTTGGTCCAGATATAGCCGAGCACGAAGGCCCAGATGCCGATGAAAATGTCGATGAACACCTTGATCGTCGCCGCGGTGCCGAGGATCCAGCCCGGCTGATAGCGCACGCCCTCGGCCGCGTTCTTGGCGAGAATGAGCGATTCGGTGATGCCGCCGGCGGCGACCGCGGCGCCGTCGGTCTTGACCGCAAGCCCCATCCAGGCGCCGGCGACCAGCGGCTCGTGGGCCAGGAACGCCTGGGCGACGAACGGCAGGATCAGCACCTCGACCACGGCGAAGATCACCACCAGCGACGACACCAGCACCGGCACCACCGGGCGGGCGCGGATCGCGCCGCCGACTGCGATCGCGGCGGAGACGCCGCAGATCGAGATGCCGGAGGCGAGCGGCGCCGCCCACTCGCGATTGAAGCCGAACCATTTGCGGGCGACGAAATAAACCACCGCCCAGTAGATCAGATAGGCCTCGATGATCGCGGCGACGCCGCGCAGGATGAGCGAGCTGGCGAGATTGAGCTTGCCGGCCGCGGTCACCGCGAAGAAGCCGCCGAGAATGACGATCGCGACCTTGATGTAGAGCTCGGGCCGCACCGCGTCCTTGATCGCCTCGGCGAAGCGGGGAAAGAAATTGGCAATGATCAGCCCGGCGATCAGCGCGAAGATATAGCCGCCTTCGTTAGTCAGCTTCAGCGACCAGGCGATGCCGAATTTCTGCTGCTCGGCCGGGGTGACTGCGGCGAAATGCGCGAAGTTGCCGATGATCCAGCTGGCATAGGCGATCCAGAACACGGCGGTGAAGGCGAGCGCGAACCGCTTCACGTCGGTCTTGAGCGCCGCGGCGCCGGCGCTCAGGACGGCGGTGAGCGCGACATAGGTCGCGAGGAGCGCGCCGATGCCGCCGAGCGAGGCATAGTCCTTCGAGGTGGCTTTGAGCGCTTGGCTCAGGCTGCCCCACACCGAGGTCGTTACCACCCAGCCTATGAGATCGACGTGGACGAGCGCGGCCAGCGCCAGGACGAAAATCAGAAGACCAAGAACGACCGCGAGCCAGTCCTCATTGATCAGCGTATTTGTGGCCGTGCCTGGCGCGCCAACGGCATTCAACGTGGTGTCGGACATGCGGTTTTCCCGCCGGCAAAGCGGCGCTCCCGGTAGTGAAATCGGTGGACGCAAGCGGGAAAGTCAATTGCGTGCCTGAAATAAGAGAGTCTTAGCTGAGCGGCGCGCCTTCCGGCGAATGAACGCACTTGCGGCAGCGGACGGCGTGAAACAAGTTTCTCGTTACTCCTTTGCCGGAAGGCGCCTACGCCGCCTGTTGCGCCAGGCGGTCGAGCTCGCGCTGCACGAGCTCGCGATAGAGGCCTTCGCCGCGGACAAGGAGATCGGGCGGGCCGTCCTGGATCACCTTGCCGAACGCCAGGACGACGATGCGGTCGAAATTGCGCACGGTCGAGAGCCGGTGCGCGATGGCGATCACGGTGCGGCCGCGCATCAGCCGGCCGAGCGCTTCGCGGATCATTTCCTCCGATTCGGAATCGAGCGCCGAAGTGGCCTCATCGAGGAGAAGGAGCGGCGCGTCCTTGAGGAAGGCGCGCGCGATGGCGATGCGCTGGCGCTGACCGCCCGAGAGCTTGAGGCCGCGCTCGCCGACGATGGTGCGGATGCCGTCGGGCAGGCTCTCGATGAAATCGCAGCGCGCCGCGATCGCGGCTTCGAGCACCGCGTCGTCGCTCGCGTCCGGCCGGCCGTAGCGGATGTTCTCCATCACCGTGCGATGGAACAGCGAAATGTCCTGCGGCACGACGCCGATCGCCTCGCGCAGGCTCGCCTGCGTCACCCGCGCGACATCCTGTCCATCGATGATAATGCGGCCGTCCTGGACGTCGTAGAAGCGCTGCAGCAGCGCGAACAGCGTCGACTTGCCGCCGCCGGAATGGCCGACGAGGCCGACGCGCTCGCCCGGCTTGAAGCTCAAATTGAAGTCCTCGAAGATCTTTTGGCCGTCGCCGTAGCGGAAATAGACGCGCTCGAACTTGACGCTGGCGCCGCGGCGCACGAGCGGCGTCGCCTGCGGATGATCGCGCAGATCATGCGGCACCAGGAGAGTCGACAATGCTTCGGCGAGGCGGGCGATGTGCTGGGTGATGTCGACGAGCGCCACGGCGAGGTCGCGCGTCGCGTGCAGCACCGAAATGCCGAGCGTACAGGCGAGCACGACGTCGCCCGTGGTGGCGGCGCCGGCCTCCCACAGCAGGATCGCCCAGGCGAGGAGGCCGAGCGCCAGCACGATCGTGACCGCGGCGTGAAAGATGCGCAGCTTCTCGAGGTAGAACAAGCTGCGCCGGCGCGCGTCCATCTCGCGCTCGACGGTGGCCTCGAAACGGCGATGCTCGCGCAGGAAGCCGCCGAAGGCGCGCACCAGCGGCATGTTGGCGACGACGTCGGTCATCTCGCCGTCGACCGCTGCCGCCTTGCCGGCGAAATCATGATGCAGCGGCCGGCCGGCGGCGGCGAGCCGGAACATGATGACGACCATGACTCCGGCGACGAGCCCGAGCCCCGCCGCCATCGGCAGGCTGATGGTCGTCACCAGCGCGATCGCGGCGACGGTCGCCGCGCATGGCGGCAGCACGTTCCACACGAACATGTTCTCGCCAGTGAAGATCGCGTTCGCAGTCGCGGTGACGCGGCTCGTCAATGTGCCGGGCAGGCGATCGGCGAAATAGCCCGGCGAATGGCCCATCAGATGCCGGAACAGGTCGCGCCGCAGATCGCCGGTGACGCCGACGAACGCGTAATTGGCGACCCAGCTTGCGACCCGCCACAGCAGATTGTCGGCGGCGATCAGCGAGCCGAGCGCGGCAAACGCGATCCAGACGGCGGCTTCATTGTGGCTGGAGAGCACGTCGACAAGGTTCTTCACCCCATATTGGGTGCCGACCGAGCAGGTCACGGCAGCGAGCACCGCGCCGAGAATGACGGCGTGGGAGGCGGGACGCCGTCGGACGTAGCGAAAAATAAAGGCGAACGGACGTTTGGCGTAATCACACAGATCGGCCATGCGCTCGCAACCCCGCTGCATGCTGTCGACCCCTCGGGCAGGCCCGTACAGCACCACAACGCCGAGCGGCGCGAATCTATCCCTCGCTGGCCGCGAGTTTCTAAGCGGTCGGTCGCTGGCGTGTTAACCCCAACGCTGCGGCGGGCGCCGGAGTTCCACGCGACAAAAAAATTTTAGTTCATCGAGACTTTGGAAAACATTTGCCCGATTGCGGGTTTTGCTTGTGACGGGAACCCGCGGGGCTCGAGGGGTCCGCACAATTTGAAGGAAGGTCTGCCGATGCACATTGCGCAGGTTGCACCGTTGACGGAGGCGATTCCGCCCAAGCTTTATGGCGGCACCGAGCGCGTGGTGTCGTGGCTGACCGAGGAACTGATCGGGCTTGGCCACGAGGTGACGCTCTTCGCCAGCGGCGACTCGGTGACTTCGGCGCGGCTCGAGGCGGTGTGGCCGCGGGCGCTGCGGCTCGATGGCGCGGTGCGCGATCCGAACGCGCTGCACATGGTGATGCTCGAGCGCGTCTATCAGCGCGCCGGCGATTTCGATTTCCTGCACTGCCACCTCGATTATTATCCGTTCTCGCTGTTTTCGCGGCAGCCGACGCCGTTCGTGACCACGCTGCATGGCCGGCTCGATCTGCCGGAGCACCAGCCGGTGTTCGAGACGTTCAGCGCGATGCCGGTGGTGTCGATCTCCAACGCGCAGCGCCGGCCGCTGCCGCAGGCGAACTGGGTGCGCACGGTGCATCACGGCCTGCCGGTCGATCTGCTGCAGCCGGAGCCGGTGCGGCCGAGCTATTTCGCCTTCCTCGGCCGGATCGCGCCGGAGAAAGGGATCGACCGCGCCATTCGCATCGCCCGGCATTGCGGCGTGCCGCTCAAGGTGGCGGCGAAAGTCGACCGCGCCGACCAGGATTATTACGAGCAGGAGATCGCGCCGATAATCAGGTCGGAGAATGTCGAGTATGTCGGCGAGATCACCGACCGGGACAAATCGCGGTTTCTCAGCGGCGCCGTCGCGCTCCTGGTTCCGATCGACTGGCCCGAGCCGTTCGGCCTGGTGATGATCGAAGCCATGGCCTGTGGCACGCCGGTGATCGCGTTCAATCGCGGCTCGGTGCCGGAGATCGTCGAAGACGGCCGAACCGGCTTCATCGTCGAGGATCAGGCCGGCGCCATCGGTGCGGTCGACCGCCTGGCGCAATTGTCGCGCGAGAAAATCCGCCGACGTTTCGAGGAGCGCTTCACCGCGCGGCGCATGGCGCAGGATTATTTGTCCGTCTACCGCAGCCTGATGGACCGGCGGGCGCCGCATCTGCGGCTCGTTGCCGACGAGACGCCGGCGTTGTAATCGCTGCTACGGAGTCATTCGGTCTCTTCCGCCGGCCGCGTCTCCGGCATCAGCAGCAATACCAGCGCGAGGCCGAGGAGCGCGATTGCGCCCAGGCCGGCGAACGCCGAGGCGCTGCCGAAATGGTCGCTGAGGTAGCCGGCGAGCGTCGTGCTCAGCGAGGCGCCGATGCCGACAAAGGTTCCGACGATGCCTTGCCCGAGATTGAAGCGGCCGGTTCCGCGGGTGAGATCGGCGACGACGAGCGGCACGAGGACGCTGAACACCGCCGCGGTCACGCCGTCGAGGAGCTGGACGACGACGAGGAGCTCGGGACTGGTCACGACCGCAAAGAGCACGCCGCGAAGCGGCAGCGCGGCAAAGCCGATGAGCAGGAGCGGCCGCCGGCCCCAGCTCTGCGCCTTGCGGCCGATCCACGGCGACAACACCGCGACGAGGAGTTGCGGCACCACGATGCAGGCGGCGATCAAAAGCGTCGCCCAGCGGCCGGAGCGCATCGTCACCACGCTGCCCATCAGCGGCAGCATCGCGGCGTTGCCGAGATGGAACAGCAGGAGGCAGACAGCGAAGATCAGAAGCGGCCGGTTGTGCATCAAATCGCCAGGCTTGACCGGCGGCTTGTTGGCGCGCTGGCGCGGCGGCGCGCAGTGGGCGCGCTCGGGGTCGATCTCGTTCTCGGCGATGGCCCGCAGCGCCAGCAAGGCCGGGCCGAGCAGCAGCACGGTGACGACGAAAACCGCGCGCGGCGAGATGAAGCCGACCGCGCCCATCGCGGCGGCGGCAAGGCCGTTGCCGATCGCAGCAAAGCGCGCATTGCGTCCCAAGCGCTCGCTGATCGCGGCGTGGCCGACAAGGCCGAGGCTGATCGCCGCGATCGCCGGACCGAGCACGCAGCTCGCCAGCGAATGCAGGATCGCGGCCGAGAGCACCAGCGGAAAGATCGGTATCGCCGCGTAGCCGAGCGCGCTCAGGCAGATCGCGGCGATGGCGATGCCGGCGGCCCGGCGTTGCGAGCGCGCGGCATCGACCAGCGCCCCGCCCGGCATCTGGCCGACCAGCGAGACGAAGCTGCCGGCGGAAAGGACGAGGCCGATATCGACCTGCGTCCATTTCTGCGTGGTGAGATAGACCGAGACGAACGGCCCGAAGCCGGTCTGCACGTCGGCGACGAAGAAGATGAACCAGTCGAGGCCGCGCAAGCTGCGCGCCGATGGCGCGGGCGGCGGCCCGCTCGCGTCCGGCTCATCGCGCGGCAAGGACTCGCGCGGCAGCGACGCGGGCTCCTCGGCAATCCCGCGCCTTCCCTCGGGCGTGTCGGCACGGCGGCGTAGTGGGTCCGCAGCCAGGATTCCCCTCCGGCGCTGTTGCTATTCGGGCAGCGGCTCGAGTTTTCCCAGCGCGCCAAGGACGACCACCGGCTTGCCGTCCTGGTACTCGGGCGCGGCTTTGACCTGATCGCGGGTCAATTCGAGCGTGATCCGTGCGCCCTCCTTGCCCGGAGGGGGAAAATGCAGCGCCCCCCAATCGACCGCGATCTTGCGGCTGCCGAGGCCGAGGAAGCCGCCGAAATCGATGATCGCGGCGCGGACCTGGCCGCTGCGATCGACGAGCACGTCGACGATCCGGCCCATATTCTCGTCGGCGGCGCTGCGCACCTCGCGGCCGAGGATGCCGGCGACCTCGTGCTTGTTGAGGATCGTGACCTCCGGCGTCACCGGAGTGCTCCCGGCCGGGTTGGTGTTGGCGGGAGCGCCGTTCTCGGCGAGCGCTATCGTCGCCGCAACGGCGAGCGTCGATAGAATTCCTGCCGCGATTGCCGACCGATTTTTCCCGCGCATAAGCCGCCTCCCATATCGGTATGAGCCCACACGTTAAAGCCCGGGAAAGTGCCGCTGGTTCCACGCCGGAGCGCGGTTTCGCGGCAGGCGGGACGCCGGCGGAACCGCCGGATTGGGCGCAATTTACGAAGAGTAAACGACGGAGATCCGGATCCCGCCATTGATCCGCGGCGCATCGAGCGAAACGGTGCTGCCGCTGTGCCGCCGCACCCGCAGATCGACCCGCGATGCGCCAAGCTGCAGGTCGCGCACCGTGACCTCGTCGAGGAATGCCGGCAGCCGCGGATTGCAGAGCCGGATTTCACCCTCGAAGGGGTCGAATTCGAGCCCGAGCGAGGCCTCGAGCAGCGTAAACGTGGCGGCGCTGGCCCAGGCCTGCGGCGAACAGGCGACCGGATAAAGCGTCGGCCCGTGACCGTGATGCTGCTGGAAGCCGCAGAACAACTCGGGCAGCCGGCGCAGATCCATATAGGTTCCGGCGCCGAACAGGCCGGCGAAGAGAGTCTCGACCGCCTCCTTGTGGCCGTAACGTGCGAGCCCGAGCGCGATCAGCGCGTTGTCGTGCGGCCAGATCGATCCATTGTGATACGACATCGGATTATAGCGGGCTTCGCCGCGGGCGACGGTGCGGATGCCCCAGCCGGTGAAGAAGCTGGTCTGCAGCAGTCCCTTGGCGACATGCGCGGCGTGCTCCGGCGCGGCAATCCCGCTGAACAGCACCTGGCCGGCGTTGGAGGTGCGCACGCGGCATGGCTGCTTGTCGCCGTCGAGCGCGAGCGCATAGGTGTCGATCTGTGGACACCAGAACGCACGCTCGAAGTTCTCGGCAAGGCGCGCCGCTTCATCCTCGAGCTTGCGCGCCAGCGCGTCGCGGCCGAGCCGCCGCGCGCAGCGCGCGATCATGCGCTTGGCGGCGTAGGCGTAGCCTTGCACCTCGGCGAGCGCGATTGCGCCTTCGGCCAGGCGTCCGTCGGCGTGGAAGATCGCATCATGGGCGTCCTTCCAGCCCTGGTTGGCGAGGCCGTGCTCGCTGGTGCGCTCATATTCGATGAAGCCGTCGCCGTCGGGATCGCCGGGGCCGTCCATCCAGGCGAGCGCCGCTTCGATCGCCGGCCACAGCTCGTCGATCGTTTCGCGGTCGCCGGTGCGCTCCGCATAGAGCCCGGCCAGGAGGACGAAGAGCGGCGTCGAATCGACGCTGCCGTAATAGAGCCCGAACGGGACTTCGCGCAGTGCCGCCATCTCGCCGCCGCGCATCTCGTGGAGGATTTTGCCGGGCTGCGCGTCGGCGAGCGGATCGGTGGTCTTGGCCTGATAGGCGGCGAGCCGGCGCAGCACGCCACGCGCCACCTGCGGGCTCCACCACAGCATCTGCAGCGCCGTGATCAGGCCGTCGCGGCCGAAGGTGGTCGAGAACCAGGGGATGCCGGCATAAGGGTAGCGGCCCTGCGGCGTGTCGGTCATCAGCATCTCGAGGTCGGCGGCGGAGCGGCACAGCATCTCGTTGAAGACGTCGTTCGAGGTTTCGACCGAGGTCTGGTCGCGCGTCGCCTCGCGCATTTCGCGGCGCGCGGCAGCGAGGCCGCGCCGGAACGGCGGCGGCCGGGTCTCGTCCTGCTCGCAGCCGACCGCAACGAACAGCGGCTGCATCTCGCCGGGTTCGAGATGCAGGGTGTAGAGGGCGGCATCAGTCGTCAGCCGCTGCGGCCGCGGGTCGAAGGTCAGCGCCGTGCGCCGTACCTTGTTGTCGAGCCCGTGATAGACGAGCAGCACCTGGTCGTCGCCGCGCAATCTGGCGCTGGCGGTGCCATGGCGCTCGCGGTGCGAGCCGCGCACCTCGAACAGGTCGGCAAAATCATTGCCGAACAGAAACGACAGCTGCAGATCGACCGCGCTGCCGCCGTAATTGCGCACGCCGAAGCGCTGATAGGCGATGTCGCGCCACAGGAACATCGTGCGCAGGATGTGCACGGTGTCCTTCTCCAGGATGACGCGCTGGTCGGCGATCAGATCGGGATTGGTAAGATCGACGATGAACGCCGAATCGTCGTCGCGCAGATTGGAGCCGAGGAGGAGCGGCCGCATCCCGTTGACCAGCAATTCGAGGCGCGACAGGTAGCGCGTGTCGCAGTGGAACAGACCGGCCGAGCCGTGCGGCAGCGCCGCGATATCGCCGCGGCTGTCGAAGACGACGAAGGTGTCGCCGTATTTGAGCGCCAGCGGCGGCCGCGTCGTCAGCTGCGTCGCGGTAATATAGAATGGCGTCTCGGACGGTTCCGTCGCCGGGCTCGCCGCCGCGACTGTGGCGGCGGCCTTGCCAGCCGCATTCAGGGCTTGCCGCAACGCAGTCTTCGGAGCCGTCGCAGTCTTGCGAGCCATTGCGTTTCGCTCAGCCTGTTCGATTGCGAAAGGGCCGGCATAACGTCTTAGCCGACGATTTTACACCGCCTCCGCCGCATGTCTGCTTCGTAGCGCGCACAATCCGAAGAAAAGAGGATGCGCCGGCGGCTTCTTCCGCGACATTAAGCCACGCGATTGAAAGCCACGCGATTGACGGAAACGACACCGGGCCCTCATGACGCCGGCACGCCGCAAGGAAAACCGACACTCCGCAGAACAAGTTCCCGGCGAGACCCTGGAAATTTTGCGGCTGCGGAGGAAGCCGCTGAGTCGGGCCGGTCGGTTAACCCTCGGCGGGATGCGGCGCAGCCCGCAATACCGGAACGAGGAACAGCGCAGCCGCGCCGAGGACGACCGCCGCCATGACCGCGAGCACGGCCACATCGGACGGGGTCGGCTTGAGCACCATGTTCGAGGCGACGGTGAACAGCATCACATAGTCGAACTTGGCGATCTGCAAGAGCTGGCGGCCCGGTCCGAATACCGCGTCCGAGGCGCCGCCGCGTTCGATCGACACCAGAAGCTTCTCGCCGCGCGGCTTCATCACCAGCAGGCCGAGGAGCGAGGTGGCGGCAATTCCGGCGATGCCGATCCAGATCCAAAGCTCCGCGAACAACTCGGCGAGATAAGCCATGGTCAGGCCGGCGGCCAGGGCCACGAGCGCGGCCGGAATGAACAGCCGGGTGACGAAGAACATGATGTCGCGCAGGACGCGGGCGAAATCGGCGGCGTTGTGGGCGCGCTCCGCCTTGATGGCGCTGAAAATGCACAGGCAGCCGCCGCCGAGCCAAAGCACCACCGCGGCGATATGGACGAATTCGACGTAAGGGTAGATCGCCATCACCCGAGCATCTCCCGGCATGGGCGCGGCAGTGGGCGCAACTTCGCAGTCACGCCGCGCCGCGGGCAAGAACCGATGGGGCCTCGATAGCCGCCGGACGCCGTCCCACGCAAGATCGACGCGATCGGGAGCCCTGCCGAAGCCGATGATTTATGGAATAATGAATGCCGCCGAAGTATTGCAGCACGACGACTAGCGGGAGAGATCGATGGCCGAAGCGGCAGCGAAGGCCGAGCGGACCAAGGCGACGACGGCGGAAGACACGCTGAAGAAGAAAAGCACCGACGCCAATGTCGTCTCCGGCGGCCATCTCGTCGCCAAGGCGCTCAAGGCCGAGGGCGTCGACACCATCTTCACGCTGTGCGGCGGCCACATCATCGACATCTATGACGGCTGCCTCGACGAAGGCATCCGCATCGTCGATGTCCGCCACGAGCAAACCGCCGCGCACGCCGCCGACGGCTATGCGCGCCAGACCGGCAGGCTCGGCTGCGTGGTGACGACCGCGGGCCCGGGCTGCACCAATGCGGTCACCGGCATCGCCACGGCGCTGCGCTCGGAAAGCCCGGTCCTTCACATCGGCGGCCAGTCGGCGCTGTCGCAGTGGAAGATGGGCGGGCTGCAGGACCTCCCCCATGTCGAGTTGATGAAGCCGATCACCAAATTCGCCTCGACGGTGATGTCGACCGAGCGCATCGCCGACATGATCGCGATGGCGGCGCGCGAGTGCTTTGCCGGCGCCTACGGGCCGAGCTATCTCGAAATTCCGCGCGACATCCTCGACCGCGAGATCGACATCGCCCGCGCAGTGCTGCCGCAGCCCGGCCATTATCGCGCCTCGACCAAGTCGGTCGGCGACCTGAAAGACGTCGAACGGCTCGCCGACATTCTCCTCGATGCCGAGCGGCCGGCGATCCTGTTCGGCCAACAGGTGTGGGCGGCGCGCGGCCACGAGGAGGCGATTGCGCTTCTCCGCGGTCTCGACATTCCCGGCTATTTCAACGGCGGCAGCCGCGGCCTTCTGCCGCCCGGCGACCCGCATCATTTCGACCGCACCCGCTCGCTCGCCTTCGCCAAGGCCGACGTCGTCGTCATCGTCGGCACGCCGTTCGATTTCCGCATGGGCTATGGCAAGCGCATCAATGTGCCGACCTTGGTGCAGATCGATCTCGACTACCGCACCGTCGGCAAGAATCGCGACATTACGCTCGGCATTGTCGGCGATCCCGGCGCGGTGCTCGGCGCCGTGCTCGCGGCCTCCTCGGGCCGGCTCAAGACCGGCAAGCGGCAGCGGCGGCGGCAATGGATGGCCGAGCTTGCGGCGGCCGAGGACGCCGCGCTCGCCAAACTGATGCCGATGTTCACCTCGAACGCGACGCCGATCCATCCCTACCGGGTCGCCTACGAGATCAACGAGTTCCTCACCGACGACACGATCTATATCGGCGACGGCGGCGACGTGGTGACGATCTCGGCGCAGGCGGTGCGCCCGCGGGCGCCCGGCCAGTGGATGGACCCGGGCGCGCTCGGCTCGCTCGGCGTCGGCACCGGCTTCGCGATGGCGGCAAAACTGGCGCATCCGAACAAAGAGGTGCTGTGCTACTACGGCGACGGCGCATTCGGCATGACCGCCTTCGACATGGAAACCGCCGACCGTTTCGGTGCGCCCTATATCGCGGTGATCGGGAACAATTCGGCGATGAACCAGATCCGCTACGGCCAGCTCGCCAAATATGGCGAGCAGCGCGGCAATGTCGGCAACAAGCTCGGCGACATGGAGTTCTCGCTGTTCCCGAAGCAATGGGGCGGCTGGGGCATCGAGGTGCGCGATCCGGCGAAGATCGCCGGCGCCTTGCGGCGGGCGCGCGAGATGGTCGGCAAGACCGGCAAATCAGCCGTGGTCAATATCTGGGTCGACCCCAACGAATACGCGCCGGGGACCAAGAACCAGACGATGTACAAATAAGGACGTGGAGATGGCCAAGGGCAGGAAAAAAGGCCGCGCCAAGGCGGCTGCGAAGAAACCGGCGAAGAAGGTCGTCAAGCTCCGAGCCAAAAGGCCCCCGACGAAAACTGCAAAACGAGCGCTGCCGCGGCCGAGCACCAAACCCTGGGGCGAAGCGGGCAGGGCGCTCGACGGCGTGCGCATCCTCGACTTCACCCATGTGCAGTCGGGGCCGACCTGCACGCAGCTTCTCGCCTTCATGGGTGCCGACGTGATCAAGGTGGAGCGGCCGGGCTTAGGCGACATCACCCGCGGCCAACTTCGCGATGTCAAAGGCGCCGACAGTCTCTACTTCACCATGCTCAACGGCTCGAAGCGCTCGATCACGATCGACAGCAAGCATCCGAAAGGCAAGGAGATCCTCGACCGCCTGGTGCGCGAGTGCGACGTGCTGGTGGAGAATTTCGCGCCCGGCGCGCTCGACCGCATGGGGCTCACCTTCGCGCACATCCACAAGCTCAACCCGCGCATGATCGTCGCCTCGGTGAAGGGTTTCGGCCCCGGCCCTTATGAGGACTGCAAGGTCTACGAGAACGTGGCGCAATGCGCCGGCGGCTCGGCGTCGACTACCGGCTTCCGCGACGGGCCGCCGCTCGTCACCGGCGCCCAGATCGGCGATTCCGGCACCGGGCTCCATCTCGCGCTCGGCATTGTCGCGGCGCTCTATCAGCGCGTGCGCACCGGCCGCGGCCAGCGCGTCCTCTGCGCCATGCAGGACGGCGTCCTCAATCTGGCGCGGGTGAAATTGCGCGACCAGCAGCGCCTCAAGCACGGCCCGCTCACCGAATACAGCCAATATGGCGAGGGCGTCCCGTTTGGCGCAGCGACGCCGCGGGCCGGCAACGATTCCGGCGGCGGCCAGCCGGGCTGGATCCTCAAATGCAAGGGCTGGGAGAGCGATCCCGACGCCTACATCTATTTCATCACTCAGGCGCCGGTGTGGGGCGCGATCTGCGACCTGATCGGCAAGCCGGAATGGAAGACGGATCCGGATTACGCGACGCCGGCTGCGCGGCTGCCGCGGCTGTGCGGCATCTTCGCCGCCATCGAGCAATGGACCGTGACCAGGACCAAGTTCGAGGTCATGGATATCTGCAACCAACACGACATTCCGGTTGGACCGATCCTGTCGATGAAGGAGCTCGCCGAGGAGAAATCGCTGCGCGTCACCGGCACCGTGGTCGAAGTCGATCATCCGGGCCGCGGCAAATATCTGACGGTCGGCAACCCGATCAAGATGTCGGACTCGCCCGCCGACGTGCGGCGCTCGCCCCTGCTCGGCGAGCACACCGACGAAATCCTGCGCCGGGTGCTGCGCTACTCGGATAAAGACATCGCCGCGATCAAATCATCGGGCGCGATCACCGCGCCGGACAAGCCGGCCAAAGCCGAGGCGGCGTAGGGAATGCGGATCGTCGTCCACGGCCAGCAGGCGTTCGGCAAGACGGTGCTCGAAGCGCTGATGAAGCGCGGCGACAACGTCATCGCCGCCTACGTCGCGCCGGAGAAGGAGGGCGCCAAGGCCGATCCGCTGAAGGAGGCGGCGCTGGCGGCAAAGCTTGCGGTCTATCAGCCGGCCTCCTACCGCAAGCCCGAGGTCTGGGACGAATTCCGCGCGCTCAGGCCCGACTTGCAGGTGATGGCGTTCGTGACCCTGTTCGTGCCGGAGGAATT
>Ga0187784_10000841_pt1 | contig 23585 bp, 18 predicted proteins | sample 1015_SJ02_MP15_2_FD_132964 | JGI IMG/M metagenome (GOLD analysis project Ga0187784, IMG submission 132964) | Tropical peat soil microbial communities from peatlands in Department of Meta, Colombia - 1015_SJ02_MP15_20_MG | ecosystem: Environmental > Terrestrial > Soil > Wetlands > Peat | place... | reverse complement strand
TGGATCGCCTGCTTGTCGGCGAGGCGCGAGCCGAAGGTCTCGCGCTGCTTCACCCACTCGATCGCGAGATCGAGCGCGGCGCGGCCGACGCCGATCACCGCGGCCGCATAGGGAATGCGCGCGTGAATGAGCCAGGTCTCGGCGAGCTTGAAGCCCTCGCCCTCCTCGCCGAGGCGATTTTCCTCCGGCACCTCGCAGTCCTGCAGGTTGATCTCGTAGGGGAAATACGAACGGATCACCGGGATCGGCTTGTAGCTGAAGCCCTTGAACTTCTTCTCCACGATGAACGAGGTGACGCCGTCGCGCCCCTTGCTCGGGCCGGTGCGCGCGAACACCAGCCCCCAGTCCGACTGGCCGACGCCGGAGATCCAGATCTTGGTGCCGTTGAGGATGTAGCGGTCGCCGCGCTTCTCGGCGCGCGTCTTGATCGCGCGGCCGGGGTCGGAGCCGCCGCTCGCCTCCGAGATCGCGACGAACGTCTTGCCCCCGGACGCGATGGTCGGTGCGGCGTATTTCTCAATCTGCTCCTTGCGGCCGAGGAAGATCGAATTCGGCGGGTCCCAGCCGAAGGCGTGGCAGGCCGGGATATAGAGGCCCATTTTGCATTGCGAGGACTCTTCCGCGACGATCGCCTGCCCGAGCAAATTGAGCCCGGCGCCGCCCCATTCGGCGGGCGACTCGACGTTCCAGAAGCCGAGCTTCTTGGCCTCCTGCTGCAGCGGCTTGAGCACCGCGTCGGGCAGCGCGTAGGCGTCGTGCGGCAACGGCGCCTCGGCGGGACAGACCCGCTCGCGCATGAAGCGCCGCGCGGTCTCCTGCATCTGACGGAATTCGTGCGGCAGCTCCCACGCGCCGTCGCTGTTGCCTGCGCTCATGGCGTCACTCCCAGACTCTTTCGTTTTCTTTCGCTTGCCGCGACATCGATGCGGTAACGCATATGCTCGCCGACCTGACGCGCCTCCGCGATCACGACGCCGTAGTCGCGTTCGGCGCTGGCGCGCGAGACGTAGCCGAGGTTCAGGTCCTGCTCGACCGCGTCGAGCGCGCGCGAGAGCGGATTGCCGAAGCCGCCGCCGCCGGGCGAGGCGTTCATCACGACGTCGCCGGCATGAAGCGGCACCTTCTCGTACTTGCTGCGCAGCGGCGGCACGATCTCCTCGTTGCCGGCGCGATACTTGACCTCGTTCGGTGCGGCCGACTTGCCGCCGGCGACGCCGAACGGCTTGTGGTCGACACGGTCGCCGAGCACCGAGACGAGGCAATCCGACCAAGGCTCGAACGCGTAGGTCGTGCCGCAGCCGCCGCGATACTGGCCGGCGCCGCCTGAATCCTCGCGCAGCGCGAAGTGCCGGAAGCGCACCGGATAGCGGTGCTCCGACATCTCGATCGACATGAAGTTCGCCATGCTCTGCGGCGTCACGCCGTGCACCAGGCCGTCACCGCCCTGATAGCCCCCATAGCCGCCCGGATAGGGAAACACTGCGACGTAATAGCGCCCGGTGCGCGGATGGCGCCCGCCCACCGTGGTGACGCCGGTGGTGCCGAACGAGGCCGCGGGCGTGCGCTGCGGGATCGCCTGCGCGAGCGCGCCGAACACGACGTCGAGCAGCCGTCCGACCACTTCGAGATAGCCGCCGACCGGGGTCGGATATTTCACGGCGAGCAGGCAGTCTTCCGGCACGTTGAATTTGGTCGGGCGGAACGCGCCGCCATTCACCGGCACTTCCGGGAAGATGTGCTTGAGCGCCACATAGCAGCTCGACAGCGTGGTGGTGAGCGCGAGATTGATCGGCCCGCGCGTCACGCCGTCGGTGCCGGTGAAGTCGAAGTCGAGATCGGTGCCGGACTTGGTCAGCGTCAGCACCAGCTTCACCGGCTCGTCGACGATGCCGTCATTGTCGAAATAGTCCTCAAACCGATAGGAGCCGTCCGGAATCTCCGCAATGTAGGAGCGCATCTGCGCTTCCGATCGGTCCATCATTTCGGTGATGCAGTCGACAAGCTTCGCGCGGCCATAGCGCGCGAGCAGCGTGTCGAGGCCGCGGCGGCCGACATTGAACACGTTGCACATCGCCGAGAGGTCGCCGGCGATCTGCTCGGGCAGCCGCACGTTGGCGGTGAACATCTTCACCAGCGGCTCGTTCAGTCTGCCGGCATCGTAGAGCTTCATCGGCGGGATGATCAGGCCTTCCTGATGGATCTCGGTCGCCTTCGGCGCCCAGCCGCCCGGCACGCTGCCGCCGATATCCATCCAGTGGCCGGTGCTCGCGAGCAGCGCGAACAATTCGCCGTCGACGAAATAGGGCGACACCAGCACGATGTCCTGCAGGTGCGTGCCGCTCACATAAGGATCATTGACGATCCAGAGATCGCCCGGCTTGAAGCCGCCGGCCTCGTCGACCAGCTTGATCAAATTGGTGACGGTGAACTGCATGTTGGCAAGGAACACCGGCAGGCCGTAACGCCCTTGCGCGATCGTCTCGCCCGAGCGCGGATGGAAGATGCCATGCGCGCAATCATTCGTTTCCGAGATGATCGGCGAGATCGCCGCGTGGATGAGATGCAGATCCATCTCGTCGGCGATCTGCTCGAGCGCGCCGCGCACCACCGCAAGCGTCACGGGATCGGTCATGCGGCCTCCACGATCAGGTTATGGAAGCGGTCGACGCGCAGCGCCATGCGCGGCTCGACCACGGTCGTGGTGTCGGACTGCTCGATGATCGCCGGGCCCGTGATCGTCATGCCCGGCTTGAGGTCGGCGCGGCGATAGATCGGGGTATCGATCCACTGTCCGAAATGCACGCGGCGTGTCGCGTGCCTTGTCGCGGCGCTTGCCGATGTGCCGCCATTGGCGTGGCGCTCGACGCGCTTGCGCTTGCCCTCGACGGTGGTGCGCACATTGATGACCATGACGGCGATGCCGGTGAGCGTGTTGCCGAACTCGGCGCGATAGGCCTCGTTGAAGGCCTGCGTCATGCGCTCGAACGACCAGTCGGGCTCGACTGGCACGCGCATCGCGTGGATCTGCCCGAGATACGCCATGTCGATCGCGTGCACGGCGCTCAGCGTTTCGACCTTCGCCTCGCTCGCGCGGATCGCGGCTTCGCCTTCGGCGCGCTGCGTGCGCATGATCGCGCGCACGTCATCGATGTCGAGCTCGCCCATCAGCCGCTCGACCGTGCGCGAATAGTCGTAGCGCACATTGGCCGATGCGCAGCCCATGGCGCAGAGCACGCCCGGATAGGGCGGCACCAGCATGGCGCCGATGCCGACTTCCTGCATCAGCGCCGCGCCATGCACCGGCCCGGCGCCGCCGAACGCCACGAGAGCAAAGTCACGCGGATCGTGCCCGCGCTCGATCGAGAGCAGACGGATGCGGCCCGCCATGCGCTGGTTCACCACCGCGAGGATCGCTTCCGCGGTCGCCTCGACGCCAAGGCCAAGCCTCGCGCCGAGCGCGCCGATCGCGGCGCGCGCGCCTTCGATGTCGAGGCTCTCGCGCTCGATCCCGATCGGGCGCGACGGATCGATGCGCGCGAGCACGACGTTCGCGTCGGTCACGGTCGGCGCCGTGCCGCCGCGGCCCCAGCACACCGGTCCCGGATAGGCGCCGGCGCTTTCCGGGCCGACTTGCAGGATGCCAGCGCGGTCGATATGCGCGATGCTGCCACCGCCGGCGCCGATCGTGTGCACGTCGATCATCGGCAGGCGCAGCGGCACGCGGAAATCGAGCAGCGTGTTCTCCGCGATCGCCGGCTTGCCCTCGATCACCACCGCGACGTCGAAGCTGGTGCCGCCCATGTCGCCGGTGATGATGCGGTCATAGCCGGCTTGCGCCGCGAGCTCGGCCGCCGCCATCACGCCGGCCGCAGGCCCCGAGCGCACGATGAAGGCCGCGCGGCTGCCGAGCTGCGCCACCGGCACCACGCCGCCATTCGACTGCATGATCAGGGTCTGGCGGTCGAAGCCCCAGGCGTCGAGCTTCTGCAACAGGTTCTTGGCGTAGCGCGAGACCAGCGGCTGCAGATAGCCCTGCACCACGGCGGTCGAGGTGCGCTCGAACTCGTAGTATTCGCGGATCACCGCGCTCGAGATCACGATCTCCCAGGCGGGATTTGCCTCGTGCAGGATGTCGCGGATCGCTTCCTCGTGCGCCGGGTTGGCGTAGGAGTGCAGCAGCGACACCACAATGGCGTCGACATTCTCGCCCTTCAGCACCGCCGCGAGATCGCGCACCTGCTTGGCGCGCAGCGCCGTCAGCACGTTGCCCTGATAGTCGACGCGCTCGTCCACCTCCCAGCGGCAGTCGCGCGGGATCAGCGGCCGCTGCAGGCCGGTGAGGCCGTACATATGCGGCCGATCACGCCGCCCGAGCTCGAGCACGTCGCGAAAGCCGCGCGTGGTGATCAGCGCGCAGCGCGCGCCGCGCCGCTCGATCACGGCGTTGGTGGCGATGGTGGTGCCGTGCAGGATCTGGTCCAAGTCAGAAGGCTTGATCGCGGCCGCGCGCAGCGCGTCGAGCAGGCCGATCGAGGGGTCCTGCGGCGTCGACGGCACCTTCACGACGCGCTCGAGCCGGCCGTCATCGCCGGAGAAATAGAGGTCGGTATAGGTCCCGCCGACGTCGATGCCCACGGTGCCGGCCATCAGCGTTTCCTCCGCGCACCCGCTGCGCGGCTGCTCGCGCGCTTGCGGCGCGTCGTCTTTTCCACCGGCGCATCGACGCCGAGCGTCTTGACCAGCGCCGTATAGGCGCCGACATGGCGCTGCATCCGGCGGAACGCCGCATCGCCATCGCGCGCCGCGATCGCGGCGAGCACGCGGCCGTGCGCGCGCACGACCGCGCGGCGCACGTCGGGCGAATTCAGGCCCTGGCTCTCGGTTGCCGCCTGCACCGAATCGGCGATCGCATCGAAGAACGCGATCAACAGCTCGTTGCGGCTCGCGCGCATGATCGCGCGATGCCAGGCGAGATTGAGCCGCACGTGCTCGTCGATATCGTCGGATACCTGCTCGAGCGCGGCGTGAATGCGCGTCATCTCGGCGAGATCGGAATCGAGACGGTGCGCGGCGGCGAGCCTGGCGGCGGCCGGCTCGATCGCCTCGCGCGCCTCGAGCAGCGCCTCGAAGCGCACGCCGTGGCTGCGCACGAACAGCTCGAACGAGCGCGAGACCTGCTCGCGTCCGGGCCGGCGCACCTGCGAGCCGCCATTGCGGCCGGCCTTCGTCACCACCAGGCCTTCGGTCTCGAGCACGCGCAGCGCCTCGCGCACCGAGGTGCGGCTGAGGCCCGATTGCGCGACCAGCTCGCGCTCGGTCGGCAGCGGCGTGCCCTCGACCAGCCCGCGGGAGAGGATCAGCTCGCGCAGCTTCGCGGCGAGCACATCAGACGCCTTGGGCACCACAACGGTCGCGAGGTCCAGCGGCACCTCACTCCTCCCCGAAAGCGTCTTGCTTTATCTCTTCGGACGCTTGCCCAAACTCTAGGCGCCGGTGCATATTATTTGTCAATCAAAATTATCAGACCAAAATGCGGGAGGAGCCATGAGCGGAACGCGCGTCGCGATCGTGACCGGCGGCGCCACCGGGGTCGGCGCGGCGACGGCGGTCGAGCTGGCACAACGCGGCTACGCTGTGGCGATCAACTACAGCCGCAGCAAGACCGAAGCCGACGAGACCGTCGCGCAATGCCGACGCGCCGGCGGCGACGCGATCGCCCTGCAGGGCGACGTCGCCGACGATGCGGCCTGCCGCGCGACCGTCGCGGCCGCGGTGGCGAACTTTGGCCGCGTGGATGTCCTGGTCAACAGCGCCGGCACGACGCAATTCGTGCCGCTCAGCGAGCTCGACCGGCAGAACGCCGAGGATTTCCAGAAGGTCTATGCGGTCAACGTGATCGGACCGTATCAGATGGCGCGCGCCGCCGCGCCGCACCTGCGCGCGCGCGGCGCCGGCGCGATCGTCAACGTGTCCTCGATCGGCAGCCTGAACGGCAATGGCAGCTCCTATTCGTATGTGACGTCGAAGGCCGCGCTGAACACCTTGACGCTCGCGCTCGCGCGCAACCTCGCGCCGGAGATCCGCGTCAATGCAGTGCTGCCGGGCCTGATCCAGACGCGCTGGCTGAAGAACGGGCTCGGCGAGGAAGCCTATGCGCGGGTGCGCGACGGCTGGGAGGATGCGGCAGCATTGCAGAAAAGTTGCACGGCCGAGGACGTGGCGCACATGATCGTCTGGCTCGCCGCCGATGCGCCGCTGGTCACCGGGCAATTGCTGACCGTGGATGGCGGCTTTCTGCTCGGCCGGCCGACGCGGGTGGCGCGATAGACGAAAGCATGATCCCGCTCCGCCACGAAACCCATTACGGCGACCGCGTGGTGCGCTGCTTCGGTGAGCGTCCCGCGACGATCGACGCGACCTTTCGCGCGGCGGTCGCGCGCGCGCCGGAGCGCGACGCGCTGGTGCTCGACGGCGCGCGCATCTCCTATCGGGCGCTCGATGCCATGGTCGCGGCGATCGCCGCCAACCTGACCCGGCGCGGCTTCCGCAAGGGCGACCGCATCGCGCTGCTGCTCGGCAACGGCTTCGAGTTCATCTACGGCGTGCTCGCCTGCGCGCGTGCCGGGATCATCGTGGTGCCGATGAGCATCCGCCAGCGCGCGCCGGAGACCGAATTCATCCTGAACCAGTGCGCGGCCGCGGCCCTGATCTACCAGGGCGACCTCGCCGAACACCTCCCCTCGCCCGCCGCGACGCCGCACTTGCGCGAGCGCTTCGTCGTCGGCGACGGGGCCGGCACGCCCTTCGCCGCCCTGACGACGCCGGCGTCGTTCGCCGAGGTCGCCATCGCCGAGGAGGACGTGTTCGCGCTGCTCTATACCTCGGGCACCACCGGGCGTCCGAAAGGCGCGATGCTGACGCATCTCGGCACCATCCATTCGCTGCTGCATTTCGAACACGGCATGGCGCTGCGCGACGGCGAGGTCTCGGTGCTCGCCGTGCCGGCCTCGCACGTCACCGGGCTGGTCGCGATCATCCTGACCATGGTCAAGGTCGCCGGCACGACCGTGCTGATGTCCGCCTTCAAGGCGCGCGCCTTCCTGGCGCTCGCCGCGCAGGCGCGCATGACGCACACGCTGATCGTGCCGGCGATGTACAATCTCTGCCTGCTCGACCCGGAGTTTGCGACATTCGACTTGTCGCCTTGGCGCATCGGCGGGTTCGGCGGCGCGCCGATGCCGGAGGCGACGATCGAGAAGCTCGCCGCGATCCTGCCGCAGCTGACGCTGATCAACGCCTACGGGTCGACCGAGACGACCTCGCCGGTCACGCTGCTGCCGCCCGGCGAGGCGGCCGCGCATGCCGACACGGTCGGCAAGGCGCTCCCCTGCGCCGACATCATCGTGATGGACGATGACGGCCGCGAGGTCGTGAGCGGCGCGAGCGGCGAATTATGGATCGCCGGCCCGATGGTCGTTCCCGGCTACTGGAACAACCCGGAAGCGGATCGCGCGTCCTTCTGCGGCGGCTACTGGAAGTCCGGCGATATCGGCTCGATCGATGCGCAAGGCTATGTCCGCATCCACGATCGCAAGAAGGATATGATCAACCGCGGCGGCTACAAGATCTATTGCATCGAGGTCGAAGGCGTGTTGGCGCGGCATCCCGGCGTGATCGAATGCGCGGTGATCGGGCGGCCCGATCCGGTGCTCGGCGAGCGCGTCCACGCCGTGATCGTGCCGCGCGCGGGTGACCTCGATGTCGGCGCGCTGAAAGCGTTCTGCGCGCAAAACCTTTCCGACTACAAGGTGCCGGAGAGCTTCGCGCTGCTCAGCGACGCGCTGCCGCGCAACGCCAACGGCAAGGTGCTGAAGACGGCGCTGCGCGAGCGATCGTAGATCGCGTAGGGCGGGCAAAAGCGCGGCCCCGCGAAGCGGGGCGGCGCGTGCCCGCCACAACGGTGCCGGAACATGCCGCGAGGAACGCGCGGGCACGGCGCTGCGCGCCTTTGCCCGCCCTACGCGTTGCTACACGCCGCGCCGCGGACGGCGGCGGCTGAGGACAACCAGGATCGCAAGCGCGCCGCACGAGCACGCGATCGCGAGGGCGAGCAGCGCATCGATGCCAATGCGGGTGAGCACGCTCGCCAGGATCGGCGGTGACAGCGCCGAAATCAGGTTGAGCGGCAGTGAGATGCGCGATACCGCCATCGCATAGGCAGGCCCGTCATAGAACACCAGCGGCATGGTTGCGCGCGCGACCGCGAGCGCGCCACTGCTCAGCCCATAGAGCATGATGAAGACCGCGATCGACCAGAGCTGATGCGGCGCCGTCAGCAGCAGCAGCATCGCGGCCGGGAGGGCGACACCGGCGACAATCCCGGTTGTGATGGCGTCCCATTTCCCACCGCCGAGGAAGTCGATGCCGCGCGCGCCGACCTGAAGGACGCCGAGGACTGAGCCGAAGCCGATGGCTTCGGCCGGCGGAAGGCCAAGCGCCTTGAGCAGCTCGATCAGCACCGAGCTGAACCCGAGCGTGATGAAGGCGTTCAGCGACCCGGCCGCGACCATGAGATAGAACGTGCTGCGGGCGACCGGCGTTTCGCTCTTCTCACGGCCGCGCGGCCCTGCTCGAACCTCCTCGGTCCATGACTGGCGCGGCAGTCCGAAGACATAGAGCGGAAGACAGACGAGGCCCATGGCAGCCGCGTAGACGAGGCAGGCCGTGCGCCAGCCGGCCAGTTGCGAGAGAAACGCCGTGGTCGGCCAGAAGATGCTGCTGGAGAGTCCGGTCACCAGCATCAGGGCGCCGATGGCCGTCCGCGCGTCCCGCCCGACAACCTCGTTCAGCATGATGTAAGACGCCGTCGACAGCGTCGCACTGCCTGCGGCCCCGAGCACCACCCAGGCGGCGAAATACGAAACCGGCCCGTTCGACAGCGCCAGCAGCATGTAGCCCGGTATCGCAGCCAGCGTCCCGGCGATCATGACGCGGCGCGCGCCGAACCGGATGAAGACTCGGCCGAGCGCCGGCGCGCAGAGCCCCATTGCCACATAGTGGACCGAGGTGCCGGCGAAGACCGCCACGATGTCCATGTCGAGAGCCGCGGCGATCTGTCTGCCGATCACCGGCGGCAATCCGATGGTGCCCCAGCCGACCACTTGCGCAATCGCAAGCACGATCAGGATACGAACGATCCTCTTGTTCAAGGCCGGCTTCGCCTCTGCTGGACGGCAACGCGTCAAAGCGGATATCAAGGTCAACACAAAGATTCGGTCGCGTCACCGAAATTCGAAAATGCCGCGCGCTGTGCAGCCGCGCGCTCGGAGCGGGGCAATCGTTTCCGGGCTGCGCGCCGCGCGATGCGCTTGGTCTCGATCAAGGCGGAGAGGATCTTTTCCGACAGTGGCTGATCCATGAAGCCGAAGGATTTCATCGTCGCCGGACGGCCGACGCTCGCCAAGATCGCCAAGCATCCGTCGATCGAGTTTGCGGACTACGAGCGCCGCCTGGAGGCGATGCAGTCCGTGATGCAATCGATTCAGCAAGCCTATCTCGGCACTACCGAGCGGGCGGTCGTCGTGCTCGAGGGCTGGGACACCGCCGGCAAGGGCGGCATTGTCCGCCGGCTCGGCTGGGCGTTGGACCCGCGCAGCTTCAAGGTCTATCCGGTCGCGGCGCCGTTGCCGCACGAGCGCGGCCAGCACTACCTGCAGCGCTTCTGGCAGAAGCTCCCGGATCCCGGGCAGATCGTGGTGTTCGATCGCTCCTGGTACGGGCGCGTGCTGGTCGAGCGGGTCGAGGGATTTGCCAGCAAGCGTGATTGGCATCGCGGCTACGACGAGATCAACGAGTTCGAACGGATGTTGCTCGCGGACGGCATTCGAATTGCCAAGTGCTTCCTGCACATCACGCCCGGCGAGCAGGCCAGGCGATTCAAGGACCGGCTCACCAATCCGCTCAAGCGCTGGAAGCTTTCATATGAGGATTTCCGCAATCGATCGCGTTGGGCCGATTACGAGCTCGCGATCGAGGACATGATGCAGAAGACCTCGGCCAAGCGAGCCCCCTGGTACCTGATTCCCGCGAACAACAAGCCCTATGGGCGCATCGCGGTCTTTGCGATCCTGATCGACATTCTGGGCAAGGGATTGTCACTGAAGCCGCGCTCGCTCGATCCGAAGATCGCCAAGATGGCGAAGGATCTGTTCGATCTCGAATGAGGCCGGAGGACCATCGAATGACCGCGACATCGTGGCTCGGGCTCGAAGGCCGCGTTTGCGTGATCACCGGCGCCGGCGGCGGCATCGGCCGCGCGACGGCGCTCGGCTTCGCGGCGGCGGGCGCCAAGCTGGTGCTGCTCGATCGCGACACGGCAAGCGCCGAGGAGACCCGCGCACGGGTCAGCGCGCAGGGCGCCGAGGCCGTGGTGCTGCCCTGCGACGTGACCGATCCGGCGAGCGTCGAGACGGCCGGCGAACTGGCCGAGCGTCTGGTCGGGCGCTGCGGCATCCTGGTCAACAATGCAGGCGTGCTGCGGTCGGGCACGCTCGACCGCATCTCGCTCGCCGAGTGGAACGCGCTGTTGTCGGTCAACCTCACCGGCTACCTCATCTGCGCGCAGGTGTTCGGGAGGCAAATGCGCGCCGCGGGCGTCGGGTCGATCGTCCACGTCGCCTCGATCGCCGGCAGCGAGCCGCAGGGGGCGAGCGGAGCCTACAGCACCAGCAAGGCCGGCGTGCTGATGCTGTCGCGCCAGCTCGCGCTCGAATGGGCGCCGCAGATCCGCAGCAACGTCGTCAGTCCCGGCATGGTCGAAACGCCGATGTCGAAGGCGTTCTACGCGGTCGAAGGCGTGCGCGAGCGGCGCAGCGCCGTCACGCCCGCAAAGCGGATCGGCCGGCCGGAGGACATGGCCGATGCGGTGCTGTTCCTCGCGAGCGACCGCGCGAGCTTCGTGACCGGCCAGGAATTGCTGGTCGACGGCGGCTATTCGCAAATGCTGATGGGACTGATCCCGCGGCCGGGTTATTAGCGCTCACTGTCTTGCGCGCGCCTTGATCGCATCCCACCACGGGCAGACGCCCTGCATGCGCTGATAGTTGCCGTCGATGACCTGCAGCGGCGCACGCAGCGCATGGGCATTGGGACGCAGATCGTTCGGCGGCGGATCCTCGGCGCCGACCGCGCGAAACAATCCATCGTGCCCCCAGAAGCTCGCGAGACTCTTCAGCTCCTCGGGCTGCCAGGTGGCGTCATCGACGTCGCGACCGCCCCAGCCATATTCGACGAAGAACTCCGAGGGCGTGCGCATGTAGAAGGACGTCATGAGGTCATTGTAATGGCGGCCGAGTGTCGCGACGATCTTCTCGCGGTCCATCAGCGCAAGATCGTAGCCCTGGCCGACATCGTCGAGCGAATAGAGCTCGACCATCAGGTGGTTCATCGCGTTCACCGGCGCCTCGACCAGCGCGATGCTGTGATGGCGCGGATTGACATGGAGGAAATAAGCCTTCACCGGCGCGAGCGAGTAGTCGCTGATCCGGAAGCCGAGCAGGTCGCGGTAGAACGCGAGACTCGCGGTCATGTCCTGCACGGTAACCAGGACATGACCCATGCCGAGCGGTCCGGCGCGAAATCCGGAAATCAGGCGGCTCGGGCGAAACGGCGTCGCCGCGACCGCGGCGCCGTGAAACGCCTCGAGCCGGTTGCCGGCGGGATCGCGAAAAGAGATCAGACCGGATACGAAGCGCTGGTCGGCGACCGCGGCCGGCTCGCGCCGCACAGCGACGCCGGCTTGCTCCAATCGTCCGGCCAGCGCGTCCAGCGCTGCGGCATCCTCGACCTCCCAGCCGAAATAGTGCAAGCCCTCCGGCACCGCGCTGTCGAGCACGAGGCGCTGCTTTCGATCGTCCATGCGGAACGCGCGTGTTCCCGCGCTGCGATCGACCGCCTCCATGCCGAGGCCGCGGGTCGCAAGCGACGTCCAGTCCTCCAGCCTTGACGTACCCGTTACCAGATAGCCGAGCGCCTGAATTTCCATGACGAGCTCCCTCCTCCGCGCTGGGTCAATTTATCACAGCCCTCGCGCGCCAGACAGGGCGGTCAACGCAGCGCGTCGATGCGCGGCGCGAGGCTTGACTTGAGCGGAACGCGGCGCGCCGGAGGGAGAACGATCGACCGCGTCTCAGCGCGCCGGCGCCGGCGCCGCGCCCTTCAGCTCCAGCCGCACGATGCAGATGCTCGCGTCGTCACGCTCCGTTTTCACGCTGAAGCCGAGCTCGCGGCACATCGTCACCATCGTGGTGTTCTCGCTCAGCACCTGGCCTTCGATCGTGCGCAGTCCCTCGCTGCGCGCATAGTCGATGATGGTCTGCATCAGCATCCAGCCGAGCCCGCGCCCTTTCAGGTCGGAGCGGACCAGGATCGCATACTCGCCGGTATCGTAGGTCGAGTTCACGTAGAGCCGCACTACCCCGAGCATCTCGCCGGTCGGCGGATCGATCGCGATGAAGGCCATCGCGCGCGCATAGTCGATGTGGGTGAAGCGCGCCACGAACGAGTGGCCGAGATCGTTGATCGGCGAGAAGAAGCGCAGCCGCATGTCGTTCTTGGTCACGCCGGCAAAGAAGCGCGCATAGAGCTGCTCGTCCTCCGGCCGGATCGGCCGCAGCTGCAGCGCCGTGCCGTCGAGGAGCCGGATGGTCCGCTCCCATTCCTTCGGATAGGGCCGCACCGCAAACCGCGGATTGCCGCGCAGCCCGCGCCTGCCCTCGGCGAACGGCGCGACCTCGATGCGCGCATCGAGGACGATCACGCCGCTCGGGTCGGCGAGCAGCGGATTGAGATCGAGCCCGCGGATCTCGGGAATATCCGCAGCGAGCTGTGCGAGCTTCACCAGGGTGAGCACGACCGCGCTCGCGTCCGCCGCCGGCACGTCGCGATAGGCCTTCAGCACGCGCGCGACGCGCGTGCGCGCCACCAGGTCCTGCGCAAGCTTGAGATCGAGCGGCGGCAGCGCCAGCGCCTTGTCGCTGATCACCTCGACCGCGGTGCCGCCGGCGCCGAACACGATGACCGGGCCGAAGGTCGGATCGTCGGCGATGCCGGCAATCAGCTCGCGCGCCTTCGGCCGCGCGATCATCGGATGCACCGTGACGCCGGTGATGCGCGCGTCGGGCCGCGCGCTGCGCGCGCGCGCGAGAATGCCGGCCGCGGCCGCGCGCACCGCCTCCGCGCTGCCGAGATTGAGCTGGACGCCGCCGATGTCGGACTTGTGCACGATGTCGGGCGACAGGATCTTGAGCACGACGGGCTGGCCGCTGCCGATCAGCGGCGCGGCCGCCGCAACCGCCTCGTCGGCATCGCGCGCGAGCGCGACCGACGCGGCCGGAATGGCGTAGGCCGCGAGCACGCCGGCGACCTCGAGCGGATCGAGCCAGGTCTTGCCCGCCTGCACGGCACCCTCGACGATCTGCCGCGCGGCGGTAACATCCGGCGCAAAGTCCGCCGGCAGGCTCGGCGGCATTTCCATCAGCGCGTCCTGCGACTCGCGGTAGCGCACCAGGTGCGTGAAGCCTTCGATCGCCTTCGACTCGTCGGCGAAGTGCGGAATGCCGGCCGCCTCGAAGGCGGCAGCCGCCGCATTGTCGTCGCCGACCCAGACCGCGAAGATCGGCTTCTGCCGCACGCGTGCGGTCCGATGTGCCTTGGCAGCCTCGACCACGGCCCGGGCGGCGTCGGTCGCCGAGGCGAGCGCGGTCGGCACGTTCATGACCAGGATCGCGTCATTGTCCGGATCGGCAAGCAGCGCCTCGAATGCGGCCGCATAGCGCGCCGCATCGGCATCGCCGACGATGTCGACCGGATTGGCATGCGACCAGGTCGGCGGCAGCGCCGTCTCCAGTCGCGCTTTCGTCGCGTCGGACAGCGACGCGGCGGCGCCGCCGAGATCGGCGAGCCGGTCGACCGCCAGCACGCCGATGCCGCCGCCATTGGTCAGGATCGCGAGCCGCTTGCCGGGGAACGGGCGCATGCGGCCGAGCGTCTCGGCGGCCGCGAACAGATCGTCGAGCCCGCGCACGCGCAACAGCCCGGCCCGCCGAAATGCCGCGTCATAGACCGCGTCCGATCCCGCCATCGCGCCGGTGTGGGTCGCGGCCGCGCGCGCGCCCTGCGCGTGGCGCCCCGACTTGACCACCACGACCGGCTTTGCCCGCGCCGCGGCGCGCGCGGCCGACATGAATTTGCGCGCGTCGCGCACCGCCTCGACATAGAGCAGGATCGCGCGCGTTGCGCGATCGAGCGCGAAGTAGTCGAGGCAGTCGCCGATATCGACGTCGACCTGGTCGCCGAGCGAGACGATCGCCGAGAATCCGACCTTGCGCGACGCCGCCCACTCGACCAGGCCGGCAGCGATCGCGCCGGATTGCGAGATCAGCGCGAGGTCGCCCTTGTGCGGCGGGTGCGCCGCAAAGCTCGCGTTCAGCCCGATACCGGGCACCATCACGCCAAGACAGTTCGGTCCGATGAGGCGCAGGCCGTGTACGCGCGCCGCCTCGAGCGTGGCCGCCGCATGCGAGCCCGCGCCATGGCCGAGCCCGGCCGTGATGATGACCGCGGCGGGGCAGCCGCGCGCGCCCGCCGAGGCGACCGCCGGCGCGACGAATTGCGGCGGCGCCGCGATCACCAGCAGGTCGGGGACGTCCGGCAATTGCTCGATCGACGGCACCGAACGGACGCCTTCGATCTCGCGATATTCGGGATTGACCAGGCTGAGCGCGCCGGCGAAGCCGCCGGCCTTCAGGTTGACCAGCACCTTGCGGCCGACCGAGGACTCGCGCGGGCTCGCACCGACGAGCGCGATGGAACGGGGGGCAAAGGCTTTCTCGAGCCGATAGGTGCTCATGTCAGGTGCTCATGGGGAGGCACGGTCCTTGCTCAGTCCTTGCTCGGTCCTTGCTCGGTCCTTGCACGATCCTGGCAATCGCCTCCCCCGGAGGCGTTGCCCAATAGGCGGATTGTTTGGCGTTTCTATCTCAGAAGGCGGCAGCCGCGTCATGCCGCTGCAGCGCTGCGCCCAGGAATTGCCACCGCGCGGCCGGCGCCGTGATGATCTAGCTCAAAGCCCTCGGCCGATTCGCCCGGGCGGGGCGGTTCCTTGCCTTAATCGACGTCACCGCCCTGCCACGGGAACAGACCGGGGGTGATGGCGGCGGCGGCGCCGGCCCGGCCCGCCGCCTCGTCGCGGCAGGATCGATCACGCGTCCCGCGGCTGCCCTACACGAAATCGTGCCAAGGACGTGATATCGGCTTGAGCGTTTGTGAGATGACGAAACCGCTGCGGCTCTGCATCGTTGGAGAAGGTTATGCTGACGGAGGGGCGCCACGTGGGATCAGTCGCGGTCGGCCTGTTCTGCAAAACGCCCGCAGCCGGGCAAGTGAAGACCCGTCTCTCGCCGCCGCTGCGGCCGGATGAATGCGCGGCGCTTTCCGCCTGCTTCATCCGCGACCTTTCGGCCACCATCCATGAGGTCGCGCGCGACGGCGCCGCGGTCGGTTACGCGGTCTACACCCCAGCCGGGAGCGAGGGCGCGCTGCGCAAGCTCCTCCCCGCCTCGTTTCGCCTGACGCTCCAGTCCGACGAGGATTTCGGCGCACGGCTGACCCATGCGATGCGCACGCTGCTCGCGCGCCATGACGGCGCGCTCCTGGTCAATGCCGACAGCCCGACGCTGCCGGCCGCGATCCTGCGCGCGGCGGTCGAGGCGACGCGGCGCCACGATGCCGTGGTGCTGAGCCCGGCGCTCGACGGCGGCTATACGCTGATCGGCCTGTCGCGCCTGCACGAGCGGTTGTTCGCTGAGATTCCGTGGAGCACCGCGCAGGTCTATGAGCGCACGCTCGCGCGCGCGGCCGAGATCGGCGTGCCGGTGGTGAACGTTCCCGGCTGGTACGATGTCGACGACGCCGCTTCCCTCGCGCTGCTCATCGCGGAGCTCGACGGCCGGCCGCCGGCTCTTGCGCAGGCGGGCCTTCGTGGCGCACATGCACCGGCAACGCGCGCCCATTTCGCGGCGCGCGAGGAACGCCTGACCGGGACCTGAGCGTGACGGCTTCGACTGTCGATACCAGCGGCGCGGGCCGACGCGTCCTCGCCGCCGCCACGTTCTACGCCTGCGGCGGCGCGATGCTCGCCTTCGTCGCAGCCGGGCCCTGGATCGTCCGCGAGCTCGGCGACGGCGCGCTCGCCCCGGCCGCAGCCGCATCCGGCCTGCTTACGATGCTGGCGGCGACGCTGTCGTCGCGCGTCGATGGCCGCATCGCGCTTGCGGTCGTTCTGGTCCTGGCGCTGGCGATGCGGCTCTCGCTGGTCGGCGAGGAGCCGTTCCTCTCGAGCGACCTCTATCGCTACATCTGGGACGGGCGCGTCCAGGCCGCCGGCATCAACCCCTATCTGCACGTGCCGGCCGATCCCGCGCTTGCGCCGTTGCGCGACTTGAAGATCTTCGCGCACATCAATCGCGCCGACTACGCGGTGACCGCCTATCCGCCGGTCGCCGAGATGATCTACCTCGCGGTCACGCGCATTGCCGAGACGCCGCTCACCATGCGGCTCGGCATGGTGGCGTTCGAGGTCGTGATCGTCATCGTGCTGATCGATCTGGCGCGCCTGCTGGCGCTGCCGCGGACCGCAATCGTCGCCTATGCGTGGCATCCGCTGGCAATCTGGGAAGTCGCCAACAACGGCCATGTCGAGGCCGCGATGGTCGCGCTGATGATGCTCGGGGTGTGGCTGCTCCTGCGCGCGCGCCGCGTCGCCGGCGCGGTCGCGGTCGCGCTCGCCGCGCTGGTGAAGCCTTACGCGGTGCTGATCCTGCCGGCATTCTGGCGCGCATCGTCCTGGAAGAATTGGGACTGGCGCGTGCCGCTCGCGATCGGCGCCGCCGTGCTGTTGTGCTACGCGCCCTATCTCGGCGCCGGCACGGCCGTGCTCGGCTTCTCGAGCGGCTATTTCGCCGAGGAGGGCCTTGCGAGCGGCGACGGCATCCTGCTGGTCGGGTTCATTCAGAACCTGCTCGGCCCGGTCCCCGGGCTGGTGCTCGCCTACGTCCTCGCCGCTGCCGCGATCATGATCGCGCTCGGGGTCCACTATCGCTTCGAGCCGCAGCGCCCGCCGCGGCAGACCATCGACGCCATCGTCGTGCTGCTGACCGTCGGCCTGCTGCTGATCTCGCCGAACTATGCCTGGTATTTCCTCGCGCTCGTCCCGTTCATCGCGCTCGGCGCGGGCGCGCCCGCCTGGGCGCTCACGCTCGGGGCGCTGCTGCACTATCGGCCGCTCTACTTCGGCGAGACCAACGACCTGATCTGGAAGTTTCTCGCGACGCTTCCGTTCCTGATCGTGCTCGCCTTCTCGGCTGTGCGCGGCCTGTGGCGTCGACGCGGGTCCACCCGTGCAGCTTGAGCGCGCCGCCGCGATCGTCAGCGTCGTCATTCCCTGCCTGAACGAGGAGGACGCCATTGCGGCCGTCGTGCGCGAGGTCGCGGCGCAGGGCGTCGACGAGGTCGTCGTGGTTGACAATGGCTCGACCGACGCGACCGCGGCGCGCGCCGCCGCGGCGGGCGCGCGCGTCGCGCACGAGCCGCGCCGCGGCTATGGCCGCGCCTGCGCGGCCGGCGTCGCCGCCGTGCGTGCCGACTGCGAGATCATCTGCTTTCTCGACGGCGACGGCAGCGATGTGCCGGCGTTCATGCCGGCCGTGATCGGCCCGCTGGCGCGGAGCGAGGCGGACTTCGTGATGGGCTCGCGCCTGCGCGGCAGACGCGAGGCAGGCAGCATGACGCCGCAGCAGCTCCTCGCCGGCCGCCTCGCCGGCGTGATGATGCGCCTCGTCTACGGCGTGCGCTTTACCGACATGTCGCCGTTCCGCGCGATGCGGGCGCGCGAGCTCCGCGCGCTCGGGATGCGCGAGCAGACCTATGGATGGAACCTGGAAATGCAGATGCGCGTCGCCGCCGCGTCCTTGCGCATTCTCGAAGTGCCGGTCGATCACCGCTGCCGCCGCGGCGGCGTCTCCAAGGTGTCCGGCAATTTGACCGCGGGCCTGAGCGCTGCATGGAAGATCAGCACGACGTTCGTGCGGCTAGCGGCGAGCTTGCGCGGATCGTAGGGCGGATTAGCGAAGCGTAATCCGCCATCCGGCCTCGGCGGCGGGTTACGGCGCTGCGCGCCTAACCCGCCCTACATTATATCCCCGCGAACCAGTTGAAGCCGCGGTCCTCCCAATAGCCGCCGCGGTACGCGTCGGTGACCTCGAGCGCGGTGATCCATTTCGGGTTCTTGAAGCCGAGCTTGGTCGCGGTGCGCAGCCGCAACGGGAAGCCGAACGGGTCGGTGAGCGGCTCGCGCGCATACTTCGTCGCCAGGATGGTCTGCGGATGCAGCGCGGTCGCCATGTCGATCGAGCCGTAATAGTCGTCGGCGCATTTGAACGACACGTATTTGGCGGTGAGATCGGCGCCGATCCGCTCGAGGAACAGGCGCAGGTTCACGCCCGACCACTGCCCGATATAGTCCCAGCCTTCGACGCAGACGTGGCGGATGATCCATTCCTGCTCGGGCAGCGCGTAGATGTCCTGCGCGCTCCAGGCCTTCTTGTTCTCGATCTTGCCGGCGAGCTCGAGCTTCCACTTCGCGGCATCGAGCGGGATGATGTCCTCGATGTCGTAATAGGCGTTGAAGCGCGGCGGCTTCACCACCTGATCCTCGCTGAAGGTCGGCGCCAGATGGTTGGGCCGGAAGATCGCGGCCTGGACCCGGTCGTTGAACTGCGACACGCGCCGCAAGACCGACTGCACCGCGTCGGTGCGCGTCACGTCGCAGCCAGTGAGCAGGCTGAGCGCGCCGAGGCTGACCGCGCCGCGCAGGATCTTGCGGCGGTCGATCGCCTCGACGAGCGCCCTGTGCTCGGCGAGCACGCTTTGGTCGACGCCGCCCTTGGGGCGGAAGATCGAGGGCGAAGGGGTCTTCGGCATGGTCCTCCTCCCTCAAGGCGCGTTGTCGTCGTCGACGACCGGGCCGCCGGTCAGCATCGCGCCGATCGTCTTCGGCACCAAGAGCGCGAGCGCGACATGGACCACGAGGAAGCCGACGATCAGCGCCATGCCGATGAAGTGCACGAGACGCGAGCCCTGGAAGCTGCCGAACAGGGCGGCGAGCTCGGAGAATTGCACCGGCTTCCACACCGCGAAGCCCGAGACGATCTGCACGATGATCACCGCGATCACGCCGACATAGAGCAGCTTCTGCACCGCGTTGTAGTGCGTGATGTCGTCATGGCCGAGCCGGAAGCGCAGCGCGTCGCGCACCGTCGCGATCACCTCGCTCGGCCAGATCGGCAGGAATTTGCGGCGGAAGCGCCCGGTCGCGAAGCCGTAGGCGAGATAGCAGAGCCCGTTCAGCATCAGGATCCACATCGCGGCGTAATGCCATTGCTCGGCGCCCTCCGGTCCGGCGCCGATCGTCATCCAGTGCGGGAAATGCAGCCAGCCGAAGATGACGCTGTCGTCGTAGATCTCCCAGCCGCTCAGCACCATGATGATGATCATCGCGGCGTTGATCCAATGCATGATGCGCAGCGCGAGCGGATGCAGCCGCCGCGGATGACGAACTATTGAGTTGATCGTTATATCGGTCATGATGATGGTCGCCCTGCCTCTGCCCGACGCATACGACTCTAGCCGGGCATCACGGGCAACACACGTGGCCGTGTGAAAATTTCAGGAGATGGACACGATGCCGCGCGCACGACTTGTTCGACGGTTTTCCGCGCTCGTTCTGACGACGCTGTTCATCGCGGGCCCGATCGGAGACGTTTTCGCGGCCGCGCCGCAGGATTCGAGCGCGCTGCCGGAGAACCAGAACCTCACCCCCGAGCGGAAATTCGCGCGGCGCTATCCCCAGCCCGTGAAGGTCGGCTTCCTCATCGGCCTGCCGGTGCTCGACGCGCAGAAGTCGACCTACGGCTATGTCAGCGCGGTGGTGCGCACCGCCGAAGGCAAGATCCTGCTGGTGGTGCCGTACCGCGGATGGCTCGGCTGGGCGCCGACCGACTGGGGGCGCAGAAACGTGGCGGTGCCGATCGAGAAGGTCGCCATTCAGGGACGGCAGATCGCGGCGCTCGACTTTGCGCCCGAGGACTTCGCCGCGGCGGCGGCCTATGCGGGAGAAGGCACGGCGCTGCCCGCAGCCGAGACGATCCGCATCGCGGTGTCGCGGTGAAGGTGCTGCTCACCGGCGGCGCCGGCTTCATCGGCCAGCACGTGTTGCGCGCGTTGATGCAGCGCGGGCATGAAGTCCATGTCCTCGACTCATTGCGCCCCGACGTGCATCGCGGCGTGCGCTGGATCGCCCCGCGCGAGGTGACGTTCCACAAGGCGGACGTGCGCGACGGCGAAGCGCTCGAGCGCGCGCTCGCCGGCGTCGAGGCGGTGCTGCATCTCGCCGCCAAGGTCGGCCTCGGCGTCGATGTCGGCGATCTGCCGGACTATGCGTCGTCGAACGATGCCGGCACCGCCGCGCTGCTCGCCGCGATGGCGCGCGCCGGCGTGCGGCGGCTGACGCTCGCAAGCTCGATGGTGGTGTACGGCGAGGGCGTCGGGCATTGCCCGACCCACGGCGCGGTACGCCCTGCGCCGCGCAACGAGTCGGCGCTCAGGGCCGGGCAGTACGAGCCGCCCTGCCCGCATTGCGGCGCGCCGCTCGGCGCCGCGCTGGTCGGCGAGGACGCCGCGCTCGATCCGCGCAACGCCTATGCGAGCAGCAAGGTCGCGCAGGAGTTCTATGCGGCGAACTGGGCGCGCGTGACCGGCGGATCGGTCGCGGCGCTGCGCTACCACAATGTCTACGGCCCCGGCATGCCGCGCGACACGCCCTATGCGGGGGTGGCGGCGATCTTCACCTCGGCGCTCAAGCGCGGCGAGGCGCCGAAGGTGTTCGAGGACGGCGGGCAGCGCCGCGACTTCGTGCATGTGCGTGACGTCGCGGCCGCGACGGTTGCGGCCTGCGAGCAGCATGGCGCCGGCGTGCGCGCCTTCAATGTCGGGTCCGGCACGCCGCGCACGGTCGGCGACATGGCCTGCGCGCTCGCGCGCGCGCTGCGCGGCCCGCCGCCGAAGGTCACCGGTCACTACCGGCTCGGCGACGTGCGCCACATCACGGCGGATTCGGCGCGCCTGCGCGACGAGCTGCGCTGGCAGCCGCAGGTCCGCTTCGAGGACGGGATGGCGGAGTTGGCGGGGATATAAGCAAGCGCGGCGGGGGTTCTTACCCTCCCCCTTGTGGGGAGGGTCGACCGCTTCGCGCAGCGAAGCGGTCGGGGTGGGGGTCGGAGTTTGACGAACCGTTCGCGCAAAAAAACTCCGACCCCCACCCCCAACCCCTCCCCGCGAAAGGGCGTTTACGCCCGTCTTAGACGGGCTACCGGGGAGGGGAGCGCGCCTGAACGCGCTGCATCGCTGCAACTCACTCGCTCAGCACCACCACATCGCCCGCCGCCCATTCCACGCCGACCTCATCACCCACAGCAAAATCGCCCGCGCTCTCATTCGCCTTCACGGCGACCGCACGGCCGGACTCCAGCCGCACGCGATAGTGCACCTGCCCCGACACGAAGGTGCGCGTCGCGACGCGCCCTTTCAGCAGCGCAGACGTCGCAGCGCCGAGCCGCAGGCGCTCCGGGCGGATCGCGATCGTCGCTGCGCCCGAAGGCGCGCCCGCGGGCGCCGGCAGCACCTTGCCGTCCGCCACGAACGCGCCGGCGCGCCACTCGCCTTCGATCAGGTTGATGTCGCCGATGAAGTCGGCAACGAAGCGCGTGCGCGGGGCGTTGTAGACCTCGCGCGGCGCAGCGACCTGCTCGATGCGGCCCGCCTTCATCACGGCGATGCGGTCGGAGATCGTCATCGCCTCCTCCTGGTCGTGCGTGACGAAGATCGTGGTCACGCCGAGCTCGCGCTGCAGGCTTTTCAGCTCGAGCTGCATGCTCTGGCGCAGCTTGCGGTCGAGCGCCGCGAGCGGCTCGTCGCAGAGCAGCACGCGCGGCCGGATCACGATCGCGCGCGCGAGCGCGACGCGCTGCTGCTGCCCGCCGGAGAGCTGCGCCGGGCGCCGGTCGTCGTAGCCCTCGAGCGCGACCTGGCGCAGCGCCTGCGCGACGCGCTCCCTTATCTCGGCCTTCGCGAGCGCGCGCATGCGCAGCCCGAACGCGACGTTCTCCGCCACGGTCCGGTGCGGGAACAGCGCGTAGGACTGGAAGATCATGCCCATGTCGCGCCGGTGCACCGGCGTCGCGGTGACGTCCTCGCCGCCGACGATGATGCGCCCCGAGTCGGGCTCCTCGAAGCCCGCGATCATGCGCAGGCTCGTGGTCTTGCCGCACCCGGAGGGCCCGAGCAGCGCGAAGAACTCGCCGGGTTGCACCACGAGGTCGACATGGTCGACCACGCGCGTCCGGCCGTCGAAGCTCTTGGCGACGCGCTCGAGACGGACTTCCGTGCTCATACGTGGCCGCGGAAGTCGTAGGGTGGGCAAAGGCGCGGGCCCGCGGGATGGCGTATCCGCGCACACGGAGCAGCGCCGTGCCCACCGCGCCGCGGGGGGAACGGTGGGCACGGCGCGCGAAGACGCGCGCCTTTGCCCACCCTACGGCCAAACAGCAACATCAACTCTTCAAAATCTTGGTCACGCGCGCGTCGATGTCGTCCTTGCGCTCGTTGTACCATTTCCAGTCCACTTGAATGAGCTGCGCCACCTTGGCCTCGGTGTTGTAGAGCTTGGCGTCGTATCTGGCGTCGAGCTTCACCTTTTTGTTCGAGGGCGAGAACCACACCGCCTCGGCGAGCTTCTTCTGCACGTCCGGCCGCAGGATGTAGTCGATGTAGGCGTTGGCGAGCTCGCGCACCTTGGTGCCGGGCGTGATGTTCCAGACCTGCTCGAGCGCGAGCACGCCCTCCTTCGGCGCCGCAAACGCGATCGGCTGGTTCTGCCCGTCATAGCGATAGATGCCGCTGTCGTGCAGCACCGCGATGTGCACCTCGCCCGACAGCAGCGCCTTCTCGACCCCGCCGGTGAAGTCGTACATCTTGATCGGCTTCAATTGCTCGAGTGCCTTGTAGGCGGCGTCGAGGTCCTTCAGGCCCTTGCCGTAGATCTGGCCAAGCATCATCAGGTGCATCTGGCCGAGGCTGTTCACCGGGATGATGTAGCTGCCGCGCAGGCCGGCGAATTTCGGATCGGCGAGGTCCTTCCACGAGGTCGGCTCGGCGAGGCCCTTGTCGGTGCGGTAGCCGAAGCCGATCGCGCTGGTGAAGGCCGACACGCCGCAGATCTTGTCGCTCACCGCGTAAGGGTACACGTCGGCGAGGTTCGGGATCGCCTTGGCGTCGAGCTTCTCCTCGACCAGGCCTTCGACTACCGCCTGCCACTGCTCGCTCGTATTGGTGTGCAGCACGTCATAGAGCGGCGCATTGCGCGGCGTCGCCTGCAGCTTCGGATAATAGGGAAACGCCGCGTCGGCCTCGAC
>Ga0187784_10000840_pt1 | contig 23607 bp, 20 predicted proteins | sample 1015_SJ02_MP15_2_FD_132964 | JGI IMG/M metagenome (GOLD analysis project Ga0187784, IMG submission 132964) | Tropical peat soil microbial communities from peatlands in Department of Meta, Colombia - 1015_SJ02_MP15_20_MG | ecosystem: Environmental > Terrestrial > Soil > Wetlands > Peat | place... | reverse complement strand
TGGCGGCGCGAGGCCGGCGGCGGACCGGTGCTGATCAACGCGATCCACGACATCGATTGCCTGCGCATGGTCGTCGGTGAGATCGAGACCGTGCAGGCGCAGACCGCGAACGCGGCGCGCGGCTTTGCGGTCGAGGACGCGTGCGCGGCCGTGCTCACTTTTGCGAACGGTGCGCTCGGCACGCTGATCCTCGCCGACAGCGCGGCGACGCCGTGGAACTGGGAAGCGACCGCGCGCGAGAGCGCGATCTCGCCGTTCGAGAACGAGAACTGCTTCGCGGTCGCCGGCACCAAAGGTGGTCTTGCAATCCCGCAATTGCAGCACTGGTCGCATGACAAGCCGGACGGCGGATGGGCCGATCCGCTGACGCGCCGCACCTTGCCGGTGCGCCACGCCGACCCCTATGCGCGTCAGCTGCACCATTTCGCGCGCGTCATCCGCGGCGAGGAGGCGCCGGTCATCGACGTCGCGGAGGGCACGCGCACGCTCGCGACCACGCTCGCGATCGTCGAGTCGGCAAAGACCGGCCGGCCGGTGCGGGTTGCCGACATGCTGCAGCCCTCGTCCTGAGGCGCCCGCGCAAAGCGCGGGCCTCGAAGGACGGCCGCGAACGCGGTGCTGGCTGCCATGGTTCGAGACGCGGTCTTCGCTGCGCTCAGACCGCTCCTCACCATGAGGACGGAGGTTCCATCGGCTTCCCAATCCGGCTTACACTGCATGCCCTGCGTGCTGCCGGGCACGCCCAAAAAAACCAGAAGGGGTCGCTATGCTCTCTCGCCCGTCCCGGCTGCGCGCCCGCGTTCTGCCGCTCGCGCTTGCGCTCGCCCTCGCGGTCGGCTTCGCGCCATCCGCCGCGCAGGCGCAGGACCAGGACAAGGTGCTGCGCGTCGGAACGCTGAAGCTCATCCACGGCATCTCGGCCTATTTCTACGAGAAGTTCGCGCCGCCCGGCTACCGCGTGGAGGTGATCCCGTTCGAGAGCCCGACCGACGGCAAGAACGCCGTGCTCACCGGCACGGTCGATACCTGCATCCATGGCATCGCGGCGTTCATCCTCGGGGCGGCCGCCGGCGAGCCGGTGGTGATCGTCGCGAGCGCGAACAATGGCGGGATGGCGATCATGGCCGGCGCCAATACCGACATCAAGACCGTGAAGGACCTGAAGGGAAAGAAGGTCGCGATCTGGCCAGGATCGACCCAGGAGGCGATCATCCTCGAGCGGCTGCGCATGGAAGGGATGAGCATCAAGGACATCCAGCCGATCCGCCTGCAGTTCAGCGACATGGCGGCTGCGCTCGCACGCGGCGACGTCGACGCCTATGTGGGCGCCGAGCCGGCTGCCGGCATCAGCCTGGCAAATGGCACCGGCAAGCTCGTCGAATATCCCTATTCGACGCCGATCGGCTCGCTCAACATGATCCTCTCGGCGAGCCAGAAGGCCGTCAAGGAGCACCCCGAGCGCATCAAGATGATCGTCGAGATGCACCGCAAGGCGGTCGAATACGCGATGGCACATCCGAGCGAGATCGTCGACATGGCGGTCGCAAAGCTCGGCCAGCAGCGCAAATCGATCGAGCTCGCGGTGCCGAATGTCGAGCTGGTCTGGAAGACCGACGATACCTTCATGCAGCGCGCCAACGCCTACGCGAAGCTGATGTACGAGAACAAGCAGCTGCGCCAGGAGATCGACCTCAAGCAGTTCGTCACGACCCAGTTCCAGCAATAGCGCGGGCACCGACTTGAGCGAGCATGCGACAGCGTTGGGCAAGGCGGCGCCGAACGCCGCCTCCGTTCCGGCACTGACGGCGCAACGGCGCGGGCGCCGCGCCCGCGACATCGCGCGCGCGATCGTGCTCGGCGCCGGCTTTCCGGCGCTGCTGATCTTCCTCTGGCATCTCGCGGTCGCCTACAGCGGCACGCGGCTGATCCCGAGCCCGCGCCAGGTCGCCGTGATGATGTATGACTTCGCCTTCGGCGGCATCTACGACGACGCCTTCTCGGGCACCATCCTCACCCATATCTGGAAGTCGATGCAGCGCGTCTATGGGGGCTTCTTCCTCGCCGCCGCGATCGGGATTCCGCTCGGCCTGATGATCGGACGCATCAAGATGCTGCGGCAATTGCTCGACCCGACCATCAGCCTGTTGCGGCCGATCCCGGTGACGGCGTGGCTGCCGCTTTCGATGATCTTCTTCGGCCTCGGGCCGAATGCGGCGATCTTCCTGGTGTTTCTGGGCGCGTTCTATCCGATCCTGCTCAACACGGTTTTCGGCGTGCGCTCGGTCGACCCGCGGCTGTTCGAGGCCGCCGCGATGCTCGGCTGCACCGGCTCGGCGATGTTCCGCCAGGTCGTGCTGCCGGCCGCCCTGCCCGCAATCTTCAACGGCTTGCGGATCGCGCACGGCTTCGCCTGGATCCTGATCGTGGTCGGCGAGATGACCGGCGTGCCGACCGGGCTCGGCGCGGTCATCATGGACGGCCGCACGCTCTCGCGCACCGATCTCGTCATCACCGGCATGATCGTGATCGGCGCGCTCGGCTTTCTCACCGACCGCATCATCGTGGGCGTTTCCAATCGCCTGTTAGGCTGGAGCCCGCAGCACCATGCTTGAGCTCCCGCGCGCCACTCGCCTGGCGATCCGCCACGTCACCAAGCGCTTCGCGGTCGGCGACGAGGAGATCGAGGCGCTCGCACGCATCGATCTCGCGATCCGCGCGGGCGAGCTCGTCTGCCTGATCGGCGCCTCGGGCTGCGGAAAATCGACGCTGTTGCGCATCGTTGCGGGCTTCGAGGAGCCGACCAGCGGCGAGATCCAGGTCGATGGCAAGCCGATTACCGGTCCAGGCCGCGATCGCGGCATGGTGTTCCAGGACTACGCGCTGTTTCCCTGGATGACGGTGCAGCAGAACATCGGCTTTGGCCCGCGCCAACGCCATCTCGCGCGCCGCGAGGTCGAGGCGATCGCGGCCGAGTTCGTGCGCCTGGTCGGGCTCGAGCGCTTCGCCGAGCGCTATCCGAGCCAGCTTTCCGGCGGCATGAAGCAGCGCGTCGCGATCGCGCGCGTGCTGGCCAACGACGCCAGCATCCTGCTGATGGACGAGCCGTTCGGCGCGCTCGATGCGCTGACGCGCGAGCAGCTGCAGCACGAGTTGCTGGCGATCTGGGCGCGCACGCGCGTGACCATCATGTTCGTGACGCATTCGGTGGAGGAAGCGGTGCTGCTGGCCGACCGCGTGCTGGTGATGAGCGCCGGCCCCGGCCGGATCGCGAACGACATGGCGATCGACCTGCCGCGCCCGCGCGACGTCGCCTCGGTCGAGTTCAACGCCGTGCGCCGCGACGTCGCGCGGCGACTGACAAGTCATATCGCGCCGCGCGCGCTCGAAGGTGCCAGTCAATGACGGCAATCTATCGCGGCATGGACCGCGCCGCGCTCGACGCCGCCTACGACAACACCGCGGCGGTCGCCGACAGCCAGACCTATCGGGCGCAATGGTGGGAGCGCAGCGCCGCGATCCGCGCCGAGCCGAGCGCGCGGCTCGATCTGCGCTACGGCGCGCGGCCGCGCGCGATGCTCGACTACTTCCCCGCACAAAACGGCGCGCCGCTGTTCGTGTTCATCCATGGCGGCTATTGGCAGCGCAACGAGAAGGAGCGCTTCGCCTTCGTGGCTGCGGGGCCGCGCGCGCATGGGATCAACGTCGCGGTGGTAGGCTACACGCTCGGGCCGGAGGCGCGCATGACCGACATCGTCGGCGAGATCGCCCAGGCGCTGTCGTATCTCGCCGAGCACGCCGGCACGCTCGGCTTCGACCGCGCGCAAATCTTCGTCGGCGGCTGGTCGGCGGGCGGCCATCTGGCCGCGGCGCTCGCGGATCACCCGGCGGTGCGCGGCGTCCTTCCGATCAGCGGCATCTTCGATCTCGAGCCGATCGCGCTCGGCGCGCTCAACGACAAGCTCTCGCTCAGCGCCGAGGAGGTCGAGAAACTGAGCCCGCTGCGCAATCTCCCGACCCGCGCGGTGCCGTTGAAGATTTTCGCCGGCGCCGCCGAGCTCCCCGAGCTGCGGCGCCAGTCGGAGGACTATTTCCGGGCCTTGCGCGCGCGCGGCCATCCGGCGACCTTGGCGCTGCTGCCGGGGCGGAACCACTTCTCGATCATGGAGGAGCTGGCGCGGCCCGATGGCGCGCTGACGCGCGGGCTGGTGGAGCTCGTCGCGAGCTAGACTAGAGCATGATAAATTTAGGTTTGCGCGATTCTGCTGACGGAAAAGCGATGGCAGCGAGGTGCGTTGTTGTGCCCTCTCCCCGTAGCCCGTCGAAGACGGGCGTGAACGCCCTTGTGTGGGAGAGGGCTACTCAACGGTTCAACGCAGAGGATCGGGAGAGGGGGACTCTCCGCGCACCGAGCCGATCGAGAGTCCCCCTCTCCCAGCCAAGTACGCCGAGATTCCTGCGACGCCCTCTCCCACCCTAAGGGCGTTCACGCCCGTCTTCGACGGGCTATGGGGAGAGGGCAAACATGGCTGGCGCCGTCGATTCAAACTCGATCCATCTTGCTCTAGCACACGAGGATGATTTTGCCGGCGGCTCCGGGTTCAAGGATTTCCTTGTGCGCTCGCGCCGCCTCGGCGAGTGGCAATTCCCTGCCCACGATGGGCCGCAGCGTGCCGTTCTCGAGACCCGCCATGAGCGCGGCGTGAATGTCGGCCTCCTCCGTCGAGGTAATATCCCAAAGCGTGAATCCCCGGATCGAGGCCCGGCGCGCCATGAGCTCACGCGCGTTTATCGTGACCTCGCCGCGATTACCAATAACGATCACGCGTCCATTTTTGGCCAGAAGCTTTGTGTCGTGGGCGAGGTTCACATTGGCGAGCATTTCGAGAATGATATCCACACCGCGATTTCCCGTCGCAGCTAAGATTTCTTCCTGATATCCGGCCTTGCGGTGATCGAAAACTTGGTGTGCCCCCTCCCGCTTTGCTATTTCCAGGCCTGCCGGGGTTCCCGCGGTGCCGAGAATCGTGAGGCCCATGCTGCGTGCAATTTGTACTGCCGCGATGCCGACGCCGCCGCTGGCGCCGTGCACCAGCACGGTTTCGCAGGCGTGCGCCTGCGCCGAATGGTACAGGGCATGATACGCCGTTCCATAGGGGACCCAGACGCCGGCGCCCTGGCTGAAACCAATCTTTGCGGGAAGCGCGTGCACTTGTCGTTCCAGCGCGAGCGTGTATTCGGCGTACGCTCCGCTAAGCGTGTCGGTGGTGTATACGCGGGCGCCCGGCTTTACATTTTTGACGCCCTCGCCCACCGCCTCGACGACTCCGGCGCCATCCGATCCCGGCGTGTAGGGCAGCGACGGCTTCTGCGCATAAGTACCCGCGCGCATATAGGTGTCATAAGGATTGACCCCGGCGGCGTGAATGCGCACCAGAACTTGGCCGGCTGCAGGTTTTGGTGTCGGTACCTCCTCAAGCCTGAGAACCTCGGGACCGCCGAACGCGCGAACCAAAATGGCTTTCATTCTCATCCCCCAAGGTGGTGTACCGCTTGATCGCATTGCGGATCGGCGTGGCGATGCTGGCGGCCTGCGACAGGCATCCGCGCCACCCTATCACAGGTGCCACCACAGAACGGCGTGCGCGCGTCGCCCCTTGATCACAAGTCGTCGTGACAGACCCGGACTAAGTCCCGACCCAGCGCCCCGCCGCCGCGAGCGCGGTCCCGATCAGCATGGCGGCAAGCGCGCTGCGCGTCGCGATCATCACAGCCGCCGCGGCCACGACCGCGATCCAGATGCGCGGCGAGGCCGACAGCGTGTTCGGGACCACGATCGCGATCAGCACGCCGGCCGCCATGTATTTCAGGAACGCCTCGATGCGCGGCGTGATCCGCACATAGGACATGATCCAGACGCCGGTCAGGCGCGTCGCGATCGTGACCAGCATCAACAGCAGGACCGCGACGAGAGCGCTGGCGTCGCTAACCATGCCGCCACGCTCCGATCGCGCCGCCAGCGAGCGCGCCGGCAATGATGTGCCAGCCCGCGGGAAGCAGGTGCGCGCCGAGCACCGCGACGGCGGCGGCGCCGATCCAGGGAAACAGATCGAGCCGCCCCTTCCATTGCCCCACGATGATCGCCGCGAAGTAGGTGACCATCACGGCGTCGAAGCCGAACCGCGACAGGTCGCCGAGCAGCGCGCCGGCGACCGCACCGAGGCCGGTTGAGATCACCCAGGCGACCCACATCAGGAGGCCGCCGCCGAACAGCGTGCCCGCATCGATCTCGCCGCGCTGACGCGCCGCGAACGCCTGCGCAAAATTGGCATCGCTGAGCAGCAACAGCGCCGCCAGCCGTCCGGCGAGCGGGACCTGCAGCAGCCAGGGCGCGAGCACGGCGCCGAGCAGGACGTGGCGCGCATTTACGGCAAGCACCGTCAGCGCGAGGGTCGCGAGCGGCAAGGGCGCGTGCCAGAGATCGAGCGCGGCGAATTGCGAGGCGCCGGCGAAGATCACAAGGCTCATCAGGAGGCTAATTTCGGCCGGAACGCCCTTCGCGGACGCCGCGACACCGAACGCGATGCCGAACGGAACGAGGAAGGCCGCGATCGGCGCGATTTCGACGCAGCCGCGCCAGACGCCATTTGCCGTGAAGCATGGCCGGCCGGTCTGGCCAGTGGCGTCCGCTCCGTCCATCCCCATCGCGTTGATGTGGCGGCCGGGCACCGCTTCGTCAATCGCCCGGTTGGCTGCAGCGCCGGCTGATTTTGTCCACGGCGGCCCTAGCGTTACCGACCGAACACGCTATGTTCCGCCCGAAAATCCGGGGATTCCGCTGCATGGACATGGACCGTCCCTCACGGGAAAGCGAGCTGATCACTGTGGTGCGCGAGCTCGTGCGCGAGCTTTCGCCGCAGCGGCTGAAACGCGGCGACGTGACGCTCGCGAGCCGGCTCGATCGCGACCTCGGGATCGACTCGCTCGCGCGCACCGAGCTGGTGCTGCGCATCGAGCGCGCGTTCCGCCTGCGCCTTCCGGTGACCGAGGTGGCCGAGATGGATTCGGTCGCCGATCTGTTGAAGGCGGTCGAGCACGGCGCGCCCGGCAGCATCACGGCCCATGCGGCCGACGTCGCGGCGCACGCGGCCACGCCGCTGATCGGCCAGCCCGACCACGCCAAGACCCTGACCGAGATGCTCGACTGGCACGTCGAGAACCACGCCGATCATCTGCACGTCACGGTGCTGCAGGACGAGAACACCGTGCTCGGCACCATGAGCTATCGCGATCTGCAGACCGCCGCGCGCGCGGTCGCGCAGGGGCTGATCAGCCGCGACATCGTGCCGGGCGACCGCATCGCCATGATGCTGCCGACCTCGACCGACTTCTTCGCGTCGTTCTTCGGCATCCTCTATGCCGGCGCGGTGCCGGTGCCGATCTATCCGCCGGCGCGGATGGCGCAGCTCGAGGAGCACATGCGCCGCCAGATCGTGATCCTGCGCAATGCCGGCGCGCGCATGCTGATCACGGTGCCGGAGGGGCGCGCGCTTGCCGTGCTGCTGCGCAGCCAGGTCGAGACGCTGGAAAGCGTCGAGACGGTCGCGACGTTGTCGGCCGAGCGCGCCGCGCTGCCGCTGCCGCCGCTCAACGATCCCGAAGCGCTCGGGCTGATGCAGTACACCTCCGGCTCGACCGGCGACCCGAAGGGCGTGATGCTCACCCATTGGGGCCTGCTCGAGAACGTGCGCTCGATGGGCCACGCCATGGAGGCCTCGTCCGCCGACGTGTTCGTCAGCTGGCTGCCGCTCTATCACGACATGGGCCTGATCGGCGCCTGGCTCGGCTGCTGCTATTTCGGGGCGCGGCTCTACGTGATGTCGCCGATCAGCTTCCTGGTCCGCCCGGCGACCTGGCTATGGACCATGCACAAATACCGCGCGACGTTCTCCGGCGGGCCGAACTTCGCCTTCGAGCTGTGCGCGAGCCGTATTCCGGAAGAGGATCTGCAAGGCCTCGACCTCTCGGCGCTGCGCTTCGTCGTCAACGGCGCCGAGCCGATCTCGCCGCAGACCCTGCGCAAGTTCACCGACCGCTTCGCGAGCTACGGCATGAGCCGCGGCGTGCCGTCGCCGAGCTACGGCCTTGCGGAGAACTGCGTCGGGCTGTGCTTCCCGCCGTTCGGGCGCGGCCCGCAGATCGACCGGATCAAGCGCGAGCAGCTCGCGCGGCGCGGCTATGCGGAGCCGGCGGATGCGAACGATCTCGATGCCTTCGAGGTGGTCGCGTGCGGCCATCCGATCGAGAAGAACGACGTGCGCATCATCGACGAAGCCGGCCGCGAGCTCGGCGAGCGTCAGGAGGGCATGCTCGAGTTCCGCGGCCCCTCGATGACCAAGGGCTATTTCCACAACGAGGCGAAGACGCGCGAGCTGTTCCACGACGGCTGGATCAGGAGCGGCGACCGCGCCTACATGGCGGGCGGCGACGTGCACATCACCGGCCGCGTCAAGGACATCATCATCCGCGCCGGCCGCAACACCTATCCGCACGAGATCGAGGAGGCGATCTCGGCGATCCCCGGCATTCGCAAGGGCGGCGTCGCGGCGTTCGGCTCGGCCGACCCGCAGAGCGGCACCGAGCGGCTGATCGTGATGGCGGAGACGAAGGAGACGAACGCCGAGGCGCGCGCCAAGCTCGTCGGCGCCGCGCACGAAGTGGTGACCGCGATCGCGGGCGCGGCCGCCGACGACGTCGTGCTGGTGCCGCCGCGCGGCGTGCCGAAGACCTCGAGCGGCAAGGTGCGCCGCTCCTCGGCGAAGGAGCTCTACGAGACCGGCCGCACCGACGTGAAGCAGCACGGCGTGTGGCTGCAGATCGCGCGGCTCGCCTTCTCGAGCGCGGGGCGCGCCGTCACCGGCTTCCTCCGCCGCATCGGCGATCTCATCTATGCCGGCTGGTTCTATCTGGTGTTCGCGCTCGGCTTCGTGTTGGCGTGGCTCGCCGCGATGCTGCTGCCGACGCTGTCCGCGCGCTGGGCGGTGTTGCATGCGCTCGCGCGCGGCGCGCTTGCGCTCGCCGGCATCCGCGTCAGCGTCGAGGGGCTGGAGCGGCTGCCGCGCGGCAATGCCGTGATCCTGTTCAACCACACGAGCTACATGGACGCGGTCGTCATCGCGGCGGCGCTGCCGGGCGAGCCGGCCTTCATCGCCAAGAAGGAGTTCGAGGACAACTTCTTCACCCGCACCCTGATGAAGCGCGTCGGCGTCGCCTTCGTGGAGCGCTTCGATGCGTCGGCGAGCCTCGCCGACGCCGAGGCGGTGACCGGCATGGCCAAGGAAGGACGGCTGTTCGTGTTCTTCCCGGAAGGCACGTTCACGCGCCGCGCCGGCCTGCTCGGCTTCTACATGGGCGCGTTCAAGGTGGCGGCGGAGGCGAAGTTGCCGGTCGTGCCGGGCGTGCTGCGCGGCGTGCGCACGCTGCTGCGCGGCGATCAATGGTTCCCGCGGCGCACGCCGATCAGCGTCGTGATCGAGCAGCCGATCGTGCCGACCGGCACCGACTTCGGCGCGATGCTGAGCTTGCGCGATTGCGCGCGCGCCGCGATGCTGAGGCATGTCGGCGAGCCGGATCTCGGCGCGCTGGAGAAGCCGCCGGCGCCGGTCTCCTAACGAAGCCTTAACGTTATCAAAGCCTTAATAGCTCACGGCCTGTTGAGCGGATGGCCGCGCGGACCGGTTGCGCGTGCCGGTTGGCTCTACTACCCTAGCCGGCAGTCAAGAGCCTGCATTGTGCCGAGGAGGAAATGATGGCCTGGACCACACCGACTCTCGTCGAGATCTGCATCGGCCTCGAGATCAACGGCTATCTCCCCGCCGAATTCTGACGTTAGACTTCATGGTACTGGGCCCGTGCTCCGCCTGAGGGGTATCGGGCCCGGCCCTGTTGGCAGCCTGCTATGGGCCGCCTGACCGCGATCGTCCTCGGTGCCGCGGCAGGTGGCGGATTCCCACAATGGAATTGCCGTTGTGACGTGTGCCGTCTCGCCTGGGACGGCGATCCGCGCGTTTCGCCGCGCACGCAGGCAAGCCTCGCAGTTTCCGCGGACGGTGAGCGCTGGACGCTGCTGAACGCCGCGCCCGACCTGCGCGCGCAGCTCGCCGCCACGCCGGCGCTCCATCCGCACGGCGCGACGCGGGCGAGCCCGATTGCGGCCGTGGTGCTGACCGGCGCCGAGGTCGACCAGACCGCCGGGCTGCTGAACCTGCGCGAGCGCCAGCCGTTCCTGCTCGCCGCCACCGCCGAGACGCTCGGTGCCCTTCACGCCAACACGATGTTCGACGTGCTGGCCTCTGACGTGGTGACGCGCCGCGCGATCGAGATCGGCAAGCCGTTCGTCCTGCCCGGCGGCCTCAGCGCCGAGCTGTTCACCGTGCCCGGCAAGGTGCCGCTCTACCTCGAGCGCGGCACGCCCGCGACCGCGGAGGAAAGCGGCAGCAATGTCGGGGTCGAGATCCAGGCCGATCGCGCGCGCCTCTGCTTCGTGCCCGGCGCCGCGGCGGTGACGCCGCCGCTGCGGGCGCGGCTGCAGCGCGCCGACGTCGTGCTGTTCGACGGCACGCTGTTCGCCGACGACGAGATGATCGTGTCGGGGACCGGCAGCAAGACCGGGCGCCGCATGGGCCACATGCCGATCGACGGCGCCGACGGCTCGCTCGCCGCGCTCGATGGAATCGGTGCCGGACCTGGCGGGGGAGTTGGCAAGCGGCGCATCTATATCCACATCAACAACACCAATCCGATCCTGATCGACGGCTCGCCGCAACGACTTCGCGTCGAGGCCGCCGGCTGGGAGGTCGCCGCGGACGGAATGGAGATCAGCCTATGAAGCTCATGACGCCGGACGAACTCGAGGCCGAGCTGCGCGATATCGGCGCGAAGCGCTACCATCGCCTGCATCCGTTCCACGGGCTGCTGCACGGCGGCAGATGCACCAAGGGCCAGGTGCAGGCCTGGGCGCTCAATCGCTACTACTATCAGGCGATGATCCCGCTGAAGGACGCGAGCCTGATCGCGCGCTGCGAGGATTCCGGCGTCCGGCGCGAATGGCGCTCACGCCTGCATGACCATGACGGCGAGCAGGAAGGCGACGGCGGCATCGCGCGCTGGCTCAAGCTCACCGACGGGCTCGGGCTCGACCGCAACTACGTCACCTCGCTGCGCGGCCTCCTGCCCGGCACAAGGTTCGCGGTCGAAGCCTATGTGCATTTCGTCCGCGAAAAGACGCTGCTCGAGGCGATCGCGTCGTCGCTGACCGAGCTGTTCTCGCCCGCCATCATCGGCGAGCGCGTCGAGGGCATGCTGAAAGGCTATCCGTTCGTCACCGCGGAGACGCTCGCCTATTTCGCCAAGCGGCCGCCCCAGGCCAAGAAGGACTCCGAGTTTGCGCTCGCCTATGTCAAGCGCAACGCGCGCACGCCGGCCGAGCAGCGCCTGGTACTCGACGCGCTCGAGTTCAAGTGCGGCGTGCTCTGGTCGATGCTCGACGTCCTGCATTTCGCCTACGTGTCGCCCGGCTACATTCCGCCCGGCGCGTTCGTGCCCAAGGAATTGAGTAAGGATTGACCGATGAGCGTATCCCCCGACGCCAAGCCGAGGCTGCCGCGCGGCGTGCGCCTCACCCATAACGAGGCGCAGGGCGGCTGGGTGGTGCTCGCGCCCGAGCGCGTGTTCAAGGCCGAAGGACCGGCGTCCGAGATCGTGAAGCGTTGCACGGGCGAGGCAACGGTGAACGAGATCGTCGATGATCTTGCGAAAACCTTCAATGCGCCGCGGGAGCGGATCATGACCGACGTCACCGCAATGCTGAACGGCCTGCTTGAGAAAAAGCTGTTGGAGATCTAGCGCATGATCCCGAAAAGTGGGAACCGGTTTTCGGACAAGATCATGCACCAAAGGAAAAGCTAATGGACGCCACGCCGCAGCGCGCGCCGCGCCCGCTCGGCCTGCTCGCCGAGCTGACGCATCGCTGCCCGCTCGGCTGTCCCTATTGCTCCAATCCGCTTGCGCTCGAGCCCCGCGCCGGCGAGCTCGACACCGCGACCTGGGCGCGGGTGTTCGATGAAGCCGCCGCGCTCGGCGTGCTGCAGGTGCATCTCTCGGGCGGTGAGCCGGGCGCGCGGCGCGACCTCGTCGAGATCACGCAAGCCGCGCACGACGCCGGTCTCTACACCAACCTGATCACCTCCGCGGTCGGGATCACGACCGAGACCTTCGCCAAGCTGTCCGATGCCGGGCTCGACCACGTGCAGATCTCGATCCAGGACAGCGCAGCTGATTCCGCCGACCACATCGCCGGCTACCGCGGCGCCTATGCGCGGAAGGAAGCGCTCGCCCGCGAGGTGACGCGGCACGGCATTCCGCTGACGATCAACGCCGTGATGCACCGCGCCAATATCGACCACGTCGACGCGATGGTCGCGCTCGCGCTCGCGCTCGGCGCCAAGCGCGTCGAGATCGCGCATGTGCAGTATTACGGCTGGGCGCTGAAGAACCGCGCGCAGCTGATGCCGACGCGCGCGCAGGTCGAGCGCGCGGTCAGCGCGGTCGAAGCGCTGCGCAGGCAGCACCACGGCCGGATCGTCATCGACGCGGTGGTGCCCGACTACTATGCGCGTTTCCCGAAGGCCTGCGTCGGCGGCTGGGGACGGCGCTCGCTCAACGTCACGCCGAGCGGCAAGGTGCTGCCCTGCCACGCGGCCGAGAGCATTCCGGGTCTCACCTTCTGGAACGTGCGCGCGCATGCGCTCGCCGACATCTGGGACAATTCTCCGGCCTTCCTGGCGTTTCGCGGCACCGACTGGATGCAGGAGCCGTGCCGCTCATGCCCGAAGGCGAAGGAGGACTTCGGCGGCTGCCGCTGCCAGGCTTTCGCGCTCACCGGCGATGCGCGCGCGACCGACCCGGTGTGTCATCTCTCGCCGCACCACGCGCTGGTCGGCGCGCTCGCCGAGCAGCGCGCGGAGATGGCGTACGAATATCGGCGCTAAAGCACGGTTGCTTGAGGTTGAATCGGGCGGTGCCGCAAGCTCGGCCTGTTCCCCTCCCCCTTGTGGGAGGGGCTAGGGGTGGGGGGTCGTGCGATGGCACGAGAGCGTGATCCTGGATCTTCGGACGAAAGCCGCGTCTAGACGAGATCAGAGGGCTATCGCGTTCGTCGCTACTAGAACAACGACGTACTGAAGAACATTGATGGTGTGCTCGAGGACATTCAACGTGCAATAACTGCGACCCCCACCCCCAACCCCTCCCCACAAGGGGGAGGGGAGCAGGCCGCGTTCGCGGCGAGCGCTTCCGGCCTCAAACGAATCCGCCCTAGATGCGGTTACGCCGCGCCCTTCAGGCGCTTGTTGCACTCGCTGTAGTAGCCGCCGCCCTTCTGGATCCACTTGAGCCCGCCATTGCCGTTGTTGTCCTTGTTGGCCTTGTACTGATCCAGACAGGTGTGCAAGCGCGCCTTGCCGGCCGATTCGCTCTTGTATTTGTCCGACACGGCGCTCGGGAACACGGCGTCGCTCGGCGCGGCTGGCGCCGCAGCCGGGGGCTCGGCCTTGGCAGCCTTCTTGGCCTTCGGTGCAGGCTTCTCCTCCGCCGCCGGACCCGCGGCGGGTGGCGCCGCGGGCGCGGCGGCCGGCGCCGCGGTCGCATCCGATCCGCACTGCGCCTTGCGGAAGTCGTTCCATTTCGTCGTGTCTCCCGCCGCCTTCGCAGCCTTGTACTTCTCGCTGCACTCCTTCATGGTGAGCGCGCTCACCGGCGTGCTGCCGAGATAGACCGCGGTGACCAACAGGCCAGCGCAGATCGCAAAAGCACGGGTCATCATGGCTCGTTCCTTTTGTTGTGCCCCGCGCGACGCTAGCGCCGCCCTGATGCCGGAACAAGGCCCGTCCTGCAGAACGGCGCGACTACCCCCGGCGTACCGTGTACCCCTCGTGATACCGGGCGGGACCTTCCCGGTAGACCGCGACAAGTTGCGTGTGTGGACGTCGAAACGCGCATTGATTGCAAGCGTCGACACTTCGTAGAATCGTCACATGCGCCGGGCGCCGGGCCCGGCGTCCGGACCAACGGCCATGCGGATCCTGGTCATCGACGACGACGATGGGCTGCGCAAATCGATGGGCATGGTGCTCCACAGCCTCGGGCACGAGTGTGTGCTCGCCGCGAACGTGATCGAGGGCCTCGCGCGCGCCGAGGAGCAGCACTTCGACGTCGCGATGACCGACATGAGCATGCCCGGCCTTGACGGGCTCGAGGCGGTCAAGGCGCTGCGCAACATTCGCCCGCCGATCGCCATCGTGGCGATGTCCGGCGGCTCGACGCAAAGCTCGGCGGAGGACTATGGCGTGCTCGCGCTCAACATGGGCGCCGGCGTGTTCCTTCCGAAGCCCTTCAAGCGCGCCGACGTGGCGCAGGCGATCGAGACGGCGATTGCCAAGAAGGCGTGAAACCAGGCGTGAAACCGGGCGTGAAAGCGTGCAGGTACGCCCGCGGCGCCGGATCAGTCCGGCAACAGCGCGCGGGGCACCCGCACCGGCATGGCGAGCAGAATCTGCGCCATGCCCTTGCCGAGCGGATCGTTGCGCAACGACGCCATGCCGCCGCCGCCGAGCGCCCCCTCACAGACGAAATTGACCGCGCCGATGCCGGGCAGGTCGTAGCGGGCGATCCTGCCGTGCACGAGATGGCCGAGCCATTCGCCGACGCGACGCTCGGTGACCTCGCGGCGCAGCACCGGCAGCAGCGCGGCGCTGCGCGCGATCAGGCCGATGTTCGAGGTGTCGCCCTTGTCGCCGCTGCGGCCATAGGCGATGCGGACCAGCGGGACCTCGACCATGTCGCCGCCCTGCGCGACCGTCGAGTCCGCGCCGTGCTCGGGCAGCGATGCCGGCTCCTCCGCTAGGCCGGGCGGAACCTCGACCGCAAATTCGCTCGTGCCGATCGTGACCACCGGCGTCACGTACCGCTTCTCGAGCAGGAAGGCGAACTGCTTGATCGATGGCGAGGCATGCGGCCGCCCGGTGCCGCCGGCCCCGGTCGTCCCGGGCGACCAGCTCGTTCCCGCGGCCGCAATCTCGCGCGCGAAAATGTCGAGCGCGTCCTTGCTCGGATGGCGCACCGAAAGCCGCATCACGACCTCGCGCGCGTCCTGCGCCCTGGCGTGCGGGCCGTAGCAGGATTCCGCGCCGATCGTCTCGATGTAGGTGTCGGTGTAGTCGCCGAAATTGTGCACGCTGAAGATTTTCCGGGTGCGCTCGAGAATGGCTTGCGCGGTGCGGCGCGCTTTCCCGGCGGCGTCGAAGCCCACGATGGTCAGTTGCGCGCTCGAGCGATAGCCGTCGAGAAAGGTCGCCGACACCTTGTAGCAAGGCGTCGGCGGACGGCCGCGCGCGCCGCTGACCGCGACGGCATCCGCCCCGGCCTGCGCCATCGTGACCTGTGTGAAGTCGCACACGACGTCGGGCAGCACATAGCGCGCCGGATCGCCGATCTCGTAGAGCAGTTGCTCCCCAACCGTCGCGGGCGTCACCAGGCCGCCGGTCCCGGCCGGCTTGGTCAGGATGAAGCTTCCGTCCGATCGGCACTCGGCGATCGGATAGCCGATATTGCCCCAGTCCGGCACCTGGTCCCAATCGGTGTGCAAGCCGCCGGTCGCCTGACAGCCGCATTCGAGGATGTGGCCGACGAGGCTGCCTTGCGCGAGGCGGTCGTGATCCGTGGCGCTCCAGGCAAACTCGTGCACCAGCACGCCGAGCGCGAGCGCACTGTCGACGCAGCGCCCGGTGACGACGATTTCGGCGCCGGCGTCGAGCGCGCGCGCGATCGGCAACGCGCCGAGATAGGCATTGGCGCTGACGAGCTTTTCCGGCATCGCCGCACCGCTCTGCATCTCGCGCACGCCTTGCTGGCGCAGCTGCGGGATCATCCCCATCACGTCGTCGCCGGTCACGACCGCGATGGAGAGGTCGAGCCCCTGCTCCTCGGCGATCGCGGCGATCGCCTCGGCGCAGGCGCGCGGGTTCATGCCGCCCGCATTGCTGACGATGCGGAGCTTCTTCGCCATCGCCTCGCGCAGCACGGCGCGCATCGTCACGCTGACGAAATCGGTCGCGTAGCCGAGCGCCGGATTCTTCATCCGCGCCGCCGCGAGCAGCGACATGGTCAGCTCGGCGAGATAGTCGAACACCAGATAGTCGACCTTGCCGGAGCCAATGAGCTGCGGCGCCCCGACCGATGAGTCGCCCCAGAAGCCCGAGGCGCCGCCGATCCGCACGATCCTGTCTGCCGTCATGCTGCGCCTCCAGAGCTCGGTCGGGAGCCGCGCTTGCGCGCAATCGGTCCGAACGCCGGCGGCGGAACCCGCCGCCGCGATGCGGCCTCATAGGCGCAAGCGATCTCGAGCAGGACGTCCTCGCGCCCGGGCTCGCAGCGGAAGACCAGGGAAAACGGCAATCCGGGCGGCGGGATGACGGTTGGTTCGGTCGATGGCTTCGAGACGTAGCGCCTGCCGTCCGCGCTCAGCGCATGCACCGGATCGTACACCGTGGTCACGTATCCGGCCGGGACCAGCACCTCGGTCAGGCCGGCATTCGGGCCGGACAGCGACTCGGGCGCGAGATTGCTCGGGATGTCGTATTGATAGGCGCCGCCGATCAGCGCCGGCGGCCACGGCGTATGCAGCCGCACCAGCGCGTCGAGATGGTTCTCGAGCAGGACCATCATGTCGACGCGCCGCAACAGCTCGCGCAGCATGATGCGCTCGTCCACGCCTTGCCGGCCGCCGAGCCGGTTGCGCGGATCGGCAATCTCCTCCCAGTTCCTGAACGCGGCGCGCTGATCGTCGCCCCAGAACTTCGAGCGGGCGTTGAGCGCGGCCCAGTTGTCGAGCGTCTCGACGAAGCCCTTGGCGCGCCAGTCGGTGCTGCGCCGCATCAGGTACTGCGCGATGTGGAAGCGGAACGTGTTCGCGAGCTCCTGCTGCTGGATGGTGGCGAGGTCGAGATTGGCCGGCGGCGCGAGCGTCCCTTCGGCGAGCGCCACCAGATAGTCGATCGGCTGCATGCTGCCGCTGCCGAAGATCTTGCCGGGCTGAAACTCGGTCGGGACGATCGCGGCGGCGAACTCCTTGAACAGCGGGCGCCCGTCACGTCCGAGCCGGAACATCAGATCCGGCATGAACACCGGCACGAGCCGCGCGAGCGCGGTGCGAAAGTCGGTTCGCATCGGCTCGATGTCCGGGTCCGGCGTCCAGAGCGGATCGCGCGATTCGACCAGCGAGGCGCCGAGATGGCCGCCGAGGATCGACTTGATCTCGCGTGCCGCCGCGGTGACGATCGGAACCTCGGTCAGTGAGCCCGGGGGCACCAACATCGACTCGCGGATGATCCCGAGCCGGATTCCGCGCAGCGATCCGGCCGCCCCGGACGCGGTCGTGTGGCTCGCATAGGGCGAGCTCAGCACCGTGGCGCGCGGAACCGTGGTGAACGGGTCGCGCGGATCGTAATAGCCTTCGATCGGGTCCTTCAGCGCGTCGAGTATCCGGGCGCAGTCGGCGAGCGTGCGCGCATGGATGCCGCTGCGGTCGCAATAGATGTCGGCGCCGATCGCCCCGCCATTGAAGCCGAGCATCGCCTTGTGCGGCAGGATCAGCGCCACCGCGTTGTGGTTCGACGGCCCGCGGCAGGAGGCGCGCGTCTCTTCGCCGAGGCTCGCCATCACGAGGTTCGTGCTCACCGACAGGGCCGAGCCGGCGCTCGATCCCAGCGACGCCGAGCGCGTCGTGTCATACGGGTTGGCCGGATTGCCGGCCCAGCTGCTGCGCTGATAGCCGAGCGTGGTCGGAAGAACCTTCTCGGGGGCGTGCCGGCCGCCGGGATCGCCCGCCCTGCCATTGTATTCGGTGTTGACCGCCTTCGCGAAGATGATCGCGCCGTTGCGGCGAAGCTGCTCGACCAGGATGTGATCGCGCGCCGGGAAGTCGATGTCGTAGGCCGCATCCCCGCCCCCGGTCGAGCGCATGTCCCTGGTGTCGAACGAATCCTTGAAGGAGAAGACGACGCCATACATCGGCATTGCTTCAAGATCGGGATTGCGGCCGTGGGCGGCGTCGAGCTCCGCGGCGCGTTCGAGCGCATCCGGATAGTGGCGGAAGAACTCGCACACCGGCGGCGCGCCCGGCGGCAGCGGCCCTTGCGCGGGATGCCGATCGAAGTCGCCGCGGCAGGTCACGGAGCGCTCGCCGCGGATGTTGAGCGTGGCAAGCGCGTTGAGCTGCCCGGCATCGGGGATGCCCACGATCATGCCGAACTGCTGAACCACGGCGGGATCGGACGCGGTCGGCTCCATGCGGCCATATTCGAGCGGCGGTCCCCGGTAGCGGTCGAGGTCCGGCAACAGCGCGGAGGCCTTCACGGTCGCGGTCGGGAAACGGATCGCCGCACCGCCGCGGATCGTTCCGGTCGCCGCCGGGATCGCCTCCCCGTCCTCCGTCACCAGCATGCTGGCAACGCCGTTGAAGGCGCGCACGCGCGCCAGATAATGCTGCACGATCTCGACACAGGTGATCTTTCCGGCCCGGATCGCCGCATGCAGCTCTTCGATCGTCGCTTCCTCGAGCTGGAAGGGCTGCTCTGACCGAGCCGACATGGCGTCACCGTTTTCTCAAGGATCGCGCGTGGAGGGGATCCGCGCCACCACCTCTTCGTAGCGCGGATCGCCCGTCAGTATTCCGCGCGCCCGCGCGAATGCGTTCATGCCGGCGACGAAGGCCGGCGTGATCGCGGTCGAGTAGTACGGAAGATCGCGCGCGATCAGCGCCGTGATCAGCGCCGCTTCGCTTGCCGGAAAAAAGGCGCGGCCGGCCCGCTCGGCCTGCGACACGTCGGCCTTGAGCGCGGCGTGTGTTGTGGCGATCGCATCGACGATGCGGCCGGCATCGTCGGGATGCGCGGCGAGAAACTGCTCGGTGACCGCGAGCGACGCCATCGTGTAGTTGAAGCACTCCTTCGGGCCATCGCCGCGGCGGACGTCGAGCACGATCTGTCCGGCGCCGCTGCGCACCGCCACCTCGGCGCCCATGCCGTTCGCCCAGAAGCCGTCGATCGCACGCTCCTGCAGGGCGCGCGCCGCCGCGAGGCCGAAATTGGTGCTCGCGCTGCCGGTATTCGGGACCGGCGCGATCGTCACCTGGTCGCGCGTCGCGTCGATGCCGGCGGCCACGAGCAGCTGCTTCAGGCCGAGATCGACCCAGGGCGCCGCGCCGATCCTGCGGCCTTTCACCGCCGCGGCATCGCCGCGGGTGCACGCGAGGTCGGAACGCATCACCAGGAACCAGTACATGCCCTGCGCTTGCGCGCACAGGAGCTTGACGCCCCTCCATTCGGGAAATGCCGCGAGCGCGGAATGCGCCGAGCCCGCGACGCAGTCGACGGCGCCCTCGCGCAAGGCCGCATAGGCCTTGTTGACCGGGAAGATCAGCGCGATCTCGGCGTCGAGGCCCTGCTCGGCGAACTTGCCGAGTGCCGTTGCGGCGACGGCCGGAAAATAGGAATTCGAGATCAGGTCCGGGACGGCGATCTTCAATCGCGTGCGCATGCGGCCGATTCCAGCTTGCGGACGCTCTCGAGCAGCGAGGTACGCATCAGGAATGCCCGATGTGCGGCCGGGTCGGCTGCGGAGCGGCGCAGATTGTCGAAGTTGGCCTGTCGCGACACGGCATCCTTCTCCTCGAGGCGCTTCTTGTTGGCGATGGTCTGCTGCTGGACATATTCGATATTCACCGGGCGGCGGACCGCATCATAGCGCGAAAGCTCGCTCTCCGGACGCTCGCCGCGCAGCACGGCGGCGAGCGCCTGCGCGAGGTGCAAGGCATCGTGGACGCCGCAGTTGAGCCCGAGCCCGCCGATCGGGTTGTTGACGTGCGCCGCGTCGCCGGCGAGGAATACGCGCCCCTCGCGAAACCGCGCCGCGACACGCTGGTGCACGCGATAGATGTTGCGGTGGACGATGTCGTAGCGGCCGGCTTTCGGAAAGAAGCGCTGCAGCCGCGCCTCGGTCGCGGCCGCCTTCAGCACCTCGTCGTCGGTTTGCCCCGGCAGCGTCGGGAACACCGCACGCCAGCGCCCCTTGCCGTCATCGCCTGCGACCTTGAACAGGTTCGCCCATTCGTCCGGATCGGAGAAATAGGCGCGATACGCCACGTCGTGCTCGGCCGCGAAGTCGAACAGCGTCGTCAGCACCAGGAAGCGTTCCGGAAAGGTGTAGCCCTCGAACGCAATGCCGAGCGACTTGCGCGTGAGCGAGCGCCCGCCGTCCGCGCCGACCAGATAGCTGCCCGAGACGGTCTGCCGTCTGCCGTTCCGCTCCACCGTGATGTCGACCCGGTCTTGCGCCGCCACGACGGAAACCACGGCCGAGGAAAAATTGACCTCTGCGTGCCGCAGGCCGGCAAGCCGCGCGATCCCGATATTGGCGAGCTTGTGCTGCTCGCACTGCACCACGAACGGCCAGGGCGTGTCGTCCTTCAGGATCGCGTGGTCGAACTCGGCGACGAGCGTTCGCGTCGGCCGGTCCCAGAACTGGAACGTGCGCGCCACCACGCCGCGCGCGATGACCTCGTCGAGCAGTCCGAGCTGCGCGAGCAGCTCGAGCGTCGCGGGATGCAAGGTCGAGGCGCGCGGCGCATCGTTGACGGCGGCCTCCGCCTCGAACACCCGAACCGGGATGCCGCGTGCGGCGAGCGCGAGCGCCGTGATGATTCCGACGGGGCCGCCGCCGGCGATCAGGACGGGCGCAATGTCCAAGGTTGGTCCCCTACGGCGGCTGCGCGCCAGGCGCGAAACCGAAATCCTTCGTCCGCGCCTCGCAGCGCAGGCTGATCTTGCCGGCATCGATGCGGCGCGCCCGGGGCGCCACACCGCTGGATCGAACCATAGGTGTTTCCCGAAACCGCCTCAACATTGGCGGAGCTCGGCCGGACCCCACGTCCCGCCCTTCCGAGGAAGTATCTGCCGCCTTCGCGCCGTGACACCGAATGAACGCGAACGCTCCCGAACGGCGCGACTGCGCCGGTGACCCCTGACTTGATCCGTTCGGCTCGATCCGGCAGGCCGTCATCAATTCTTCCCGAACCAGGCGCGGATCTGGCGCCACGCGCCGCCAGCCAGCAACCAGAACGGATTCACGCTGCGCGCCGGCGCGAGGGGCTTGCCGGCGAGCCGCTCCTGCAGATTGGCGGCGAAAAGCGAGACGATACGATCCGCGACACTGCGCACGAGCCCCGGACGGCTGAACTGCGCCAGCGCGCCGGTCAGCGTGTAGCCGACCTCGAGCGCAACGCGCGCCGTGCCGGCGGACGGGCCCTCGAGCACGCGATAGGAGATCACGCCCTGCGTCACCGAGCGGCCGCCGGCCTCGGCGCCGGCGCCGACGATGCGGCCGCTGCGGCTTGTCTCGTCGCGCGTAACGCGCGCGGTGCCGCGGAACACGGCGCCGATCGGTCCGAGCCGGACGCTGAACGCCCCCTCGACCGTGTCGGCGGTCGGCCGTCCCGTGATCGCGGCGCCCGGCAGGCAGCCGGCGACGTCCTCGATCCGGCCGAACAGCGCGAACACTTCGTCCGGCGGATAGCCGACCGTGAAGCTCTGCGTGAAGCTGTGCGCGGGTGCAAAATCCTCGTCCGGGAGCGCGGCCGGCGCGGATACCGTTCCCGCCGCCTGCTCGCGCGGCTGCGGCGGCGGCGGCAGGACAGGCGCCGACGCGGTCGCGGCGCCGACCGGACCGAGCGGCCGCGCCAGCGCGTCGCGCGGCGCAATTCCGCGCGCGCGCCGTGCACTGATCACGGCGCGCACGGCGCGCACGATCCCCGCATAGCCGGTGCAGCGGCAGAGATTGCCGGCCAGTCCGAGGCGCACGCGCCGCTCGTCCGCGTCGGGCAGGCGCAGCACCAGATCGCGCGCGCTGATCAGCATGCCGGGCGTGCAGTAGCCGCACTGCAGCGCATGCTCGCGCGTGAAGGCCGCGCGCAACTCTGCCATGATGGCGTCGTCGTCCATCCCCTCGATGGTGTCGACCGCGCTCCCCTCGCAGCCGACCGCGAAGGTGAGGCAGGCGCGCGCCGGCTCGCCGTCGATCAGGACCGTGCAGGCGCCGCAGACCCCGTGCTCGCAGCCGAGATGGGTGCCGGTGAGGTCGAGCTGTTCGCGCAGGAAATCCGCAAGGTGCGTGCGCGGCGCGGCGCGCGCCGTCACTGGACGCCCGTTCACGGTCAGCGCGAACGCGCGGGTGGCACTCTCGTCTTGCCCGCTGCTGCTCATGCGGCGTGCCGCGCGCCGGCGTCGGCGGCTTGCATGACCGCGCGCCGCAGTACCGCGACGTGCATGTGGCGGTCGACCGCGTCGCGCATCCCCGCCGCCGTCAGCGCGGCGTCGGCGACGCGCGGATCGAAACGCGCCGCGAAATCGCCCGCGATACTGCCGCCGAACAGCGCGCGCGCATCGAGCACGATCGGCGGCGCCTCGATCGCGCCGATCACGCCGCGGCCCGCGCCGGCCGCGGGAGCGAGCAGGACGCAGCCGATCGCGTGCGCGAACTCGCCCGCCTTGCGGCAGTGCTTCGCGTAGCCCCAGCGCGCGCCGTCCGGAACCGCCGGAATGCGCACCGCGACGAGCAGCTCGCCGCTGCGCAGCGCGACCTCGAGCGCGCCGGTCACGAAGTCGGCGAGGCGGACGCGCCGGCGGCCGGCGCGCGCGGCGAGCTCGACCTCGGCGTCGAGCGCGATCAGCGCGGTGATCCAGTCGGCCGCGGGGTCGGCGTGCACCAGACTGCCGCCGACCGTGCCGCGGTTGCGGATCGCCCGGTACGCGATCGCGCCGGCGACCCGCGCGGCGGCACCGCGCGTGACGTCCGGCACGCGGCCATCCTCGATGTCGGCGTGGGTCACGCAGGCACCGAGCACGAGCCGATCTCCTTCCAGCGCGGCATGCCGCAGCTCGGCGAGACCGGCGATGTCGACGATCAGGTCCGGTTGCACGAGACGCAGGTTCAGCATCGGGCCAAGCGACTGGCCGCCCGCCATCACCTTGATCAGGCCGCGCTCACGGCTGAGCAGATCCAAAGCGCCCGCAAGGTCGCGCGGCCGCGCATAGTCGAAGCGAACCGGCTTCATGCGCTCCCCGGCACGGCTGCGGCACGCGCGCGCGCGGCGAGCACCGCCTCGACGATATGGCGCGGGCTCGCCGGCGAGCGCGTGACCTCGACGCCGAGCGGACGCAGCGCATCGTTGATCGCATTCGCGATCGCGGCCGGCGGCGCGATCGCGCCGCCCTCCCCGATCCCCTTGACGCCGAACTGCGTGTAGGGCGAGGGCGTCTCCATGTGATCGATGCGCGCATCCGGCACCTCGGGGGCGCCGGGCAGCAGATAATCGGCGAGCGTCGAGGCGAGCGGTTGGGCGCGCGCGTCGAACGGCATCTCCTCGAGCAGCGCGGTCCCGATGCCTTGCGCGAGGCCGCCATAGATCTGCCCGTCGACGATCATCGGGTTCACCAGCAC
>Ga0187784_10000839_pt1 | contig 23612 bp, 13 predicted proteins | sample 1015_SJ02_MP15_2_FD_132964 | JGI IMG/M metagenome (GOLD analysis project Ga0187784, IMG submission 132964) | Tropical peat soil microbial communities from peatlands in Department of Meta, Colombia - 1015_SJ02_MP15_20_MG | ecosystem: Environmental > Terrestrial > Soil > Wetlands > Peat | place... | reverse complement strand
TTTTCTCAACAGCTATCGGCGCGTGCATTTCCGCACTGCTGCGTGTTTCAGCGATCGTCCGCTTACCGATCCCACTGCGGATTCTCCGCGCCGCTGATGAGGTCGGCGGCCTATGCCCCTTATCGGTCGTAGCTTTAGGCAACGCAACCAATGGCTAAAAAGGTTGCTGTCAACGCAACATGCGCTAGAGTACGGACGGATCGAGTCGTCGGCTTTCCTTCGCCGCTCGCGCCAAAGCGGCTTGCTGCATCGGAGACAGCGATGGGAGGATTTGTCTTAAAGCGCGGCCAAGTTCAGCGGATCACGCTGACCCGCGAACAGCTCACGGAAATCGCCAAAATTTTGAATATTTCGGCGCCTGACCAGGTGCGGAGCGTCTCCGTCGCGATCAACCAGCGGCCACCGAGCAAGGAAAGGCCTGCTAACAAGCCGAAATGAGCGCTCAAAATCTTCCTGCCGACATTAAGCGTACGTCCGTCCTTCGTCGCATCCCTTCGATCGAGCAGCTTTCGTTCCGCCCCGAACCTGGAGGTGAAGGTGATGTTTGCGCGTTCGAGTTGCCGCTTGATGTGGCGCCGATAACACTGGAGTCGTCGAGCGGCCGAATGATGACGGTCGCGCCGGGCGATGTTTTTCTCGGAACCGCCGGCTATCGCGAGTCGATTCGCTGGGTTTCCGGTCATGTCCCGGTAGGAGGCCTCAAGCCGGACAACATTTACTGGATGATCGCCGATAGCGGCATCGTTGGCGAGCTGGCGGCAGATCCACCCACGGACATGGCTTATTTCGGCAGCGTTCGCCACCTCGGCGCGGTGCGTAGCGCGCGCGGCGAGAAGCTGAACATTCGGCAATTCGCATTACCCAAGAAAAGCGGGCCATACCGTGAGCAGCCAGTATATCTGGTGGTGGGAACGTGCGGCAATATCGGCAAAACGACCGCCGGGATTGCCATTCTGCGCTCTCTTCTCGCGGCAGGGCACAAGACGGTTATCGCGCTCAAAGCGACCGGCACCTCGTCATTCGAAGAGATCGCCAGGTATCGGGATTTTGGTGCGGCGCAGGCCTTTGATCCGATTGATTTTGGCCTGCCAACGACATTTCCCTCGAGCCGCGACGGAATCGATGCAATCTTTGCTGGGATGCTCGATCTTTGTTTGTCCCAACCTGGCGACGCGCTGGTGATTGAATGCGGCGGGGACCTGTTCGGCGCCAGCGTGCCGGAATTCCTCGCCTGCCTCAAAGCGCGGCAGATCGCTGTTAAGACCATTCTTACCGCTGGCGATGCGCCTGGCGCTATGGGCGCGAAGCGAGTGCTCGACGAGATCGGGCTGGAGATCAGCCTGATTACTGGCCCGTGCACCGAGACGCCGACTTTGCGCGAACGGACGGAGTCGCTGTGCGGTGTTCCGGCGATGAACCTCTTCCACCGCCTCGGCCAGGGATCGCGGCCGCCTTCGTGCCACGCGGCCCTGCCGGGATAAGTATTGCAGCCCGGCCTATAGGATCAAGAACGGGCGCGACGTGTGCTTGGTAGGGCGCCGGTGCCGTTCGTTGAGCAACGCCTTTGCGACGGTGAGATCGGGTGTGTCGAACCCCTCTGTGAACCAGCGGAAAGCGGGTTCGAGAAGCTCGTGGGCTTTCGCATGGTCGCCCTGGTCGCGGCGCAGCCGGGCGAGGCTCACTGTGGCACGCAACTCCCAGAGCCTCGCTCCCTGCTTTCTCGCAAGCGCCAGGGCTTCGCTGTAGCACGCCGCGGCGTCGCTGGCCTGCCCCTGCCTCAGTGCAAATTCGCCCTTGTGCCGGTAGAGCTCTGCGACGAACCAACCTTCACCGATGCGTTCGGTCAGCCGCAGCGCATCGTCAAGCAATGACAACGCCTCTTCGGATTGCCCAGCGAGCGCGCATGCCCGCGCGAGAAGGCCGATGTGGTAGGGCGTCCGCGCCTCCGCACCGATCGTGCGATAAGCGCCAGCTCCGCTGCGCAGCAAGGATATGCCCTCGGTGACGCCGCCGGTTTTGACCTTAGCCCAGCCGCGATAGATCGTCGCCACGAACCGGTACAGTGGGTAGCCCTGTTCGGTTGCGAGGAAGAGCAGTTCCTCGGCCCTGTGATTGAGCTTGGCATCGTCTGCCGTGCAGGAAAGCAATCTGAGGTTCTGCGCCAAGCTCGCGGCCAAAGACGGCGGATGCTCCAGTGTGCGCGCCTCATCGATCGCAGCCTGGCTGCGCGCCATCGCCTGATCGGGAAAACCAAGACAGAACAGCGCAATTCCCAGATGCCCTTGCGCAACCACGCGAGGATGGACCCCGGTCTGGCGAACGAGCGAGCTGTGCATACTCGGGTCATACAGCGCCAGTACCTGTTCCAGGTGCGCGCGGGCTGCCGCGAACTTGCCCGCGAGGCACAGATCACGACCTGAGGAGTCGTGGCCTAAGACGAGACCCGCGGAGTCGTTCCGCTCGTTGCTCAGTCGCAGCAAATGCTCGTCCAGCTTCAAGACTGTCTCGAATTCACCGCGATACATGTGATACCGCGCCTGTCCATAGGGGACGTGAAGGAAGTCGGAGGGCGAACCCAACTCCTCCCATAACTGTCTCGCGCGGGCAAAGACGTCGCCTACTTCGGGTGCTGCGTGACCTTTCACATAGCGGAGTGTGGCGCCGAGAGCGCTGTAGAATTCAAGCTCCTGCCGCCGACGTTCGGCGGAATCGGGCAGTAGCGCAAGCTGATCGAGCCCCTTGCGCAATTGAGCCGCTGCTTCCGCCATCGCCGACCGGGCGATCGATCTGCGGCCTGCACGGCCCCAGTAATCAACTGCTTTCTCAATCATCCCCGCTTCACTGTAGTGGAGTGCGAACAGCTCGGGCTGGCTGTCCATGAGTTCGGGGAAATGCGACTCGAGCGCTTCCGCGATCTGTGCGTGCAACCGCTGGCGGGCACTCCGCAGCAGGCTGCTATGGGCCGCGTCCTGCACTAGGGTATGCTTGAAGGTGTAGACCGCATCGGGCGGGACGCCGCGTTGAAAGACCAGTTCGGACGCGACGAGACGATCGAGCGCGAGTTGCAATTCCTGCTGCGGCAGCCGGGACACTGTTTGTAACAGCGAAAAGGAAAATTCGCGTCCGATCGCTGCACCGATCTGCGCCACATGCCGCACCGCCTCCGACCGGTCGAGACGCGCCATCAGTGAATCGTGCAGGCTTGTCGGGATCGCGAATGGTGGCAATGCCCGGTCGAGCACAAAACGATCGTCTTCCTCTCGCAACAGATCGCTTTCCAAAACCGTCTTGGTCAGCTCCTCGACGAACAGCGGTACGCCGTCGGTCCGATCGACGATTTGGTCGACTACTTCCTCGGGCATGGCCTTGCCGGCGGCGACCTGCTGTACCAGCGCGGCCCGATCGCCTCGGTCGAGGCGATTGAGCGCCAACACGCTGACTCTCGGCTGACCGGTCCAAGGGGCCTGGAACTCGGGTCGGAATGTAATGACCAGCAATATCGGCAGGCCGCGCACTCGCTCGATGGCAAGATCAAGCAGCTCACGCGAGGTCGGATCGATCCAATGTGCGTCTTCAAAAATGATCAGCGTCGGTTGCTTCGACGCCAAGCCTTCCAGCTGGCGAACCAACGCCTCCAACGTCCGCTGCTTCTTGCGTTCTGGGCTGAGATCAGACAGGTGTTGCTGCTCGCGGGCCGGCAACGAAAGCAGGTCGGCGAGCAACGCGACGTCCTCCTCAGGCGGCGCTATCGGGGCTATCAACGTTTCGAGCTTTTTTCGCCTAATCGCGGGCAGGTCGTCGCGCGCGAAACCGGCCGACCGACTGAGCTGGTCGACAAACGGGAACAGCGCGCTGTCCTGGTGATAGGGTGAACAATAATAGCGCACACGCGTGGCCGCCTCGGCATTGAGCCGCTCGTTCAACGTTTCGGCAATGCGTGACTTGCCGAGGCCGGCCTCGCCGGACACCAGGATGACTTGGCCGTCGCCCGCCTTGGCCCGATCCCAGCGCCGCAGCATAAGGTCAATTTCCTCGTCGCGGCCGACGAGCTTGGTTAGTGTCATCCCGCGCAAGGCCTCGAAACGGCTCGCCACGACACCCGATCGCAGCACCTGCCAGGCCGAGACGGCTCGAGGGATGCCTTTCACGTTGACGGCGCCAAGATCATGGTACTCGAACAGCGCGCCCACCAATCGGCGCGTGCCGGCGGCGATCACGACGGTGTTCGGCTCAGCCAAGGCTTGCATCCGCGCGGCAAGATTTGGCGTCTCGCCAACAACCAATTCCTCCTGAGCCGATCCTTCGCCGATCACATCGCCAACGACTACCAACCCGGTGGCGATCCCGACGCGCGCTTGCAATTCGACCAGCTGGACATTGAGGCAGGGCACGGCATCTGTGATGGCCAATCCCGCCCTGATCGCCCGCTCCGCGTCGTCCTCATGCGCTTGCGGGTACCCGAAATAAGCCAAAACCCCATCGCCCATGTACCGAGAGACAAAACCGCCCGCTTCGACAATGATCTTGGTAACGGCGCCGTAATAGGTGTTGACCACGTCCCGCATATCCTCGGGGTCGAGCCGTGCCGAAAGCGCGGTCGAGCCGACAAGGTCGCAAAACATCACCGTGAGTTGGCGTCGCTCCGCCATCGAGGGTGGGGTCCACCGTACATTCTCTTCCGGCGGCAGGGCATCCACCTTGCCACTGTTTTCCGTCTCCCTTCGCAAAGCGGCGATGCCAGCCAGCAGCTTGCGGCGGTGCCCGACGGACCGCACGCCCAGTTCGAGCAAGTCGTCTACGGTCAGCTCCAGCAGCACGTCGGGGTCGACATCGTTTTCACCGAACGACCGCGCGTACTGTCGAAGCCCCAGGCTGCTCAGCCAAGCTGCGATGTCCACCGCTGCCTCACAAATTTTGTCTCACGAATGAGCCGCCACCTCTTCTTTGGCCGATTTTGGCTCGAAATTTAACCAACCGGCGTGACTCGCGTCACACCGGGAGAATTTTTCGGGCGACCAGGGCGCCGCCCGCCGGCGTCACCTGATCGTTTCGAGCCCGCGTCTGTCGCGGATCGTGATCATCCCGGTGGCCACCTTGATCAGCCCCTCCTTTTCCCACGCCTTCAATTGCCGGTTCACCCGTTCCCGGGACCCGCCGACCATATTGCCCAGTTCGCGTTGCGTGACACGGAGCGCGGCGCCATCCGTCTTGTCGTCCGATGGCATCGCCAGCCGCAGTAGCGTTTTTGCCAATCTCGACTCGAGCGGTACGAACGCGACATCGCCAACCTGTTCGGTCGTATTTCGTAATCGCTGGCACAGCACCCCGAGAAGAATGATGCAGAGGTCCGCGTTCTGCCGCAAAAACGGGAGGAAGTCGCGGCGGTGCAGGACGAGCAGCTCGCAATCGGTGCCTGCCGTGGCCGCACCTGTGCGCTCATGCCCGTCAAGCAGCGCGATCTCACCAAACGCCTCGCCAGCGCTGATAGTGTTGAGGACGACTTCGCGACCGTCGGGCGAGGGCGAGGTGATCCTGACCTCGCCCCGCAAGACCGCCATCATGCTGTCGCCCGGCGACCCCATCGCGAAAATCTGCTCGCCGGTCGAATGGCGCCTGATCTGAGAGTGCGCGAGCAGCGTCTCGATTTCCCGGTCGCTGAACTGAGCGAATAGAGTTTGGTTCTTCAGCAGCTGCGCTGGCTGTTCCCGAGCGACGTTGGCCATAAGGGTCGTCCCGCCAATTGTTTGGCAGGACGACAGTACAGATCACCAGGCAACAATGCGAGGCGCGCGCAACCGATCAACCGCGGCCAAATCGTTAATCAGTTGCTGCCGAAGATGTTGGCGATCAGTTCCGGGTTAAACAGCGCGAAGATGAAAAACGCGATCCCCAGCACGGTTAGGATGGCGAGCGCAATCCAACTAGCGCGGTCGCTGTCGTCACGTGAGCGACGCCGCTGCGGCTTGTCGCTCAGAAACCCGGGAATGAACACGCGATCGGCGCGACCACTCTCCGCCAGGACGCGCAGCTCGCGCTCGCGCAGCCAATGGCGCCGCCTCTCAGAAAGGGCTACCGCAGCCGCTTCGGCGCAATCTTTGCCTTTGTCACGACGCTGCCCGATATCCGATCGCGTCACCAGTGGCGCGAAGGTCGAAGCGACTTGCACCACGTCGCTGTCGCTCGCTGAAACCGTGCGTCCCATAATGATCCTCCAACTGAATGTTGCTGGAAAGGACGGTACGGCAGGGAAACGTTCCCACATGTGACTCACGGCACACCCCTCAAGTTTTTAGCGGCGCGTATTTTCCAGGCGATGATGCGGATAATTGATTTCGGTGCGATCGAGACGTCTCTGCGCGGACCGCGGGAGGTGCATTCATGCCTCACTAGCCGACCCGCGCTGCTCCCGACGCAAGCCCGCTGATCCTGTGGACTTCCCTCGTTGTTGCCGCACACCGTCAGCCGGAGCGAATGTCTGCTTACAGAGCGGACGTTGCCCCCTAAGAGGGCAACTGGTCTTCGTGCCCCGTTCCGGACTCCGCTTCAAGATGGTGATGGCGTCTCAGTCGGGTGAAGCGAAGCCTTGGCAAAGAAAGGCCAGCCGCTGGAACGAGAGATTTTAAATTCTGAAAAGTGTGACTGTGGTCACATCACGGCCGTGACAGCCTCGTCTAAATCGATGCTCAAGGACGATTGACGCCCTCGCCATCGAAAGCGCCCCATGCCCCCGAGCCCTCGACGATGCTCTGCAGAGCTGATTGACGTAGAAATGTTTCTCCAGTCCCACGCGCCGAAGCACTGGGTTGCCCGACGGAAGGCCGCAGTTGTACTGGCAGTTCGCTCGAACCTTATCAGCCTGTCCGAGGCCTGCGTCCGGTATGAGCTGTCAGTCGACGAATTCGAGAGCTGGGACGCGGCGTTTGACAATCAGGGTATCGCGGGTCTTCTCGCGAAGCGACGAATTCCTAAATCGAAGGAGCCCGCCGTCAAGGCGACCGAGGTTCCGCACAGAGTTGAATTGCCCAACGTCATATCAGAGCCTCGATGGCACCGACATCCATAATGACGATCAGACGACTTTCGAGCCGAACTATTCCTGCATTTTGCCACCCGCGGAGCCTCTTATTAACGCTTTCCCTCGTTGCCCCCACCATATCGGCAAGTTCCTGCTGAGACACACGAACTGAAAAGGATTTCTTCCTGCCCTCTTGCTCACACGGATTGCCCAGATGGAGCAGCGTTCGGGCCAAGCGACCATTCAAGTGTTCAAAGACTGCATGCTCGACATGCTCGTTGGTGAGCCGCAGACGATGACAAAATATTTTTAGCAGCTGAAGGCTCGCCTCAGGCCGCTGTTCCAAAAATGGGATGAATTCGCGCCGGTCGAGCACCAGCAATTCGCAATCAGTGACCGCGGTGGCGTCGGCGGTCCGCCGTTGGCCATCAAGAAGCGCAATTTCGCCGAAAATCTCCCCGGATCGGAGCGTGGCAAGAACAAGTTCGCGCCGTGTCGCGGCTGCGGAAGCGCTGATTCTGACACTGCCCCTGAGGATCGCCATCATGCTTCGACCCGGCGACCCCTTCTCGAAGATCCGACTTCCCGCCGGGTGGTACTCAACGCGGGCACGAGCTAATAGATTATCCAGATCGGGTCTCGACAGCCCTTCGAAGAGTGCGTGACCCTCGACGAGCTTCCGCTTCTCAATCGGCGTGGGGCTGGCCATAACCCGATCTTTTGCCCAGTCGAAGAAATCTTCAATATTAAGAATGCGCTCCGCCCCTCGCATACAAACGACGGCTATCGGCGCTTTGGCGACCTTCGGCGTCAGTTGCCAAATGGACTGCTAAGCGCCGAAATCCGACCTTCATCCATCAATGGGTGACTGCCCGGCATGGGCCCGTAGCAGCCACGCTAGGCTTTCGACACCGTCCCCGCGAATAGGCGACATCAGCGCCCGCGTCGTAAGTATTCGACTACGCTGCCGCTTTGACCTCGATCTTCTTGGCCGGCTTTTGCGCTTCGGCAGTCTTTGGCAGCGTGACGGTCAGCACGCCCTTCGCGAGCGCGGCGGTGATCTTGTCGGCGTCGACGCCCTCGGGCAGTGTGAATGAGCGCTGGAACGAGCCGTACGCCCGCTCGGAGACGTGGTGGTCCTTGTTCTTCTCTTCCTTCTCGTAGCTCTTCTCGCCCTTGATCGTCAGCGTGTGGTTGCTGACCCGGACATCGATGTCCTTCTCCTCTAGACCCGGCAGCTCGGCGGTGACCTTGAAGTCCTTGTCCCCTTCGGTCACGTCGACCGCGGGAACCGGGAAGCTGAACGAGCTTTCATAGGTCCAGGTCGGTTCGGTATCGAACCAGCGGCGGACGCTCGGCAAGCCAAACCCAGTGAACCGATCAAAGAGCCGGTCCATTTCCTGACGCAACGACCGCCACGCATCGGGTAACCTAGGGGTCGTCGGAGCGGGTGCAGCCTTCTTCACCTCAACGGGAACGTTAGCCATCGGGCACCTCTCTTCGCTTGGCTTGGATTAAGAAGGTCCAATTTGAAACGCCGGGTCTTCCGGGCCTTGAGCTAGATCAAACCGGGTTGCTTTTTCCCACGAAACCCCTCTCTCGCCAGAGCTCCGCCTCCGGCCAAAATTTGTGTGCCCACAACGCTAAATAGTCGAATAACAATTTCCGTTGCGCGCGCGACGCGTCCCTGCGGCTGAACGCCCGGCTCGGATTCCCGAATGTCTCATAAGGGGCACGAATACGCGTCCTGGAGGGCGCGGCTGCGCGACGAGCTGCTCGACGGCGAGATCTTCTACTCGCTGCGCGAGGCCCAGATCGTCATCGAGACGTGGCGGCGGCTCTACAACGAGAGCCGTCCTCACACATCCCTAGGGTGGCTGACGCCCCAGGAGTTTGCCTTGGCTGCAGCCCAGATCGCTGCCGAATGAACGTTAGCGTCCACGCTCGTGGTGGAAATTCGGAGGTGAGCGCGCGCTGGGCGTAATGCCCCACAACATGGAGCTCGGCGCGCGCGTGAGCGAGAGGTGGTCACCGGGGAGGTGCGTTACGGTGGAGTTGCGAGAACCACCAGCAACCACCGAGGACCCGATGACCGAAGAGAGCATGGCGCTTGTCGAGCTGCTACAGAAGAGTGGTGATTCCGACTTTCTGCGAGCCGTGGCGGAGAGCGTGCTGCAAATCCTGATGGAGGCCGATGTTGAAGGATTGATCGGCGCCGGTCGGCACGAGCGCACCGGCGATCGGCTCAACTATCGCAATGGCTACCGCGAGCGCAGCCTCGACACCCGGCTCGGCTCGCTGAGCTTGCGCATACCCAAACTACGCCAGGGTTCGTACTTTCCGCCGTTCCTGGAGCCGCGCAAGACCGCCGGGAAGGCGCTTGTCATGGTGATCCAGGAGGCCTGGATCGGCGGCGTCTCGACCCGCCGGGTCGACGAGCTGGTGCAGGCGATGGGTCTCACCGGCATCTCAAAGAGCCAAGTCTCCAAGCTGTGCAAGGATATCGACGAGCGGGTCAACGCCTTCCTCGACCGACCGATCGAGGGCGAATGGCCGTATCTGTGGCTCGACGCCACCTACCTCAAGGTCCGCGACGGCGGGCGCATCGTCTCGGTCGCGGCGATAATCGCCGTCGCGGTGAACACCGAAGGCCGGCGCGAGATCGTCGGTCTCGGCATCGGCCCCTCGGAAGCCGAGCCGTTCTGGTCGGCCTTCCTCAAGGGCCTGGTCAGGCGCGGCCTCAAGGGCGTGAAGCTGGTGATCTCCGACGCCCATGACGGGCTGCGTCTGGCGATCACCCGCGTGCTCGGCGCGACCTGGCAACGCTGCCGCGTGCATTGGATGCGCAACGCCTTGGCGCATGTGCAAAAGGGCCAGCACACCATGGTTGCCGCGGCGATCCGCCAGGCTTTCCTGCAAACCGACGCCGACGCGGCGCACCAGACCTGGCGGCACGTCGCCGACCAGCTCCGCCCGCGCTGGCCCAAACTCGCCACGCTGATGGACGACAGCGAGCACGACGTGCTCGCCTACATGACGTTCCCGGCCCAGCACCGCACCAAGCTGCACTCCACCAACCCGCTTGAGCGCCTCAACAAGGAGGTCAAGCGACGGGCCGACGTCGTCGGCATCTTCCCTAACGAGGCCAGCATCACCCGGCTCATCGGCGCCGTCCTGCTCGAGCAGAACGACGAATGGCTGCTCCAGTGCCGCTACATGCAGATCGAGGGAATGGCCGAACTTACACCGCCGCTGATCGACGCAGATCCGGCCAAACTTCCACCAATGGCGGCCTGACCAATGGCCACCTCAAGCTCCACCCCGATTTACACCTCATTGACGGACGCGACCGAATGAACCCCGGAAGCTCACCTTCCGGCCGGACCAAAAACCGGGGGGACCGTCAGACCAGCCCTAAACTAACATTCAACCCGGACCACCTCCTGGGGGCCGGTCACTCGACCACGACCTCAAAGCCGGCGACTGTGCCCGACCCTAACGATGGAACCATTGCCACCCGGGTCGAATATGCGGGGGAAACCACCGTCGCCAGAAATACGAGTTCGGAATATCCGATTTTCATCCAACCGAGACAGCCCAGCCACCGTCGTCAAATGGCCAAAATGGGCCACCAGCACCGCTTCAAGCGGTCCTCGGCGGAATGGCTCAAACGCGCCGATAGCAGTTATCTTGGCGCCGCGTTTAGATCACCTTGCAGACTCATCCAGGTTCCGTCGCGCCCTCTTTAAGCCGCTGGACCACATTCTGAATAGTAGAACCGACGGCATCCGATCGTTGAATTGAGTCGTATAGCTTGACGCGCTCTGCACGAGAAACTGCGGCGCGGTACACGCCGCCCTTGGCAACCGCATATGGCGGGATCATGCTGCGCCGATGCCCACCGCGGCTGAGCAGCGAGGGCGATCGAGCCGAGACCCGGCAAACGGGCAACGGCACTTGAACAGGAGGCTTCTGATGAAGCGTTTGACGCGACGCACCGTCCTTGCCGCGACACCAACCGCGCTTGCCTTCATGGCGTTGCCGGCTCGGGCCGCAGCGCAATACGGGCCGGGTGTCACCGACAACGAGATCAAGATCGGCAATACCTGCTTCTATTCCGGTCCTGCCTCGTCCTACAGCACGATCGGCAAGTCGATGGCAGCCTATTACAAGATGATCAACGAACAGGGCGGGATAAACGGGCGTAAGATCAATTTCATCTCGTACGACGACGCCTACTCGCCGCCGAAAACCGTAGAGATGACGCGCAAGCTGGTCGAAGAGGATGGCATCCTGCTCGACGCCGGGCCGCTCGGCACTCCGACCAACAGCGCCATCTGGCACTACATGAACGAGAAGAAGGTGCCGCAGCTCTTCGTGTCGACCGGCGCCACCAAGTGGGACGATCCGAAAGGTCATCCTTGGACCATCGGCTGGCAGCCCAACTACCAAAGCGAAGGCCGGATTTACGCGACCTACATCAAAAAGGAGAAGCCCGACGGCAAGATCGGCTTGCTCTACCAGAACGACGATTTCGGTAAGGACTACCTGAAGGGCGTGAAGGACGGGCTTGGCGATAAGAAATCGCTGGTGGTCGTCGAGGCCAGCTACGAGACGACCGACGCCACCGTTGATTCCCAGGTCGTCGACATGAAGGCTGCGGGCTGCGAGGTTTTTGTCAACACCGCGATCCCGAAATTTGCCGCGCAGGCAATCCGTAAGGCGGATGAGATTCAGTGGAAGCCGCTGCACATCCTCAGCAGCATCGGAAACTCGGTGGTCGCCACCCTGAAGCCCGCCGGGCTCGACAAATCGGTCGGCCTCGTTTCCGACTTCTATCTCAAGGACCCGACCGACCCTCAGTGGAAGGACGACGCTGGGTACAAATGGTGGGTCGAGTTTATGAACAAATATTATCCAGAAGGCGACAAGGCCGACGCGCTCAACGTCTATGGCCCCTCCAACGCGGCGACGGTCGTCCAGGTGCTGAAGCAGTGCGGCGAGGAGCTGACGCGCGAAAACGTCATGAAGCAAGCGGCCAATTTGCACCACTTCACCGTGCCGATGCTGCTACCGGGGATCGAGATCAATACCAGCCCGACCGATTTCGCGCCGGTCAAGCAAGTACAGATGGGCCGTTTCGACGGGACGCAATGGAAACTGTTCGGTGGGCTAATCACCGGCGAGGTGACCTGACCACTGCCCCACCTCGATCCCTCCCCGTTAGCGCGCTAGCGGGGAGGGAAACACAGTCGATGTAGCACGGCTGAACGGCTGCTCGTGGTTTGGTTAGGAGACCTTACCGGGGGACCCAGGGCAACGCGCGAGAGCGCCGAGAGCAGACATACTCCGTAGCGTCGCGCGGACCCTTAACCCGGCATAAAGGAAGCTCACTGAGGTTCCATTGCATATACTGCAGCGATCTCTGCGATTGCCTGCTGGGATCAGCCGATGAGAGAAGACGCATCGGGAAGAGCGAGGGAATTTGAATTCATGATCGTTGATCCGTTACGCGTAGCTGTAGTTGGAATGGGTTGGTGGTCGGACGTGCTCGCTGACGGGATGAACCGCTCCGAGAAGTTCGAGATCATCTCTTGTTTCACGCGATCGGAAGACAAGCGCCGCGCATTCGCGGAAAAATACGGCTGCGTCCCAGCATCAAGCTACGAGTCGATCCTGAAGGATCCGGCCATCGATGCGATCATCAACACGACGCCCAACAACGCACACCTCGAAACCACCCTCATGGCAGCGCAAGCTGGCAAACACGTATTTCTCGACAAGCCAATCGCCAACACCGTCCATGAAGCCCAACAGATCGCAAGGGTGTGCGAGAAGGCCGGTGTGATGCTTTCGCTCGGCTATCAGCGCCGGCGTGAGAGCCATTTCCGGTGGATCAAATCCGAGATCGATGCCGGTCGCTTCGGCAGAATTGTGCAGGCCGAGGGCAACATCAGCCGCGATCGGCTCGGCAAGATTGATCTGAGCTCCTGGCGCTACCAGTCGGCAGGCATGCCAGGCGGCGTTATGCTGCAGATCGGCATCCATTACGTCGACGTGCTGGAAATGCTGATCGGACCGGTGGAACGCGTATCCGGCATGTCGGCGCAGCTCGTCCTGCCTGGCGACAATCCCGACATTGCCAATCTGATCTTGGAGCATGAGAACGGTGCGATTTCCAATCTCACCGCTTCCTACGCGTCGGCGTCGGAATTTTACATGATGAACATCTATGGCAAGGAGGCGAGCGCCTACTACGATACATTTTCCGGCCTGCGACACCTGATCCGCGGAGACACCAAGCCACGACCAATCGCGACGGAGAATAACGACACGATACGCGAGGAGCTGGACGAATTCGTCCATTGCGCCAGAACCGGCAGCAAGCCGGAGACAGACGGCTGGTGGGCGTCGCGCAACCTCGCGGTGATCAAAGCTGGAGTGAAGAGCGCGAGGGAGGGCCGTGTGGTCTCGGTGAATGAAGCGCTAGAGAGCGGAGAGTGAGTTGCCCGTTCGATAGGAAGCTACTTCCGTTTCATTTCTGCACGATTTAGCGATCACTCGGCCGCGATACCGGCGGGCTTTTCGACACAATCAGTCGAAAAGCGAAAAGCGGACCCTCGGTGGCGCCCGACGACCCCTTCGCGCCGAAAGCAGACGCCCCCGATCAACGAGAGCTGAGAAGGGCCTTTGCCGCCTGGAGGTCGGTGGTGTCGAAGCCTTCGGTGAACCATGCATAAATTGGGGCAAGAACGGCATGAGCGCGTCGCCATTCTCCTTGATCGCGCCACATTCGAGCCAGCTGGGTCGCTGCCCGCAATTCCCAGGATTTCGCGTGTTGCTTTCGCGCCACCGCAAGCGCGTGTTCGAAATGCACTTCGGCCTTTAGTGCGTCCGGGCTTGGCGCCATGAGCGCGAGATCACCAGCTATCCGGTGGATATCGGCCTCCTGCCAATTCTCGCCCGTTGTTTCCACCGCCGTCCTTGCTTCGTCGACGCAGTGCCAAGCATCCTGCAGCTCGCCAAGTGCAGCGTGCGCCCTCGCCAGGCACGACCAGTACCAAGGTGCCCGGAGTCTCGCTCCCGTCGTGCGTGATGCCGCCATGCCCGTCATGATCATCGGAATCGCCATCGCAGGCCTGCCAGTCAGCGCGAGCAGACAGCCTTGGGTCATCGTTCCAGCCGCTCTCCAGTAAGAGCCGTCGATTTCTTCGGCCATTGTCATCAGCTCTTGGGATTGCGCCGCGGCCGCCTCGTAATTCCCGCAAACGAGATTGAACGACGCAACGCGGGTTAGTGCGTACAGATATGTACCGGCTTGTCCAACCTCCCGCGCATCTCTGAGCGCACCGTCGGCGTCTTTGAGCGCTGCATCAGGATAGCCGAGCAGCCACAAAGCCAGCAGCCGGTTTGACAAAATTGCCACTCCGCCATCTTGGCCCAGGCGCGACGCCAGCGGACGATGCTTGTCCGGATCGTAATTCGCCATCGCCTCGTCAAGGTGGTTCCGGCCCCCCTCGATGTCGCCAAGATACAAGAGCGTCGTGCCCATGAGTCGATGGCCCAACGCCAGCGGAAAGGATGATCGCTGCTTGTTCGCGAGCGCCAGGAATTGCTCGGACAAGCTGCGGATCGCATCACGATTGAACGCGACATGGTTTGCGACCCAAAAACCGTGCAGGACGGAGAAGAGCAACAGCGGGTCTTCAAGCGGCTCGCCGAGCGTTTTGGGCCCGTTCGACCAGCGCGCGAAGCTGATCGAGTGCGCTATTCGTTTCGGGGGCCGCATAACCTCTGGCATGCATCAAAGCATTGGCAAGTGCCATTTGGAGCTTGATCTGTTTAGCACGTCGCGCTGTTGTGTCGGGTGACGTCTCTATCTGATGAAGCGCCCGTGTCAGCTGAGCCACTGCTTCTCTCATGGCCGATCGGGTGAGCGACTGCTGACCGGCCTTGCCCCATAGATCGGCCGCGCGATCGATACGGCCAGCTTCGGTGTAATGGTGTGCCAAAAGTTCTGGCTGGCCGTCTGCGATATCCGGGAATTGGCTCTCCAAGACCTCGGCGATGCGGGAGTGGACCGCCCGGCAAGACTCGCGCAGCAATGTATTGTAGGCCGCGTCTTGGATGAGGGCGTGCTTGAACGTGTACTCCGCATCGGGAGGGATGCCGCGCCGCCAAATCAATCCGGCACCCACGAGCTGCCCTAACGCATCCTCGATGTCTGAGCGCGGTACCGTTGCCACCGCGCTGATTAGCTCGTGCGAAAAACGCCTTCCGAGCGCGGCGCCGATCTGGGCCGTCTCGCGTGCTTGCCCGAGGCGGTCCAGCCGTGCGAGCAGCGAAGCGTGAAGCGTCATCGGGACGTCGAGCGCAGAGGCGGTCACGTCACTTTCAGCGGCTGCATCACTCTCGACGACCGCTTTGGTCAACTCTTCAATGAACAGCGGCACGCCATCGGTGCGGTCGATGATCTGATCGACTACTGCCCTCGGTAGATTTCTACCGCGAGCCACTGCGGCGACCATCTCTTCGCTTCTCTGCGGCGGCAATCGACCCAAGCTGATCAGCGTCGTCTGGCTGCGGTCGATCCAGGGCGCCACGAATTCCGGCCGATATGTCACCATCAACAGGAGCGGCACGTGCGGGACCCGTTCGACGACGAGATCGATCAGTTCAATGGATGTCGGGTCGGCCCAATGAATATCCTCGACGATCACCAGCTGCGGCCCGGGTGCACCGATGCCCTCGATGTACGACAGCAGCGCCTGGAGTATCGAGTCCTTCCGCTGTCGGGGCTCGCGGGTCGGCTGTGGCGCATGATCAGGCGTCGAAATCGCCATCAGATCGGCGAGGGAAGATAACGCGGCGCCGAAGGTTTCAGTTGCCGGATCTAACAACCGTTGCAGCTTCGCGATGCGCTCTTCGGCGGTGTCCGTGCGCCGGAAATCGGCCGCTCGCTCAAGGTGAAAGCTGAATGGGGCAAGCGCACTGTCTTGACGCTGCGGCGAGCAGAAGACCCTCAGGGTTCTATATGTCTCGCGGGACAGGCTTTGCATGACCGTGTCGGCGATGCGGGACTTTCCGATGCCAGGCTCTCCCGCCAGCAACACGACCGCGCCTTCACCCGCTTTCGCTTGCTGCCAGCGCCGCAGCACACGCTCGATCTCCTCGCCGCGGCCGACCAATGACGTAAGCGGCTGCGGGTGATACGCCTCGAACCGGCTTTCGACACCACTCTCGCCGATGACCAGGGAAACGTCCATCGGCGCCGCCAGTCCCTTGATCGTCGCCGGTCCGAGGGCCTCATACTCGAACAGACCGCCGGCAAGACGCCTGGTGGATTGCGCGATCACGATCTGGCCGGGTTCCGCGAGCGCCTGCAGCCGCTCCGCCAGAAACAATGTGTCCCCCAGAACGACTGGCCGGGCGCTGTCGACCCCGACGAACTCGTCACCGATCGCGACGATCCCGGTCGCTATCCCGATGCACGGCTGCGATATCGAGCCGTTGTCGGCACCAAACGCCGAGATGTTTTGCAGCGACAAAGCCGCGTGGACGGAGTTTTCACAGTCATCCTCGCGCGCCTTGGGATAGCCGAAATAAGCGAGCAGGACGTGGCCGGCGTTGCTGAAGACAACGCCATGATGCTGCTCGATGATCTCGATGCAACGCTGCCGACGGACGGCAGTCTCATCGCGTATAGCCTCGATGTCGCGGCGCAACTTATCGACCGCCGGGCCTGCCATGTCGCACGCCATTACGGTAAGCTGGCGACGCTCACCCGGTTGCCGTCTGAAGGCCGGTTGAAGCGTTTCACGCGCTGCCGCTTCTTCGCATGCGGCATGTGATACCGATACGTCCAGCAGATATCCGCGCTTTGGCACCGTCTTGATGATCTTTTGCGTCTGGTCACCCAGGGCGAGGCGCACGTCGCTCATACAGCGGGCGAGCGATGCATCGCTCACGCTGACACTCGCCCAAACGGCCGCTATCAGCTCGTCCTTTGCGACCAGGCGGCCTGCATTTTCGACCAGATAGCGCAGCACGGCGAAGCTCTTCGGCCGGAGCTCGATCTCGTTGTCCGACCGGTAAAGACAGCCACGACGCAGGTCGAGCCTGTACTCCGCGAATGAAAGGCTTCGCTCCTCAACCGCCAGCATCGCGTGCCGCTCCATTCTCGCAGCGCTCAATTTCAGCATTTTTTCAAAACTTTTTCACGCCGCTTTCAAGCCGAGGATGCACGAGCGTGGTTTCCTGCGTGGTGCAGTCGTGCCGTCGCAGCGAGGGAGGAGCCCGGGATCTCGCCAAGCCCTCGGCGATCTCCGGCCCGGCAGATCTGGTGGGCGGCGCGCGCAGGAGGTCACGATGGGCTATTACGACCTGTTCCTGGAAGGCGTGTTTGACTTTACCTCCGCCGGAGGCGGCGAGCTCGGCGGCGAAGGCGATGCCGCGACCGAGCAAGATTTGGAAAACCTGCTCCCGACAGCGGTCAGCAATATTCTCGGAAATCCAAATTCCGGCGTCAGCAGCTGGGTCGGGCCCAATTTTGTCGAAGGTTACTTTTACGGGATTACTCAAGACCTCGATTACCTGAACACGGTCATCGGCAGCGGCGCCGGGCAGATCCAATACATCTGGGAGCTGCCGTATTTTGGACAGTACGCCTATGATTTTGTGGTCGACGCACAGCAGGCGGCGGACGACAACACGGCGCTGGCCGCAATCGTATCCAATCTCAGCTTCCTCACCACACAGGGGACAAATGGGCCAGTCATAGCCGGCGCGCCCACCCCGTCATTGTCAGGGGCGGATTACAAACTGTTTGTCGAAGATAGCACCGCCAACGTTGCACAGTATTTCCAGACCATTCTAACCAATGCGCCCACCTACGGTAATTTTGCCGCCATCTATCTGCAGCCCAGCGACTACGGCTCTGCCATCGGCGCCCAATTCGACACGCTGATCCTGCCGTTCTTCAAGCTCGTCGAGCAGCAAGGGAACAACGGCGCCGACTACACGATAACCACCAATTATGGAACGAGCCTCTTCGTCTCTTTGGAAGTGACGAATTTCGGCGGCTCGATACCGATTTCGGTCGCCGATTACGAGACCTACGCCGCGGCCCCGAGCGACTTGAAGAATGTCCTCGAAGGTAGCCAGCTGGAGATTTCGGACACGGTCACCAACGTCGACAATCTCTCTCTTGCCGACATCTCGACCTTCGCGGCCAACAACGTCACGCAGATTACGTCCACCGGGCCGCTGACCTTTACCATTGCGCAGGTCCTAGCGCTGGTGCAGGCGGGCACATCGCTCGACGGCGTATCTGCGTCGGTGTCCGATAACATTGGCAACGTCGAAGATCTGGGGCCGCTGCAGATCGTTCAGCTCAAGCAGTTCGGCATCACCAGCATCACGGCAACCGGCGGCTCGCCGGTCCTCAACGCCGCGCAACTCGACGATTTGCTGCAGAGCAACATCACCGTGAGTGCCCCCGGCAGTCAGGTGATATTTTCCGACAGCGACGCCAATATCGCCGGCTTTAATCCGGCATCCCTGCCCACCGTCGGCGTCACGGAAATCCTGTCGCAGGATGCGCCAGGTGGCCAACAGGTCTTCGCCCTGCCGGCGGCTTACGTGCTGACCCTCGCCTCCGAAAACATCCCGGCCTATTACTCGGACGGGGTCACGCCGCTGACCACGGTTGCCGACTCGAATGCCAATATCGGCAACGGCGCTCTTACAGCGACGCAAATCGACACTTTGGCAGCTTACGGCATTACCGCTGTCACCTCCAGCGGCGACTCGGTCCTCGATTTCAACAGCGTCCAGCTTGCCGAATTCTACGCCGACAACATCACCCTCTATAACGGCTGGGATGACGAGGACGGCCAACCGGGCGAAATCGTCTTTTCGGACACGGTCGCCGACATCCAGCTTTTTTTAAACATCGCCATCGTTGCCGACAATCTGCAGGTGCTCCAGTCGCTTGGCGTCACCAACATCGAATCGACCGACGATCCGGTGTTCACACCGTTCACCCTGTCGATTGCTCAGGCGTTGATGTTGACGACCGAAAACGGCTCCAAACCAATTCCAGCCGACGACGCTAACGGCAGCCCGGCGACGATCGCCGACTCCGCCAGCGATATCCTGGCACTGGCGCCAGGTGACGTCGACGCTCTGTCAAGCGACGGTTTCACAACGATCGAAAACACGACTCCGGGTGCTCTCGAATTACCACTGAACACGCTGGCTCTCAGTGCGGCCTTAGTGATCGAACTCGTCACAGATGGCATGAATATCGTCAACCCTGGCCAGAACACGATCTATTTCGACAGCGCCAGTTACTTCGACAACAATAGTATGAACTCCCAGATTCTGTCGGGACTGGTTAATGCCGGCATTACCGGCATCCAGACGACCGACGGGCCAGTCGACATCTACGTCGCGCAATACACCGCGCTGCCATTCGCGATCAACACGCCGGCGGGCACCGGGTTGTCGACGGTCTACGACACCGCGGGTGCGATCGAGCAGAACATGGGGGTTGCGCAGATTAAGAACATGCCGAGCCTTGGATTCGGGTTCCTCCAGGGTTTTGACACCCCGCTGGCGCTGTCGGTGGCGCAGATTGTGACCTGCGAGCAGGCGAACGTCGTCACCGAGGGGCCGAACCCGGGAACCAACTCTACGGTCGTCACCGACACCGGCATGGCGATCGACACGCTGACGGCTGCACAGATTCTGGCGATGCCGGCGGCCGGTGTCTGCCAGATCAACGCCTATGACGGGCCGCTGACGGTCAACGCCGCGCAGGCCGGTGCGATCGTCGATGCCGGGCTGTCGGTGATAGCGCTGTATGGCGCGGCAACCGTCACCGTACAGGACTCGGCGGCGAACCTTGAACATGAGCTGCTCGGTGTCGTCACAGGCCCAGGGGACGACCCGGCGGACCAGATCAACCAGATTTACGCGGCCGGCATCAGCGCAATCCAGATATCTAGCGGCGAGCTCGACCTGAGTGTCGCGCAGGCGCTCGCCCTTGTCGACGACGGCATCACGCTGGCGGTGACGGGTGAAGGCGCCGGTTTCGATATCGTCGACAGCGCAACCGCGATCGAGGGGCTGACGGTAGCCAACATCAACGCGCTTTCCGCGGCTGGGTTTACCTTGATCACCTCCAACAACGGGGAGCTGAGTTTCTCGGCCACGGTGGCCGTGGCCTTCGCCAATTCGTCGATCAGTTTGTCCGACCCGGCACCGGGGACGATCACGGTGAGCGATTCGGTGGGCAACATAAAAGGCCTCAGCGCCGACACGATCGAGGAGCTGCGCGAGACCGGGTTCAACGGGCTGGCAGCCCAGGGCCCCGCGGGCACGGCGCTGGGCCTGTCGACAGACCAGGCGCTAGCCGCCGTCCAGCCGGATGACGACGACAATGCGCCGATGACGGTCTCGGCCCCCGGCCCGGTGACGGTCACCGACACTTCCGCCAACTTCGCCGACACGACACTCAGCGACGATGACATCACGGAGCTGCACAATGCCGGCTTCTCTGGCTTTGTCGCAAGCGACGGCACTCTGACCCTGTCGGTTGACGCCTCGCTGGCCATCGTCGTCGAGAACATGACCGTAAGCGCCCCGAGCGGCGTCGCCGTTTACGACAGCGGCGACAACATTGGCGACCTCACCGCAGACCAGATCACATCGCTCGGCAATGCCGGTTTCACCGCGCTCTGGTCCCATGAGGGCGGGCTGACCTTCGGGGTCGACCAGGCCCGGGCGATCGAGGGCGCGAACTTGCGCGCGATCGTCCCGGACGGCATGGATGTCGCGCTCAGCGACGACGGGGGCCTGATCGACAACCTGCAGGCGAGCGATTTCACCAACCTGGCCAATGACGGCTTCACAGTCATAGAAACCGACCAAGGCGGGCTCGATTTCAAGGTCGACCCGGCCCTCGCGATCGCCAATACGAACTTGCAAGTCACGGCCCCCGACTATGTGGCAGTCAACGACAGCCCGTCTGCGATCCAGGGCCTTAGCTCGGGTGACATCATCGATTTCGGGTTGTCCGGCTTCACCGAGCTGGAATCAGACGACGATCTTAGCTTCATGGTTGGTCCCGCCGAGTCGATCATCGAGGCGGGCCTCAAGGTCGTCGTGCCCGACGGCGATAACATCTCAGTGACCGACGACGGTTCGACGATCGGCCAAGATCTAAGCGCCGCCGAGATCACCAGCCTCGCCAACGACGGGTTTACCCAGATCGTCTCGAACAGCGGGCCGCTCGATCTGAACATCGAGCAAGCTCAAGCAGTCGAGCAAGCCGCAAACCTGCTCGTCTCGACCGAAGACGGCGACCCGGTGGCGATCTACGACACCGCGCAGAACCTGGAAACCTTTACACAAGACCCCGACACGAACTTCGCCGATCTGGCAACTGCAGGGTTCAACACCGTCCAATCGAAAGACGCCGGCTTGTCCGTCAACGTCGACGCGGCAACGGGGATCGCCGACGCGAACTTCGCGATTGTCGTACCGGACGGCACGGTTATCGCCGTCGCCGACAGCGCCGAGAATATCGAGGGCTTGAGCGTCAGCGACATCAAGAACCTCGCCAAGGCCGGGTTCACGCAACTCGACGTCCAAGACAACGCTGAGCTCGACATGATGGTCGGGCCGGCAATGGCCGTCGCGGACGACGCGATGAAGGTGACGGTCCAGGCAGGTCAGATCGCCGCGGTCAGCGACAGCCCCGATGCGATCCAAGGCATCTCACCGGACGACTATGCTTTGCTCGTCAACGCCGGGTTCGCAGAGCTTTCCTCAAACGACGGTGCCCTGAGCTTCGACGAAGAAGCGGCGTCGCAACTCGTCACCGCCGGGCTGAAGGTCGCTACGGACGACGGCTCCCCCGTCGCGGTCAGCGACGATCCCGGCGTGATCAATGATCTGGACCCGGACCAGATCACCAGCTTCGCCGGTGACGGTTTCGATGAGCTCGTCGCAAAGTCCGGACAGATCCAGCTCGAAGTCGACCAGGCGGAGGCAGTCCTCGGCGCCGCCACGATGACCGTCTCGGCGCCGGACGGCGCGGTTGTCGACGATATCCCCGACAACCTTGACGGGCTCGATTCAGGCCTGTTCGAGTCGTTCTCCGAGGCCGGTTTCGACGGGTTGGCTTCCGACGGGAGGCTCGACTTCAATGTCGACCAGGCACAGGCGATCATCGACGCCCGGCTGACCGTCTCGACCAATGGCGACCCGGTTTCGGTCACCGACACCGCTGCCGCGATCCAGGGGCTTACTCCGCAACAGATCGCCGCCTTCGCCGGTGACGGTTTCGACACGTTGACGGTGACGGGCGCCTCGCTGCAGGTCGATGTCGCCGACGCGCTCGCCATCCTGAACAACGGTCTTCTCGTCGACGTACCGAGCGGCGACGATAAGCTAGTGGTCGACAGCGCGGCCAACCTCGCGACCCTGACCTCGACGGAAATCACTGGTCTCGAAAATGACGGATTTCTAATCGGCTCCGGCATCACCATCGGCAACGGCACAATCACGGTCACGGGGCAACTGACCGGCAGCGGTGCGCTCCAGGGCAATATCACGATCGACTCCGGCGGGAACGTCGAGACCACGTCGGGGACCACGCTCGACATCGGCGCTGGCGATACAACCAACGACGGCACCATCACCGACGACGGCGGTACTCTGGACATCGACAGCAATCTGAGCGGCACCGGGACGGTCGATGTCACAAACGGCTCGGTCGTGGACAATGGCGCAGTGTCAGTGGGCCAGACCTTTATCGTCGATCCGAGCACGGTCACGATCGAGAATCCGCGGCAGTTTGCCGGCGCGCTCGAGTTGTCGATTGGCGACGAGATCATCATCGATGGCGCGAACGGCGGCAGTTATGCAAATGGCGCCATCATCGTCACGGACAAGAGCAACACTGTCGCCACGATCAGGGCGCCCGGCTTCGGCTCGGGTTCTTTTTCGTTTATTGCCGGCGGGAATGCGCTGGACATTGTGGTTGTCGGCGACACGACTAGCGTACCGAGCGAGAGCACGGGCGGCCCGTATTCGGGGAACGAGAACACGGCGATCGGCTTGAGCCTCGCGGTGTCGGCCAGCCCGAACGCGAGCGATCTCCTGTCGACGGTGCTGAGCGTTTCGGATGGGACGCTCAGCGTCGACGGCGAGACCGGCCCGACCATCCTACTGACGGGGACGGCGGCGCAGATCAACGCGGCGCTGTTGGGTGCCAGCTATACCGGCGACAGCAATTTCTACGGCTCCGACACGCTGTCGATGACGACAGCGGACACGGCGGACAGCCAGACGACCGGCGCCGAGACCGCCGGCATCACGGTCAAAGACACGGCGACGATCAGCGAGAGTGGCGTGGCCGGCGGGTTCAGCGGCGACGAGAACAGCCCGATCTCGCTGGCGAGCGTCGCGGTCGCCGACAGCCCGAACAGCGGCGACGCGAGCCTGGTGACGACGCTGAAGGTCGGCGACGGGACGCTCACGGTCGGCCCGACGGCGGGCGGCGCGACGGTGGGCGGCAACGGCAGCG
>Ga0187784_10000838_pt1 | contig 23625 bp, 20 predicted proteins | sample 1015_SJ02_MP15_2_FD_132964 | JGI IMG/M metagenome (GOLD analysis project Ga0187784, IMG submission 132964) | Tropical peat soil microbial communities from peatlands in Department of Meta, Colombia - 1015_SJ02_MP15_20_MG | ecosystem: Environmental > Terrestrial > Soil > Wetlands > Peat | place... | reverse complement strand
TGAGAACCTCGGGATTGGTGAGTAGGTAGTTCGAAGGCGAGAACATGTCGAGCCATTGGCGCGCCGTGAACTCCACGACATTCTCGTGCTGCTTGGTGACGCCGTAGACGTGCGTCGTCGCGGCGTGCCACCACTGCTGGTTCAGCAGGAAGCTTTGGTACAGCAGATTGAACGGATAGATCCGCCATGCCGGGGCCGAAAAGCGCCTGTCCTGCGGCAGCGGCTCGATGAAGGGCTCGGCGTCCGCGTCCCGGAAGTCACAGCGCGCCACATAGGCGGCGAAACGGTTCCATTTGCTGGCCGCCTGCTGAGCGAGCGCGAGACGCTTTCCCGGCGCCGCCGCGAGGTGGATGGCCCAGTCCCAATAGGCGCCGGCCATCGCCGCCGGAGAAACGCCGCCGGTCAGATGGGCAAGGCCGGCGTGAAGCGTGCGGTCGACGAACTCGCCCGAGACGGCGAATTCTTTTGAGCCTGACTTTAGCGCAAAAGCCGGCAGCGCAACTGGAGCCAGCGGCCTACCGGCGGCCTGGCGATTCGCCGCAGGCAGCCTGGTCGCACGCGAAAGTTCGGGCAGATCGGTCATGGGGCGCCAACTCCAAAGCTCGTGGCCGTCGCTATCATAGGACGGGGCGCCGGTTCCGCAACCTCATTTGTGCGTCGCAACAATGGTTGTCGGCCCGGCTGATTTTTTGACGTTGGGGGCTCCCGCCGAAAGGCAAGAGCGACCATACATGATCAATGGCGGATGAAATGATCCCCTGGAGCGCATGGAGCTGGCCCTGGTTTGGCGCGCTTGAGGCATGGCGGCTCGGCCTGAAAGCGTTCGAGCCTTTGTCGGAAGAGGACCCGCCGCAGGAAACCGTCTGGACGACGCCCAATCGACCGGTCCTCGATCTTGGCGCGCTGCGGCTGCGCGACTTTTCCTTCGAGCCGCGCTCTGGCCCCGCGGTCCTCGTCGTGGCGCCGTTCGCGGTGCACGACGCTGGCATCGCCGATCTCGCTCCGGGGCACAGCCTGATCGAGGCGTTGCGGCGTCAAGGCTGCCGATGTGTGTTTCTGGCCGAATGGACTTCGGCGACGCGTGAGATGCGTTACAATACGATCGACAGTCAGCTTTCCGCGCTCAACGCCGCGGTGGACGATCTGGGTCCGCCTCTCGCCGTCGTGGGGCTGTGTCAAGGAGGCTGGCTGTCGCTGGTCTACGCCGCGCGCTTCCCGAAAAAGCTGCGCAAGCTGGCGCTTATCGGGGCGCCCGTCGACACGAGCTGGGGGGCGGCGCCGGCGCCGAGCGAGGCCTTCGTAGAGCAGCTCATCAGGCTCGGGCGCGGGCGTGTGCTCGGCCGGCACTCGGCCACGCTCTGGCCGCATGATCCCGACATGACTCGCCGCATGACCGAGGCGCTGCAGCTCGGGGACCCCGAGGCGACGGAGGCCGAAAGCGCCGCGGCGTCCGCCTACGCCGCCTGGGAAAAGCGCACGCTGAACCTTCCCGGCGTCTATTTTCGCCAGGTCTTCGAGTGGCTTTACAAGGACAATCGCTTGGCCAGGGGCGATTTTCCGGCGCTCGGGCGAAAAGTCGGCCTGCGCGGGCTCACGACGCCGCTCTATCTCCTGGCCGGCGCGCAAGACGCGATTGTCCCCGCGCCGCAGCTTTTCGCGGCGGCTTCGCTGATCGGCGACGGGTGCGACGTCACCACGGCGCTGGCCGCTGGCGGGCACTGCGCGCTGTTCATGGGCGCGCGCACGATCAGGGAAAATTGGCCGCAGATCGCGGCTTGGCTTCAATCGTGAGCCGCGCCGTCACTGCGCCGGAGCGCCGCCCCCCATGCCGATCCAGCCCTTGACGGTTCCGCTCACCGTCCCGCCGACCGAAGCCACCGCCTGCTGCGCGCGCTTGAGATAGGCCATGGGTCCGCTCTCGGGGGCCGGCGCAGGTTTTGCCGCCGGCGGAGCCGCGGCGATCTGTTCTTCTGCCTCGGGCCGCGGGGCGCGTTCGCCCGGCCTGGGCGGTGCGGGGCTTGCGAGCTTGCTTGGCGTCGCTGGCGGCGCCTTCGGCTTGGCCGCGGCGATCGGTTTCGCCTTCTTGGCGCTCTCCACCACAGGCTTCGGGACGGCGGCGTCCGGCTCGACGGCAGGCCGCTGGGCGGCCCTGACCGCCGACGGGGCAGGCTCTGCGCTCGCCGGCTTCGCCTGGGGCGGCAGCGCCGCATCTGCGGTTGCCGGCTGCAGAGCGGCGCCGGCGACCGGCTTGGGATCGAGGAACTCGCTCGACGCCGACACAGCAGACGCCGCCGACGTCTGGTTCGCTGGGGCCGGCTGCCCCGCGGCCGGCGGAAGGACCTCGTCCCTGGCGATCTCTTCAGCCGCCAGCGCCCCCTCTATCTCAGCCTGAGCCTCGGGCTCGGCGGGCTCCGCGTCCTGCGGCTTCGGCGCGAACGCGTCGGCGAGCTGCGCGAGGTCGGACGGGCTGAAGTCGTGGCGCATATAGGCCGCGCCCATGCCGGCGGCGCCCGCCAGCGCCAGTCCTGCGGAGGCAGCCAGGACATAGCGCCCCCTTCGGGACGAACGCGGCGAGCGAACATAAGGCCGCTCCCCCGCCGCGACGGCTGCGTCTCCGTCTCGCTGAGCGGTCAGGGCGAACTCTTTTGCGGCGGGGGCAGGCGCGTCCGGGGCCTTGATTTTCGGGGCGGCGTTGCGAGCGGCCGAGGGCTGGGGCTCGATCTTGATTTCGTCCGCCGCGCGCACGGAAATGTCCTCCGGCTTGAGGACCCCCGAGCGGACGAGATGCTTCTCGAAATCCGCAAGGCCAGCAAATGCTTCCGATTGCTCAAGCGGAGCGCTCATCACTTTTCCTCCGGTTGTCCAACGCGAGGCCGACGCACGGCGACGCGCCGAAATCGTCGTTTACGACAGCAGGTCAATCCAAAACCTAAAATTGTGGCCGATATTTGCAGATTTTTTGGCCTATCACCTTGAATTGTCATGGTTAGCTCAAGACTTGGGCGCGCCGGACGCCCGCCGAGCGCTCAGCCCGAAGCGCCGGCCAGAACAACGGACGAGCCGCGTCGGCTGGCGGTTGGGATGCTTGCGGGAAAGCACTGGACGGTCGTCTTCACGCGGCGCGGGGAGACGATCGAGTTGGTTTCGGCCAGACAAGCGCGCGACGAGGAGATCACAGTCTATGAAAGCACGAAGCTTTGAGCGGAAGTTCGACGCCGGAGAGGACATCTCGGCTCATGTGGATTGGTCCTGCGCCAGACGCCCCAACGCCGAGCCGAAGCGGGTCAACGTGGACTTTCCGCGCTGGGTGATCAAGGCGCTGGACCAGCAGGCGGAAAGATTGGGCGTCACCCGTCACTCCCTCATCAAGCTGTGGATCGCGGAGCGGTTGGACGGCGCGCGCAAGGCGGCTTGATCTGCAGCTCATTGAGCTAAGGTAACGTGATATCAATTGCATCAGCATATCAAATGCATCAGCCGGGCCAGAAACGGAATAGTGGGCCGGCGCGAGGTTGAGGAAGGCGACGGACGAAGGCGCGAACGCACGGAATTGACTTTCTGGGGCCACTCTTGCGCGCTATCTTTCGAGCTGGGGTGGTCCCCAGCCTCCCGCGTGAGATCCAACACACAGAGCTTTGTTTGTTTCACCCGTGAGCGCGACGGTGATTGAGAAGCGAAGAGGTCGCATCGGCGATATCGCGGCGGCGGCGGCGGAGAGGTGAAAATCGTCATTGTCGCAGCGCATCGCATGAGCAACGACATAAAGCCCGGAACTCTCTCTTCGATGATCCGCCAGTCGGCCTCGCCGAAGAACCTCTTTCGTTGAAGCCGTTCGTTACGGCGCCATGACATCAATTGCATCAGGCGGGCCATGAGCGGAACTCAACGGCTGACCGCCGTAAATGCAGCATCTTCCCTTCGAGACGGGTTACGCCTAGATTGGCGGCGAAGAGCGGCCTAGCGGCCTGCTTCAACAAAGCGAGGGCCGCTCGCTCCTTGCCGCCCCCTCCCGTCCCCCGATCAAGTCCCGGGGGGACTGGGCTGGGTGGGGAAGCTCGCTTGAAGCAGGACACTAGCAGCGACAATCTCGAAGGGGTGAGCGATGGTCAAAGTGATCAGGCTTCTGGCGCTGGTTTCGCAATCGATCTTTTTGCAGTTCATGCACGGCGTCGGGCTCGCGGCCTTCCTGATCGCTTTCGCCGCTGGTTATTTTCGCGTCAAATCCTGGTCGGTGCCGATCATGGCCGTGGCGATGGGCGTGCTGGTGGACAAATACGCCGACGTTCAGGATGTGACGGGGCTTTTGGAAAAGGCCGACAAGGCCAATGAGCGCGGCGGCTTCATTATCCTGGTCTATGTCGTGATCTGCGGCGCCGGCTATGTCGCCGGCGCCTACGGCCGCCATCATTACTTGAAGTTCAAGGGGAAGGCGGCCGCCAGATGATGGAGAGCAGAGGACGGTGGACGGATTTCATCTCGATTCTGTCCTCCATTCTCTGTCGTTTGTCTTCCGATCACAGCCCTTCGAAGAGCGCCGTCGAGAGATAGCGCTCGGCGAAGGAAGGGACGATCAGCACGATGTTCTTCCCCGCGGCCTCGGGGCGCGCCGCGATCTCCAGCGCCGCGGCGACCGCCGCGCCCGACGAGATGCCGACCGGAATGCCCTCGATCCGCGCGAGCTTGCGCGCCGTCTCGAAGGCGGTCTGGTTGCCGATCGTGATGATTTCGTCGATGACGCCGCGATCGAGAATCGGCGGCACGAAGCCCGCGCCGATTCCCTGGATCTTGTGTGGTCCCGGCGGACGGCCCGAGAGCACCGCCGAATCCTCGGGCTCCACGGCGACGACGCGCAAGCCCGGCTTTCTCGGCTTCAGCACCTGGCCAACGCCGGTGATCGTGCCCCCTGTCCCAATGCCGGAGACGAAATAGTCGATCGCTCCTTTGGTGTCGTTCCAAATCTCCTCCGCTGTCGTTACGCGGTGGATCTCGGGATTGGCAGGGTTCTCGAACTGTTGCGGGATGATCGCGTTCGGGTTCTCGGCGGCGAGCTCGGCCGCGCGGGCGACGGCGCCCTTCATGCCCTGCGCGGCAGGCGTCAGCACGAGCTCGGCCCCGAGCAGCGCCAGCATCTTACGGCGCTCGATCGACATCGATTCGGGCATAACGAGGATCAGCCGATAGCCCCGTTCGGCGGCGACGAAGGCGAGTGCGATGCCAGTGTTGCCGGAGGTCGGCTCGACGAGCACGGTTTTGCCGGGCTCGATCTTGCCGGCGCTTTCCAACGCCTCAATCATGCTGACGCCGATACGGTCCTTCACACTCCCGATCGGGTTAAAGAATTCAAGCTTCGCCAAGAGATTGGCGTTGACGCCGGCGTGCCGGGCGAGGCGGTCGAGCCGCACGATCGGCGTGTCGCCGATGGTCTGGGTGATCGAGTCGTAGATGCGTCCACGTCCGGGCTTGGCCGGCGGCGTGAATTTGGGGCTTTGCGACATGCTTCTTGCTCCTAATCTGCGCGCCGAGCGCCGGGCCTCCGCGCCAGGGTTCGACAAGCGAAGACCGCGCCAGATTCGCCGATTTGACGCTCGCCCGTCAAATGGAAGGCGCCCAGCCGCGGCGTTGGTTAAATATTCCATAAAAAACATGGATTTTGTCAAGCATAAGTTGGAATCTTGCTGTTGAACTTCCGCTGGAGGCGGCTAGGGAACATTCGTCGCGGCTGATATAAGAATTGCACTGGCGAAAGAATCACGAAGGGATCCGAAGGGGAACGTTCGCGCCGATGCTGACCAAGAAGGCGAAATACGGGATGAAGGCCTTAGTGCATCTTGCGGGCCTGAGGCCTGGAGAAATGGCGCTCGTCTCCGACATCGCCGAGGCGAACCGGATCCCAAAAAAATTTCTGGACGTGATCCTCGGCGATCTTCGAAATGCAGGGTTCGTGCATTCCAAGAAGGGCAAGGGCGGCGGCTACATGTTGGCGAAGCCCGCCGACGAGATCCGCGTCGGCGATCTGATCCGCGCCATCGACGGGCCGCTCGCGCCGATCCAATGCGTGAGCAAGCTCGGCTACCGACGTTGCGACGACTGCGCCGACGAAAGGCGGTGCGCCGTGCGGCTCGTCATGCTGCAGGCCCGCGAGGCGATCGTGAGCGTGCTCGACCAGACCTCGCTCGCCAGGATGCGCGCCCTCGGCGAAAACGACCTCGAATGAGACATTGTCGCGAATTGGCCCCAACGAGGGCGATAGCTCAAAGCAGGCATGGACAGGGCGGCAGGCGGCGCCTATAAATCGCGGCCGACCAAGCCCAAGCATTCGTGCGGGACGGCGCGTCCGGCGAAAGCCGCAAAACTCCAGCGACCATAGGACGAACGATGCCCTCTGTTGCGATTGCCGACGCTCTGCCGGAGCAAGCTTCCCCGTCTTCAGCCGGCGCGGCGACCGCCGCCGTTCGTCGCACGATGGTGGATCGGCAGCTGCGTCCGTTCGACGTGACCGACCTGCCGCTGCTGGAGGTCTTTCTAAAGACGCCGCGCGAGCTCTTCCTGCCAGCGGCGCTGGAGTCGCTCGCCTATTCCGACAGTCCGATGAGCGCCAAGGGCGCGGACGAGACGCGCTGGGTCCCGCCGCCGCTGGTGCTCGCGCGTTTTCTGCAGGCCGCCGAGCTGCGCGAAAATCTGAGGGTTCTCGACGTCGGCGGCGGCGCTGGCTACGCTGCGGCGCTCGCCGCGCGTCTTTGCGCCAAGATCGTCGTTCTCGAGAGCGACGCGAAATTTGCAGATGAGGCGCGCGCCAATCTCGCGCGGGCCGGCGCGAGGAACACGACCGTGGTCGCAGGCCCTCTCGACGCCGGCGTCCCTGCCGAGTCGCCGTTCGACGTGATCCTCGTCCACGGCGCCGTCGAGGCCAATCTCGATCGCCTTCTCGCCCAGCTTGCGCCGAACGGCCGGCTGCTCGCCTACCGGCGGCCCAGCGCGGCGAACGGCGTCAGGGCCTATCGCTTCGAGCGCGCCGAAGGGCATGACGCCGGCTCACGGCCGCTGTTCGACGCCGCCGCGCCGCCGCTCGCAGCTTTCGCCAAGGCCGCGAGTTTCCAGTTTTAGCGTTGCGCCCAGGACCTTCCTACGCAAGCGGGTCGAGGCGAAACATCGACGGGGTTTTGCAAGCCAGGATTGGGGACGATCTTGGAGTCGAGCCATGCATGGTGAAGCGGCGAAGGGCTTGAGCGCGCGGCGCTCGCCGAAGCGGGCGGGCGTCCTGCTTTGCGCGCTTGCGTTCGCGGGCATCAGTTGCAAGGCGGGCGCGGAATCGCTGAACACCGCGCTCGCGCGCGCCTATCTCGGAAACCCCGACCTCAACCAGACCCGCGCCGGCGTGCGTGCGCGCGACGAAGAGGCGCCGAAGGCGGCGGCCGGCATGCGTCCGAAAGCCAGCATCGGCGCCAACGCCGGGGTCGAATTCAGCACCGTTAAAATCCCTGCCGGACGCAACAATTTCGGCGAGCGGCAGTATTACGCAGACGAATATGTCGGCAGGCCCCGCGGCGCTCAGCTCAACGTTACGCAGACGCTTTTCGACGGCAACCGCACCGAGAGCTCGGTGCGGCAGGCCGAGTCCTCCGTCCTCGCCGCCCGGGCCGGCTTGCAGCAGGAGGAGCAGACGATCTTCCAGCAGGTCGTCACCGCCTATATGAACGTCTCGCGCGACACGGCGATCCTCGGCCTGCGCAAGAGCAACGTGCATGTGCTCGAGGAGCAGCTTCGGCTGACCAAGGATCGATTTCAGGTCGGCGAGGTGACGCGCACAGACGTGGCGCAAGCCGAAGCCTCGCTAGCGCAAGCGAAATCCGACATGTTCGCGGCGCAGGCCGCCTTGAAGCTGAGCGTCGCCAACTACCGTCAAGCCGTCGGCGTCGAGCCGTCGAAATTGGAGCCGGCCGAGGGCGTCGAAAAGCTCCTGCCGAAGTCAATGGGCGCCGCGATCGCCATCGCCATTCGCGAGAACCCCAACGTCATCAACGCCGAGCATCAGGTCGACGCGGCGGAGCTCGCGGTAAAGGTGGCCGAGAGCGCGCTGTCGCCGACGCTCGGCGTCAATGTGCAGGTCGGGCCGTCCTGGGACTCGTTTCTCGGCTATCCGGGCTCCCGGCAGTTTTCCGCGCAGGCTACGGGTCAGCTCAACATTCCGCTCTATCAGGGCGGCTCCGAATATGCCTCGATCCGCCAAGCCAAGGAGCAGCTCGGCCAAGCGCGTCTCGCAGCAGACCTCCAGCGCGACAACGCCCGCACCAACGTCGTCCAGACCTTCGCGCAGCTCGAGACGGCGAAGGCGACGATCGTCTCTGACCAAGCCGCGGTGAAGGCGGCGGAAATCGCGTTGCAAGGCGTGCGAGAGGAAGCCAAGGTCGGCCAGCGCACGACGCTCGACGTGCTCAACGCGCAGCTCGCGCTGCTGAACGCTCGCGTGGCGCTCGTGGTCGCGCAACGCGACCGCGTGGTCGCCTCGTATGGCGCGCTGGCGGCGATCGGACGGCTTTCCGCGCGAAGTCTCGACTTGGATGTCGCCGAATACGACCCCGCGTTGCACTTCGATCAAGTGAAGGCGAAGTGGATCGGGGTGCAGACGCCGGGGAGCGAGTAAAGCCGCGTGACATTGGCGCAAAAATCATGTCGAATGCACAAAAATTCGAGTGATTCGCACGCCAACGACAACGAGTGAATGTACGCGATGAACGCTCCAAGCTCCCCGCTCGCGGCCTCCGGGCGCGCCGCCGAACCCTCGATGGAGGATATTCTGGCGTCGATTCGGCGCATCATCGCCGACGACGACACCGTGGCCTCGCGTCGCGAGCGCCGCCGCACCGCGCAGGCTCAGCTCGAGCGCGCCCCGCCTGTCGCGGTCGAGCAGAAGCTGCCCGCAGAGGCGGAGCCGCAAGTCGAGGAGCACGCTCCGGAGCCTGAGTACCTGCAGGACGACGAGCCGGAACTCGCCGCATACGATGATCGGCATTACGCCTTTTCGGACTATGCGCGGCAGGAGGAGACGGCGTTGGAGCCCGCCGCGCCTCTGGTCTCGGCCGACGCCGCCGCCTCGGTCACGGCGCAGTTTCAAACGCTCGCCGCGAGCATGGTCATCAACGACTCTGGCCTCCTGCACGAATACGCGCGCGAGATGCTGCGGCCAATGCTCAAGGCCTGGCTCGACGACAATCTGCCAGTGCTCGTCGAGCGACTCGTCCGGGCGGAGATCGAGCGCGTCGCCCGCGGCGGCAAGCGTTAACGGCGCCTACACGAAAAACCGCTAATTTTGCGGGCATGTATCGTCTTCAGCTGATGCTCCGCGCGTTCTTCGTCTCGCTTGGGCTGTATGGCCCGGCGGGGCTCGTTATCGCTTATTTTCTCTGGCAGGGCGTCAACGGCCAGCGCGGACTCAAGGCCGGCGAGGAATACGAGCAGCAACTCACTAGGCTGCGCTACGAACTGCTCCTCGCCAAGAACGAACGTCTGCAATGGGAGCGCCGCATCTCCTTGATGCGCGGCGAAGAGATCGACTCCGACGTGCTCGATGAGGAAGCCCATGCGCTGCTCGGCCGCGTGCAGAAGAACGAGGTCGTTGTGTTGACGGGCGGTAGGCAGTAGGCAGTAGACCGTAGGCGCTCGATTGCCTACTGCCCACTGCCGACTGCCGAGAACATGCCCGATCTTCTGCTCGAACTCTTTTCCGAAGAAATCCCCGCCCGCATGCAGAACCAGGCGGCGGCGGATCTGCGCAAGCTCGTGACCGATGCGCTCGTCGCGCGCGGCCTCGTCTATGAAGGCGCCGCGTCCTTCGCGACGCCGCGCCGGCTCGCGCTGCATGTCGCGGGCTTGCCCGCGCGCCAGCCCGATACGCGCGAGGAGAAGAAGGGGCCGCGCGTCGGGGCGCCGGAGGCCGCGATCCAGGGCTTCTTGAAGAGCGCCGGCCTCGCCTCGCTCGAAGAAGCGCAGGTGGTCAAGGACCCGAAGAAAGGCGAGTTTTACGTCGCCGTGATCGAACGCGCGGGACAGGCGACGAAAGACGTTCTGGCCGAGGTTCTGCGGGGGATCATCAAGAGCTTTCCCTGGCCGAAGTCGATGCGCTGGGGCGCGGCGTCGATCAGGCCTGAGACGTTGCGCTGGGTGCGCCCGCTGCATGCGATCGTCGCAACCTTCGGGCCTGAGACGGAGACGCCGGAAATCGTGCGCTTCTCGGTCGACGAGATCGAGGCGGGCGATAACACTTACGGCCACCGCTTCATGGCGCCCGCGGCGATAAAGGTGAAGCGTTTCGACGACTACTCGCGAGCGCTGGAGAAGGCTTTCGTGGTGCTCGACGGCGCGCGCCGGCGCGACATCATTTTGCACGACGCGCGCAACCTCGCCCATGCGAAGGGGTTTGAGCTCGTCGAGGACGCGGGGCTCCTGGATGAGGTCGCCGGGCTCGTCGAATGGCCGGTGGCGCTGATGGGCTCGTTCGACGAGGCCTTCCTGGACGTTCCGCCCGAGGTCATCCGCACGACGATCCGCGTGAACCAGAAGTGTTTTGTGCTGAAGCGGCCAGACAACGCGCTGGCGAACCGATTTATCCTCGTCGCTAACATCGAGGCGAGCGACGACGGAGAGACGATCATCGCCGGCAACGAGCGCCCAATCAGGGCGCGGCTCTCAGACGCGAAGTTCTTCTATGACACGGATTTGAAAACGAAGCTCGAGACGCGGCTGCCGAAGCTTGACCAGATCGTGTTTCACGAAGACCTCGGCAATCAAGGCGCACGCGTGAGGCGCATTGTGGCGCTGACCAAGGAGCTTGCGCCGCTGGTTGGCGCGGATCCGGAAAAGGCTGAGCGCGCGGCGGCCCTGTGCAAGGTCGATCTCGTGACCGAGATGGTCGGCGAATTTCCGGAGCTTCAGGGCCTGATGGGGCGCTATTATGCGACGGCGCAGGGCGAGGACGCCTCCGTCGCGGCAGCCTGCGAGGAGCACTACAAGCCGCAAGGGCCGAGCGACCGCGCGCCGACAGGCCCCGTCTCGATCGCCGTGGCGCTGGCGGACAAGATCGACACGCTGGTCGGATTCTGGGCCATCAACGAGAAGCCTACCGGCAGCAAGGACCCCTACGCGTTGCGGCGGGCGGCGCTTGGGGTCATCCGCATCATTCTCGAAAACGCGTTACGGCTCCATCTCGGCAGCATCGCCTTTCCGCACATCCTGCTGATCGACAGCGAGCGCCGGGCCGCCGAGCTGAACGAGCGCGAAGCCGAAGCGACAGAAATCGGCGCGCGTCTCATGCCCGAGACCGTTCTGAACATGCAGAGGCATAACGTCTGGCAAGAAGAATCACGCGTCTACGATCTCCTCAATTTTCTCATCGACCGCCTAAAGGTGTACTTGCGGGATCGAGGAGCTCGCCACGATCTCATCGATGCGGCTCTTGGGACGGCCTCCGCTGGCGGCTCGCCGCACGCGCAAGACGATCTCGTCATGATCACGAACAGGGTCGAGGCGCTGTCGAAGTTTCTCGATACCGACGACGGCAAGAACCTGCTCGCGGGCTTCCGCCGCGCCGTGAACATTTTGAAGATCGAAGAGAAGAAGGACGGCGCCGGCGCCTACGACCATCCACACGCGCCAAACCTGCGCATCGAGCATGAGGAGCACAAGCTCGCGGCGGCGATCCGCCTCGCTCATGAAGAGACCGCCGAGCGCCTCAAGAAGGAAGATTTTGAAGGCGCGATGCGCGCGCTGGCGCATCTGCGCGCGCCGGTCGACGCCTTCTTCGACAGAGTTACGGTCAACGCCGAGAACAAGGACCTGCGTCTGAACCGCCTGCGGCTCCTGAACGAGCTGCGCCAAGCGATGCTGGGCGTCGCCGATTTCGGCAAGATCGCCGGCGAGAGCGGAACGGCGTAGAGTGTCCCTTTCTCCCGCATGCGGGAGAAGGGGGCGCGCGAAGCGAACCCGGATGAGGGCCGGCGCCGCCCCGATCCCGCTGTGGCGTCATGCGTGATGCTTCAACGCCCGCGCTCACGATCAAGCAGGCGTTGGAGTTGAAAGAGCCCTCATCCGTCATGCTTCGCATGACACCTTCTCCCACGGAGTGGGAGAAGGTCGCAGCCCTACGAGGCCGCCCGCAACCTCACAGGCGTCCGCGTTGTCTGACGCGCAAACTCCCAATACAGCGCCCGGGCCTTTTCAAACATCGACCCTGGCGCCAGGCGCCGGTCGTCGATGCGCGTGATCGGCGCGACCTTCTGGAAATTGCCGGTCGAGAAAATCTCGTCCGCGTTCAAAAAATCGACGTAGGCGAGCCGCGTCTCGACGACCGTGACCCCCGCTGCGCGCAACAGGCCGATCACGCGCTGGCGCGTGACGCCATCCAAAAAAGTTCCGTTAGGGACCGGCGTGAACACGACGCCGTCACGCGCCATAAACACGTTGGAATTGGCGAATTCTGCGATATTTCCCAGCACGTCGAGCATCAGGCAATTGTCGAAGCCGCGCCGCGCCGCCTCCATGAGCGCCCGCGCGCCATTGGCATAGAGACAGCTCGCCTTGGCGTCGACGGGCGCGGTCTCCGCAGTCGGCCGACGGAAAGGCGACAGGGTGACGGCCAGGCCGCGCGGCTGCGGCATCGGCGCCCCGTAGATCGTCAAGCACCAGTTGGTGGAGTCCGGATCGAAGCGCACGCCGCCGCCGTAGCTCGCCTCGGCCCAATACATCGGGCGGATATAGAGTGCGGCGTCGGGCGTGAAGCGCGCGCGGCCTTCCTCACATAGCGCCGCCCACATCTCCTCGCTGACGACGGGCTCAAGCCCCATGGCCACCGCAGACCGGTTGACGCGCGCAATATGCCGGTCGAGATCGGGCGCTACGCCTTCGAAGGCCCGCGCGCCGTCGAACACTACCGAGCCGAGCCAGGCGCCGTGCGAGCGAGCGCCGAAAATCGGTGTGTTGCCCTCCCGCCATTGCCCGTCGAAAAAGGTCCATGTCGGCGTCGGCGCCGGAGGAATGGCGTTGAAGCCGTTCATATCGCGAGGCTCCGCGAGCGCATCGCCTTTTCAAAGGCGATCTGCGACAGGAAATTGCGATAGAGCCGCTCGGCATGCTCGCGCCAGACCGCCTGCGGCGCCTCCGCCTCAAGGAGCGCGCTCATTCGCTCGAGGAACCGCATGCGCCGCGTGGTGTCCGCGGTCTTCCTGAGATCGGCGATTCCGCTCTCCGCGACGCCCGAGAAATAATTCTCGGGCGTCGGCGGGAAGATCGCGGTTTCCTCGTTGATGTAGCGCAGCGTGTCACGGCGGAACTCGCGCAAGAGCGTATCGGCATCATACTCGGGGTGACCCTGCATGAACAGAAAGAGGCTCGGTTCCCGCCGCCAAAAATTGTCGACGCCGATCTCATCCGAAAAGGAGGAGATGTGATAACCACTTTGCTCCAAATCCTCGGGCGCGAGGCCGTTGTAACGCGAATGCGGCGTCTGGATCACGCGCCGGGCGCCCTGCACAGCCCAGTCGTTGGCGCTGGTCTCGCAGGCGAAGACGCCGCTGATCTTATGCTCCTCGCGACGCCTCTCTATGCCGTCCAGCGCGAGCACGGCGCCATGCGCCGCAAGGCAGGACCATAGAGCGCCGTATGTGTTGAGGCGCGCCCAAGCGACAAGCTGCGCGAACTCATCCCAATAGGGCTCGCGCGTCAACTGCCGCGCCTGCGGTTCGGCGCCCGTCACGAGCAGCGCATCGGCGCCGCGCGCATAAAGCTTGTCGATCGGCTCATGAGTTTGGGCGATCAGGCGCCGCGCGGTCTCGCTGCGCAGCGCGCTGGGCAGGCTATAGAGCCGCAAGCTATAATTCAGGCCCCGCGCCCCCGCGTGCAGAAGGCTCGCAAATTGCGCGATAGTCGCCTCTATCGCCTGATCGGGCATGTTGTTGACGAGCGCGACTTCGATCGGCGCATCGCCGTGCGGGTAATGAAGCGGAGCGAGGCTCATTCTGCAGCCGCCATGATTGAAGCGCAAGCGACAGCGAGCGCCTGGTCCAGATCCTCGATCAGATCGTCGCTGTGCTCGATGCCGACGCTCAAGCGAATCATCTCGGGCGTCACGCCGGCCTTGGCCTGCTCGTCTGCCGACATCTGTCGATGCGTGGTGGAGGCCGGATGGCAAGCGAGTGACTTGGCGTCGCCGATGTTGACGACGCGCTTGATGAGGGAAAGCGCGTCGTAGAAGGCCTTGCCAGCCTCAAGCCCACCCTTGACGCCGAAGGTGAGCAGCGCCGGCGCGCGCCCGCCGAGATATTTTTGCGTGAGCGGATAATAGGCGTTGTCTAAGAAGCCGGCGTAATTGACCCAGGCAGTGCGTGGGTCCTGGCGCAGAAACTCCGCGACCTTGTGCGCGTTCTCGACGTGCCGTTCGACGCGCAGCGCCAGCGTCTCCATGCCTTGCAGCAGCATGAAGGCAGACATAGCCGGCAGCACAGCGCCGGTCGTGCGCTGATAGACACTGCGGGCGCGGGCGACATAGGCCGTCTCGCCGAAGTGGTCGGCATAGACGAGCCCGTGATAGGATGCGTCGGGGGTGCAGAACATCGGGAAGCGCGCCGAGTGCTTTTTCCAGGGAAAGCGCCCGCTGTCGATGATTGCGCCGCCCAGCGTCGTGCCGTGCCCGCCCATATATTTTGTCAGGGAATGCACCACGATGTCGGCGCCATGCTCGATCGGGCGCAACAGAATTGGCGTCGCAACCGTGTTGTCGACGATGAGCGGCAGTCCGTGCTCGTGCGCGACAGCGGCGAGAGCGGCGATGTCGCAAATGTTGCCGGCAGGATTGCCCACGCTCTCGCAAAACAGCGCGCGCGAGTCGGCGCCGATAGCGGCGCGCATGTCCTGCGGGGCGTCGCTTTTCGCGAAGCGGACCTTGACGCCCTGGCGCGGCAGAATGTGCTGCAGCAGCGTATGCGTCGTGCCATAGAGCTGCGGCGCGGCGACAATGGAGCCGCCGAAGTCGGCCAAAGTCGCGAAGGCGTAATAGAGCGCGGCCTGACCCGAAGCGACCGCGAGCGCGCCGACCCCGCCTTCGAGCTCGGCGACGCGACGCTCCAGCACCGCCGTCGTCGGATTGGCGATGCGGCTGTAGCGGAAGCCTTCGATCTCCAGGTCGAACAAGGCCGCGGCCTCGTCGGCGCTCGCAAATTCGTAAGAGACGGACTGATAGATCGGCACGGCGACGGCGCGGGTCGCGGGGTCCTTAGCGAAGCCGCCGTGAACAGCGATCGTATCTGCGCGCATGGTCTGGCTGCTCCCTGAGCCAATTCTTTATTGCTTCCCAGATGTTATGTTCTTCCTCGCCAAAGCGCGAGAAAATGCGCGCGATAACCCTAATGTCGCGCACTTCTATTCATTCCGCACGGCGGCGCATAAATAGAGCGCGTTGACTTGGGGATCATTGCGCGCGAAGCAATGACATAGCCGCCGCCACGAGCCGGATATGAACGCACTCGTCCATGAAATCGAACTGAGACCGCCGTCGCGCTCCGCCAACAAGGACTGGCTGCGCGCCTTGCAGAAGACTGCGACGATCGAAGCGCAGCCGCATCGCCTTCTCCCGGTCCTCTTCGACGAGGTTGCCGCGGCGCATGGCGCGTCGCCGGCCCTCATCGACCAGCGCGAAAGCTTGAGCTTTTTCGAGCTTGCGCAGCGCGCCAACCGGTTCTCGCGTTGGGCGCTCGCAAGCAATCTGCAAAAGGGCTGCGTCGTCGCGCTGCTGATGAGCAATTGCGCCGACTATGGCGCAATATGGCTTGGGCTCACGCGAGTCGGCGTCGTCGTCGCCCTTCTGAACACGCATCTCGCAGCGCCGGCCCTGGCCCACTGCCTTCGCGCGGCGGGGGCGAAAACCGTCATCGCCGCCAAGGAGTTTTACGCCGCTGCTGAGAGCGCCTGCGGGCTTCTTGAAACGGCGCCTGAGCTGCATCTGCGCGGCGAGGGCGGGTTCGACGGCATGATCGCCTCGCTCAGCGGCGCGCCGCTTGCGTCTTTGGAAGAGCGCGAGATCGAGCTGAAGGATTGCGCGCTCTATATCTACACCTCGGGAACGACGGGCCTGCCGAAGGCCGCGATCGTCACGCATCGGCGCCTGCTCTATTGGGCCTTGTGGTTCAATGGCCTCGCCGATATCGGCCCGCAGGACCGCATGTACGATTGCCTGCCGATGCATCACTCGGTCGGCGGGGTCGTCGCGGTCTGGTCGGTTCTGCTCGCCGGCGGCTCCGTCGTGCTCCGCAAGAAATTCTCCGCCTCGAGCTTCTGGAGCGACGTAGCGGCCACGCGCTGCACGCTGTTTCAATATATCGGCGAGCTCTGCCGATACCTGCTGGACGCGCCCGCCTGCGAGGCCGAACGCCGCCACGCGCTGCGCCTCGCCATCGGCAACGGCCTGCGCGCCGATGTGTGGACGCCGTTCCAAGAGCGCTTCGCCATCCCGCGCATTCTCGAATTCTATGCCGCCACAGAGAGCAATTTCTCGCTCTACAACGTCGAGGGCGAGGCGGGCGCGATCGGGCGCATCCCGGCCTTTCTCGCCGCGCGCCAGCAGGTCGCGCTCGTGCGCTTCGACGAGGAGCTCGACTGCGCCAGAAGAGGCGACGACGGCTTTTGTGAGCCCTGCCGCGTCAACGAGGTCGGGGAGGCGATCGCCAAGATCGACGGCGGCGGCGGCGCCTTCGATGGCTACACGAGCGCCGCCGAGTCGAGCAAGAAGATCCTGCGCGACGTTTTCAGGCCAGGCGACGCCTGGATGCGCAGCGGCGACCTCATGCGCAAGGACGCGCGTGGCTTCTTTTATTTCGCCGACCGCATCGGGGACAGCTTCCGCTGGAAGGGCGAAAACGTCTCGACCTGCGAGGTCGCGGAAACGCTCGCCAAATGCCCCGGCGTGCACGACGTGGTCGTCTACGGCGTCGCGGTTCCGGGCCACGAGGGCCGCGCCGGCATGGCGGCGCTCGTGGTCGAAAGAACCTTCGATCTCGCGAGCTTTCGACGGAGCATGGAGGCGGCGCTGCCGCCCTACGCGCGCCCGCTTTTTCTGCGCTTAAGCGAGACCCTGGAGATCACCGAAACCTTCAAGCACAGGAAGCAGGCGCTCGCAGCGGAGGCGTTCGACCCACAAAAAGCCCGCGCCGCGCTGTTCTTCGCCGCGCCGGGGGAGGACTATAGGGCGCTCGACGAGGCCCTGCATCGCCGCATTTGCGCCGGAGAGTTTCGGTTATAAGGCGAAAGACGCCGCCGAAACCTCCACATGGCTCATGCTCGAAACCTCGCCGCCTACCTGCCGCCTGCTCGTCTGCGTCGGGCCTCGCTGCGACGAACAGGGCCGCGGCAGCACGTTGCTCGCTCTGCTGCGCAAGAGGCTCTCCGGGGCGAGCGGCGTCGCCTGCGTCCCCCGCGACTGCCTGCGCCTGTGCACGCGCGAGCCGGTCGTGCGACTGGAGCCGTGGGGAGAGGTCTTCGCGAATCCCGACCTGGATGAACTGGTCAAGCTCGCGCTCGATTCGATGGTTGCGCGTTAACCTCAATGGTTTAGCCTGGCGCTCATGAACAGGAATCGCATTCTCGTCGTCCTGGCCGCGCTGGCGCTCTCGGCCGGGCCCGCGCGCGCCGACTGGAGCTCCTGCCTCGCCGGCCTACGCCACGGCGCCGCCGCCGCCGGGATCTCGCAAGAGACGATCCAGAGCGCGCTCGTATCGCTTCAGCCCAACGACGCCGTGAGCTTCATGGACAAGCAGCCTGAGTTCTCGACGCCGGTGTGGGACTACATCGCCGGCCTCGTCGACGAGGAGCGCGTGGAAGAAGGCCGCACGCTGCTGCACAAGCACGCTGCGGCGCTTTCCGCTGCCGAGAGCCGTTTCGGCGTCGAGCCGGCGACCGTGGTCGCGGTCTGGGGCGTCGAGTCGGACTTCGGCAAGTCGCTCGGCAAGCGCCCCGTCGTGCAGTCGTTGGCGACGCTCGTTTGCGAAGCGCCGCGCCGCAACGACTATTTCCGCCGCGAGCTCATGGCGGCGCTGAAAATCCTCGATCGCGGCGATATCGCGCCGGAAGAGTTCATGGGCTCCTGGGCCGGCGCCTTCGGCCATACGCAGTTCATGCCCTCGACCTTCCTTTCGACCGCCGTCGATCTCGATGGCGACGGGCGCAGGAACATCGCTAGCGACCCCGCCGACGCGCTCGGCAGCACGGCGAATTTTCTGCGCAAGGCCGGCTGGACGCATGGCCTCGGATGGGGCTTCGAGGTTCGCCTGCCCGAGGGCTATTCGGGCCCGCACGGCCGCACCGCCCGCCTGCCCCTGTCGGCCTGGGCGGGGCACGGGATCACGCGGCTCGACGGTTCGAAGCTCGGCGAAGGCCGCGCCGCGCTGCTGCTGCCGGCGGGGCGCAACGGCCCGGCCTTTCTCGTCACCCGCAACTTCGACGCCGTTTATGGCTACAATGCCGCGGAGTCCTATGCGCTGGCGATCTGCATCCTCTCGGACCGCTTGCGCGGGCGGCCCGGCATCCAGACGCCTTGGCCGACCGACGATCCAGGCCTCTCGCGCCAAGAGCGGCGCGAGTTGCAAGCGCTGCTGATTCAGCGCGGCTATGACGTAGGCGATCCGGACGGCGTCATCGGGACGAAGAGCCGCGAAGCCATCGCCGATTTCGAAGGCAGGGTTGGCCTGCCGCGAGACGGTCGCGCCGGACTCAAAGTGCTGAACGCCTTGCGGCAGCGCTAGCGCGTCGTTTCGGCTAAGCGGCGCCGGTCTTCCCCGCGCGGGCCCATCTGGAGCTGTTTCTTGCGTCCGTTATCGCAGCACGAGCACCGAGCAGCGCGCATGACGCACGATCTTGGCCGCATTAGAGCCCAAAAGATAGGTGCTCATCGACGGCCGATGGGAGGAGAGCAGGATGATATCCGCGCCCCACTCCTCGGCCTCGATCAAGACCTCATGATAGGCGGCGCCAAAGCGGACGACCGTGGAGACGCGCTCCTCCGGGTAGTCGATCGTCGCAGCGAAGGCGTTGATCTGGTCCTGAGAAGCGAGATGCTCATACTCGGGCACGACCGGCACAGTCGACTGCACCGTGACGAACCGCAAGTCCGCGCCAGAGGCTTTCCCCAACGCCACGCCCCTCTCAGCCGCCTGTTTCGCCATATCCGGCTCAGCGAGATCGATGGGAAGCAGAATTTTGTTGAACATTTCCGCGGCCTCCACGCAGCGCCGAAGCGGGCGCCACGACCAAGCGCTAGTCTACCCTATAGCGCCTCGCGATCCAGCTCGCCGGTGCGAATTCGGGCGACCTTCTCCACTTCCTGAATATAGACCTTGCCGTCGCCGAGCTGGCCCGTGTGCGCCGCGGCCATCAGCGTCGAAAAGACGCCGTCCGCCGTCTCGGACGTGACGATCACCTCCACCTTGAGCTTCGGGATGAACTTCACCTCATATTCCGGTCCGCGATAGACCGCGCCTTGACCGCGCTGGCGGCCGTAGCCTTGCACCTGCGTCACCGTGAGGCCGGAGATGCCGATTTTGTTCAACGCGTCTCTCACGTCGTTGAGCTTGAAAGGCTTGATGATCGCGCTGACCTGTTTCATCTCCCTCGCCTCATGGCTGGATTAGTCCCTGCATCGCCGCTTTGACCACGGCTTCCGTGAAGGTTGCGGCGCCCAATCTAGTCTGCGCCCGGTTGAGATGAAAAACCACCGTCCTGACGGTTATGCCCATAATTTCGGCGATCCGGTTGCGCGTCTTGCCCCGGGCGGCGTCGACCGGCTCCGCCGGTAGGGAGCCCTTCCATACCCGTCATTGCGCATGCGCTCCTTCCGTGGACGGCGCAGGGTGCGACCCGGACGCCTCGTGATGGTCGTCGCCGCCCAGGAACATCATGCGCAGCGCAGGAACGACCAGGAGCAGCATGATCGGTCCGATCAGCATGCCGCCGACGACGACGGTCGCGAGCGGGCGCTGCACCTGCGAGCCGATGCCCGTCGAGATCGCGGCGGGGAAGAGGCCGATGCAAGCGGACAAGGCGGTCATCAGCATCGGGCGCATTCTCTGCTCGGCGGCGTGATACATGGCCTCCAGCACGCCCATCCCGCTGCGCCGCACCTGATTGTAATAGGTGATCATCAGAATGCCGTCCATGACTGACACGCCGAACAGCGACACGAAACCGATGGCCGCCGAGACGCTGATGTCCAGGCCGGACACCCACAGCGCGATGATGCCGCCGGCGACCGCGAAGGGAATTCCGGTGAGGGCCAGCAGGCTGTCGCGCACGGAATTGAACAGGCCATAAAGCAGAACCAGGATCAGCCCCAGGCTGATCGGCACGATGATCTCGAGTCGCTCCTTGGCGAGCTCCATATCCTCGAACTCGCCCGCCCAGATGATGCGGTATCCCGTCGGCAGCTTCACCTCTTTTTTGATGCGTTCCTGCGCCTCCGCCACCGTGCCGCCGAGATCGCGTCCCCGCACGCTGAACTTGATCGGAATGAGCCGCTGCAGCTTGTCACGGTAAATATACGCGGCGCCAGTCTCCAGCTTGATGTCGGCGAGCTCGCGCAGCGGGAAATAGGCGTTGCCGTTATTACCGCCCGCGACTTTGATGTCCCCCACGGCTTCGACGGAGTCGCGGTATTCTTTCGGATAACGAACCGTGACGTTCCAAGCGCGATCGCCTTCGAGCAGGGTCGTCGCCACCGTGCCAGCGAGCGCGGCCTGAACGACATTATTGACGTCACCGGTATTGATTCCCTGGCGCGCGGTCTTTTCGCGATCGATCTTGATGTTGAGGTTGGGCTGCCCCATCACGTGGAAGACGCCCAAGTCCGTGACGCCCCGCACCTCGCTCATTATCTGTCGGACCTGCTCGGCGAGCTCCTCAAGCTTTTCGAGGTTCGGGCCGACGATCTTGACCGAATTGGCGCCCTTGACGCCGGAGATGGCCTCCTCGACGTTGTCCTGGATGTATTGCGAAAAGTTGAAGGTAGCGCCCGGCAGCGCGTCCTTGAACTCCTTCTCGATCTGCGCCGTGAGCTTTTCCTTGGTCAACCCCCACGGCCATTGGTCGTAAGGCTTGAGCGGAACGAATATCTCGACGTTGGAGAAAGGCGAAGCGTCGGAGCCGTTGTCGGGGCGTCCGTGCTGCGTGACCACGGTGATGACTTCGGGGTGGCGCAGCAGGATTTCCCGCAGTTTTCGCACCGCCGGCGTGCCGTCGACGAGGCCCATGGTCGGAGGCATCTGGACGCGGATCCAGAAGTTGCCTTCTTCGAGGGCGGGGAGGAACTCGCTGCCGAGACGAGCCGCCAACAGGCCCACGACGAGCAGGAACGCCACGCCGATTGCGACTGTCGCCCGGATGTTGCTCAACGCGCGTCGCAGCATCGGCGAATAGATACGGCGCAGGAAACGCACCAGGAAGGTCTCGACCTCCTCGATATGTTCTGGCAGCAGCACCGAGGCCAGCACCGGCGTCACCGTGAAGGTCGCCATCAAGGCGCCGGCCAGCGCATAGCCGTAGGTCTTCGCCATCGGGTTGAAGATTTGACCTTCGACGCCCTGCATCGTGAACAACGGGATGAAGGCAGCCACCGTGATCGCCGTCGAGAACAGAATGGCGCGATCGACCTGAAGGGCGCTAATGAAGATCAACCGCAAGCGATCGGTCCAGGTCACGGTCTCATCGACGCTTTGCCCACTCGTCGGATCGGAGCCGAACTGGCCTTCGGCGAGGGCGTGCAGCAGCGTTCGCCGTTCCTTCTCCGGCGCCTGGCAATTGCGGAAGATGTTCTCGACAAGAATGACCGCCGAGTCGACGATGATGCCGAAGTCCACTGCGCCGACCGAGAGCAGGTTTGCGTCCTCATCTCGGATCACCAGCACGATGATGGCGAAGAACAGAGCGATCGGAATGTTTGCGGCGACCACGATCGCGCTGCGCAGGTCGCCGAGGAAGACCCACTGGATGAAGAACACCAGCAGACAACCGAAAATCAGGTTATGCATCACCGTGTGCGTCGTGACCTCGACGAGGCTGCTGCGGTCGTAATAGGAGACGAGCTTGACGCCGGGCGGCAGCGTGCCGTCCGTGTTCATGGCCTCGACTTCCTGCTCGATGCGCGGCACCACGTCGTTCGTGTGCTGCAAACGATGCATGACCACGATGGAAGCCGCCACGTCGTCGTCATGATCGCGGCCGGCAATGCCGAGCCTCGGTACATAGCCGATGGAGACCGTGGCCAGATCCTTGATCCGAATCGGCAACGTGTTGACCTGAGTTACGACGACATTCTCGACGTCCCTGATCCTGTCGCCTTGCAAGAGATTGTCATTGCCGCCGTCATCCATGAGACCGACGCCGCGGATGTTCACTGACTGCTGGCCGATCTGGATCTCGCGACCGCCGACATTGATGTTGGCGTTGCCGAGCACGGTCAGTATCTGCGGAATCGTGACGGAATAGGCTTCGAGCTTCGCCGGATCGACGTCGACGTTGAACTGCTTCGTCGTGCCGCCCCAGGAATTGACCTGCACGACGCCTTCGACGGTGAACAGGCGGCGAAGCACGACCCAGTCTTGGATCGTGCGCAGATTGGTCAGGCCCGTATGCTCGGGGCCAACGACTTGGTAACGATAGACTTCGCCAACGAGACTCGACTGCTGAATCTGCGGAATCTGATTGCCAGGCAGGCTGACGTTCTGCGTCAGATTGAGATTCGCCTGCTCAACGGCCGTGTAATAATCGACACCGTATTTGAACGTCACGCGGACGAAAGAGAGGCCGTAGAACGACGTGGAGCGAATGTTCGCGATCCCCGGAGTCGGATAGAGTCCGACCTCCATCGGGATTGTGTAATATCGCTCCATCTCCTCGGCGGAGAGCCCCGCGGCCTGAGCCGTGATCTCGAGAATCACCGGCGCGGGATTCGGATAGGCTTCGATGTTCAGCTTTCGAAAGGCGATATAGCCCGAAACCAGGAACACCAGCACGCCGAGCAGAACGATGGCGCGGCGCGTCAGTCCGAATGTGACGATGGCTTTCAGCAAGGTCCCGACCTCTGTCTGTGATGTGCGACGTCTGCGGCGATCTGGCGACGCCGGGGCTTTAGTCCGTGGAATTGCCCAGCAGGGCGTATTGATTGCTCAGGTAGACCGCATTGTCGGTGACGATCGCTTCGCCTTCGCGCAGCCCTTCGACGATTTCATCGAAACCGTTCTGCGTCTTTCCGATCTTGACGTTGCGGCGCACGAAATGCTTGCTGTTCTCGGTGACCCACACGGTCATCGTGCCGTCGCCCTCGCGCACCACGGCGTTGTAGGGAACCGCCGTCGCTCGGTAAGGGTCGCTCACCAGGACCGTGAAATAGGTGAGCATTCCCGCGCGTAGCAGATGCTCGGGATCGGCGACCTCCGAACGCACGGATATCCGCCGGCTGTTGGGGTCGATGTTCTGCCCGAGAGCCGTGACCTTGCCCTCGAACTCGCGGCCGGGGAAGGCCGGCACATGCGCCTTGACCATTTGCCCGACCTTGAGCAGCGGCGCGTCGGTCTCGACGACATTGGCGAACATCCACAT
>Ga0187784_10000837_pt1 | contig 23637 bp, 22 predicted proteins | sample 1015_SJ02_MP15_2_FD_132964 | JGI IMG/M metagenome (GOLD analysis project Ga0187784, IMG submission 132964) | Tropical peat soil microbial communities from peatlands in Department of Meta, Colombia - 1015_SJ02_MP15_20_MG | ecosystem: Environmental > Terrestrial > Soil > Wetlands > Peat | place... | reverse complement strand
GCGTGGATGTTTGCGTGACCGTGACACTGCTCGACGGATTGGTGCTCGCCAGATCCGGATTTCATCATTCAATGAATTACCGTTCGGTGGTGGCGCTGGGGAAAGCCCGCGTGGTTTCGGGCGGGGAGGAAAAGCTGGCGGCGCTGCGCGCCATCACCAACCACATCGTGCCGGAACGATGGGACGAGATTCGTCCTCCGACCGAGCAGGAGTTGAAGGCAACCACGGTGCTCGCGATCCCGCTGAACGAGGTCTCCGCGAAAATGCGCAGCGGTCCGCCGATGGACGATGAAGAGGATTATTCGCTGCCGGTGTGGGCGGGAGTGGTTCCGGTGCGAATGCAGGCCGGCGAGCCCGTCGACGATCCGCGCCTGAAAGAAGGGATCGGCCGGTTCGACGTTTCACGTTTTCAGAAAAGGACGACGCCGGAATCCTCTTAAACGAGGTTCGGAATCTTAATGATCTTTTTCTGAATCGCGTACTGCACCAGTTGCGCTTTATTGTGGATATCGAGCTTGCGCATCAGGTTGAACTTGTGCGCCTCCACAGTTTTCACGCTGAGATTCAAATCGCAGGCGATCTCTTTGACGGAATTTCCTTCGGCGAGCATCTTCAGCACCTCCCGTTCGCGAGTGGTCAGCGTCGCGAATCGGGGAAGCCGGTTGGCCGACTTGATGCGGCTGCGGAAGTCGTCCACCAGTTGCGACAGCATGCGCGGCGAAAGATAGCTGCCGCCGCGGCATACGTCGCGAACCGCAGCCACCAGTTGCTGGCTCGGGCTGTCCTTGAGGACGTATCCGCTGGCGCCGACCTCCATGCCCTCGACCAGATAATCTTCGTCGTCGTACATGGTCAGAAACAGGACCTTGGTCTCGGGCCGGTTCTTTTTGATCTGCCGCGTGGCTTCGAAGCTGGACAGGCCTGGCATGCCGATGTCCATGAGCACCACGTCCGGACGCGCTTCGTTTGCTTTTTCAACGGCATCGCCGCCGTTGGAGGCCTCGCCGACAACTTCCATGTCCGGCTCGGCCGAAATCAGGGTTCGGATGCCTTGACGGAACAGAGTGTGATCGTCCGCCAGCATGATTCGAATCTTCGCCATAACGTTTGTGCCCGACTTTCTCGAATTCGGTCCTACTGGGTAGCGCGCCCGATGCGGTATTACGCGACCCTACCTACTTAGCTATCGGCAATTCTATGGAAATCTTTGTACCCCTCTTATTACCTTCCATCCGGCTCTCCACCTGGAAATCGCCGCCCAACAGCGCGACACGCTCGCGCATGCCCGACATGCCGAAGGATTCCCGCTTCGCCATGGCCTCCTCCACATTGAAGCCCACGCCATTATCCTCGACTGTCAGCTTGAGCAGTCCATCGGCGGAAGCCAGGTAAATGTTTACATGTGTGGCGCCGGAGTGCTTCCCGATGTTGTTAAAGCATTCCTGCACCAGACGATAGGCGATGATCTCGATCTGTTGCGGCAGCGCCCCCATCTTCGACAGCTGGAGCTTTACGCGGCACGGATGCAGCCGCTGAAACCGGTTCACCAGCTGGCGCAGCGCCGCGCCCAGGCCGAGTTGTTCGAGCACGGCGGGACTCAGTGCGGCAATCAGGCGGCGCATCTCCAGGATGGTCCGTTCCGTAAGGTCGCGCGCTTCGCGCAGTTTCAGGCGCCATTCGCCTTCGCTCTCCGGCAGCGCCTGCTCGATCAATTCCATTTGCAGGCGGATGCACAGCAGGCTCTGGCCGGCTTCGTCGTGAAGCTCGCGGCTGATGCGGCGGCGCTCCATTTCCTCGACGTGCAGCATGTGTTCGGCGAGCCTTCTGACCTGCTCCTCGCGCTGTGCAAGGTTTTCCATGAGCCGCTGCTTTTGCGCGGCCATCAGGCAGCGCTCGGCGGCGGCGGCCAGCAGTTCCTGCTCGCGCGGAAGCCACTCGTAGGCCTTGACGAATCCGAACTGCATCACGCCCGCCGTCCGCCCGTCGGTGGCCAGCGGAATCGACCAGCACGACGCGTAACGATCCTGCCAGTTGGGATCGAGCAGCACGCCGGAGGAATGCCCGTCGCCGTTCAGATGACGCGGTTTCGATAATTTTTTTCTGAGGCCGGGACGATTCGGAACCGAAAACGCCGCCGGGTTCGGCGCGCCGGCCTGCAGCACCCACTCCGTCGCGTCCTCATTCAGCAGGTAGAGCCGGCCTGCGTCGGCGCGGCACACATGCACGAGCGATTCGAGGAACCGCCGCAACAGTTCGTCCAGATTGCGCGACTCCAGCTCCACCCGGAACAATTCGTAGAACGCCTGCGTCTCGGCCTCGCGAACCTGGTAGTAGGCGTTGTTCAGCGTCAGGATGACGCAGAAATGAAGCTGTTCGCGCACCCACTGAAAGTTGGCGTGCTCGTCGTCAACCAGGGACTGAAGCATCGGCGTGAGCAGCCGGTCGTACTCCTCCAGCGCCTCCAGAATCGAACTCGGCGGAAGATTCAGCTTTGCCAGCCGGCGCCCGTTGTACTCCACCTGTTCGATGAATTCCAGCGGCGGACGTCCGTCGGCCAGGATGCGCGCCGCCGCGCCCGGCGTGATCGCCGCCAGCGCGCTGCGTTGGGTCGGCTGAAATTCCAGCTCGCGCAGCCGGCGCAGAAAGCGGCGGTCGATTTTATCCGTGTGCGGCTCCAGCAGCACGGCCAGACGCTGCAAATGCTCGCGCAGCTGATCGCTCAATACATCGGCGGCATCGGCCAGTTCGGGTGAAATCTGCTGGGCATTCTGCACGGCGTGAAGGCGCACAAATTGCGCGCTGCTTCGATCATCGGCAGTCTAGGGGTTCCTCTTTAGTACTCTATTTGCGGGCCGCGATCAGGGTGTCAAGCTGTTTGGTCCATTCCGCACTGTCGGCGCTCGGCTGGCCCCAGTCATGCGCGATCATGCCGCTCGGGTCGATGGCGAACCAGTGCGGCGTATCGAAGTGGCCTCCGTTGGTCGGCGTAATCTTGAAGTAGGACGCCGCGACCTGGCTCCCATCGAACACGATGGGCGCCGTGACGTGATTGTCGGCGATGTATCGCGCCACGGTCGCCATGTTATCGGGCGGAACCACCACCGAGAGAATCGCGATCTTCTCGCCGTACTTTGCCTTCACTGTTTCGAGCGTCTTGGTGAGCGCCTTGCAATGCGGGCAATCGGTCTTCATGAAATCGATGATCAGCCAGCGGCCGCGATAGTCGAGGATGTCGTGCTGGGTGAAGCTCGAATCGGGAAGCGAAAAGCTCGGGGCGCGTCTTCCGGATAAAGTCTGCGCGGAAAGACCTTGCGCGGATAAGGAAAGGGCGGCGCAAGCAAGCGCTGCCGTGAAAAACAATCTCATATGTATTTTTATACGATAGAAGTGCCACTATGAGCGAACTAGTCGATTTTACACGTCACGGCGAGATTGGCGTCGTCACGATCAATAATCCGCCGGTGAACGCGTTGAGCCCGGGAGTCCCGGAAGGAATCGTAGCCGCAATCGAGGCGGCCGAAGCCGATCCGGAGGTGCGCGCTATCGTCGTCATCGGCGGCGGCCGTACGTTCATCGCCGGCGCGGATATTAAGGAGTTCGGAAAGATCACCTCCGGCGAGCGGCCGCGGCTTTCCTTGTATGCGGCGCTGAATCACATTGAGGATTCGAAAAAACCGGTGGTGATGGCGATCCACGGAACCGCCTTCGGCGGGGGACTGGAAGTGGCGATGTCTGGTCACTATCGCGTGGCGGCGCCGACGGCGCAGGTCGGCCAGCCGGAAGTAAAGCTTGGTATTATTCCCGGCGCGGCGGGCACGCAGAGGCTGCCGCGTCTGGCGGGTGTCGCCAAAGCGGTGGAGATGTGCGCGTTCGGCGAGCCCATTGACGCGAAGTCGGCCCTCGCGGCGGGCATCGTCGACAAGATTATCGAGGGCGATCTGCTGACCGGGGCCGCCGAATTCGCCAGAGGCGTCGCCGGAAACCTGGCGCTCAAAACCCGCGAGCGCAATGAAAAATTGCAGGACGCCTCGGGCAATACCGCGATTTTCGCGCTCGCCCGCGAGCAGGCGCGCAAGACGCGGCGCGGTCAGAAGGCTCCCTTGGCGGCGATCGACGCGGTGGAAGCGGCTACGCGACTGAATTTTTCCGACGGCTGCGATCGCGAAGCGGAAATTTTCCGCGTGTGCCTGTTCTCGACGCAATCGAAAGCTCTGATCCACGGGTTTTTCGGCGAGCGCGCCGTTTCGAAAATCCCGGATATCCCGAAAGACACGAAGATTTACGACATCCGCCGCGCGGCGATCATCGGCGCGGGCACGATGGGCGGCGGCATCGCCATGAACTACGCCAACGCCGGCATTCCCGTGATCGTCAAGGAAGCGGCTCAGGACGCACTCGACCGCGGCCTGGCGATCATTCGAAAGAATTACGAAAATTCGGTGAAAAAGGGTCGATTTTCGCAAGATCTGATGGATCAGCGGATGGCGCTGATCACTCCGCAATTGACCTACTCGGGCTTCGAGCAGGCCGATATCATCGTCGAAGCGGTCTTTGAAGGCATGGCGCTCAAGAAGCAGATCTTCGGCGAAATGGACAAAATCGCCAAGCCGGATTGCATTCTCGCCTCCAATACTTCGACGCTGAGCATCGACGAGATTGCCTCGGCGACCTCGCGGCCGCAAATGGTGATCGGTCATCATTTTTTTAGTCCGGCCAACGTGATGCGGCTGCTCGAAATCGTTCGCGGCGCCCAAACCAGCAAAGAAGTGATCGCGACTTCCATGGCGCTCGCCAAGAAGCTGAACAAGGTGGGCGTGCTCGCCGGCAATTGCCGCGGCTTCATCGGCAACCGCATGATTCATTGTTACGGGCGAGAAGCGCAGTTCCTGGTGGAGGAAGGCGCGGCGCCGGAAGCAGTGGATCACGCGATTTATGAGTTCGGCCTGGCCATGGGACCGCTCGCCATGGGCGATCTGGCCGGGCTCGACGTCGGCTGGCGCATTCGCAAGGAATTCAAGCATCTCGAAAAACCCGGCGTGCGTGTTCCGCACGTCGCCGACGAGCTGTGCGAGCTCGGCCGCTACGGACAAAAGACCGGCAAAGGCTGGTACAAATACGACGAGAATCGCAAGCCGTCTCCCGATCCGGAAGTGACCGCGGTGATCGAAAAGGTCGCCAAACAATATGGCATCGAGCGCCGCAGCATCTCGAATGAAGAAATTATCGAGCGGACCATTTATGCGCTGGTAAACGAAGGCGCGCGGATTTTAGAGGAAGGCATCGCGCTGCGCGCCGTCGATATCGACATCGTGTATCTGAACGGCTACGGCTTCCCGGCCTGGCGCGGCGGCCCGATGTTTTACGCCGACACCGTCGGCCTCGATAAAGTACTCGCGAAGATCGAGGAGTTCGAAAAGCGCCACGGATCGGATCTATGGGCGCCCGCGCCGCTGCTCAAGAAACTCGCCGCGGCGGGCAAGACGTTCGAGAGCTGGGACAAAGAGAAAGAATCCGCGGCGGGGGCGTAGAGCGCTTGGCGGCCGATAGGCGACAATCTATGCTTTTTTCCGATGCGCGTGCGTCCGCGTTAATCTGCGGCTAATTCTTGCTTCGCGCTTCCGCAGCTCCGGCGATTCTTCGAGCTCCAGCGCTGCGCGAGTGAACTCCATCGCCCGTTCGTAATTCTTCTCCGCATGCTCGTGATGCTTGGCCAGCTCTTCGAGCGCACGAACGCGAAACGGATTTTTCGCCGACCCGAGATCGTTCCATGTCTCGAGCGCCCGGTCCATCGATCCATGCCTGCGCTCGAGCATCGCGACGTCCCACATCGTGCGGAACAACAGATCGTCGGCGAGGCCGGCGTCGATGGCGCGGCGGAACAGGGCGAGCGACTGCTCCATTTCGCCGGCCTCGCGCAGCCAGCGTGCAATGCCCGCCATTTCCGCTCCGTGCTTTAACGACGCGCTCGCCGCATCCTGGAACGCGTAAGGGACAATTCCGGTCAGGCAGGCGAGCGTGAGAATGTCCGTCGCATTGTGCTCGAACACGGGCAGGATACGCGCGGCCTGGCGCGTACGGAGATATTCGAAGTAGACGTACGGGATCAGCGCGCCGGGCATGTCTCCGTGCCTTTCCACGCCCAGCACCTGGTTTTCTAAATCCACCAGCCGGCAACTATCGAAGCGCAGCTTCCAGAGGCGCCGCGCGCCGTACAGCAGATCCAGATGATCCAGATTCGAAAACGGCGGGCGAGCGCGATTCAGGCGATAGCGCGTCTCGAGCAGCGGCTGATCGAAGGCGCGGCCGTTGTAGGTAATCAGCACCCGGAACGGCGCCAGGTGACGCGTCAGCGCATCGAGCAGGCTCGCTTCCTCGCCGTAATCGCGCATGAAAAATTGGCGGACATGGAAGCCTTCGCGGGTGATCCGGCCGACGCCCACCAGGAATGCGCACGTGCCGGTGCCGCCCGCAAGCCCGGTGGTTTCCGTATCCAGGAATGCCCATTGTTCGGGAGATGCGTGGGGCATCTGGCCGCTCGAAAGCGGGTCGAGCAGGTCGTGCGGAAGATCGATGAGCGCGCCGATTTCGGCGCTGCCGTGGCGGCGATAATGCTCGTAAACCTTTTCCGTCTCGAAATGTTTTCCGTATTCGGTTTCGATCTCGGAGCCGGTCAGCCACTCCTCGACGTAATGAAACGCCGGGCGCGCAAGCGCAGGAGAATCCGGGCTCTCGCACGCCGGCGCGGGAGCGTCATACTTCGAGTTAATCCGCGCGACGCGCTGTCTCAATTCGGCGAGCTGTTCTTGTAAATCGCTCATTCGCCTGTTCTTCGCCAGAATAACAAAGACCGGATGCGAGTGCAAAACGAACATGCCGCATGGCAAACGCGCGCCGTGCCACCTGCGCGAAACCCGCGAAATATCGATGTTTTTCACACATTTCTCTTTACAGCGGGTTTCCTGATCCCTTATGATGAACTAGCAAATGCGGCCAAAAGCCGCGAAAAACGTACATTTCGGGAGAATCAGACAAAAGGAGCAATATGGCAGCAAAGATGACGCAATCGCAGCTAGTGAAGGAACTCGCCAGCGCCGTAGGGGTGCCGAACAAAGTGGCGAAATCCTTCACGATCGCCTATGCAGAACTGGCGGTGCGCGAAACGAAGAAGAACGGAGTAAGCGTGCTTCCCGGCATTGGCCGGCTGGTGCGCGTGGACCGCAAGGCGCGCATGGGCCGCAACCCGGCGACCGGCGAAGCCATCAAGATTCCGGCCAAGAAGGTCGTGAAATTCCGCGTAGCCAAGGCGGTGAAGGACGCGATCGTCCCACCGAAGAAAAAGTAGCGATCACAATTTAACCGGGCAGGGCCCGGGCAGAATGAAAAACCCCGCGTGGGCGTCGGCCGGCGCGGGGTTTTCATTTGCGTGTTGAAATTTTGGGATGCCGATTTAGGCGCCGCTCTCCGCTTCGAGCGCGCCGGGAAGCCTCAACCCTGCTTCTTGTCGTCGGGATGTTCATCGCCCTTCAAAGAAGTCTTGAAGTTGCGGATGCCTTCCCCCAGTCCTTTGCCCACGTCGGCCAGTTTCTTGCCGCCGAACAACACCATAAAGACCAGGAGGATCACCAAAAGCTCGGGTAACCCGATGGAACGGAACATAGGGCCTCCTCGTTGGTTAGTTTAGCACCTTACCGCTCTCATGAAGAAACGGGTTCGCAAATTCGATCAGAAAAAGGAAGTGAAGGCGATCGCCCGGGAGCGCATCGGCACGGTAAAACCGGCGCGTCCCATCCTTCCCAAAACCGCGCGCAAGAAGCCAAAGCACAAGCGGCCTCCGGAGACTGAAGCATAAAAGCACAACGTGAAAAAAATAGCGTGGTTGAAGACGCGCATGGTAGAAAAGGGTTATGGCCTTTGTGAAAGTCGGTTCGCTCGCGGCGCTTCCGCCCGGATCAGTGATGGAAGCCGCGGTGGGCGAGAACACCTACGCGATTTGCAACGTCGCGGGCGAGCTGCACGCCTACTACGGAGTCTGTCCGCATGCCGGCGGCCCACTCGGTGAAGGAATCATCGACGGCGACCGTCTCATTTGCCCCTGGCACGCCTGGGAATACGATTGCCGCACCGGCGTCAACGACTACGACGAGAACGTCAGGCTGGCGAAATTTCCCGTGAAGGCCGAAGGCGACGACGTGCTCATCGACGTCCCATAACTGGTGCCCGAACTCCCTGAAGTCGAAACGGTGGTGCGCTCGCTCGCGGACCGATTGCAGAGTCGCCGCATCGTGGCGGCATCATTTTCTTCGCGCTTCGTCACGCCGGGCAATCGCAAGAGGCTCGCATCCCGCCTGGCGGGCCGGACCATCCGTTCGCTCGCGCGCCGCGGCAAGTTTATCGTAATGACGCTCGATGAAGGAACGCTGGCGGTGCATCTCGGGATGACCGGGAAGCTGCTCATCGACGCCACCGCAACCGGCCACACTCACGGCGTCTTTACGCTCGACGACGGAGTCCTGCTCTACGACGATCCACGCCAGTTCGGGCGCATTGAGCTCGATTCGCGCCGCGTCGGTAAGCTGGGGCCGGAACCGCTCGAGATCGGGCTCGAGGAATTTTCAAAGCGCCTCAAAGCGAGAAAATCCCGGGTGAAGCCGCTGCTGCTGAATCAAACTTTTCTGGCCGGCCTCGGAAATATTTACGTCGATGAAGCGCTGTTCCAGGCCGGGATTCATCCGCTGGCGATCGCCTCGCGCCTCAACGCCGCCCGCGCGGCGCGCCTGCATCAGGCGATTCGTGAAATATTGACCCTGGCGATCGAGCATCGCGGATCCTCGATTTCCGATTATGTCGACGCCGGCGGCCGGCGCGGAAATTTTCAAATCCTGCACAAAGCCTACGGCAGGGAAGGCCAGCCGTGCGTGAATTGCGGCGCGCCGATCCGAAAAATCCTGGTCGCGCAGCGCGGCACGCACTTCTGTCCCCAATGCCAGAAGAGATGACTCACTTCCTCTTCGGCACCAGCCGGATCTCGAACAGCTTCGGCCACAGTTTCCCGGTCACGAACAACCGATCGCCCAGCGAGTCATACGCGATCCCGTTCAGCACGTCCGCGCCGTCGCGATCGGCCGCCGGTAAAATGCCCTTCAAATCGATCCAGCCGAGGACTTTTCCATCCACGGGCGAAATGCGCGCGATCTTATCGGTCTTCCAGACGTTGGCGTAGATCTCGCCGCGCACCCATTCGAGCTCGTTCACATCTTCGATCGGCTTGGCGCCGTCATGAACCGTGATGCGGCGCTTCTCTGCGAGCGTTACCGCATCCCACACGCGGATCTGCGCCGAGCCGTCGCTCATGTAAATCTGCGAGCCGTCGTTGGTCAAGCCCCAGCCTTCGCCCGGATAGTGAAAGGTCCGCAACACGCGAAACGAATTCTGGTCGTAGACGAAGCCGGATTCGGCCTTCCACGTCAGTTCCAGGATCTGCTGATTGATCACCGTGATGCCTTCGCCGAAAAGCTGCGGCGCGATGCGGATCTCCTGCAATACCTGCCCGGTTTCGAGCTTCACCTTGCGCAGCGTCGATCGGCCTTCGAGACCGGTTCCTTCGTATAAAAATCCGGCGCGAAACTCCAGACCCTGCGTGAACGCCGCCGGATCGTGCGGATATACGTGCACCACCTGGTAACCGTACTCGGGCGCAGCTGCCCACGCCACCGTACAAGCCAGCCACACGAAAACGTACTTCAGTCCTCGGCTCATTCTTCAACCCCGTTGCGCAAAATCTCGTCGGCGACTTCGGCGACCGCCCGCATCGCCGTCACGTCATGCACGCGCACCAGGTGCGCGCCGTTCAGAATCGCAGCCGTGACCGCGGCGGCGGTTGCAAACTCGGTTTCACCGGGCGAGTCTTTGGTTAGAAACGATTTTCGCGAAGGCCCTACCAGGATCGGAAGATCCAGCCTTCCCAGCTCGCCGAGCTGCGCCAGAATTTCCGCGTTCTGCTCCTTCCGCTTTCCGAAGCCGATGCCCGGATCGATCAGAATCCGCTTCCGGTCGACCCCCGCGCGCACCGCGCGATGAACCGAGGCGTCCAGTTCCGCGGCGATGGTGCGCATTACATGCTTTAACGGCGGCAGCTTCGCCCATGTTTCCGGCGTTCCGCGCATATGATTCAGAATCAGCCCGGCGTTCACGTTGGAGGCTTTGCGCGCCAGGTCCGCATCGAACGTCAGGCCGCTCGGATCGTTGATCACGTCCGCGCCCAACTCCAGCGCCTTCTCGGCGACCCCGGCTTTGTACGTATCCACCGAAATCGGCACGGTCAGCTTATTTCGCAAACGCTTCAGCACCGGCACCAGGCGGCGCAGTTCCTCGGCTTCGGAAATGCGCGCCGATCCGGGCCGCGTGGATTCGGCGCCGATGTCGATCAGGTCCGCGCCTTGCTCTTCCAGTTCCACAGCGCGGGCGAAGGCGCGGTCAGGATCGGTGTATTTTCCTCCGTTACTGAACGAATCGGGCGTGACGTTCAACACCCCCAGCAGCAGCGTTCGCTCGCCGAGATTCAGAGTCTTGTCGCGAAGCTTCCATTCGAACCGCTTTCGATGCATCCGGTGTTTTCAGGTTAGCAATGTTTTCAGGTCAGACCGTTGATGAAACCAGTCTGGCTGGTACGTCACAATAGAGATTCATGGTCGATACGATTCAATGGACGGATGCCGGCGTCGTGATGATCGACCAGCGCCGTCTTCCGCGCGAGGAAGTCTTCGTAACGTGCCGCAGCTATACCCAGGTGGCCGACGCCATTCGCGACATGGTGATTCGCGGAGCGCCGGCGATCGGGGTCGCGGCGGCGATGGGCGTCGCCCTGGGCGTCGCCGAAAAGGCTGATTTCGAGACCGTGTGCCGCACGCTCGCCGCTACCCGGCCCACCGCGGTCAACCTGTTCTGGGCGATCGAGCGGATGCGCCGGCTCCACGCGAGCCTCAACGGCGCGCCGCACGACGACCGTGTCCGCCACATGACCCGCGAAGCGCAGCAGATTCGCCTGGAGGACATCGCCATCTGCCAGACCATCGGCCGCAATGGCGCCAGTCTGGTTCCGGACGGCAAGACGGTTCTTACACACTGCAACGCCGGCGCCCTGGCGACGGCCGGCTATGGTACCGCTCTGGGCGTGATTCGAGCGGCGGTGAGCGCGGGCAAGAAAATCGACGTGTTCGCCGATGAGACGCGGCCGTTTCTGCAGGGCGCGCGCCTCACCGCGTGGGAATTGCAACAGGATGGCATACCGGTCAAGCTGATCACCGATAGTATGGCGGGTCATTTTCTGCACTCCGGACGCATCGGATGCGTGGTGGTGGGCGCGGACCGCATCGCCGCCAATGGCGATGTGGCCAACAAAATCGGCACCTATTCGCTGGCCGTGCTGGCCAAGGAAAACGACGTGCCGTTCTATGTCGCTGCGCCGCTCTCCACACTCGACCTGAAGATCCAGTCGGGTGGTGACATCCCCATCGAGCAGCGCGCCGCATCGGAAGTAACCCACGTGTTCGGCGTCGCCGTTGCGCCTGAAAACATCGAAGTGGAGAATCCCGCCTTCGACGTGACCCCGGCCCGCTACGTGACTGCGATCATAACCGAGCGTGGCGTGGCCCGCGCGCCCTATGAAGAATCGCTCGCGAGATTGGTGCCGTAAGCCTCATGCGCCGCCAACGCGTGCTCCTTCGGGTTCATTCCTGGCTGATTCTGTTTGCCCTCGCGCTGCACGCTCAGCTCACGCCCGATCAGAAGCAACTCAATATCGAGTCTTTCGAAAAAATCTGGACCACCATTCGCGACAAGCATTGGGAAAAAAATCCCGGCGGGCTCGACTGGCAGGCGATTCACGACGAATATCGCCCCAAAATCGACCAAGCCGACAGCATGGAAGGCGCGCGCAACGTCATGCGCGAGATGCTCGACCGGTTGAACCAAACTCATTTCGGAATCCTGCCTGCGGCGACTTACAGCGAAGTGAATGGCGACGACGATAGCGGCGACGGCTCGACCGGAATCGAGCTGCGGGTCCTGGACCATCAGGCTGTGGTGACGCGCATCGATCCGGGGTCTCCCGCGGAGAAAGCCGGCGTGAAAACGGGATGGGTCGTGCTCAGCGCGCGCGGCAAAGATCTCGCTCCCGTCATCGAAAAATTGCAGTCAACCTCCATCATTCACGAGCTTCAACTCGAGCGCGCGGTCGACTCCCGCGTGAGCGGGCCGGCGGACTCGAAAATGCCCCTCGTATTTCTCGACGGTGCCAATAAGCGCGTCGCGCTCAACCTCGATCTGGCCTTGCCGCGAGGCGAGGTGACGCACTTCGGCAATCTCCCGCCCGAATTCGTTTGGCTCGAAACGAAAAAAATCGGCAACACCGGCTATATTCGCTTCAATATGTTTTTGGACGTGGTTCGCGTGATGCCGAAATTTTCGAGCGCGGTCAGCGATTGCCTGAAATGCGACGGCCTGATCATCGATCTGCGCGGCAATCCCGGCGGAATCGGCGGCATGGCGATGGGCATGGCCGGCTGGCTGGTGGACAAACCCAATCAGCGCCTCGGCACCATGGTAATGCGCGACAACACGCTGAATTTCTTCATCAACCGGCGGTCCGAAGTGTTCGGCGGACCGGTGGCGATCCTGATGGATGGAAGCTCCGCTTCGACCTCGGAGATTTTCGCGGGAGGGCTGAAGGATCTGGGCCGCGCGCGCATCTTCGGCACCCGGTCGGCCGCGGCCGCGCTGCCGAGCATCATCGAAAAGCTCCCCAACGGCGACGGATTCCAATACGCGATGGCGAATTATATTTCGGCAGGCGGCAAGGCGCTCGAAGGCAACGGCGTGGTTCCCGATGAGGAAGTGCATCTGACGCGCGCGGCTCTGCTCGCCGGCCACGATCCGGTCATCGACGCTGCGCTACAGTGGATAAGTAAGCAGAGGACGCAAACCCAGAGGACAAAGCAATGACGAGAAGGATCGCGCTGTTCGCCTTGCTCGCTTCCATCATGGCGCCGGCGTTTGCCGCCGATGACGCCCTTCCGACGCCCGAAGCCATCCTGAACCGGTACGTCGAAGTCACCGGCGGACGAGCGGCCTACGAGAAACGGACCAGCGAAATCGCCAGTGGCTCCGTCGAGTACACCGCGCAGGGATTGAAGGGCACGCTCAACCGGTACGCCGCCGCGCCCGACAAGATGTACACCGTCATCGAATTTGAGGGCGTGGGTAAATTTGAACAGGGATCGGCGGATGGAATCGCTTGGGAGAAGAGCGCCATGTTAGGCCCGCGGGTAAAGTCCGGCGTCGAAAAGTCGCAAGCCATTCGCGAGTCGGTTTTCAATCATGAGCTGAACTGGAAAAAGCTCTACGACAAAGCGGAGACCGTTGGTGTCGAAACCATCGATGGCGAGGAATGCTACAAAGTGGTGCTCACCCCCGCCGATGGCCACGCGGAAACGACCTATTATCAGAAAAAATCCGGTCTCGCGGTGAAGAGCTCCGTGGTTGCGGCCAGCCAGATGGGCGATATTTCAGCGGAATTGATGGTCTCCGACTACAAGAATTTCGACGGTATTCTGATGCCCTCCAAAATGGTGCAGCGCGCCGCCGGTCAGGACATTGTCATGACCATTCAGACCGTCAAAGTGAACCAGGAGATCCCCGCCGGGCGCTTCGAGCCGCCGCCGGATATCAAGGCTCTGCTCGCCAAACCCGCCGACGCGGCTCCCAATAAATAATCAATCGTTCGCGATCCACCCGTCGACGATTTTGATGATCCGGTGGCCATACGCCGCGTTCGATTCCGAATGCGTCACCTGAACGATCGTGGTGCCGGATTCGTTCAGCTTCTTGAACACCTCCATGATTTCCTTCGCCTGACTGGAATGCAGGTTGCCGGTGGGCTCGTCTGCGAGAATCACTTTGGGATTCGCGATGATCGCCCGTGCTATCGCGACCAGCTGCTGCTGGCCGCCCGAAAGCTGATTGGGGAACAGATCCTTCTTGCCGACAATCTGAAATCGGTCGAGCGTGTCGCACACCATGCTGTCCCGTTGAGCCTTCTTGACGTTGCGGTACGACAACGGAATGTCGAGGTTCTCATACACCGTCAGCGAATCCAGCAGATGGTAGCTCTGAAACACGAAGCCGAAATATTTCTTGTAAACCTCGTCGCGATCTTTCTTCTTGAGCTTGTGAATCGGGTGATCCAGGAAGTGGTATTCGCCGGTCCAGGCCGAGTCGTGCATGCCGATCAGGTGCAGCAGCGTCGATTTGCCCGCGCCCGAGGGGCCCATGATGGAAACGAATTCCCCTTCCCTGATCTCGACGTTGATTCGGCGAAGCACAAACGTTTTCGTCGGTCCATGTTCAAAGTATTTTTCGATATTGCGCAATTGGATCATAAAGAATTCAGCATAGCGCTCATGGCTTGTGCGGCACCTGCGCAGCCATCATCCGCACCAGTTCGGCGTTGCTCATGGGCTGCCAGCCGTGGCCCTTCAGCGGACGGCCATACTCGAACGTCGCCTGCGCGTCCGTGGTCTTCATGAAATCCTCGAACAGGTAAACCGCGAGGTTCAGAAAATAGTTGTCCGCATCGCCGACATACAGGTGCAGTTTGCCTTTCAACTTCGCGTCGAGCGCCGCCCAGTTCGTCCGCACGTAATAGGAAAGGTCGTAGCCGTGATCGCGCATATACATCGCCACCTCGCGATCGATCTTTCCTGTCGATTTGTCCCACAACTGGCGCACGTATCCGTCTTCGCCCACCGGACCGTACACCGCCTCCCAAGCGTTATACTGCTCGCCGGACCGGCCGTTACTCCCGAGCACCGCTTCCAGTTGGCTCTTCTGCCGCACCGTCTGCACCATCTGGCCGTCCGGCAATCGCATCATGGGACGCTCGAACGGCACCAACCGCTCCCCGGGCACTTCGAACGCGTTCGGATCTTCATAAATATTGACCGCTTCCCAGCGCCGGAAATCGACCGGATCTGGATAGAACGTCCACGTTCCGCCGAAAAAATCGGGATGATGGACCTCGAGTGCCAGCGATTCCCATCCGCCCGTCGACCCTCCTGTCAGGAATCGCTCCGGCGGATTCCGGCTCAGGCGAAAATGCTCCTCCAGGTACGGAATCAGCTCCCCGAACAGCGCGTCGCCGAACGGACCGTCGTTGGCCGAATTCATCGCATAGGAATCGTCGAAATACGGCGTCGGATGCTGGAACGTCACCGCGATCATGCGCGGAAAATTGTCCGACATCCATTCTTTGGCAAACGCCGCGCCCGCCTGCCCGCGGCCTCCGCCGGGTGCGGACTCGGTGAATCCGAACGGCGCGCCAAGACTGAAATGTCCCTGAATGTAGATCACCGGATAACGCTCGCCGGGATTCCGGTCGTAATCTTTCGGCAACAGAACCGTCGCGCCGATGTAGAACGGATGGCCCCAGAACGCCGTCAGCAGCTTGCTCTGAATCTTGACGCGCTTCACCCATGCCGTGTCTGCGGGAACCTCGACGGGCGGAATCACGTTCGTCAATTCGAGCTTCACGTCGTAGCCGGCGTTCGCATCCAGATGAACTTTCTTGACCGCGCTGAACAGATTCCCCGGCGAGCGATTGAATTTCTGCCCCTCCCATTGATCCATGTGCGCCCAAATCGTGTGGCCGTCGGAGCGGTGAAACTGCGTGTAGACGTTCACCAGCGCCTGCACGTAGTAATCGCCGGCCGGAATTTGCTGAAGGCTCGCCAGCGGATAGCCGGGCGTCGATCCGTCGATCGCGACGGATCGTCCGGCCTGCCATTGGTCGACGTCGAGTCCGAAAAACGGAGCCTCATAGGTTCGCCAGACGCCGGCTTGCAGGCGAGGCTCCGGCGTTTCGGTCTTCGACAGCACCACGAACACGCGTCCCGTGATCGGCTGCGAATGCGCCGCGGGCGCGAACGAAATCTCGAAGCGCGCCCCGGCCCAAGCGCAGGACGCGACCATCAGCGCGAAGGAAACATAACGCATGTATAGAGCCTATCAATCCTTTCGAGCCTGCGGCGGGCCTTTTGAGCCTGCGGCGGGCCTTTCGAGCCTGCGGCGGACCTTTTGAGCCTGCGGCGGGCCTTTTCCATCCGCGACGGGTGCAGGTACACGGCGAATTGGAATATCATGACCGGAATGGACTCTTTTTTTCGAGGTGAAACAGAATGAGGGCATTTCTCTGGCTTGCGATCCCTGCTTTCATGCTGGCCCAACAGGCTCCGACGCAGGGTCGAGGCGCGGCGGCCCAGGCTCCCGCAGCGCAGCAGCCTCCCGCGCCCGCGCCCGCGCCCGAACCCGAGGCTCCCGGAGGACGCGGCGGACGCGGCGGCATTCCCGGTCCCGGCCCCGCGATCGGCGGCGACATCGACGAAACCCCGGTGGTGACGCATCACTCCATCACCGTCAACGGCAAGACCCTCAACTACACCGCGACCCTCGCGCAGATGCCGCTCCGGGATTCCTCCGGCCAGACCGAGGCGCACATCTTTTACATGGCCTACACGCTCGACGGCGCCGATCCGTCGAAACGGCCCCTCACATTCTGCTTCAACGGCGGTCCCGGTTCGGCGTCGATGTGGGTGCACATCGGAGGCATGGGTCCGCGGAGTCCCATGTTGATGCCGAACGGCGGCATGCCGCCTCCGCCGTATCGATTGAAAGACAATCAGGACACCTGGCTCGACCTGACCGATCTCGTGTTCATCGATCCGGTGGGCACCGGCTACAGCCGCGCGAGAACCGTGGCGATCGCGCGCCGCATGAATAGCGTTTCCGGAGATATTCAATCCGTCGGCGAGTTCATGCGCATGTACGTGACGCGCAGCGACCGCGAAAAATCGCCGCTGTTCATCGCCGGCGAAAGCTACGGGACGTTCCGCGCCGCCGGACTCGCCGGTTACCTGATCGATCGCGGCATGGCCTTCAACGGCGTGATCCTGATCGGCACGACCCTCAATCTCGAAACCATCTGGAGCCGCAGCGACGATCTGGTCTACGAGCTGGAAATGCCCACCTATGCGGCCGACGCCTGGTATCACAAAAAGGTCGCGGCGGATTTGCAGAAGAAGGATCTGAAATCGTTCCTCAACGAAGTGCAAGGCTTCGCACTCGGGGATTACGCCGCCGCGCTGAATCAGGGCGACGATCTTTCCCCCGCGCAGCGCAAGGCCGTGATCGACAAGCTGGTGCGATACACCGGCCTCGACGCCAAATATCTCGACGAAAACAACCTGCGCTGGGACGTGCAGCATTTTACGCGCGAGCTGATGCACAACGAGCATGAAGTCATCGGCCGGTATGACGGGCGCCTGGCGGGTCCCGCGCCACTTACCGAAGCCGGCGGCTATGATCCGTCGAGCACCCAGATCACGCCGCCGTTCACCGCGATGTTCCTGAGCTACATTCGCGACGAGCTGGGATACAAAACCGACATGTTTTACTATCCCTCCGGCGGGATTCAGCCCTGGGATTATCAGGCGCAGAACGGTTTCGGCGACACCACCGCCCTGCTCCGCAACGCATTCACCAAGAATCCGTATATGAAGCTGATGATCGCCGCCGGGTACTTCGATCTCGCGACGCCGTATTATGCCGTCGAGTACACTTTCAAGCACATGGGCCTGGGTCCCGAGATGCACAAGCAGATCACCTGGGATTTCTACCAGGCCGGCCACATGCTGTACATCGACAGCGATTCGCACACAAAGCTGAAGCACGACGTGGGCGAATTCATGTCCGGCGCCATTCCGAAAGATTTACAGTAAACAAAGATTTACAGCAAACACGGATTTACAGTAAACGAGGACGCGACGGCGATGCCGGCCGGTCCAGAGTCTGTGTGAAAGCTCGCCCTTTAACCCCTCATTTCCGGCTCAGGAGGTTTTCGCCACAGGCTGATAAATGCAGCGCGGATCTTCCGCCAGGTAATTCCCGGTGAGCGCGTAAGCCCGCGCTCGCGAGCCTCCGCAGATGCGGTGATATTCGCACCGCCCGCACTTGCCTTCGTGCCTGTGCGGATCCCGAAGCAGCTTGAACAGCTCGTGGTTGCGATACACCTCGACAATGGACTGCTCGCGCACGTTGCCGCCGGAAACGGGCAAAAAACCGCTCGGGAAAATCTCGCCGGTATGAGAGACGAACACGAATCCCTTGCCGTCGCCGACCGGCGCGGTCCGCCAGTGCGCGCGCCGCATGTGTTCGGCTTTCAGGCGCTGGGCGACGTAGCGCCGGTAATGCGTGCCTTCGGTGGTGCGGATATCGAAGGGCGCCAGGCGCGACAAAGCGAACAGGGTCTCGAAGACCCTCTCGTACTCCTCCCCGGTGAGATCCTCGTCATGGCCGCCCGAGACCGAAAAAAAGGCGCTCCACAGCTTCGCCCCGACCTCGAACACGCGCTCCGCGATTTGGGGAAGCATCTGGCGATTGCGCTGGGTGACGACGGTCTGGACCTGGGTCTCCAGGCCGATCCTCTGCGCGCGCCGGAGCGCGGCCATGGCGCGATCATAGCCTCCGGGCCATTCGCGGATTCCGTCGTGCGTTTCCGCGTCCGGCCCGTCCAGGCCGATGGCCATCCGGGAGACGCCGCACTCCTGGAACCGGTCGATCGCACTGTCGGTCATCCTTTGGGTGGCGCTGGGCGTCACGTTAGTGCGCAAGCCGACGCCCACGCTCTTCCCGATCAGTTCATAAATGTCGGGACGCTTCAGCAAATCTCCGCCCGTAAAAACCATGAGCGGGTTGCCGAAGGAGCGCACCTGCTCGAGCAGGTGGAATCCTTCCTCCGTCGTCAGTTCGAGCGGGTCGCGCTCGGAATGGACCGTCGACCGGCAGTTGGCGCACCGCTGATCGCAGGCTTGAGTTACTTCCCAAATCACCAATAGAGGGCTGTTTTCGAAGTTCATATAGTTGGGCTATCGCGTAAAGCGCAGGCCGGTGGTGACGACCGTGGTTCGAAAGCCTTCGAACTGGTAGATCGGCTCATTGAATCCGTACCAGCTCCACTGCGTCGTCCAGTCGATATGATTGGCGAGTGGGAAAACCAGCTTCGCCATCGGTTGATAAAAACGCGTCGGACGGGTTCCGTGTCCTGTAAACAGCGAACCCCCGGCCGAAAGGTGCAGCGTCCGCTTGCCGATCTGCAGCAGATTGAAATCCAGCAGCGCGCTGGCTTGATGCGCGTCCTCCCAATAAATCGATTGGGTGCTGGTGTTGAGCGGCGGAGCGACGTACAGAATATCCGAGTAGATGGTCGTCCGCGCGTAGTCTCCCAGAATGCTGAAGCGCTTGCCGGCGGTCCACAGCAGCGAGACTCCGTCGTCTTTGCTCGAGAAACGGTAATTCACGCCCGGAATCGGATTATCGTTGTTGAGGAAATTCAGGTTCCAGGTGATCGAGAGCGATTGGATGGGCTGATAGCGCACCCGCGCGCGATATTTCCGGTAATCCTGAAGGCTGGTTAGATAATACACCGAATTCGAATTGCCGCCTTCAAAATCGAAATTCGCGCTGATTTTCTGGTTCAGATGCAGGTTCGCGCCGGCCACGCCGGCTTGCCGGCTGAGCGAGCCCGTTTCAAACCCCGTTCCATAAAACGGAGGCACCGTGGTGTCGCCGTAGGTGTAGCGCTCACCGCCGTGGAGCGTGAGCTTCGACGTCACGTCGTAGAAAATGTCGAAGGACTGCTGGCTGTAGTTGTCCACCAGCCGGAATGTGGAAAGCGAGGGCGGCTCCGTGATGGCGCCCGAAGCCGCCACAAGCGCCTGCGCCAGGTCGGAGGATGATGCTGTGTGCAGGCGATCCGTGGTCCAGCTCTCGACCAGCCGGATGTGTTTGAGCGGGCGCATCTCGAGTCCGACCGTGCCCGAAGTATGCGGCTGCTTCGCCGCACCCGTCAAAAGATCCTGTTCGCTCATATAGAACAGCAGCGAGCTCAGGTCGACGAACTCGCCGTTGTTCGCCTGCGTGTAATTCACGTTGGTCTGGCCCATGCTGTAGGAAAATTGGCCGTACAGATCGAGCCAGCTCCAGGGCGTCGCCGTCAGCATCACGCGCGAGTAAGGATTGGTCCCCCGAATCCCGTAGGCTTCCAGCAGTTTGGTCAAATCGAGCGTCTCGCCGAAGAACGGCGCGGGAAAGTTTCCGGGGTTCTGGCCGCTATAGGTAACCTGTTCGTTGTCCTGGAAGACCGTCGCGCCCTCTTCGAGCGTCGCGTGGAACTTCGGAAACTCGAAGCGGACGCCGCCGCGATAATTGTCGGTGTGCTCGCTAGTGAGATTCGCGACCGGAAACGTCGCGATCTCGCTCGAAACAAAATCGGTGACGCCGGTTCCGTGATCGGAATCCCGCGAGTACTGAAGATAGGGAATCACGTGCGACGCGGGCCGCAGCTCCAGCGCGAAATTCGCCATTCGTTTCCGGATGTCGAAGGATTGTTGATCGAGCAGGATTCCGTTTCCCGCGAAGGGATTCGCGAAGGACGGCAGCGCGTCGAAATACGCGATGCTGCGGTAATCGAACGTGAAACGGTACCAGCGCTGCTTGGACGCATCCACGTGCGCCGTGGTATAGGGGTCGCCGCCCCAGCCGATTCCGCTGACAGTCAGCCGGTCGAAGAAGCGCTTGGTGGGATCCTGGATGGTCGCGTTCAAACCCAGCAATCGCGGACCCTCGCCGAGATCGACAATGCTGCGATACGCCAGATTGCTGCCGCCGATACCGGTCACGAATCGATAACCCAGGTCGATGCTGCCGGTGATCGATTCGGATCCCGCGGGCGCTTGCGGGGGCGGAGGCGCGGCCTGGGTTGGACTTTGCGGCGGAGCTTGCGCGGGAGGCGCAGCCTGAGTTGTGCTTTGCGCGGGCGCCTGGGCCGGAGGCGCAGTGGATGAAGCGGCCTGATTCGCCGATGGATCCGCCGATGCCGCGGTCTGCTGCAGATCGTCAGCCGCCCATCCCGCGAGGCTCAAACAGAGCGCTAAAAATGTGAGGCGTCTCATCGTAGAAACGTCCTGTCTACGTTCGATCCGTGGACCTTCACGTGGCACACCGAGCAGTTCTGATACACCGGACTGCGCAGATCGTGAAACGCCGGAGGCACTCCACCCAGCGCCGGTTTCGGGCTGCTGATGTTGGCGTGACATTCAAGACACACCGTCTCGATGTTCGCGCGCGTCAGCATTCGCGGATTTGCCGATCCATGCGGCATGTGGCACGCCGTGCACCCGTCGGTGCGCAGCGGTTCGTGCTCGAAGATGAACGGTCCGCGCTTATCGCCATGGCACTCATAGCAACCGGCCTGATTGCCGATCACCGAGCGGGCCTGCGTGGTCACGGGACGCCCGTGCGGGTCGTGACAGTCGACGCAGCTCATCGCGCCTTCGGGCAGCTTATGACGATACGGCCTTTGAAAACTGGCCCACACCGACACGTGACAGCCCGCGCACTTGGCGTTGATCCCGTCGGCCGTTCGCGGCACCAGTTGTTCCGGCGTCTCGTGCATCGTGTGGCAGCTCACGCACACTACCTGATTCTTGGTGTGGCTGCTCTCGATATGCCCTCCATGCACGCGGGTATTGAGATGACATGTGAGACAAACGCGCTCGGATTCCGCGGACGCAAGCCTCACGGGATCGCGAATATCCTTGGGATCAACCGACTCTGCGTGCCGGCTGCCCGGCCCATGGCACGCCTCACAGGTTTTTCCCGCCCAGGGTCCGCCCTTCTGCGTTTCAAGAACGTGGTGCGGATTGGTTGCGAACTTCCCGCCCACCTCTTCGTGGCACACCAGACAGGCTTCTGTTCCTGCGTAGGTCGCCGGGGGTCTCGTTTCGGCTTTCGCGGCTTCCTGCTTGGCCGGCTCGGTTGCCGGCGCTTGTCCCGCGAGCCGCAGGGCGAAAAATACGGCCGCTACGCCGTATCGGATCGTGAACGAACATAGCGGCCGTTCCATTGTTTTCCTCCGTGGTCGGTCACTCGCCATTACTGGTTCGGACTGGCTGCCGGAATCTCGATCGTATGCACCGAATCTACTGAGAACTGCGCGTCCGGCCCATGGCAAACCACGCACGATTCGCCGAGAATTGTGGTGTTGGCCAGAGCGTGAGAAGAAGTCGCCTCCGGATCATGACACGCCGTGCATGCCGACGTGGTCGGTCCGGCCGGACTGATGAATCCCTGCGGATTCACTACCGGCAACACAGCGGCGATCGGCAGCTCGTTCGAGCCGGTCGCATGGCACTTGTCGCAATTCGCCAGGTTGCCGGGGAACAGGACGCCGTTGAAATTGTTGACCGAGCCCATGTACCCATATACGGTAAAGTTCTGGGTCAGATTGGTTCCGGTGTGGATCTTATGGACCAGCAGCGCGAAGTTGATTCCCTGCGCCGGTCCCGCCGTTACCGGCCGCTCCGAGGAGTCGGTCCCGTTCGGATTGTGGCACACCGGGCAGTAGGTCACGTTGTTGCGAAGGCCGCCATGCAGCGCCAGATTGTTGTGGCACACGTTGCAATTTGCCAGCTCGACCACGGTGCGCCGCGGCGTCACCGGCGAACCATCCACCGAGAAATTGATGACCTGGTTCAGGCCGTCATCGCGAACCGTTTGCGCGATGGTCGTGCCCGCATCGAGAGTGATGTTCGCGTAGCCCTCGATACCGATGGTGTACGTGCCGGTCGCCGTCGACGGGATCACGTACTTGAACGTGTACGTGCAGACGCCGGACGCTGAGCAGGTCGCGCCGGTTGCGCTTTCGCTTGTGGACGAAGGATAGTCCGTCGTCGGGCCTGTGATCACCAGCGACAGGCTGGCCATTGAGCTCGGGGGTATCGCGGCACCGGCTTTGTTGGTCAACAGGAAGGTCACCGTCGGCGATTTACCCGCCACGCCATTGGTCACCTTCTGCAGCGCGAACGTCGTGCCGGGCAACTGTGTCGAAAGCGTCGGAATGGTGTGCGCGCCCGCGATCGACGCGTCGAACTCCATCTCGCCTTTCGGAATGTGGCAGGTGGAGCACTCGTTGTCGTCAAACTGCGGGCCGCCCGGGTGATTCACGCCGGTGGCGAAATTTACGTCGTCGTGACAGGAGCCGCACGCCACGCGCGTGGGGTTCGTCATGTACTGCCCGGACTGCGAAGCGGCCGAAGTGTGGCACTTGGCGCAATCGCGGACGCCGTTCGGAGTCGTGGTCTGGTTGGTAACATCGTCCGGGAAAACGATCGTCGAAAAATCGCTGATCGAATTCATGTAGCCGATAATCTCATACTTCCCGCCGGCCACTACACTGGGCAGATACGCTCCGTCGTGGAGCTTGTGGATCATGACCTTAAAGTCCAGCAGGTTGCCGGTATTCGGGTCCGTATTCTGCGGCTGGTGACAGATGATGCACAGCCCGGTGAGCTGGCGCGATCCGCCGTGCAGGGCCAGAGGATCGTGGCACTGATTGCAGGCGGTGGTGTCCACCACATCGCGCACCACGGTCACCTTGGATCCGTTCGGCACGAAGTTGAAGAGGGCATCTCCATAATAGGTCGCCAGACCAAAGGCGGAAAGGTTGCGGGACGCATAAATGCCGATGGT
>Ga0187784_10000836_pt1 | contig 23643 bp, 23 predicted proteins | sample 1015_SJ02_MP15_2_FD_132964 | JGI IMG/M metagenome (GOLD analysis project Ga0187784, IMG submission 132964) | Tropical peat soil microbial communities from peatlands in Department of Meta, Colombia - 1015_SJ02_MP15_20_MG | ecosystem: Environmental > Terrestrial > Soil > Wetlands > Peat | place... | reverse complement strand
TCTTTTTTTCTGAGTAATCCACTTTCGTGAAGGATTCTCGCGGCCTTTCCAATTTTTTTATTTTTCCACGTAGTTTCCCATAAACGAAGTAGTTCCTGACGTTTCTAAGAATCTCGTATAAGAAAGATCTGTTATGTGAATGAATAACGCTGAATTTTGGATCTAAAACAACTCTGTAGCCTCTTGAAAGCATTTCCAGGGTCCAATCATAATCTTCTCCGCCATATCTCCCTGCTTCCGGAATTAATCTCGGTAAATCTTCGTCAAAGGGGTACTCCTTCCACCTTGATTTTCGGATTATACAATTGACCGTGGAGATCCAATCGATGCTTCTCAGAGGGCCTTCAAAAAGGTAGAATAAGTTTTTTCCAAAACGTTCATTAGATTGATAGAAAAAACCGCTCACGCCAGCGACGTTCGGATCTTGAAAGTGTCTGACTCCGTCTTGGAGCCACGAGTAGGATATTGGGAGACTGTGGGCGTTTGTTATGCAGACAAGCTCGTTGTCGGCTTGGCACACGCCTAGGTTCGTGGAGTATTGATGAGTAAACTCGTCATTCGGGATGAGGGCTAGTTTTATTTGGACTTTGCCTTCTAGCAAGCCTTTCTTTTCTCTTAAGAGAAAATTTCTCATTTCTTGGAGCTTTCTCTTGTTTGAGTAATTATCAACGATAATCATCTGGGATATCTTGGCAGTCTGGCTCTTTAAAAGTCTGAAAAGATGATCTAATTGACTTTCTACATCTCTAGTTCTAACGACTATTGAAATTTCAGGGTCGTCTTCGTCGTGTTTCATTTCTACACGATAGAACCTTGAAGGCTAGTCATTAAATAATCTATCACCGATTGCCAGGGCTTGTTCAGCGTCTCAAGCTATTCCAGACTGTGAGCTGATGGAGTTTTGTCATCTACGAAGGTTTTTTCCGTGTTGTTTCATGACCTAACCGTACTTGACTCCTCGTCCTACCTCGCTTGCGATAATTTTCATCCGGGGAATGTTGGCAAGGACTACCGCGATTCTGTAGGAACTCTTCAATGTTCTCAATATTTCTTTCAGCAACAGTTTGGGGCGGAGGTAGAACTCTTGGAAGTGATCGTAGATCGTAGAGCGAATTTCTTCGAAGGGGACGGTGTTGGGCGAGACACTCGGCACGAACACGCCTGTTTCCCAGTATTCATCTTCGTTGATTAGTCCTTTAGTTAGCAAATCGTTCCAGACTTGCGTTCCAGGAATAGCGCCAAGAATGCTAAACGATGGCACGTCAATATCGATTCTCTGTGCAAATTTTAAAGTGTTCTCGACTTCGCTTCTGGTTTCGTCAGGGGCTCCTACAATAAAGGAACCTACGATGATGCTCACCCCGGCTTTTCTGGCCTTTTGAACAGCATCGATGGCCTGATCGGGGGTGATCCCCTTATTGTAGTAGTCCAGAATTCTTTGGTTTGCGCTTTCTATTCCAAAGTAAACACCGTTGCAGCCAGCTTTTACCATATCCTTAAACATGTCATAGTCACACGTGTCCACCCTTGAATCGCAAAACCAGCGCAGATCCAAGCGTTTCCTTTTGATTTCTTGACAGAGTTTTCTCGCTCTTTTCTTGTTCAACGTGAAGTTGTCGTCTACGAGGAGAATTTCGCCGTAACCTTCGCTTTGCAGCATCTCTAGTTCTTTCATAATGTTCTCAACGGATCTTGGTCTCCAGATTCCCCTTGCGAATTTTCGGCATCCGCAGAAACTGCACTGAAAAGAACAGCCCCTTGAGGTGAGGACTGTGGTGAACTTTCTAGTGGCAACCTTTACCCCAAAGACCGTTGACGTATATTGAGCATTCGTTAAATTGCGATCTGGAATAGGAAGTTCATCGATCTTCTTGATAAGAGGTCTATCCGGAGTGGAAACGGTATCTCCGTTATTCCTGAAGGTTATGCCCTTAACTTCTCCTAGATTTCCTTCTCTCTCTAAACATTTGGCAAGATCAAGGCATGCGTATTCTCCTTCCCCTCGAACAATTATGTCTACAAAGGGATATTTTTTGAGGATCCGCACATCGTTGAAGGTTGCGTGATAGTTGCCCATGACTATCGTGACACTTGGGTTCCAAGCTTTTACTAGCTGAGCGAGCTTTGATGCCTCCTTTGCGGAGCTCTGCAAAACTGAAAAACCAAGAATATCCGGATCTTCCTTCTTAACCCAGTCTAAAACCTGCTCCTCAGAGAAACCCCTCGCCGTTTGATCAAGCACGGAGACTTCAATTCCTTCCTTTATCAAAACTCCGGCGATGTAAAGCACACCTAAGGGCGGCCACGCCCTTGAGCACATGTCTAGATCGCCCGGAGTTTGGCTGGGGTTTATGAATGAAAACTTCATGCTAGGCTCACAACACATCACCCTCTCTAAAATAAATAAGGTTTGCCTACGTCGCGCACTTCAATCAAATTAGCGCTTTCTCCGATAAAAAGGAAAATTCTTTTCTTGTATACGAAGTCAGTCAGTTTTCTTACGTTGCCCGTAAACTCTTCGCAAGTGATCATACAATCTTGGCACACACATTGGAAATCTGTTAATGTCCTGAGCCAATTTTGTATGACTCAATAGAACAGGTCTTCACCCGACATGAAGGATTGTTTCATAAACTATATTTGAAGCCACTTGAATTTGATCTCTGGAAGAGAAAGGCAGAGGCTATAAGAGAAGGAGTTCGTGAAAAAATTGTTCCCCTACCATTCCCCTCCTTCATCACGACTAAGTGGATTTGGTTTCAACATATAACCCTTTTCCATGAGCAAACACAGTGTTTCACGCAAAATAATTTGAAGCCGTTCACTATTCCAATACATTGAGCTTTCAAAGTCTTTTTAAACAAGTATCGAAAGTCTGTGATGAAAGCTGAAATTCTGGTGCGGAGGGTGGGATTTGAACCCCTCTCTTCAATGCTGTTGACAGCTTTGGATTCGTTCGAAGCCTCTTGGCTACGAACCCCTACGGGATAGGAATTGTCATTCATTCTTTTAGTCCTCAATTACTATAGTGGTAACCGCAGTATTTACATATTACTATAACTGTAACCAGATAAGCGATATTCATGCGACTCTATATCTTGACGGAACTGGAGCGAAACGAGATTAGGCGGTTCTTGAAGAACAGAGAATCAACGAACCGCATTAAGGTCCTGAAATTTAGAGCAAAAAGGCATATTGAGGGATTACAGGGAGACATAAGGTTGCTTGAGGACCTTGTTGAAAGTCAAAGCTGAAGGAAGTCGAGTTCAGGTGATGAGTTCTTGAGAAACGATGAATGCATTATTAAATTCCTCTACGAAGGAAAGGTGATGCAGTCTTTTCAGAGAGACAAAGATGGTTGGTTTCAAACTAGTTCTAGGGGAATAGTTAGACGATGCACAGCAGAACAAACACTATCATATCTCTTGCCAGCTCTTGCTGGTGTCAGCCTAGCAAATGTAAAGGTGGAAAGAATATCAGTTAAGAAGTCGAGCAATACGGTATTGGTGAGTTGAGTTGCTTGAGGGTAAAACTGTGAATTTGCGAGTTATGGAAAAGAGTGATATAGACTTCTTTGTGGAGAATTTCAATAGACTCGATTCATGGGGTCAAATCGACTTTGTCACGCAAATGTCGAAGGAAGAAATGGCAAAAGAGTTTGACAGCCCAACACCTTTGCAAGCCGTAATCGAAAGGAAACGGTTCATAATTGAAAAGAAAGACGGCACAAAGATAGGATGGATTTCGCATCGACTTGCTCAACCAGACGGATGGACGGAAATCGGGTATCTGGTAATTCCAAAAGAGAGAAGAAAGAACTACGGGGCAGAAGCCATCCAAACGATGGTGGACTACTTGTTCCTAACAAAAGATATTGTTCGTGTGCAAGCAGGCACACACGTTAAGAACCTTCCTTCACAGAAAACATTAGAAAAGGTTGGCTTCAAAAGAGAGGGAACTATCAGAAAAGCGTATTTCATATACGGTGATTGGGCTGACCACTATATGTATAGCATACTCAGAGAGGAATGGAAAGAACCAAAAATACTAACAAAAACCACCTGAAGCCAATTTTCCTTTTGCGGAAAAGTTATAGCTCCAAACCTAACTTAGTCCCTTCTCGTTCTTAGCTGTCCAGCGGAGATTGCTTCTCCACTTGTTTTTATTATTGTTTCAATGCTGAAACGCTTATGCTAACAACTGAGTTAGCCAAGTCTGCTATTTGCTCCTGAGTTAGACCTAAACGATTGATAGTTCTTTGAGTTTCTGGTTCGCTTATAATGTAGTCTATTGGATAGACTTTTTCTTGCAATACCTTTACTTCTTTGAACCCAGCCTTTCTCATCAATTCAAGATACTTGTTCTTGATTTCTGCACCAGCTATACATCCAGCATAGGCTTCCATGTCTTTTCGTATTACTTTGGGTAGTTCTTTCAGAAGGACGATGTCTGAAACCATCAATCTTCCTTTTGATGAGAGAACTCTGTAGGCTTCTTCGAACACCCGCTTCTTGTTAGTTGACAGATTAATTACACAGTTAGATATTACAACATCTATTGAATTGTCTGCTACAGGTAGATTTTCGATTTCGCCTAGTCTAAACTCAACATTAATGTGCTTGCCTTTCTTGGCGTTTGAACGAGCTTTGTCGAGCATTTCAGAAGTCATATCGACTCCGATTACCTTGCCACTCTTCCCGACCTTTTTTGATGCTAAGAAGCAGTCGAATCCACCGCCAGAACCCAAGTCTAGGACTCTTTCACCTTCTTTGAGTGATGCCAAAGCTGTCGGGTTGCCACACCCAAGACCAAGATTAGCTCCTTCTGGAACAGCATTAAGTTCTTCCTTACTGTAACCTATCAGTTTGCTCACCTGTTCCTCTGTAGGAGCAGAACAACAGCTTACGCTTGACGCACAACAAGAACCGTTAGACTTGGCGACTTTTGCGTAGCGTTTTCTCACTTCTTTTTTGATATTTTCCTTTTCCATAATCAACTCTCCTATTTGGTTACTGCTTTGAGTAACGGACCAAGTGTTTTTGTTACTGCACCTTCTAGTCTTTCAGCTTTAATCATCATTATACAGCATACCTTGTCGTCTTTTTCACAAGCTACTACTGCAATTTTGTCGCTCGGTTTAAAGTCTGCTTTCTCTCGCAAGTCTTTGGGTAGAACAATTTGACCTTTGACATCAATTGTTACGATAGCATCGATTCTACATGAGTCTCTTTCACACGTTGCCATTAACATTCACAGTTCATTTATGTAGTTTAAACCCCCTATTAGACTTTTCTGAAAAATCAGAAAAATCCTACAATATTACAAATCCACCTACAGAAACAAGCAAGAAAATTCTGTTCTACGCTTTTGAAGCTGTTTTCCTATGCCTTAACTCCTTTACAAAAGACTACCCCAGTACCAAATTTCAAACCCGTTGTTTTGATTTGCCTAACTAATTTCTTGTGGGCATGAACAACTTTGGCTTCATCCACTCCTTCTTCCACGGCAAGTTCCCAAAGTCCATGCTCGCCAAAAAGATTCTTCGTTGTCCACTCAAACCTAGCGACATCGGTCACTATCGGCGGCTCTGTTCTCTTGGTTTCGATGTCTTTTAGTCCAGTCTTTTGAAATAAGTCTCTCAATTTGCTTTCGTTAAGAAATGGGTTTCTTCCTGATGCGGCTTTGTAGAACGCTTTTTTGATTTGGCTTGGAAGTCCGACAAGTTCGGCTGGTTCGGCAACTACGACTCTTCCCCCGTGCTTTGCCACACGCGCCATCTCTCTAATAGCCTTCTGCCGACTTTCGAGACCTACAATCAAGGATTTGCAACATACAACATCGGCGAAATTGTCTTCGAGCCGAATAGCGTAAACATCACAGACTCTAAACTCAAGCATCCGATACTGGCTATTTTTTGCGAGCCTTTGTCTTGCTTGCTGAATTGCCGTCTTTGAGATGTCCAGCCCTATTACTTTCCCTTCTTTTCCGACTTTTTCCGCCAGTCCAAATGCAAGAAAACCACCCCCAGTTCCGACATCGACAATAGTCTCACCAAGGTTCGGCTCGATGAACTGGGTTATGCTTTCGAGCATCTGCTTGCTCTGTTCTGGGAACCTTCGGTATTGTTTCTCAGAGACTTTGTATGCAAGTTCTGAGGAGTCCATTTTGACCTACTCTTTTGATTCTTATGGTGAAAAAGGACTAAAGACTTGCTAAATCGCCAATGGGTTTTTTGCTAGTTTATTAATATCGTTAGGGTTGGGGGAAAAGTTATAGCCAAACCGAACTGTCAAGTTATGTGCGACTGAAAATGACAAAGGAAGAATACTACGAGAAAATCAAAGAAATACGCTCTATTTTAGCCAATCCTGACAACTTGAAGTGTAGTTGCCCAAACACGGAATGTGAATGGCATGGTGATTGCAAGAAATGTGTCGCCCAACATAGATACTTCAAGAAACACATTCCAAGTTGCTTGCAGATTGTTTTCAACGACAAGATAAAGGATATAGCCCAGATATTCGAAATGACTGCAACAGAAAGCGAAAAAACACGGAGTGAATACTGGGATTATGTGAGAGAAAGAGACCGAAGAGAGAAAAAAGGCTAGTTTTTGGTTTTGCGGAAAAGTCATAGTCGAACTGAGTCCCTGACCAAATAAGTGAAGAAGTTTTTGTAAATACTGGAATAATCACTTGATGTTATGATAAAGATTTAAGAGATGCTATAATAAAGATTTAAGAAAAAATAGATGACTTTGAGATGGAAAAAGTTTGTGAAGTCTCTGACGTAGCAAAAGGGACTATGAAAGGATTTACTGTTAAGGATAAACAAATTCTATTAGCCAATGTTGATGGAAATTTCTATGCTATGGATGCCATCTGTTCTCATATGCACGGTTATCTGCCAAGTGGAAAACTTGAGAGAAATATTGTAATTTGTCCAGTACATCGTGCACAATTTGATGTTACAACTGGAAAAGTCAGTAAGGACGTTTCTGGTGCGTTAAAATTGTTTGTAGGTGGAGCAAAGGATTTGCAGACCTACAAAATCTCAATGAAAGAGAATCAAATTTACGTGGATTTATAACCCCCTATCCATTTTTCACTTCTTAACCATTCTCGAAACAAGCAAGATGAAATATTGAGGGCTATCTTTTGCGTGTCTTTCTGTTCTGCACTTTCGACCTAGTTTTCTTCTGTTGCTGTTAAGACTAAAAATTTCTGTCCTTGTGGTTTTGCGGAAAAGCTATAACAACTGGCACAGACTTTTCATTGGATGAGCAAGTTGAGTCTAATGATAGGTTACTGTGGTGTTTGCTGTAACCATTGCGGGATGTATTCACGCATTCCTAAGACGGCAGAAGAATTGAAGAGGTTTGTCCAAGCCTACAGATACGGAGACTGGATTCAGCATATAACCCAAGATTTCGAATTTGAAAATTTTATGAAAGGGCTGAATTGGTTTGCTAATTCCTTTTGCAAGGGCTGTCTTCAAGATGGTGGAATGCCTAATTGCGAAGTTAGAACTTGTTGTAGGGACAAAGGCTTGAGGAATTGCTATTTTTGCCAAGATTTCGAGAAATGCGAGAAACTTGGTTACCAAAAAGCAACTTACAAGATAGGTGACAACTGGACAAGAATAAACCAAATAGGCTACGAGAATTGGCTGAAAGAGCAAAACGAAAAAACGAGAAAAGGCTTTGACAACATACATTTCCTCGAACAGAAGAAATGAAGAAAGCCAGTTTTGGTTTTGCGGAAAAGTTATAGCTGGACTCCCAATTTGAAGCCATGATAGGAGTTAGAATCAACTACGCGCTATCACTCTACATATAGGGGGACTTACGGCTGTCCAAATCCCTCTAGGGTGCAAATGGCACGGGAGTCCTGTAGAATTTGGCAAAAAGAATCCTTTCCTGTGTTACTTGGTTACTGGAGTTTCAATCCATAATGAAGCACATACGCCAATTTTTTGAGAAATTTGATTTTCTGCTTCGAATTTTCTCCCAAATTCTTCCAAAAGATTCTAGCGAGTTGACCGACTAATTGAAGAATCGATTCTAGCAAGGGTAGGCTAGGCGAAACCTAAACCTATGTCGGCAAAAACGTCCTTTTCCTAGACAATTTTCGCCAAATAAAAGGAAATTTGAGTTGGAGATAATTTAGTAACATCCACAAAAGACGAAGCAAAAGACGAAGACCCGTCCCTTTTTGGGTTTCTTGTTTGTACTATCATTACAGAAATTTCGATACAAAATCTGTTATACGTTATGTTTGCGGAGTTTTCAGGTTTTCCATTGTTACTTGTAGTAAGAGTAGCTAGTCTAGTTGTAGTTTACTTAACTATTAGCTTACTTAGTAGGGAGTGTAGTCAACTAACTAATGACATATTGAACATTATATAATGTTAGGACAAGTGTAGTAAAAGCATGGAAAAAGAGCTGATTCTTTAACAGTTTTTGTATAGTGAATCATACAAGCCCAATAAAATGCCTAGACTACTTGCTGACATAAGACGACAGCTTTTCTCTGGCTTTCATTCTTTCCCTTAACCAACAAAGCTGTTGTTTCAGTCTTGGGATGGAATTCTTTGCTTGCTCCAGCGTCAATATCTGACTGCCTACTGAATAAGTTCGCCATCCCTTTGTTTCAAGATAATCTGCCGTTGATTGTTTGGGTTCGTAGCTAAAGACTGCTATTTTTTCATCAAAAGAACCAACTTGTGGTCTATTTATTATATTTGCATCCAACCAACCACGAGTCAAGTTTTGAGTTTCCGACCTATTGAGGTTCTTACACTCAATTACAACATTGAGTGCTTCAATAATTATGTCGGGTCTGCTTTCTTGATAACAAGGATATGTGATGTCAAACTGATTAGGGTCATTAGGAATCCCCAGTCGGTCCAATGCTTGACTCACCGCATATTCCAGCACCATGCCTTTCTTGTGGTTCCTACTAAGCTCTTTTCCTTTCAAAAGACGGTCAAGTTCTTTTTGAAGATGCTTAGATTCCTCATTTAATAATCCTAGTTTCCTTCGGCAGGCACCGCAAATCTTTTGACGGTAATATATAGTGTCATCAGTTGTGGTTCTTTCTTCGCCGCATTTCTTACACTTGAACTCGACTATCTTCATGATAACAATTTCTTGCACTTCTCCGAGTTTGATTTTATGAATTTGTAATCAAGTTTATGTTCTCGAATAGGACGAAAAACAAATACGACACGAAATAAGAACACTCGACTATCTCCAACCAGAAGCAAGACATAGAAGCGAACAATTTCTATTGGGTTATTTGACTGCTCTTGAATGGTGTTTAGGTTTCGCTGAGGAAAAAGTCGAATTCACCTGAACCCCTTCCTTTTTTGTCTCCTCATTGAACCTTGAAATAAGAGCACTTAATTTTTCGCCGTCTATGAATACAACGTTGTTTTTAAGAGCGTTGTTTTCGATTTTTTCGCATATCTTTTCAATTGCATTTTCTGTGTAGCTTCCTGAAATTACTATCAAGAGTTTCGAGATTTTTTCTCGTTGTTTTGTATAAAGGTCATAAAACGGGACTTTGAAAGCATCATCTATTTGCGCAATTATTTCGTCAATCTCAGAATTAGCCTTTCCTGAGATATTCCCACACTTAACTTGTGCACCCCAAAATTCGAAGTAATCAAACTCAGTCTTACGGCTAAAAACAATATCTTTCCCGAATTCCCGTTTTCCATGACTATACCTAATGTTGGAGAACCCCAGCTTACGTAAAACGGGAATTACAATTAAGAGGCTAAAATCCTCTTCAACCCTTATATCTTCAAGATTCTTGAAAGGAGAGCCAATAGTTAGTTCGGCAGTTCCTTCAATTTCTTTAATTAATTGTTCAGCGGATACCATCATTCCTTCAAAGGTTTGCGATTCTATTTGGGCAGAGAATGTTAGAATAATGTAATCACCATCATCTTTATAGTGCTCTAGTCTTACATCACCTATCTCTTTTTGGCGGTTTTTGATTATGTCTCTCTTGGTTTCCATGTATAGCTTATAACCGATGTCACCATCCCAGAATTTTCGACTGCCCATATCTTCAAAAAGGATTTGTGCTTTATTGTCAGATATCTTTGAGATTTCGAAGGGAAGTGTACTTAGATGTATTACACCTTTTGCGTCAATTCTGTCGCACACTTCAAAAGTGACACCCTCGGGCATATCCCTGAAAGCTATATTTTTCAACAAACCTTTAGGAACAACATACGTTTCATTTTCTTCGCCAAATTTAGATTTTAACAATTCACCATTAATCATTAACTTCAGGATAGCCCCATCTTCGTCCCTCTCTACGGTAATACCTATCGCTTTCTTTTCCATGTGTAACCTCAATGATGAGAGATTATGATTAGTTTTTCTATTCCCTTACCTTGCGTGTGAAGTAGCCCTCACCTTGGGAATTTTAATCAGACTTTCTGTTCAGTTTGACTCTAGTACCTTCTGTACATCACAAGAATACATGAGATAAGATTTCCCAGAATGTGGTGTTAGCTTTGACCCTTAGCAGAGTTCTGTCGAATCCCGTAAGTGGTGTCGATAATGGAATCCTATCATCATATTCCTGTGCTCTGTCCCATATTACGTTTCTTACGTGGTCAAAGAAGATACCTCTTAATTCCCTTCGATACTTATAGGGGGTATGCCAAGTCTGATTCTTCCAATGCCAAGAAGTGAATCCCAACCGTTTGCTATTATTACCAAATCGTTAGGTCTCATCTCATTACAGAACCACTCGAAATGGTCATACCAATTTGGTCTTCTGTTATGTAATGCTTGCTTTTGAGCATCGGTCATGTCATTCCAATTGGTAGGCACATCATCAATTAAATCAAGTCCTATTAGGCGATTGTTTCTGGCATAAACCCAATGCTCTCTTCTATCTTCCTTTGTCATGGTTCCATACGACAAGTGCATTAACCAAAAGAAGTTTCTACCCTCAAAATAGTTCTGCACTCTGATTCTTTCGCTCATCCCTAACCTCTAGGCTGTCTTTTGTCGCCGTGACGATTTAAGATTTGTTTGTTATGGGCTGATTCTGCTTCGAGAAACTAACTGTCCATGCTCCTTTAGGTATTCTCTTCCAAAAGTTCCTTTTCTTCTTTCTTCCTCTTCGAAAGGTCCTTCAAGTCTGTTTATTAATTCATCATACTTCTTATCTTCCTTCCATTCATTAGAGAGCCTCCAAAGTTCCGAAACTCTCTTCTCCTTTATCGTTAGAATAATATCGAGACCAACTTGTTTTTCCCAATCTCCACCTACGATTCTGTATTGGTCTCCGCTCTCCATCCATCCGAGTTTCATCCTTTTCTTGGTCATATTTTTAACACCATTTAGAAATACTTCCCTCTCAATGCTTATGATTCTAACCACGAAAACTTTACGGTTCTCTGTACTCACCTTTTCGTTAACATCTATGCTCATTCAGTTGTCGAAACACGAACAAGAATAGAAAGAACCAACATGATAGACATTATTCGTTTGTTTATAGAGGCATAAAGAAACGTTGTATTTTTCTTCGTTAATCTCAATCGTAACAGGGTTAATTCCCTAATATCCTTCTCCAAGACCACTTGTCGTAAGAAATCTTTGAATGATTATTTCGTATTCCTTCCCATCAATCGTCAAAATCGCCTTTTTTATCGTTTGCACCTTTGAACCTCTAGTTTGTCTTTTGTTGCCGTGCAAATAAAAGATTTTACGAAATGTGTATAGCGAACTTGCATGGCATTGATAGTCAAGATAAGGAGTGGGGAAAAATGGAAAAGAAAATAATTATTCTTTTTGGTGTATCCTTAATTGCTCTGATTCTGTCGCTTTTTGCCGTTGTTCTAGTCTTGAATTCTGGCATAAACCAGATGACGAACCCAAATCCTAAGATACCGTTAAGCATTTTGAGTTTTTACGTTGCCATATGGACTTCTAATCACGTAAACTATAACGGAGACTTGGATACAATCAGCATCATTCTACCGTCAAAATACCTGAATTCTTGTCTCTTCAACTGCGAACTTGTTGTAAGGTGGCTCACTACTAGCGGAGTTTGGAAATCCTCAAGTGAGGAGATGGGATTTTTGTATCCTGCAATAGCATCATTCGCTACGCCTTATGAAGTCACTAATTTCCCGTGGTATGGTTTAGTCAACTTCAACGTTTCAACCCTTCGCTTGCCACAAGTCAACTACATCGCACCCGTCACGTACTACGGAAAGTGGTTCCAAAGTGTTCAAAACGTGTCTCAATGCCTCAACATAGACGCTTATGGATACGCCAAACCTTAGTTGCATTTCTCTCCTCAAACCCCTCTTTCTGCACTCAAACTTTTTTCGTGAATGATTAGTTTCTTTGCTGTTTCTTCATTTCGACTGCGGCTTTCTGTGTAGCATAGCTTAGGCTTTGCGCTAATGTTACATTATATAAACTAGGTAATACATTAGCGAAATGGTGGCGTCAGGACTGAGCAAAATATCCGATGAATACGACTATATCGAGCCTTCGGAAGCAAAAACACTCTTAGATGCAATAGAAACGCAACTGAATAATAGTTTTCAAGCGATACGAAATCTCAAATATAACCCTAACACAAAGGGTTATGACTATGAAGGTATTTTGAAAAAATTCTTTGAAGACTATTTAGGCAATGCCTTCGAATTTCTGACCAGAGTTGGGGTAATTGACAACGAGTTAAAAATGAATTCCACTCTTATATCAGGAGAAAATGAGTTTGACGTTGTGGCGATACACAAGAACGCAGTTCCGAAAATCGTAATCAATCGCTTTGTACCTTTTGATTCGGTTGCTTTCATAACAGAAGTGAAACAGACACTCACGGTAGAGAATCTTGAATCTGACTTGATAAAACTTGGGAAATTGAGCCTATTGAAGGTGTCCGATAGAAGCCAAATCGGTAATCTACCTAGTAATTTTAATATTGAAAAGATGAGAAGACCGTTACGACTTCTCTTTTATTACGAACAAAAAGCAGACTTTGAAAAGGTAAAACGCTTACTAGAAGTTGACTACAAGGAATCGTGGGATTTATTTGTAGTTCTCACGCAACACCTAGTCATTTGCAATACGACTATGCCCCTAATAACCAACGTTATGAATCGAAATGCCCCAATGATGGATTACGGTTATCCTTTACTCAAAGGAATGTTCTTTGCTTGTATCTCGACAGGCGGCGTCTTCGTTGACAGTTGGTTAGTTTTCTGGAATCTCTTTCGTTCAATCGCGCCGCGTCCTCAAGAAGCCAAATAGGGCAATTGTCACGACAAGACAACAAACTATAGAAGACCACAGAAGAAGAGATTTTTCAACCGCGTTTCGCTCTCTCTGCACTCAAACCTTTTTCCTAAACGCCAAATCTCTGTTTGTTAAGTACAAAAGAGCCAATATCAGAAAGAAGATAACAATTTGAATTATTACTGACAATGGGTCAATCAGCCAAGCAGTCAAAATATCAAACGGAAAAGGAATCAATCCCCAAGCCCAATCGACAAGTGATACTGAAAGAAGGTCAACAAGACTTCCAGTTATAAACCAAACAGTAAGCAAAGACAAGACCAAAAGTATGAAATCTGAAAGAAGCCATATGCGATAATATGGTGCCAGTTTCTTCTTAATGTCGTGCCAGAGCCTTTCTAATGCCGTCTCAATTTTCTCCTAAATCTTTTGACCGTGAATGCTATGGTTACTTTTAAAGTTTGTTTTGAGTGCGGAGACGGAGAGAGGAGAAACGAGAAAAACGATAAGAGGTTCTCCGCACTCAAACCTTTTGTTAAAGTCTCCTCTTAATGCCTTCAGGTCTATTGGGTTTTGGCACGTTCTTGTTTCCTATGTCACCCGTCCCTTCGTCAACCCAAACATCGAATCCTCTATTCACCACGATTTGAGAAGCCCTATTTGCAAGTTCCATTAGGCGTCTTTTTTCCTCTTCAGGCATTGCTGAGGGATGATAGAACAAGAAGAAATTCCCGTGAAATAGTTTGTTTCGTTCCTCACTAAATTTCTGTATTGTCTCTTTATCATTTTTGCTAAGTCTACCCCTAGACTTCAGAAGTTCCAACTTGGCTGGGAAGCTATGGTCTAGAACAAAGTCAATACGTGGCTTGTCTTTTAGGAGATAAGGCAACTCAAACTCTTGAAGAATCATTTGGTTTATGTAGTTCTCGACCGATTGCCAACCAAGTATCATACATTCTGCAAACTTCTTCTTCCTAATATAGAATGCCATCCAACTTTTGTCAACGGCTTCGTTCGGTAGTTCATCACTCAAGTCTTTCTTTCTCCTTTTCTGCACTCGGACATCTTTCGTTATTTCTACTTTCTCCGAATAACAACAAATGCGTATGCAAATAGGAAGAATCCCATTATAATGCCACCCCAGAATTTTACGCTATGACCTAAAACCCCTAGATTGGGAAAAGTTTCGCCTATTCCATCATAAAGAACTTGGAACATAAAGGCTACTCCAATGCCCCAAACTGCCCAAAAATAGTTTTCTTTCGTCTCTTCTTTTTTCTCTTTTTCGGATTCTCTTTCCGTTGAGATGTGTATTCCCTTTGTGTCTATGTCTACTTTCATAATTTCAATTAGGCGTTCGATTTGATATTTTACGCTTTAGTTTTGCGTATGGTGATAGAAAAAATCAAGGTCCTAGCTAACGGTTGCCATCTCTTCCTCTATTGCGTGGATAATCACAGACATTGGAGCTATGTTCTGGGGTCTGTCCTTGTCCCAGTTGCGGTCTCCTTTACATATTCTAATTGCGGTTTCATAGGTGGTTTTGGCTTCAGCACTTTTCCCAAGCTGGCGGCAAATCCTCGCGAACATCAGAAAGTGGTCATAATGACACTTGTCAAACTCCGAAAGGAGCTTGCATAGCTTATATGCATTTTCGAACTGATTTCGGAGAGCTTCATCGATGACCAAATAATCGAATCCAAACCTTATCGTTCCTCTAATATTCTCCCTTGCAACGTCAGATAACCTTAGAGCGGGAACATAACCAAAAGCGGGTGACCCATAGCCTTGCTTGACAAACATAGGGATTCCCTTGATTGCGTTGAGGCGAATCGTATCTCCTCGAATTTTCCTCTTAAACTCGGAATTGTTGTTGGGGTCTTTTTCCAAGACATTAGACCGAGAAACGACAACATTTATGGTCTTACTCTTGGTTAAAAGCATGGATTGCCAGTTTTCCCGATTGTCCTCAACAGAAGCCCAATAGAAAGAACCACTTGCTTTTTCACAAACGATAATATATACTGGAAATGGTTGTTCCAACCAAAGCCTTACCGTTTCTTTATCAATATACTCGCTCCAAGATTCCTCAAATTTATCAGATGTTTTAGCTTGCACCCAAAAGAAAATCCCAGAAGGGCAACCATCATCTAACAACTCACAAAAGAAATCAATGCCAACGTCATACTCTGGCTGTGCATAGTTAGCAAAAGAAGACAGAATTGAGGCTATTTCAAGCTGTCCACTTCTTCCTAACCTTGCAAATTTTGGGATTTGTAGCTTTTTCGCTGTCCTAATTTTCTTTAGGTTCTTAGGTTGTATCGGGTTCAATCCGTGAAAGTTTTTTATTATCTTTCTTTGAGGTTTTTCTCGATACTTTTTCTTACTCATTTTTGAACCTCTGGCTTGTTATCTGTTGTCGTTTCGATTTGAGATTTCGGTTGTTCTGGAAGAGGCTTTTCAACTTTGAAATAGCCGAAGACAGCGAAGAGTACGAACAAGAGTATGAAGGCAACAATCGCGGCTATTATTGCCGCATTCTGTTGTCTAAATTCTCCCAAATTGTTGTAGAAAATTGCCTCGTAAACTCCCTGAGCAACCACGGCAAGAAGCACTCCAAGAGCAAGACTTCTTGTGTCTAATTTTGTCATAATAGTGCCTCGTGTTGAGGCTTTTCGATAGTCATAAATGCGTTTCGGTTCTCTGCACTCAAACCTTTTTTCGAAGTCTAAGTTTTCCTTTTGTTTCTTTTTGTTCTTTACGCTTAATAGAACATATCTAGTCTTAGTTTTAGAATTGGAGTCTCTAAGTGAAAAAGGGATTGTTAAAGCGACACCTATAATCCCAAAGAAAAAAGAAAAAGGGACTTAGCGATTCGCTATTTGCTCAAGTTGCATAGACTGATTGTCGAGTTTTCGGTTCATCTCTTTTAGCTCGGCGAGAATTGCTTTCAAGATTTCGACTTCTTCAGATGTCAAGGTTTCACTTCCTTTTTCTAAACAGTCTTGCATCATCAAGTTCGCAGATGTATTCAAATCCGTTTTCAATTAGTTCTGAGGCTTCTTTCACAGTCTTAGCCGCCTTACACACATACTCGTCCTGAATAGTTGCAACAGCATTTGCTAAGTGAATATATCTCAAAGTGTTCGCTATGTTGACGTGTCCTAGACTCTCTTTGACAAAGAGAATGTCTTTCGTTCGGTGATAGAGCATTGTTGCTTTCCAATGGCGAAAAGTCCTCAGACTAATCAATTTGAGTCGCGGGTTCTGAAGTCTATTTGACACACGGGTTCTTGCTTTGGTAAAGTTGATGGCGAAATGTTCCAGTTCGTCAGCGAATCTATCCTTTTGACCACTCAAAGAGAACACGTATTGGTTCCTTTTCGGCAATGCTAAAAGCATATTCAATGTCTGTTCTGTTATGCCGAGTTTTCTTGCATGACTGTATTTTGCGGGCGTGATTGTCACACATTTACTGGCTGTGGTTATGTCGGTCCACTTCAACGTCCATGCTTCAATCGGTCGTGCCCCAGTATCTTTCAAAACTCTGAGAAAAGTCGCCATCTTCGTTCTAACACTCGAAATGATAGCGTCAAGTTCTTCTTCAAGTGGGACAAAGGGCAATTTCTCTTCTCTTCGTATATGCGGCAACTTGACCTCTGTCAGTCCAAGCATATTCAGATAGTCGCGATAGGCGTCTATCGTGATGTCTTTGGTTCCACTAGCCCAACCGCAAGTATTTAGAAAGGCAATAACATTATCAGGATTAGGTAGTTCAACCCCGTGCTTCAAAAGGCTCTTGATTGTCTTGACCTTTCGTTTGATAGTGGCTGGCTTCAACGCTTTCTTGCAAAGCAAATAGTTCAGATATTTGGTCAGAATCTCAGAAACAGCGGGGTGTTCAGAGATGGTGCGGAGGGTGGGATTTGAACCCACGAACCCCTACGGGATAGCCGCCTCAGGGCTACGCCTTTGGCCATGCTTGGCAACCCCCGCGAATGCGAGCTTCGCTTTACTGAATAATTTGAAGCAACAAATTAAACGTTGCCAGCTTAAATGCCTTGAGGGGGCCGTGTAGTAAACCGTTATATTCGAGCACTAGAGAATTATCGCACTCACTTAAGGTAAGAAGAGGAGTACAAACGAGTGTTCCTTTACGACATTTTCAAGATAATCTATTCGCCGATTAAAGCTTTCAAGGAGATTATGACAAATCCAAGGTATATTGGACCCATCTTGATTATAATAGTTAGCTTGTTCTTGACGTTGGGCACACAGTACGTCAGCGTCTCAAAGCAAAACGTAGAAACTATCACCCCATCAAATCCCGTCGCATGGACCAACATGACAAACCCTTTATTGATGTGGACCTCAAACGCACCACCATCAAACGTGACGGCGGCACCAACACGAGGGCAGATACCAGCAGGAAATTACAGTGTAAGCGCCTTCCTCTCAAATACGACTGCAATCTGGCTGAACACCAAAAACATCGGCACGATAAACTGCAGTCAAACGTCCGGGTTCAAGATACTCTACTATAAACTCAACTACTCCCAGCCCTCGCCACTGAATGCCTCCAACGCGGAGCTGCGATTGTTCTCCGAAGGCAACGAGAGCAAATATTTTGAGCATGATTTACTAGAACTTGGAACGTACATAAACGAAAGTGGTTCATGGATAGACACCAATATCACGCTCGGTCAATCATCAGAAAACTGGGCTTCTGTTGGCTCTCCCAGCTGGTCGAGTATTACTGGAATGGAATTCATGCTTAACTTTAGTACAGCCGGGCCGGTGACTCTGCAATTAAACGCTGTGTACTTCGGTGGAAAATATGAGCCATTCATAGAGGCGGTGGGACTTGCGACATGGCTCTTTTCGACCATAACGGCTTCTTTCTTCAACATTTTTCTGCGATGGTTGATTTTCGCTGTCCTCCTGTGGTTGACAGTCAGAGTCTTTAACCCGACCGGAAGCCCATTTCGAACCTTGCTCATAATGGTCGGCTACTCCTTTGCCATAATGTTCGTGTACCTCCCGCTCGAGTTGTTCAGCGTTTCTCAGTTACCATCGCTGTATTTTGCGCATAAAATCGTGTTTCCACTGTCCCCGCGGGAGATCGCCGTAGCAAGTTCGGCGACGAGCAACATCTATGCCGCAAATTGGACCTCTAAGGGCGCTTACATGGCGTTCATCGGCATCGAGTACGCATCTTACGCGTGGATGATCGGCATGTTCACCGTCGGCCTACGAACGATGCAGAACATGTCATGGAAGAGAGCGGCAGTAATTTGCGTCGTGTCATATTTTATAGCGCTGTTTGTGATCAGCTTGGTATCCTCCCTTGTATCGGTTTAGAACCCATTCTTGATCCACACGTAGATAGTTCAGTAAAATAGCACATCTCGCCCTATGAAATGAGCCTTCATCTTACCAGCCTACTTTGCCACTGCTAACCAGGTAGGCTTTGACCGAATCGTTGATCGCCAAGGAGAACGTTACTGAGAGCAATAGTACGATTAGGGTGTAAGTCAATGGAAGGGCCTTAAGGTTTGGAATTCCCAACGTTACGATCGCCGTTGCAATAATGATACTACCTACGACTGAAGCAAAAAGTACCTTGCTCGGTCTAGAATTCCAAAAATGACCCCTTTCTCTTACGTTAAAAATCAGGAATATAGCCGAATAAAACAATACCTCGAACGTTAACGTGTACAAAGCCGGATCGTTCAAGCCTATGCGAAAAAAACGGAGTCCTATGTATAAGAGAGCAAATGATTCTGCGATCGCGAGAGAACCAAGTGCAAGCGACGCCTTGACAGCTCCGTTAATGTTCCACGTATCTGGCTTCCGGGACCAACACAAATTATCGGTCGAAAGCGATATTTTCACGAAATCCGTTAAGAAGAAGTACAAGACAACAGCAAACGCCGAGACGACATAAGTCTGCGTTAATAGAAAAGACAGGACAACAAAAACCGCGATCTGAAGCGTCCGCACTATTTTACTGAATATCCATGCAGTGATTCTCTCATAGATAACTCTTCCATTCTGGACAAGACCGACTATCCCAATTAAGCCTTCACTCGTCAACACCACGCTGGCGGCTCCTTTTGCCACGTCCGTAGCACTGCTGACCGCTATGCCAACTTCTGCCTGTCTCAACGCGGGCGCATCATTCACGCCGTCACCCGTCATGCCCACGACATGCCTCTCGGCTTGAAGGCTCTTTACGATGGTGTACTTGTCCTCCGGATAAATCTCAGCAAACCCGGCGCTCTTCTCGGCTGCTTCTGCGGCTTCGAGTGAGTTCTCCTTAATCAATTCTTTCAGAGTTGAGGCACTGATAACGTTCTCTCCGAGGCCTATGTTGGCAGCGGTTTCTTTAGCGATCGGTAACGCATCTCCCGTCAGCATCTTTACGGGGACCCCAAGGTCGTTTAGTTCTTGTATCAACTGTTTCGAATCAGGCCTCGGCATATCGTAAAGCGTCGACAACCCGACGAGGTTAAGCTTGCCTTGTGCGTCTGCCTTGGCCACGGCTAGTGTCCTGTATCCTTTTAAAGCGAATTCGGTCAGTTGCTGTTCCAATTTGTCAGTAGCGTTGCCGTCGAGTCCGCAGACTTCTGCTATTGCTCGTACGGCTCCTTTCACAACTTTGAATTCAGTGCCACCTTTCTGAACAGTGGCTTCTGTTCGGCGCGTCTTTGGATCAAAGGGAACAAAATTCTTTTGCACAACAGTTTCATCAATCAAGTTCTCTCGTTTGGCCGATTCTATGAAGGCAAGGTCGATGGGGTCTCGGTTTGCCTCTTGAGATGCCAAGGCACCGAACAGTATGACTTCTTTCTCAGTGAAGCCATCGAGTGGTAGCACGGTCGCTATTGATAGTCTGTTCATCGTTATCGTTCCCGTCTTGTCGACACAGAGAACGTTCATGGTTGCCGCATCTTCAACGGCACTGAGTCGCGTCACTAGTACGTCTTTCTTTGCCAGTTCCCTAGATCCGATGGCAAGGCTGGTAGTGAACATTGCGGGAAGAGCAACCGGAATGGCAGATAGTAATAGGACCAATACAATTGGAAGCACGTCTAGAAGGTTGAATGATAGCGACGCCGAAAAAACCAAGGCCACGGCGGCTAGAGCTGTCACTACGATGAGCAGCCATTTCACGACGTTCGAAACGACTTCCTCTATGTGAAGCTTCGGCCTAGCCAACTGAACGAGTTGAACCGTTCTTCCAAAATAAGTCTTGACTCCGGTCGAAACCACGGTTCCATTTGACTCCCCACTCCTGACGATTGAGCCGCTGTAAAGCAAATCGTCACGTTTCTTCTCTACTATCTGCGATTCTCCGGTCAAAGCTGACTGATCAACTTCCAATCGATCCTGTATCTTGACGTCTGCAGGTACAAAATCACCAAGCCTAATTCTGACCATATCCCCGGGTACTAGCTCTCGAGCGGGAATAGCCCTCCATGCCCCATCCCTCAAAACGCGTGCATTAACACGAAGCTTCTCTTTTAGAGCATCGACAGCGCTTGACGCTCTACGCTCCTCGATAAAGCTCAATGCGGCATTAAACAAAAGGAGGCCAGTCACGATATAAACATCGGCGTACTTTTGAAGAACCCATGAAAGAACAATTATTATCTCGAGCATCCAAGCAGTTAAACCCCAAAACTTTCTGGCAAGCATTACAACAGGGTTCGTCTTTTTTTCGGGGACCTCATTGAAGCCATATCGTTGCAGTCTTTCTTTAGCCTCAGCGTCTGTCAAGCCCTTTTTCATGTCAGAAGGAATCGAATCATCAGCTCGTATTTTGGAATCGTCCAAGTCAGAATCCTTGCGAAACATGTGAGATTACCGTAACGAAATTGCCTTTGGATCTCTCTAAGAATTCAGTAATATAAATCTGCAGACGAGATCCTAGATGGCCGCCCAGAATAATTTGAAGCATCGGGCTACATCCGCAAAAACGCTATTGAGAGGGCGGAGTCTAAAAGGGTCAAGTGAGTACGCAGCCAGGGAGAACGCGGCGATGGGCAGCAAAATCGTTAGTGAGCATGGAAATTTATACATGTCTAAACAAATCATACAGAATTCTTATTTGATGCATCTTCATCAAACTTGCACGGGTACTAATCATGGAAGAAGCTATTGCCTTTGCACCTGCTCATATTACTGGTTTGTTTCAAATATTTGACGAATCAGCAGACTCCCTGAGTATTGGTTCTAGAGGCGCAGGTGTCTCGTTAAGCATGGGAGTCAAAACCATGGTTAAGATGAGGCGTTCTTCTGGGAGCTTCTTCCGAATTTCCATTAACGGTGTTGTCTCAGATGCTGCCAATGTTTCTGAGCGGGTAGTGAAGGCGTTCAGATTTCGCTTCAAAGAGATGGAGGACTTCGAGATTCTTGTCGATCATCGCACTGAAGTCCCGATCGGTACTGGCTTTGGCACGAGCGGGGCTGCAGCTTTAAGCCTTGCTCTGGCATTGAACAAGGCCCTAGGTCTAGGTCTGTCTAGGATGGAAGCAGCGCAGCTCGCACACGTTGCTGAGGTTGAATGCAGAACCGGGCTAGGAACGGTAATCGCTGAAACGTTTGGAGGTGCGGAAATTAGGGTCAAGGCTGGAGCGCCGGGCGTTGGGGAAATAAAGCAGATGCCTGTTCCGGAGGACGCGATGATTGCATCCCTGGTGTTTGGACCATTATCTACCAGGACTCTTCTGGCAGACCAGGAAACCAGAAAACGAGTAAACGAACTCGGCGGAAAACTCGTTGACAAGTTGCTCAAAGAATCGACCATAGCGAACTTCCTTTTACTATCCAGAAAATTTGCCGAACACATCGGGTTAATAACAGACAGGACAAGGAATGTACTAAACTTGACCGACAGCACGGGCCTTGTTTGCAGCGTACCAATGTTCGGGGAGGCCGTATTCACTCTGGGAAGGCACGAATCGCTTAAAGAACTGTTTGAGATCTTTCGCAAACACGGCTTGAATGGGCAAACCCTCGTCAGCGGAATAGATCTCGAAGGAGCGCGAGTACTTGAATGAGGATTCCGCCAGATCATCCAAGAGCTGAATCTCTTGAAACACGAGAAAAGCTAATCGAACAGTATGCTAAGGGAGTCGTAACGCTAGCAGGCTTAATTGCCCACGGTCGCGGCGAAGCCTTCGACTACTTGTTAGGCGAGAAAACAACTCTGTCAGCTCTGAGAGCTATTGAGGCCGCCGCGGCAGCGATGTTACTGGCCGAAAAGCCCGTGATCTCGGTTAATGGGAACGTAGCTGCCCTTGTCGCAGAGGACATTGTAGAATTTTCTCAGGTGGCCGAAGCGAAGATTGAAGTCAACCTGTTCTACAGATCGCTCGATAGGGAAAGAGCCATCGGAAAATTGCTGGAAAAAGCGGGCGCAAGGAATATTTTGGGAATAGGTAAGAATGCATCTGCCCGTGTCGAAGAGTTGAACAGTGAAAGAAGGCGCGTAGACCCCGCTGGCATTTATGTTGCTGATGTCGTGCTGGTTCCGCTCGAAGATGGTGATAGGACTCAAGCACTCGTGAAGATGGGCAAGAAAGTAATAACGGTGGATTTGAACCCGTTGTCAAGAACTGCTCAAGAAGCTTCGATCACTATAGTGGATAATATCGTAAGAGCAGCGCCAAAACTCACGGAGGCTGCTACGGAACTGAAAAGAGAAGGCAAAAAAAGGTGCCGACGAATTCTGGCCAATTTCAACAATCAAAAGAACCTCAATGAATCAATATCCTTAATCAACGAACAACTGTCGAAACTCGCTAAGCGCCAAAAGAGCTTGACGTTGGGCGGAAAAGAACTTGAGCTTTAACAGAATTTTTATCCTCGGTGGCGGGGCGATTGGAAGCATTTATGGAGCGCTTCTCTCGGAAAAAACCGATGTTTCGCTGGTCGGAAACAAAGCCCATGTAGAGAAGATCAACAAGGGGGGGTTGAAAATCGTTGGAGATATAAATAGGTTTTTTTTTCCCACCGCAATCACAGAAATCAAAAGTATACCCGGGAAGGCACTGATCCTCCTTACTACAAAGGCTTATGATTCAGTAGAAGCGATTAGAAGGATAAAAAAGCTCTTGAAGAAAGATACGGTCATTCTAGTTCTGCAGAATGGGATTGGAAACGAAGAAATTGTGAGGCAGCTTGTCTCCAAGAAGGGCATCGTCCTGAGAGGCCTAACAACGATGGCCGCCGAATTCCTGAAGCCGGGGAGGGTAAGATTCTGGAGAGGAGAAACAATAATCGAGTCAAACAGCGAATCTCGCAAAATAGTTAGCATTTTCAACCAGTGCGGACTGAAGGCGAGGCTCTCTGAC
>Ga0187784_10000835_pt1 | contig 23652 bp, 21 predicted proteins | sample 1015_SJ02_MP15_2_FD_132964 | JGI IMG/M metagenome (GOLD analysis project Ga0187784, IMG submission 132964) | Tropical peat soil microbial communities from peatlands in Department of Meta, Colombia - 1015_SJ02_MP15_20_MG | ecosystem: Environmental > Terrestrial > Soil > Wetlands > Peat | place... | reverse complement strand
GGAGAAGCCGGAGCCATGGATCTGGCTGAGGCAGAGCGACGCCGGCGATAGCGGGAGAGTGCCGTTCCAGGCGTCCCCACCTGGGCAGCCAGACGCACTTGGACAACCTCTTGGCGCACCTGCTGGAGCGTTAGCATGCTGCGACGGAGGTGTCCCGCAGCTCGTTGACGCCCGTGAGCAGGGAAAGTACCGGTCCTGGCCATGGAACATCAGATCGTTATCTCGACCGACGGCCATTGCGGCGCCGATCTGTGGGACTACAAGCCCTACTTGGAGCAGCGCTATCACGAGGAGTTCGGCCCGTGGGCCAGCAACTTCCGCGATGCATGGGCCGATGAGCTGGACCAGGACCGGCCGGTCGACAACCGCTCAGGCGTCGCGTCGGCCGCAACGCCGTTGAATTGGGACAGTCAGCTCCGCCTCGACTACATCGACAGTCAGGGGATCGCAGCTGAAGTTCTCTTCCCGAACACTGCTCCGCCCTTCTACCCCTCAGGCGTCCTCACTTCACCCGCCCCGCGCAGCCGCCAGGAGTACGAGCTGCGCTTCGCCGGGCTGCGGGCACACAACCGGTGGCTGGCTGACTTCTGCCGCGAAGCGCCTGAGCGTCGTGCCGGCTTTGCACAGATCTTTCTCGATGACATCGACGACGCCGTGGCCGAAGTCCGCTGGGCGAAGGAAAATGGTCTTCGGGGGGTGCTGCTCCCGGGGGATCATGTGCTCAAAATGGTGAACCTCTATTACCCCCACTACGATCCCCTTTGGGCGGCATGCGCAGAGTTGGAGCTACCCATTCACCGCCACGCCGCCGCTCCGACCGAGTCGGTGTACGAGGGTGGAGAAGCGTCGCAGCTGGTCCACTTCGTGGAGATTCAGTTCTACACGTCCCGAGCCATCAGCCATCTCATCTTTGCAGGCGTTTTCGAACGGCACCCCGATCTTCTGTTCGTCACGACCGAAATCGCCAGCGCCGCGGAGATTGCCCGTGACCTGATCAAGATGGACATGATGTTCAAGCTGCGCGATATGGGCACGGGTACGCCGTTCTACCCGCATGTGAAAGACGCGCTGGCGAAACTCAAGCGAACACCGAGCGAATACTTCGCCACGAATTGTTACGTAGGCGGGCCCCACGACCTACGCGCCGCGCGCGACGCTGGAGTTCCCAACTTGATGTGGGGAGCGGATATCCCTCACGCAGAGGGCACGGGTCCGTTTACGGTTGAGGCCCTCCGTGCCACCCTGTCTGATCTCGCACAAGCTGAACGCGACGAGCTCTTGGTCAACCGAGCGGCCCGGGTGTATCGATTCGATCTCGATCAGCTCCGTCCCGTGGCCGACCGGATCGGCCCGACCGTCGCGCTGCTCGAGACCCCTTTGCCGCCCGAGTCCCGACCGAAGTACCCGGAGGAGACTTGCTGCTCTGTCTTCCGTGCCGCCCCGATCGCGTCGTAGCGGTGGGTGCCGGTGACGGATGCGCTGGTGCTTCGGCGTTTGTCAGTCCAGCTGGCTGAAGATCGTCGCTGAGCTGCTTCCGTCAGCAGCCCATGGGAGGGCGATCACCACGCCCTTCTCGCGGCTGAACTCAATGGTCTCGTCGTGGCCATAGCCGCTCTCCTTGATCCCTGCGAACGGTAGCTCGTGACGGGTCTGCAGGTAGGTGTTCACCCAGACGTTCCCCGATTGGATCTCGCGGATGTAGCGGTTGATCCGGGTCAAGTCACGGGTCCAGACGCCTGATGCCAGACCGAAGCGGCTGTCATTGGCGAGAGCAATCGCCTCGTCGTCGGTGTCGAACGGGATGATGACGCCGACTGGGCCGAAGATCTCGTCACGGCAGACTCGAGGAGAGTTGTCTTTGGCGAGAAAGAGCGTGGGCTCGACCCAGTAACCGCCCGGACGGTGTGGAACCACCTCGGCGCCGTGGCGACCACCGAAGAGAAGCTCGGTCTCCTTTATGCCGTCCTCGATGAAAGCCACGACCTTCTCGTATTGCTCCTGCGAGATGAGCGGGCCCATCGACGTTGTTGGGTCGGCGGGGTCGCCGACGACGATCGACTGGGCGACGCTCTCTATCCGCTCGAGTACCTCGTCGAACACCCCTCGCTGCACGAGGATCCGGGAGCCGGCGACACACGCCTGCCCGGCATTGAACCCATAGATCGACGCATAGGTCAGGCCCATGACCGCGCTGTCGAGATCGGCATCATCGAGAACGATGTTGGGCGACTTGCCACCGAGCTCGAAGATGGCGGGGGTGAGGGTCTCGGCTCCTGCAGCTTGGATGAGGCGTGCCGTTGGGGAGGAGCCTGTCATGGTGACCTTCGAGACGTCGACGTTGCGGACCATGGCGTCGCCGACGTCACCGAGCCCCGACACAATGTTGACGGTTCCGGGAGGCAAGATGTCGTTGATCAGCTCAGCGAAACGTAGACAGGCGACACCCGCCTGTTCTGGCGGTTTGGCCACGACAGTGTTCCCTGCGGCCAGGGCGCATGCAATCTTGTTGCTCAACATCGCCACCGGCATGTTGAACGGGACGATGGCGGCAACGACCCCGTACGGCTCGCGTATGGTCAGGCCGAGGGTCGTCGGCCCGAGGGGTACCGTCCTTCCCGTGGAGGCTTCGAGGGTCTCGTGGGCCTTGCGGTCCCAGAGGACCTTCATGTCGTCGAACACCATCTTGCTGATCGACAGAGGATTGCCGTTGTCCGTCGACTCCATCAGGGCGAGTTCGTCGGCGTGCTGTGTGAAGAGATTGGCGACCTTCTTGAGATAGGCACTTCGCTCATCCGGCGACAGGGCCGACCACGCCGGGAAGGCGGCCTTGGCGGCGGCGACCGCCTCATCGGCATCGGCGCGATCGCTCAGCGGGACCTTCGCCCAGACCTCGCCGGTCGCAGGATTCACCGAGTCGAGGAGGCGACCGGACGCGGCGCCCTTCACCTGACCGCCGATCAGATTTCTGTACTGAACGATCTCAGACACTCAGACCTCCTCGGGGTTGCGGCCGCGCTGCGCCGTTCCAATACCGGGCTCCCTCGATCGTATCCAACGGGCGCGAGACGGGCACTAGGCGGCAGGTGGACGGCGGAGTTCGCCTTCCGTGGCCATCGCCACCTGCCCTCGAGGACATTGCTCCGCTGGCAGCTGCCATCTGCTTGGAAGAGCTGCCCGCTGTCTAGGATCCCGGACATGGCAGACGGGTCACAAGTCGACTACAGACGTGACGGTAAGGTCGGGGTCATCACGCTCGCGCGCGAGCCGCTCAACACCTACGACGAGGCGTTCGACCACGAGTTCCAACGGGCCTGGATTGAGGCCAAGCGCGATGACAGCCGGGTCGTCGTCCTGCGGGCGATGGGCAAGCATTTCTGTGCGGGTGCAGAATTGAAGGATCCGCGGCCGGCTCCGGCCGGCGCCGTGGTGCTGCCCGCATGGGAGGAAGTCCGGCTTATCAGGTCGGTCGTGAAGCCGACGATCGCGGCCGTGCAAGGAGGTTGCATCGGCGGCGGCCAACGCATGGTCTGGCCGTGCGACTTGGTGTTCTGCAGCCAGGACGCGTTCTTTCGTGACCCGACAGCAGACATGGGTATCGGCGGCATCCAGTCCCATCTCCACACGTGGTTCTACGGACCGCGCCTCGCCAAGGAGATGATCTATTCGGGGATGCGGCTCCCTGCGCAGCGGTTGTACCAAATGGGCCACGTCAACCGGCTCTATCCAGACATCGAGACATTGCATGGTGAGACCCTCGCCTTCGCTCGTGAGATAGCCGAAAAGGATCCCGTTGCACTTCGTCAGGCCAAACGGGCATCCGACATCACCATGGATATCCAGGGACAGCACTATGTGCTGTCGCGTATGGAGGAGCTGCTCGACGAATTCCCACGGATGCGGATCCGGGACTCAAAATGACCCCGTGTCGGTCCCCTGTCGGGCCACAACGGAGGTTATCGTCAGGCCTGTCATCGCGCGTGTTCCGGGAAGGTGTCGAGATATTCGGCGAAGGCCCGGCGAATCTCCTCGGCGGTGAGTCCGAAATCCTCTGGCCGGTAGACGTGCTGGCCCCGTGAACCTGGTTGATTCTCCATGGTCCACTGTTCCAGGGTCCTGCGTGCCCGTTCGTCGAGTTCGAGGCCGGAGTGGTCGTAAACTCGTTCGGCGATCCCAATTGGGTCTGCCTCGAGTGCTCGTTGCCCCACATCGAGGAAACGGCGCTCGGCCAACGACGCTCGAGCCGCCAGGGCGCGACGAATGCCGTCGAGATAGTGCTCGAGGACCTGCTGACCGATGGCACGCGGGTCGAATGTCGCGTTGGGGAGCCTCCTCTGGCGCGACGCCAGAACCACACTGCACGTGGACGATACCGAGGCCACGGGATCGCGGTGGGTCATGACGAACCGGGCTCCTGGGTATTGCGCAGCAAGCTCGGGCAGCAAGAAGAGATAATTCGGGAACTTCAACAGCCAACGGTGGGGCGGTCGGTGAGAGTGGAGAAGACGAAGGATGCGCTCGTGGTAGGCAAGCGCATCTCGGTGATTGGCCGTTCGCCACCAGGTCGTATAGGAAGAAACGGGGAGCACGATCTCACTGTGGTGGAAGCACATCTCGAAGATCGCTCCGTCCTCAACCGGTCCATCCGCTCGGCGGATGTGCTGAGGATCGGCCTGGACAGCTTGGTTCCGGCGACGGGCATCGGTCCGCTCGCTAGCGAGCGTGGGCGGCGGGACCGGGGTGTCCAGCTCCCACCTTCGAAGGTAACGAAACCGGGTGTCGAGCGAAAGCATGTGGTGCAATGCCGTCGTCGCGGTCCGGGGAAGGCCGAAGATGACGAACGGCCCCTCGACCGGATCGCCCGCTTCAGATCCATGGCCGGCGTACCAGTTTTCAACGCGGAGACGTCGGCAGAGACGGGCGACGAGAAGAGACTCGATCTGGACGATGAGTCCGCTGTCCTGCCCGGCATCCCTCTCAGCCGCCTGGAGCAGGCGCCGCAAGCCGACCTGCCAGTCACCCGTCCCGAAATCGGACATCCCGGTCTCGGCTCGGGCGCGTTCGAGAAGCCGGTTAACGACGACGCTCATGGAGCGCCATTCTGCCTGGTTCAAGACGGCTCAAGCCCATCCCTTGCAAGCGGAAGACTGCCGGGATCGACTCGGCGGTGAGGACGGAGGACCTTTTGTGAACCTCGACCTCAGTGGAGGCATGGAACCGTCTGCCGACGAGATCATGGAAGACCTACCTGACACGTCAGTGGCCCGCGAAGGGGTCTCGATGTGGATTTGGGACGACGACGGCGACTGGGGGCTTCCCCGCATGGGAGTGGAGGCTCTGCGCACTGGTGGCGAAACCTCGCACTCGGTCATGCTCAGCCTGGCCTTTTCGGACGGGCGTGTGGTTTCGACCCGCACGGACGCAGAACGAATGCCAGTCCTCGACCGGCTTGGCCGTCCGCGGGTGCTCGGGGCCGGGCCACTGCGGTTCGAGTGCGTCGAGCCGTTCGCTCGCTGGCGCGTGTCGTTCGACGGGCTGGCGACACTCCACGAGGTGAGGGGCCAGGTGGCCGAGGTCGCCCGTCCATCTGATGACCGGTCCGGCGATTCGCTGCACCGGGCGGAGCTCCGACTCCGATTGGACAGCACTATGGCTCTCCCGCCGTGGGTGCAGGGGTCGTTGGAGCCCGAAGGTCAGTTCAATCCTGGTGAACACCGATTCGAGCAGTTGTTCAGGGCCACGGGGACCTTGTCGCTCGACGGAGTCAAGAAGCCGTTCGTCGGAGGAGGTCTCAGAATCCATCGAACGGGGGGCGACCGCGGGCAGTTTCGGGATTGGTACGGACACTGCTGGCAGTCCTCATTGTTCCCGAGTGGTCGAGGTTTCGGCTTCATCCACTACCACCCGCGTCCGGATGGATCGGCGAGGTTCAGGGAAGGCTGGCTCTGCGAGGGAGGCGAGATCATGCCGGCACTGGTGGAGGAAACTCCGTGGATGACGGGTGCCGTACCCGCGGGGGAGGACGTGTCGTTCACCCTGAGAACTGCTGTGGGCAGGGTGCACGTCGAAGCGGAGACCTTCGTGTCCACCTTCAGGCGGACAGGAGCCGCGGTCGATATCCTGAATCCGCTCATCCTGCAGTCCGGTATCACGCGTTGCCGCTGGGCGAACGAGGAGTCTCACGGAATGATCGAACGCTCCGCGTTCCTCACGGTGCCGACAGGCGACGACGCATTCACGTGAACCACTTATCATGGAGCTTCAGGTGTCCGTCGTAACGCTTCTGCGATTCGCACCGGTGGCAGAGTCGGAGACAAATGGAGTCCGCTATGACTGACGAAAACATTCTGACCCGTATCGACAAGGTCGAATCCCATCTCGCGATTCAACAACTCGCAGCCCGCTACGCACTCGCCGTGGACTCCAAGGATGTCGAGGGCGTGGTCTCCCTGTTCGTCGAGGACGTGAATGCGGGCATGTCCTGGGGTACCGGAAGAGAAGCCCTGAAGCGGTTCTACGAAGACGCACTGTCACATTTCTATCGATCCATGCACCTCATCGCTGGCCATGTCATCGTCTTCGATGACAACGATCACGCACACGGAGTGGTGCATTGCCGGGCGGAACACGAGGCGGGAGCCCAGTGGGGGATCATGGTGATGAACTACAAGGACGACTACGAGCGCCACGGCGACGGCTGGTATTTCCGTCGCCGCCGGCTTCAGCCTCTCTACACGACTGACATCTTGTCTCGGCCGAGGGGGCCGGGTTTCCTTCGCGGTTGGACCGAGGACACAGCCGACTCCTTCGAGGGTGAGGGTGCTCGGCTCCCCGCCGAGTTCCCCACTTTTGCCGCGTTTTGGCGAAACTTTCCGCCTGCTCACGTTGCGTCCTTGACGGCAGAGCCCGTCGAACCAGTCGGCTAGGAAGCGATCGCGAAGATGACCAGTCCCTCGAAGGAGCCCGGGACGGGTGCGCCCCGTAGCCAGACGGTGCTGACACTTGCTTTCGACATGCGTGCCCCCGAGTTGGGGACGAGCCCAGTATCGCTGTACCAGGCTGCCCTTGAGCAATGCGCGTGGGCGGACAAGCTTGGTTTCACGGATGTGCAGTTGATGGAGCACCACGCCAGTAACGACGGTTACCTGCCGTCACCGATCGTCCTTGGCTCGGCCGTGGCCGGCGTGACGAGCCAGCTTGCCATCAGTCTCTGTCTGGTTCTCCTCCCACTCTATGATCCGCTCCGCGTCGCCGAAGATCTCGCTGTGCTCGACCTGATCAGTGGCGGGCGATTGCGGCTCACGGTCGGATTGGGTTATCGCCGGGAGGAATATGAACTGTTCGGCGTCGACATGAGGCGACGACCGTCCCTCATGGAGGAAGCTGTCGAGACGCTCAAGCGGGCCTGGACGGGCGAACCGTTCGAGTTTCGGGGACGCCGGGTACAGATCCTGCCGCGCCCGGCCCAACGCCCGCGTCCCCAGATCACCATGGGAGGTGCATCGCCCGCAAGTGCCAAACGGGCCGCGCGTATTGCCGACGCGTACTATCCAATCACTCCGAAGCTGTACGACATCTATCGAGACGAGCTCTTGGCCTTGGGGAAGGCTCCGCCCGTCGCCGATGAAAACGCAATGACTGCCTCTGGCGTCGTCTATGCCTTCGTTGCGGAGGATCCGGAGCGCGAATGGGCACTGATCGCGCCCCATGCTGCCCACGACACGCGTGAGTACGCCAGGTGGATCGACGGCCGACGCGGTGGCAGCTTCAGTCTTGTCGATGACGTCGACCAGTTGAGAACCGAGGGGAACTACCGCGTCTGGACCCCCTCTGAATGCATCGATCATGCTCGAGAGCGGGGTGCCCTCGTATTCAAGCCACTGGTCGGCGGGCTTGACCCAGCGGTGGGGTGGAGAAGCCTGGAGCTCTTCGCAGACAAGGTTCTTCCCTATTTGAAAGCCTCCATGTCATCCGAGACGGAGACGTCGCAGACGTGCCCTGGGTGATGGCATATGGCGCAGTTGGTGGACGTCGACGGGCTGGGGAGCACCAACGGCTTGGGTAGTATCAGCACGTGCAGATCTCTCGTGGCGTGCTCGGGGTAGACGGCGCGCCTTGCGGGCCGCGAAGTCGTGGCGCGGGCAGCTGAACGTGGCCTTCACACGGGTGTGCGACCTCCATGACGTGCCGGTGGACACGATGGAGTCCTTTTTCGTCGACGACGTGGAAGTGCTCGTGGTGCACGGCGGCTCCGGGCTGCATGCCTTCGACGGGATCTGTCCACATGAGGAATTTCCTCTCGTGGACGGCTATCTCGACGGCTCCACCATCGTCTGTAGCGGTCACGGATGGATCTTCGACGCCATGACCGGGCAAGCGGTGTATCCGCTGGGCTGTCGCCTCACCGAATATCCCCTCAGGGTCGACAGCGGCGGCATCTATGTCGATGTCGACTCGGTGCAGCCGGTACCGAACTCCCGCTGACACCAGCTGCGTAGGGCATCCGTCCGGAGATCTACCCCTCCCGTTCGTCCACGGCTATTCGTGCGACTCACACGACTGGACCCGGTCGGCCTCCGGCGCTTGGCACTTGGAGCAGCCGTCGAGCGGCCGGAGTCGCCGAGCATGCGCGATGCCAAGCGTTCGGGCTCCAGGTAGCGGGGCTCGCGCTCTCGAGGTACAGCAAGGCGTATCTGGCTCGCCAGACGAGTCCGGTGTTTCAGTCCCTGTGCAGACCAGGCCAGGGTGGCCGCCGAAGAGGATCTCTTCGTGGACGGGCGCTCGCAAGCCATCGGCTGGCCGGGTGCAGGGCATTGGCTGCACCAAGAGCGGTCCGCGGAACATCAACGAGACAGTCGAAGGTTGGCTCGCACGTTGGGCGGCGCCCGATACTGATCCGTGTTTTCGGAGGGCCGACGCTGCCGGTGTCGATCGGCTAGTTTCGTCGAAGACCGCTGAGACCGCGCCGGGCTCTGGGAGGGCAGACGTTGCACCGGTCGGGTTCCGCTTGTCATGGAGGAGCACGCGCATGACCGTCACCACAACCGCCAGCGGCAAGGAGGCCACGAAGGGCTCCGCTCCCATCGTGATCGTCTCCTGCGACACGCACATCGGCCCCAGGCTGGTGGAGGATCTCCGTCCCTATTGCCCACAGGACCTGCTGGAGGCCTTCGACGACTATGCGGACGCGTTGCAGAAGAAGCGCGAGGCCGCGGCCGCCAACAAGGAGAAGGTCTCCTTTGGCGGGAACAGCGTGGGGCCGGACTGGGGTGTGCGCTTCGCCAACCTCGAGACCCGCGGGCACTACGACATGCATGCCCGTCTGCGCGATCTCGACAACGATGGCGTGGCTGCAGAGGTCATGTTCCACGACAGTCAGAACGGGGAGCCCATTCCGTTCCAAGTCGACACTCTGCTCATGCGAGGGACCGGACAAAATCAGGACTTCGGCCTGCTTCGTGCGGGGCAGCACATCTACAACCAATGGCTCGCGGACGTCTGCACAGTTGAACCTGAACGCCACATCGGTCTGATGCACTTACCCATGTGGGACATGGGGGCGGCGCGTGATGAGCTCGAATGGGCCCGCTCGGTCGGGCTCAAAGGTCTCAACTTCCCCTACCCGAAGCCCTACATGCAGCCCTACAACGATCCAGCTTGGGACACCTTCTTCTCGGCCTGTGAGGACCTGGACATCACGCTGTGCAACCATGGAGGCGCTGGTGCCAGCGGCGGTACGTACCCCGGAGCAATGTCAATCGCGAAGTACGAGTTGTCGATGATGACGCGGATCTGCCCGATGGATCAACTCGTGTTCGGAGGCGTCTTCGAGCGACACCCCCGACTTCGACTGGTCAACACGGAGTCCCCCGGTTTGTGGTGGGAGTTCGTGTTGAAGGAGATGGACAGCATCTACCTGACCGACACGCGCAGCTACGGACCCCGCGAGAAGGAGAGAGTGCCTCGGCTCCCCAGCGAGTACGCGTCGAAACAGGTCTGGATCGGAGCCAGCTTCCAAGCTCGATTCGAGGCTGAAGATGCGATTGAAAAAGGCTACTCGGACCGGGTGATCTGGGGCTCGGACTATCCGCATTTCGAGGGCACCTACCAGTACGACGCCACCGGACCCAACGGCGAACCGATGACATGGGCGTCGCTCCGCTTCACCTACGCCGGCCTGCCGGCCGACCGGGTACGAGCCATGCTGGGTGGTAACGCCATGAAGGCGTACGAGCTCGACTACAGAGCGCTTGAGCAGGTGGCGGCCCGCATCAATGCGCCGACGTACGAGGACCTCAACTCGGCGGCGGTCGAAAGCCGACCCAAGGAAGGCGGGCATCTGGCCTTCCGGACCTTCGGGTTCTGGAATTAGCGCAAGAACTGTCCGGTGGGCGCGGGATTGGCGTGCAGCCCGACCTTCGGAGATGACTCCTCTATCATCGCCGTGGTCGGTCGACGTATTGCATTGATGCTCCGCATCGAGCCTGATGATGGAAAGGACACCAGTGCCGGGTCGCATGGAGGGAAAGAAGGCAGTCGTCGTCGGGGGAGGTCAGCCGGCCAGCCAGCACGTCGGCATCGGACGAGCCATTGCCGAGTCGTTCGCCCGGGAAGGGGCCGAGGTCTGTGTTGTCGATCGCGTGCGCGACCGGGCCGACGAGACGGTGAGCAAGATCGAGGCGCATGGCGGCCGAGCTCATTCCATCGCAGCGGATGTCGCCGATCCTGAGAGTTGTGCACGTCTCGTCGAGGATGCCCGTACGGCCATGGGTCGGATCGATGCACTGGTGAACAATGTGGCGACTGAGGAAGGCGATAACGACCCGCTGACGTTGGAAGTCGACGGTTGGCAGCGCGTCATGGACGTCAATCTGCGCGCCATGTGGTTGACCTGTCGTGCCGCCTTGCCGATCATGCAGGATCAACGAAGCGGAACAATCGTGAACACCTCATCGGCGGGTTCCCGAACGGCCGGTGGATCGTTGTTTGCCTACGGCATGTCGAAGGCTGGCGTGGACGCGTTGACGCACAAGCTAGCCGTGATGTTCGCACCCTGGGGCATCCGCTGTAACTCGGTCCTTCCCGCCTGGGTCGCGACGCAGCACTCAATGGACGGATTGATGCAGGCTGGTGTGGCCGAGAGCGAGGAGGAGATCTTCGAATTTGCCCGTCGGGCCAACCCGCTGGGCCGTATGGGCACTGCATGGGACGTCGCCAATGCGGTCCTGTTCCTCTCGTCGGACGAGTCTTGTCACACGACCGGTGTCAACTTCCCGGTCGATGGTGGAACGACGGTCGTCATCGGGCAGTACCAGCGTCCCAGGAACGCGCCGTAGCTTCACCTCGAGCCGGCGAGGTCCTGGTTCGGTTCGTCTGACCGCCCTCAGCGCAGCGCCGGAGCGAGGAAGTTCTCGAGGTTGTCGCGCATGATGCGCCGCTGGTCGTCCTCGGTGAAACTGGCGAGCTGAGCTCCGACGTATTGGTCGGGGAAGGCCAGGCCCTCGCCGTGGGGGAAATCCGAGCCGAAGACGATCGGCTCGATGCCCACTTCAGCCACCACCCGCTGGACGTTTTCCTCGGGGTATGGGGCCACGACGAAGTGCTCCCGGAAGATCTCCGAGGGCCGGCGATCGAGGCGACCGGACTCGGACCACTTGATGGCGCGGCCCATCAGGAAGGCATGATCCATCTTGCGCATGGTGTAGGGCACCCAGACCGTCCCCATCTCCGAGAGGCAGACTTTGATCTTGGGGAATCGTCCGAAGAAGTTTCCCAAGATGAGCCCTGCCGTCAGCTCCATGGCCGGGCGGTCGCCCCAGTACATCATCCACTGGAAGGCGTCGAAGTCCCCGAAAACGGTTTCTGGGTCCTCGGACCAGTCCGCCCCGTACTTCTGGTAATCCGTGCCACCCAAGTGCACGGTCAGGCGCAGCTCGGTTTCGTTGACGATGGACCAGAAGCGGTCGAAGACCGGATCGGCCAAGGAGCGCCCCCCAGAAGGGTTGTGTGCTCCGCCGTGGGCATGGCCCGATTTGATCTGGATCAAAGTGGCTCCGTCGTCGATCACCTGTTCGAGTTCGGCCACGGCCAGGTCCGGGTCAGCCAGGGCGATGTAGGGTGGCAGGAACATGCGTCGCTGCGCGACGTAGCCCACCTCGTCGTGCATCCAGCGGTTGAAGGCCCGGATATTGGCGTAGAGGGCGGGGATGTTATCGGCGAACTCGTACTCAATGTCGTGGGCCGCAGCGGGGAACATGAGTGCCTTGTCGATGCCCTGGTCGTCCATCAGAGCCAGCCGGAGGTCACGGTTGCCGAACGCCTCAGACTTGTGACGGAACTCAGCGATGAACTCCTTGCGTTGCTCCTCGTTCAACCCCTTGAGCGGGTTCAGCCGAGTGAGCAGCATGCCGGGAATGGCCCGGATGTCGACTTCCTCGTCGGGGTCCGCTGAGGCGGCTGCAACGAACGCGGGGACCGCCGAACGCCCCATGCCGATGTTGGAGGTGTCGCCGAGCAGCTTCTTGAGCTCTTCTTCCGAGAAGGTCACGTGACGCGAGTGGAACTTCGACGGCTTGCCGGCGAAGAGCTGCATCTGCTCACCGTCAGGCCCGGTCACGCTGCGGATGGCGAGGTCGGCCTTCGTCGGGTCGATGTAGCGCTCGAAGCAGTCGGGCGGCTCGTTGAAGTGGTTGTCGGCGTCGTTGATCCAATAACCCAGCCTTGGCTCGGATGTTGTCGTCACCGCTCCTCCTCTGTAGTTGTTATACAGCGTAGAATAATCCACCGGCGAAGGCTTGGGAAGGGCCTCTTATTTTCGTCGGGGCCGCCTAGAGCCCGATGGTGGCGGCGAGACGGTCGCGGTGGTAGTCGGCGCCACCGTAAATCGCCGCATTGGTCTCGACCCGCCGCAGGTACAGGTGCAGGTCGTGCTCCCAGGTGTACCCGATGCCGCCGTGCAGTTGCAGGCATTCCCGGAGGATCACCGGGCAACGGTCCGCCACGTACGACTTGGCTATGCAGGCCATGCTCATGGCGTCCAGCTCGGATTGGACGGCTTTGAGGCTGGCGACCGTCGCGGCCTTGGCGGACTCGAGCCAGAGGAGCATGTCGACCAACCGATGTTTGATCGCCTGGTAGGAACCGATCGGACGTCCGAAGGACTTTCGATCCCTCAGGTACTCGAGGAGAACTTCGTACATCCGGTCTGTCGAGCCGATGGTTTCCGCACATTGGAGAGCCAACGCGAGCGCCATCTGCGCTTCTATGTCCGATTCGGCACCGTCCACCCGACCCACGACAGCATCGCGTGATACCTCCACATTCTCGAATCGGACTCGCCCGAATCGACGTGAGAGGTCGAGGCCTTCGAGTGGCTTCACCGTGAGGCCCGGTGCATCGGCTGGAATGAGGAACTGAGTGAAGCCACCCGATGTCCTCGCTGTCACCAGGAAGATGTCGGCGACATGGGCGTCCTGGACCGGGGTCTTGAGACCGGTGAGCCGGTAACTGCCCTCGCTGTGAGAGGCGCAGACGGCACCGTACTCAGCAAGCCATCCGTTCGGTTCCTCGGCTACCGCCCATGTCGCGATCTCGCGTCCGGCTGCGATGGCATGCAGATGGGGTCCGGCCATTTCGTCCGGGCCGCTGCGCGCGAGCGCGTAGGCAACGATGTTCGTGGGCAGAACGGGACCGGCCACGAGGAAGCGACCGAGTTCTTGGGCGATGAGTCCGAGATCGCAGACAGCCTCGCCCGAAACGCTGCCGCCGCCGAATGCCTCGGGAACCAACATGGAGGTCCAGCCGAGTTCGGCCCCTTGCGCCCAGATGCGACGATCGAAGCCCAGCGGACCGTCCATCACGTCGCGCAGCGCCGATGTCGGCCACATAGCGGTCAGAAACTTGTGTGTCGTCTCTCGCAGCAGCTCTTGATCGGCTGAGAGGTCGAGGTCCACTCCCATTCCTTTCGCACCGGAGAGTAGGAGTGTAGGTGGACCGTTGCCGGGTGTACGTGAGCGGCCACCTCCCGACAGCCCCGCGCCGATGCCCATCTGTCAGGGCACTAAGATGACGTCCGTCTTGCTGGGTCAGGCGACGCCCGAAGGACGACTACGTCCATCTGAGGGTCTGGGTCCATCTGAGGATCTGGCGCACTTGGACGAAAAACCGGCTGGCCGTCCGAGACGCGACCGTGGTGCGCACCGAGCGGACCGGCATTCGGCTGAGCGGTCCGGTATGTCGGTCACACCCCGGGGTTCACCGCTTGCAATAATGCGAGATAGGTCTCGCGCGCTGACCTCTTGTCCAGCTTCCCCATCGGTGAACGGGGCACGTCCGTCACGACGACGAGATGGCGTGGGACCTTGTAGCCGGCAATGAATCCGCGGCAGAACTCGACGAGTTCTCCGGGAGTCGTCCCTGCATCATTGAGGGACACCACTCCGACGAGCCGCTCACCCATTTCGTCGTCGGGGATTCCGAACAGCGCCACGTCCGTCACTGCAGGATGGTCGGCAAGGATGCTCTCGCATTCGGCCGGGTAGATGTTCACACCACCCGAGATGACCATGTCGGTGAGACGCCCCGTGATGTAGAGGTACCCGTCCTCGTCGACGTGACCGATATCGCCCAAGGTGAAGGTGCCCGGTACGAGGTGGGCAGCGGCCGTCTTCTCGGGGTCGTTGTGGTACCGAATGCCCCGTCCGGAGTCGTCCACGAAGTACAAGAGACCGTCTGATCCTGGGGGGCACGGCGCCCCGTTCTCGTCCAGGACCAGCGGATGGAACGGAGGGACGGCCCGACCGACAGAACCTCTATGCGCCAGCCACTCGTCGGAGCTGATGCGGGTCACGATGCCACTCTCGCTCGCGCCGTAGGTCTCGACGAAGAGCGGGCCGAACCAATCGATCATGGCCTGCTTGACGGACGTCGGACACGCGCTACCGGTGACGGAGATCATCCTGAGCGATGACACGTCTGCCTCTCGCCGACGTTGCTCAGGAAGCCCGAGGAGACGGACGAGATGGGTCGGGACCATGACAGATGTGGCGATGCGGTGGATGGCGATCGCGTCGAGAACGACGCCGGCGTCGAACCGCCCCGTCACGACCACGGGGCTTCCTGTCAGGAGAAGGCCCACCGCACCGTGTGGCCCGGCGTGGTACAGCGGCCCGACGACGAGGTGCGGACCCAGCCCTGCCATGTGGTGGCGTCCCATCGACTCCAGCCGATCGCGCACCGTCGGAGTGGACTGGTTCGGGAACTCCACTGCTTTGGGTCTGCCGGTCGTCCCGGAGGTGTAGATCAAGTCCGACGTGGTGGCCAAATCATCCGGCTGGTAGCTGTTCGACGCCGCCTCGACGCGGGTCGACCAACGACCCGCGTCTTGCGCGTCCGAAAGCACCAGCAGTCCACGGCTGTCTGCCGCTGCGGTGGCCTTGGGGAGGAACTCGGGGGAGGACCAGATCGCCTGTGCGGCACCATCGTCGAGGAGGTACTGCATTTCGTCCTTCGTGAGGTGATAGTTGACGAGAATGGTGCCGACGCCGGCCAGCACCGCCGCCGCGTAGACGAGAACCGATTCGCTGGAATTCTCGCCCAGTACCGCCAATCTGGCTCCGCGGGGGAGATCGAGTTCGAGCAAAGCGTTCGACATTCGGACCACTCGGTCCTCTACGTCGCTCCAGGAGAGCGCCTGCGATCGATCAACCAGTCCCGGCTCGTCTGGCTGGAGGCGAGCACGTTCGAAGAGGGACGAACCGCTCACGTCCATGTCCAACGGGGGGCTCGCTTCTCGAGGAATGCGTGGATGGCCTCGTCGGAGTCTCTGAACGTCCGCAGTCTGTTGGTGTAGTCGTTCTCCGTGCGGTACTGCTGCATCATCTGGTCGGCCTCAATTCGCAGGATCGACTCCTTGGCCAGTCGTAGCGCGATCGGGCTCTTGGTGGTCATCTCGGCTGCCAGCTCCAGGGCTCGGTCCTCCGCCCCGCCCGCCGGGACCACTTCCTCGATGGCCCCCAGTCGATAGAGCTCGCTCGCCGGTAGCAGCTCACCGGTGAACATCATCCGCCGGGCTTTCGAAGGCCCCAAGAGCCGGAGCGCCTTGCTTGCTCCTCCGAGGACGCCCACCTTGATCTCGGTGAGTCCGAACGTCGCCGCTTCGCCCGCAATGACCAGGTCACAGACGCCCACCAGGCCAAAGCCGGCGCCTATCGCAGCGTGTTCGACCGCTCCGATCACCGGTACGAGACATTCAAGGATCGCATACTGGGTCTGGCGCCATTCCCAGGCGGGATCGAGCAGTGCCCGGAGGTCGGTCGGGCCTGACGGATCGTCGGAGGACAGTTCCTCGAGGTCGATGCCGCCGCAGAACGCGCGGTCCCCCCTCGCCGCGAGCACCACTGCGGCCACGTCGCGATCCTGGGACAGCCCGTCGAAGCAAGCGCGGAGTTCGCCCATCATGGCGTTGTTGACTGCGTTGACCGGAGGTCGAGACAAGTGCACGACGGCGACGCCGTCCTTCTTCTCGAGTTCGAGGGTGTCCATGTCGTGCGCTCCCATGCTCTTCGGCGCTCCGGGGCCCTTCGGGTGACCCGCTGTCACCGAGGTCCGTGCTCCCGGCGAGCTGCAGGTCGAGAAGGACAGCCGGAACGGGACAGCGTTTTCCGCTGGTGAGCGGGCTAACGTTACGCTCGCTCCGGAGATTCGAGCAAGGGAGGGATGACTCGATGCAGGTGATCGACACCGACCCCAACTTCCTGCGTCAAGCAGCTGACACGTCCCGGCATGCCTATGAACAGTCGCTCACGCACGTCGAGGCCGAGATCAAAGGGGTCATACCAGAGCTCATAGAGACGCTCACGCCCGAGGGCCCCTACGGTTACACCATTTTGCCAGAGGTCCGGGCCGATGGAAGCGTCGGACTGCCGATCATCACCACCCGCGAAGGCATCAGGGAGGCGTACCAGCTGATCAGGGGCATGAGCGCGCTGCTCAGCGTGACGCCGCTGACGGAAATCCGCGGCTCGTGGTACACGTTTCAGGACAACCTCTCCCGCGGGCGGCTCAAGGCGAACGGCTACGAGGGGCCCCCTCACCAGACTCTGGCCCTGTTCCCCTCAGGGACGGGGACGGGGATCACCGGGGAACTGGTGTGGGTCCGGGTGCCCAGGAGTCGGCTCGGTGGCGACGGAGAGCCGGCGGACACCGAGGCGAACGGCGACACGCTGAGTGTCGCGCTGGAGCGCGAGAAGGTCTATCAGCGCTACAGCCAGTATCTCGATGCCCTCCGGGAATCAGATGTCGAGGGCGTCCTTTCCACGCTGCACCACAAGGGAGCGTCCGCGCTGCGCGACTACGTCAACGAGACCGGCACGCTGACCACGCTGGAAGGGCCCGACGCCCATCGTGCGTATTACCGGGCCTTCTTCGACAAGTACGCAGTCCAGTCCGTCGACATCCTGTCTCTCGTTGCCGAGGACTGGTACGTCTTCGCGGAAGCCCGCTTCACAATCGGTACTCGTGATGGCAACCACATCCTCGGCTTCAACACGGCCGAGTTCTACATGCCAGCGGATGACGGGAGGTTCATCGCCCGCATCGGGCACGGTACGGACCCTGCCCCCCAACCCTGATGTCGCTCGTCAGGCCGACGCCGGTGCTACCGGTTGTGATGGGTCCATGACCCAGTTGAGTTCGCCCAGCTCGTCGGTGAGCCGCTCGGGAACCGCTCGTACCCGCATGCCTTGGTGGGGTTCCACGTCGGAGAGGAACCGACCGGGTATCAGGATGTCATCCTGTTCTTCGAGCCGCACCAGGACGGTGATGTAAGGAACCAGTGAGGCGAACGCGGGGGCGTACACGTTGTGCGTCCTCACCCAGCTGTGCACTTCGCCAAGGCCGCTGACCCTGCGCCAGGCCAGGTTCTCGCTCTGACAGTTGGAGCAGATGGGCCGGGCCGGCCACGTCCAACGAGAGCATTCCCGGCACTGCTGGACCTCGAGGCGACCGTTGGCCAGCGCCGCCCAGTAGTGCTCAGAATCCTGATCGGGCAGCGGCAGCACCCGCATGTCGGCCATCAGGCACCCTCCAGGACCAGCGCGGACGAATAGCCACTGACATAGCCCAGCTGGCCGGTCACCAGGGCCACGTCGTGACGGTCCACCTGACGATGACCGGCATCGCCCCGGATCTGTTGCACCGCTTCGAAGACATGGTTCATACCGTGGATGTAGCCCTCGGAGAGCAGCCCGCCATGGGTGTTGACAGGAGTCGATCCGGTGCCGCGCCCAAAGGCGCCATCCGCCAGCATGGCCGGCACCTCGCCCGGTTGGCTCAACCCGAATCCCTCGATCTGGGACAGGAGCGTGTAGGTGAAGCAGTCGTACAGCTCGGCGAAGTCCATGTCGGACGGCCCGAGACCGGCCGTGCTGTACAACTTGTGTGCCATCGGCCGAGCGGGCGAGTCCGAGAGATCGGTCGTGCCGTTGTTGACGATGTTGACGCCTCCGCCCCAGGCCGCGGCCCGGACGTGCACGGGACGGTGCGGCAGGTCCTTGGCCCGTTCGGAGCTCACGACGACCACCGCGACCGCTCCGTCCGTCTCGAGACAGCAGTCGAACAGGTGAAACGGCTCCACGATCCAGCGACTGGCGAGGTAGTCCTCCATCGTGAGGGGCTTTCGCATCATCGCCCGCTCGTTGTCCATCGCGTGCCGCCGGCTCAGCAACGCCAACTCGCCGAGGTCTTCATTCGTGGTTCCGTACCGAATCATGTGAGCGCGGGCGGCCATGGCGATCTCTTGGGCCGGAACGACGTATCCGGTGGATGCCTTGAACTGGATGTCCCATGGCGGGCGCTGGGTGTAGGCCCCGGCACCGCTGAGGCGCTGCCCCGATCTACCGTTCAGGGCCCGGTAACAGACGATGCAATCGGCTATCCCGGCGCTCACGGCGAGCGCAGCTTGGCCGACGACCGACATGGAGACGCTGCCGCCCAGGAACTGGTTGAGATAGAAGTTCAGGTTCTTCACGCCGAGAGCCGGTGCCAGGAAGTTCGGTCCGATCGAGTCGTTCGTCCCGAAGGTGGCGAGCCCATCGATGTCGCGGACATGGAGACCGGCGTCGCCGATGGCCGCCTTTACGGCACGGGCGGCGAGGGTGAAGACGCTGACCCCGGAGTCTTTGGAGAACTCCGTGCAACCGATGCCCGCAATGGCCGCCTCTGAGCGGGGGAACTGACTCATGTCGATCCTTGGTGTCGATCCTTGGTGTCGTTCGGATGCCTGGCTGAATTCTAGGTCGCGGGTACCGAGGCGTGCCCTGCTGTCCCTGCGGTCCAGAGCTCAGAGGGACAGGGTGTACCCGCCGTTGACCGGATAGGTCTGGCCCGTGACCCACGAGGCCATCGGACTGGCCAGGTACACCGCGAGGCCCGCGGCGTCCTCCGGCTCACCCCGCCGTCTGATGATGTACCTCTTGAGCAACCGGTTCGAACGCTCCTCGTCCGACGGCGATCGCGCGGCGTCAGTGGTGGTGGTCGGCGTACGCACCGTCCCCAGGGCGATGCAGTTCACCGTGATGCCGTAGCGGCCCACCTCACGGGCGATCGAACGGCAGAACCCGGCTGCGCCCGCCTTTGCGGCAGCGTACGGAGCGACGTTGGCGTCCCCGTACCGGGCTGCATCGGACACGATCGTCACGATGCGTCCGCCCGTTCGCGCAATCATTCCTGGCAGGGCGGCGCGGGTACAGTTCATGACGCCATAGAGGTTCACCCGGATGTAGCGGTCCCATTCGCTCGGTTCGGAGTCGGCGAACGGGCGCAAGTCGGCGAACCCCTCCGTCCCGGCATTCCCGGCGTTGTTGACAAGTATGTCGAGACCGCCGATGGCGTCCACGCCCGCGTGCACCTGCGACCAATCGGTCACATCGAAAGGTGCTCCCTCGGATCTCCCGCCGCGCCGCCGGAGGTCCTCGACGACCTCGTCGACCCGGGACACGACGACATCGTTGACGTAAACGGTTGCTCCCGCCTCTCCGAGCGCGCAAGCAACGGCGCGGCCGACGCCCTGCCCGGCTCCCGTGACGAGCGCCCGCTTCCCTTCCAGATCGATTTCCAGCGCCATTTCGGTAGGGTAGCGTCCTGGGCGCGTCGGACCACCACGCCCCGCCCGGCCAACGCGAGGCTCGCGCGGTGCGCAGTTGACGACGCGCCGATGCGAGGAGCGCCGTCCCGGGCGCGATTCGGCCGTAGTCTTTGAAGGCCTGCGGCCGGCCGGGCGGTTGGATCCGCCGGCGACGGGGCCCACGGGACACCCGGGTGAGGAGGAGGCCATGAAGACAGACGACATGATCCTGATCAGCATCGACGATCACGTCGTTGAGCCCCCGGACATGTTCCGGGCACACCTGCCGGCCCGCTATATGGACCAAGCCCCGCACATCGTGCACGACGAAGAGGGCAAGGACCAATGGGTCTACGAGGACCAGGAGATGGCGATGGTGGGACTCAATGCCGTGGTGTCCTGGCCGAAGGAGCAGTGGGGCTTCAACCCCACCGCTCATGCCGAGATGCGCCCCGGTGCCTACAACGTCCACGAGCGGGTCCGCGACATGAATCGGAACGGGGTGCTGGCGTCGATGTGCTTTCCCAGCATGGCGGGCTTCAGCGGTCGCACGTTCCAAGAGGCCAAGGACAAGGACCTGGCGCTGGTCATGCTGAAGGCCTACAACGACTGGCACATCGACGAGTGGTGTGGTGCCTACCCCGGGAGGTTCATCCCCCAGGCCATCCTCCCCATCTGGGACATGGACGCAACGGTGACCGAGCTCCGACGGGTGGCCGAGAAGGGGGCTCGGGCCGTGACCATGCCCGAGCTGCCCCACGTCCAGGGCTTCCCGAGTTACCACTCGGATTCATGGGATCCCTTCTTCTCCGCCATGTGCGATCTCGACCTGGTCATGTGCCTGCACATCGGTCAGGGTCTCAATGCGATCAACCTGCCGGACATCAACTTCGACGAATACATGGTCCTGTCCACCCAGGTGACGGTCCTCGCCGTCCAGGATCTGCTCTGGGGCCATGCGATGCGGCAGTTCCCGGACCTCAAGATCGCGTTCTCCGAGGGCGGCATCGGCTGGCTCCCGTTCCTGTTTGACCGCGTCGACCGCCACTACGAGAACCAGCGTTGGACGGGGCAGGACTTCGGGTCGAAGCGCCCCTCGGAGGTCCTCCGCGAGCACTCACTTGCCTGTTTCATCGCGGATCCGACCTCCCTCAAGCTCTACAAGGAGATCGGGATCGACATGATCGCCTTCGAGGTCGATTACCCGCACTCGGACTGCCTGTGGCCAGAGGCGCCCGAAGCCCTGCTCGCTCAGTGCGAGGGGGCCGGTTGCTCCGACGAGGACATCGAGAAGATCAGTTGGCAGAATGCAGCGCGATTCTGCCGCTGGGATCCCTTTGCCGTCATCCCGCGTTCGGACGCCACGGTCGGCGCCCTGCGTGCTCAGGCCCAAGACGTCGAAACCGGCATCGTGTCCCGAGAAGAGTGGCGTGCTCGCTATGAGGCCAAGCCCTACTACGCGACGGCCTCCGCCTGAACGTCGCCGAGACCACCCGAGACCAAGCGAGACCAAGCGAGAAGAGGAGCGGATGGCTTCCCACCCGATGCAGGGCGTTCGAGTCGTCGAGGTCGCCCAGTACACGTTCGTGCCCGCAGCGGGTGCCGTCCTGGCGGAATGGGGCGCGGAGGTCATCAAGGTGGAGCACGCCGAGAGGGGAGATGCCCAACGTGGCCTGTTCACCGTCGGGTCCGTGTCCGCCGGCGGGCCCTTCGCTCCGATCATGGAGCATCCCAACCACAACAAGCGCAGTATCGGGCTGGCGCTCGAGGTCCCCGAGGGGCTCGAGATCCTGCACCGGCTCGTAAGAGACGCCGACGTTTTCCTGACCAACTTCCTGCCCGACGCCCGGAGTCGTCTCCACATCGACGTCGAGGACATGCGCAAAGTCAACCCACGGATCATCTATGTGCGCGGCACCGCTCTGGGCGTCCGCGGGGAGGATCGGACGAGGCCCGGCTTCGACGGGATCTCCTACTGGTATCGGGCCGGCAGCGCAGCCGGCGCGACGCCGCCGAATCTAGAAGGGGTCGTGCCGATGCCGGCTCCGGCCTACGGGGACTCCATCGGAGGCATGACCCTCGCGGGAGGGATCTCGGCGGCGCTCTTCGCCCGGGAGCGGACAGGTGAGCCGTCGGTCGTCGACGTCTCGCTCATCGGCGTAGGCGCCTGGGCCAACGCACTGGCCGTCGAGACGTCGTTCCTCAGCGGCCAACCTTGGCAGAGCGCACCCATGGGGCGCTATCAGAGCGTCGAGACGAACCCGCTCGTGGGCGTGTTCCAGACGAAGGACGGCCGGTGGATCGGCTTGAGCATGTTGCAACCTGGAAAGTTCTGGGAGGACTTCTGCCGTCACCTCGGCCGGGATGACCTCACCACCGACCCCCGCTTCGACACGACCGAGAAGGTGATCGCCAACGCCAAGGAGGCCGGCGCCGTCATCGCGGCGGAATTCAAGTCTCGGCCCTATGCCGAGTGGGTCGAGCGCTTCCGCACCTTGGAGGGTCCTTGGGAGCCCGTCCAGAACAGCCTCGAGTTGGGACAGGACCCGCAACTGCTGGCCAACGGAATCGTCGGCGAGGTGACCGACGTCGACGGCCGGACCCAGCGCCTGGTGGCAGCCCCCGTCCAGTTCGACGAGCGTCCGGCCCAGCTGCGGCGAGGGCCACAATTCGCCGAGCACACCGACGAGATCTTGCAGGAGCTCGGCGTCACGGAGTCGGAGCTCTTGGAGTTGAAGCTGGCCGGCGCCGTCACCTGATCGGACATCGGAAGCTCCGGCCAGGGCGTTGCTGTCGTGCGCTCCGTCCCGGCCCCGGGCTGCCTGCCCGCGGCCACGGGTCGCCCTACAATTCGGCAATGCCCAAGGGCCAACGGACTGAGACGCTCACGCTCGAGGCGATCGTCGACGAGTCGGAGCGTATCGCCCGCACCCGGGGGGTCGACGGGTTGACCATGCGGGCGGTGGCAGCCGGCCTTGGGGTCACGCCCATGGCGATCTACTACTACGTCCCGGGCAAGGAGGATCTCTTGCGCCTCGTCGTAGGCCGAGTTTCCGAATCCTTCGGGCTGTTGCACCGGGACGGAGACCAGAGCTGGCAGGAGGCGTTGCGCGGTTATCTGCTCAACATCTGGGAGAGCTTCAGGCGGTATCCGGGGCTGAGCTCCTATCTGATCAATCAGCCCGCGCTCGGCGTCACCCCCGATCGGCTCGAAGCGGGCATCGGGTTCTTCGTCGAAGCGGGCTTCCCTCCTGAAGCGGCCCGGCTGGCGTGGTCGTTCGCCACGACCTATGTCCACGGCCGCATCAGCGTCGACGCACACCTCGGCGGGAACGCCGACACGCACCACTTCGAGGGTCTGCGAGCACGCGACTACGTCACGTTCGGCGTGGACGCCGTCATCGGCGGGCTCGAGTCGATGCTCGCCGATCGGGCGCGCACCGTCCCGAAGGCGGCAGCGGCGTCCTCTCGCTGACGGTACGACGGTCAGGGCAAGATCGGTACGATTGTCGTGGCGCACATCATCGGCACAG
>Ga0187784_10000834_pt1 | contig 23660 bp, 20 predicted proteins | sample 1015_SJ02_MP15_2_FD_132964 | JGI IMG/M metagenome (GOLD analysis project Ga0187784, IMG submission 132964) | Tropical peat soil microbial communities from peatlands in Department of Meta, Colombia - 1015_SJ02_MP15_20_MG | ecosystem: Environmental > Terrestrial > Soil > Wetlands > Peat | place... | reverse complement strand
GCGTGCGACGCTTGCGAGCCGGTTTGCCCGAACAAGGCGATTTCAGCGGGAAGTCCGATTTATGTCATCGATCCGATGAAATGCACCGAATGTGTCGGCGCCGAGGATGAACCACAATGTAAATTGGTCTGTCCGGCGAATTGCATATTCCCGAATCCGGATTGGGCCGAGAGCAAAGACGACCTGCTCGCCAAGTATCAGCAACTTCATACCTGAGCCCGGTGCTGCCATGGTCACCGCTGTCGCGCACCCCAAAGACGAAGTCCGCTTCATCGATGCCCGCGATCTCGCGCGCGTAGTGGCGATCGATCGAGCGCACACCGGTCATTCCCGGCGTCACTTTTTCGAAAAACGCTTTACCTGTGCAGCGGCGCATCCGAATGACTTCGTTCAAATCGGCCTCATACACGACGGAGTGTTGCGCGGATTTGCCATCGCCCGTCTGCTGCGCGGCGAATTCGGCCGCGATGACGTCGTCGCCGTACTCGATGTGCTGGGCGTCGAACCGGAAAGCCGGGAACAGGGGCTTGGCCAGCGCCTGATCGACCGCTTGGTCGAAATAGCACGACAAAAAGGCGCTCACTCACTCCAATCGCGGATCACTTGGGCCAACTCCCAACTGCTGCATTTTTTTCACAGCTCCGGCTTTCGCCTGGCGCCGCGCCTCGCGCTTGATCGATGCGTTGCCGACCCGCTGAACGAGATGGCGGAGGAACCATGATGAAGGCACAACAACCAAAGCGCCCGAAGATGGGCGTGACGATCCCGACACGGGTCGGCGAGGCGGCAGAAATCGACTATGGCAAACCCGCCGTAACGGACTACGGCCCGTTGGCGCGCGATAGGATTCCCGTCCGCGCCATGAAGCAAAGCGATTTGCCGGCATTGATCGCCATCGATCGGAGAATTACCGGCCGCGAGCGTTCCGAATATTTGAAGGAGAAGCTTGAAGAGGCGATTGTGGAATCCGACCTGCGCGTGTCGCTGATAGCGGAGCTCGAGGAGCACCCCGTGGGCTTCATCATGGCGCGGGTGGATTTGGGAGAGTTCGGCAGCGTCGAACCGACGGCGGTGCTGGATACGATCGGCGTCGATCCGGACTACCGCAACCAGGGCGTGGGCCGTGCCTTGCTGTCGCAGCTTCTTGTCAATTTGACCACTCTGCGCATCGAGCAGGTGCGCACCGAAGTTGACTGGCGCAATCGCGACTTATTAGCGTTTCTGGACCGCTGCGGGTTCGTTCCCGGGCAGGAACTTTGTTTCGATCGTGTGATCGCATAGTCATCGCTGCTCGCCGGACCGCTAATCGCGAGTCTAGGCGCCGCATGTCGAAACCGCTTTAGCTACAAAGTCGGATGTGAATTGGCTGGGCTCAGTGCTTGCGCACCCCGACCGGTTTCCAGCAGGGCAAAGCGAACGGCTCCGACGCGTCGGCGTCATCGACCCAACCGAGGATTTCCCGGGCGTTGCCGCTCAAGCGGTCCAACGCCCATGGCGGCTCGAACACCAGCTCCACCCTGATGGCGGAGGCTTCACGAAATCGCTCGTGGAGTATCGTGTCGACTTGCTCGCGCAACGAGTCTGCGAACGGACAAGATGGCACCGTGGTAGTAACGTCGACTTCAATACCCGTCGTGGTCCATTCCGCGCGATAAATCAATCCGACGTCGACAATTCCAATGCCAAGCTCGGGATCCAGGACTTCGTTCAGGACGCGAAGAAGATCCTCATCCATTTTCCGGTCGAAGGCGCTGTTTTGCATTGGATCTAGCATCCTTATCGGGTACTTATCCGGCCAACACGCGAGCGGCAGGTCGCAAAAGAAAAACGCTGGCCAGGCGGGCAACGCGGACACAGTCTCGGCGACACGTCTTTGATCTAGGTCAAGTGAGCCAAGTGAGCCTTCGGTATTCAATGTAATTCGCGATGCGCGGCACGACCGAAAGGGCATAGCCGACCCTTGCCGAGCCTTGGCAAGAACAATTCTAATTTGCAGGACGCGACTAGTTATGACGAGCCGAGTACTGACTCCCGATGGCTGGGCGCCACCAATCGGTTACGCCAACGGCATTGAAACGGTTCCCGGCAAAATCGTATTTGTTGCCGGCCAAGTAGGGTGGAACTCCAACCAGGAATTCAAGAGTGAGGAGCTTGTGCCGCAGTTTGAGCAGGCGTTGAAAAACGTGCTGGCGGTGCTTGATGCAGCGGGAGGCAAGCCGAATCATATTTGTCGTATGACTGCATATTGTACCGACAAGCGCGCCTATTTGCAGGCACGGCCAGAACTGGGTCGCATTTGGCAACGGCTCATGGGTCGTCACTATCCGGCCATGAGCTTGATTTTCGTTACAGATCTCCTGGACTCCCCGGGGAAAATCGAGTTGGAGGCCACCGCTGTCATTCCCGCTCCGGCGGCCTGATGAGCCTCCTGTCACCCTGACACGACCAGGTAGATTTGATTTCGGTCAATTGGATTCTTTCGGCTTTTGTTAAGTTGCCGAAGCACTTGAGCGGAGGGTCCGAGATGATGCCACCGACGATTATCGCCACGGTGATTGCCGTTGCAGGCGTTCGGGCTCCAGCGTAGCGGCTGCATGCCGGCGGCGCGACGGGGGTGGCCATGGCGGGTCGCATCAGTAAGGCAAGACTCCATCTCGGCCGCCGCCACCAGCGCTTTTTACATTTAAATTCAAACCGCCAATGCCGGAAAATTTCGGCAGCGTACGAACCGGGGGTCATGTTCAAGGCCGATACCATCGCGATGACGGCGTTGCTGGCGCTGCTCACGGCATTTGGGCCGGTTGCGACGGATATGTACGTTCCTTCCATGCCGGATATTGGCCGGCTGCTCGTTGCCAATACGTCAGCTGTCCAGCTGACCTTGTCAGCCTATCTCGTCGGTTTCGCCGTGGGTCAGATCATCTACGGCCCCATTTCCGACCACTATGGCCGCAAGCCGGTCTTGTTGACGGCTCTTGTGTTGTTTTGCGTCGCGAGCCTGGCCTGTGCGGCCGCACCCAACATCGAGGCGTTAATTGCCGCGCGCGCCGTGCAGGCCTTGGGCGGTTCCGGGGCCATCGTTCTTGCTCGGGCGATTGTCCGTGACCTCTATACCGGCGAGCGGGCCGGGCGCGAACTGTCACGCATGGGGGCGATCATGTCGTTTGCCCCCGTACTTGCGCCATTGATCGGCGGGATCGTACAGGCGTGGTTTGGCTGGCGCGCCAATTTCATCATCATTGTCGCCGTCGGCATGGCTACGATCGTCATCACGTGGCGTTCGTTGCCGGAGACGCTGTCGCATCGTCCAGTGGCGCCGATTGCGATTATCGGTGCGATTCGGAGCAGTGCGACAATCGCCGGGAACCGGGTATTTTGGGCCAATCTCGGCATCGTGGCGTTGAGCTACGCCGGGTTGTTTGCCTGGATTTCCGGCTCGCCCTTCGTTCTGCAGAATTTATACGGCCTCTCGGCGTTCGAATTCAGCGTTGCCTTCGCCACCGCCTGCATCGGGTCGCTGGTCAGCGCGGCGCTTGCGGCGTCTCTGGTGATGCGCATCGGAATGGATCGCGTGATTGGCATTGGCACATGCGCGCTTGCCGCGGGCGGTCTGGCAATGATCGCGAGCCTGGCGTGCGGATTGCCGCCGGTTATCTCATTCGTGCTCGCCATGGCGCTGTACAATGCCGGGCTCATGTTTGCGATGCCGCAGGCGATCGCCTGCGCAATGATGCCATTCCCGGATCGGGCGGGCGCCGCCTCGTCGTTGATCGGTTTCGTACAGCAGGTTTCCGCAGCCGCACTCGGAGCATTTGTCGGTCACATGCTCGGGCAATCCGCCTGGCCGCTCGCCGGCACGCTGGCGGCCACGGGATCCCTGGCGCTGGCGCTGTGGGCAGGTTCGCGCGGCCTGCGCGGCGACGGAATCTACGTCAAGACAATCAAGCCAGGCGTGCAAGTTGCGCCGTTCGACGGCGACATTAGACGGTGCGACGCGTATGCCGCCGGATCGGACATTGCAACGCTACCGAGCGTATGAGGAATTTTGATGAAGCCCCCGTGCGGGGTAAACGCAACGGCCTGGGAGGGCCATATGGCTAAACAAGAAGTTCAAAGCGATCCTATGTCGATTGGCATCGGCAGCGGCGCGGCAGGCGAGCGGTCCAACATCGCCCCGCATCTTGCTTACCGGGATTTGCGCGAATGGATCGAGGAAGCGCGCAAGCTCGGCGAAATCAAGGACGTCAAGGGGCTATCGTGGCAGCAGGACATTGGCATGGTGTCGGAGATGGCGCTCCACGACGACAGTGCGCCGTGCTTTCTCTTTGCGGATGTTCCCGGCGCCGTCAAAGGCAGCCGGGTTCTCGTCAACTTCTTCGGCGGTAAACGCAAGAACATGACGCTCGGCTTCCCCGGAGATCTTTCCAGGATCGAACTGAGCGAAGGTTTTCGTGTCCACTACGCGGCCGATATGCGGCGCATTCCACCGAAGTTCGTTGACGACGGTCCGATCATGCAGAACGTCATGACCGGCGACGCCGTGGACGTCACGAAGTTTCCAACGCCGCAGTGGCACCAGCGCGATGGCGGACGCTACATCGGTACCGGAAGCTACAACATCACCCGCGATCCGGATAACGGCTGGATTAATTGCGGCACTTACCGAGTGATGATCCACGACGAGAAATCGGTGGGATTCTATATTTCGCCCGGCAAGCACGGCCGGCAGATGCGCGACAAGTATCAAGCGCGCGGCGAGAGGATGCCGGTTGTGATCGTCTGTGGCGGCGATCCCATGAGTTTCCTTATGGGCTGCAGCGAGGTGCCTTACGGGGTCAGCGAGTTCGAGATCATCGGCGGCATCCGCGGCGCTCCGGTCGAGGTCATAAAAGGGCCGGTCACGGGGCTGCCAATTCCGGCCAATGCAGAAGTCGCACTGGAAGGCTTTGTCGAGCCACACAATCTGCGGGTCGAGGGTCCATTCGGGGAATGGACCGGTTATTACGCCAGCGATGTGCGGCCCGAGCCGGTCCTTGACGTCAAGGCGGTCTATTACCGCGACAATCCGATCCTGCTCGGTTGTCCTCCCGAGCGGCCGCCGGACGAAATTTGCCGCTATCGCGCGGTCGTGCGTTCGGCGCTGCTGCGGGAGAACATCCAGAAGGCCGGTGTCCCCGGCGTCACCGCCGCCTGGGCCCACGAGGTTGGCAGCGCCCGGCTTCTCCTGGCTGTGGCGATCGATCAGCGCTATCCCGGCCATGCCCGCCAGGCCGGACACATTGCCTCCATGTGCCATGTCGGAGCTTATTGTGGCCGCTACACAATCGTCGTGGACGACGACATCGACGTGTCGAATCTCGAAGAGGTGGTATGGGCTCTCATTACCCGGTCCGACCCGGCGACCTCGATCGACATCATCCGCAATGCCTGGTCGACGCCGCTCGATCCGCGCATCGAACCTGAGCGCAAGGCCGCCGGCGACAATACCAACAGCCGCGCTGTCATCGATGCCTGCAAGCCGTGGCACTGGCGCGGAAAATTCCCTCCGGTCAACGCGCCATCGGCCGAGGAGCGTAAGCTCGCGCAGGCCAAATTTGGCCACCTGTTTCGGGGGTAATCGCGCGGACTGAAACGCAAATAGGCCGAATTGTGGATGTCGGCTGCCGGCTCGTTTGGCGAGCGATTCGGTATTATGGCAAAATCCACCCCGGCTTTACCGTAACGCTTGCGCGATCGGCGCCACGCGCCGGCGTGCGAGCAAGCGCAAAGCCCTGATTGTAGCCGGCACGCGTGATGACAATGAATTTCAACGCCCAGCCCGCCGCGAACGCTGATATTCCGCCGAGCGCGAACAGCGCCGGGGCGACAGTTGTGACATAGAAACCAAGTGCGACCGCGGCGCCGGGCACGGCAACTGCGAACGCGAGGAACCAGGGCCGCAAGGCGCCGAGGACTTCAAACGTGCGGGCCGGTGCTCCGGTATTGCGCAGATCGCTTAAATAAGCCGCCCAGCTGAGGCCGCGCGCCGCAACGAGCACTAACATTACGGCTGCGACCGCCGGCGCAAATCGCGTCAGTTCGGGGAACAGGCTCGCCAAGGCCAGAAATAGGCCTGCACCTTCGGTAAGGCCTGTTATGACGACCAGCGGCACGATTTGCGGCGTGCGCCAGGCGGGAATGCCCTTTGCTGCGTTGATGATCATCGCTTGGCAGCACAGGAACAAGAGTCCGACAACCGCGGCAACGCCGAACAGGCCCGGGACTTCGAACCAGATTGCCACCAGCGTCAGCGGGAAGAAGACGGCGGCGATCCAGGCCTCGCGGCTCATCCACGATCGTTGCGGCTGCAGCAGAACGTAAAGCGAGCGAAGCGGACGACCGATCTTGAAAATTAAGAGAAACAGTCCGGTTGCGACAAACGCCAATCCGATCATTGCCGGCATCGCGAAGCGTCCGCCTGCAAGGCCGACGATCGCGGCGACGGCACACAGCCCGGTTCCGGCCCCGCCACAGAGAAAATTGGCGGCCGCCTTCCAGTTCCAATGCGACTGATGCCAGGGTTCAATGCCGCGACTGCGGATTTTTTCCGGTCGCTCGTCGACGCTTGGCGAGTGTGCAACAGACCGGTGCGCGCCGTCTTCCTTGGCGTAGAGATAGAAAAAACTCGGCTCGGTGGCGAGCTCGTCGTGCATGCGAAAGTGCTTCTGATCGCGCAACAGCCGCGACACATTGCTGTCGGGATCGTCGATATCGCCGAAGTGCAACGCGTCGGCGATGCACGAATTGACGCAGGCGGGCGTCGCCCGCGGATCGAGCCCGGGGGTCAACCCGTTGGCGACGCCGAAATCGATGCGATCCGAGCAAAACGTGCATTTCTGCGCCACGCCAACACGCGCAGCGTCTTCGCGCTCGATCTCGTTTTGCATCGCGACGCCGTACGCGAAACGCGGCGCGTGTATCAGAAATCGAGCCTGGTACGGACAGGCGACTTCGCAATAGGCGCAGCCGATGCAGAGATCGTAGTCGACGGTAACGATGCCGTCGGCGCGTTGGCGCGTGGCCCCCGTCGGGCAGACATGCATGCATGGCGGGTCGGCGCAGTGCTGGCAGCCGACCGGCACGAAAGTGCGGCTTACGTTCGGAAATGACCCGGCCTCGATGTCGAGCACCTTGCGCCACTGCACCGCCGGCGAGGTGGCGTTGGCATGCCGGCAGGCTGCCGTGCAGGTCTGGCAGCCGACGCAGCGCTCAAGATCGGCGACCATGGTCCAGCGTGTCATGGCGCGCCTCCAAGTCGCGCGACCTTGACCTTGACGAGGTCGGCGCTCGAGCCGGTGGCGTCGGTCAGTTCGAGCAGCATCGGCACCAGCGCATTCATGCTCGGCGCATGGAAATCCTTGGCGTAGGGCGTCGCCCAGTGGTCGAACTGCCCGATCATCAGCAACGTATCGGGGCGAATGCCTTCGCACAGCACGACCCGACCCCGCGTGCTGTTGAGCGGCGAGCGCACCTCGACCAGATCGCCATCGGCGATTCCCAGCTCGCGGCCGGCCGCGCGATTCATGACGATCCTGCCGTGACCGGCGACATTATCGGCGACCTCTTTGATGAGCTGGATACCGGCATTGCTGCCCCAGGAATATTGCATGCTGCGAGCGGTCACGAGCCAGAACGGATAGTCCTCGATGCGCACGCTGTAATGCTTGGCCAGCGCGCTCTCCCACAGCGCAGCGAGATCGCGCCAACGCGGCAGCGGCTCGTATTCCTCGAGCTGGCGGTCCCACCAATGGATGTCGCGCTCGTGCAGACGCCGCTTCAGCTCCTGGCCGATACGGAACAGCCGTTCCTGGTAAGGCTGCTCGAACCGTAGGCCGGTTTCGACCAGCTTGGGATAGAGATACCACTGCAGCCGCGAAAACGGCTTTACGCGGAAGCCGTGTTGGCGATACCACGCAAGCCCTTGCGTCTCGCTTCCCTCGGTGAGCTCGGCGCTTGCGGCGCGGCAGGTCGCGTCCCAGATATCTTCGACACTGTGCGTCCCGGCTGGATGGAGCGAGAAGTCGTAATTTGATCCGGACAATTTGACGCCGGCGGCACCGCGATTGATGGCTGTATTGTATTCGGCGAGCAGTCCTGTGCGCTTGGCGAGTTCCGTCGCTATCCAGGTGAAATCGCGCGCTTCGCCCTGCGGCGGAACGGCGGGATCGCGCAACGCAAACCCCTGATAGTCCCAGAACTGCTCGACGTATTTCGTGCCGCCAATGCGCAATAATTGCAGGCCTTCAAGGTCGGTGCAGTCCGGTAACAGCACGTCGGCCATATGATTGGTTTCGTCGTGCGTGAAGGCGAAGCAGACGGTGAATGGGAATTTGGCCATTGCCTCGCCGACCGCCCTGGTGTCCCAGAACGAAATCGCCGGGTTGGTGCGGTACACGAGCCAAACCTCGGGCGCCGTGGCGTGCGGAAGCTTGTCGAAATCTTCGGCCTGCATCATCCAGGCGAGATGTGTGGGGCCCAGCGCCTGACTCCAGGCCGAATTGGCGACGAGCGGCACCAAGGTGCGATGGGCGCTGCGCACCGGCGGGCGGGCGATCCATTGGTCTTTCGCCGTCGGGTTCATCGGATAGTTCATGAAGCCGTCCGGCCCCGGGATCACACTCGACCAGCGATTGTCAGCGGGGCGGTTGAGGCGCACGGTAGTGCCGAGCGTGCCGCCGGGAACTTCCAGCGCACCGACGAGGCAAGGCAGCAGCGTGCGCGCCCAGCAGCACTCGTAGCCGCCCCAGCCGTTATTCACGGTTTTGCCGAGTGCGATCGCGACCGGCCGGTAAGGCAGCGTCACTCCTTCGATCTCGACCGTCTCGCCGACATGGGCATGATCGAGGAACTCGTTGGCGACGCGTCGAATGACGGCTGCCGGGACGTCGCAAATCGCCGCCGCCCATTCCGGGGAGTATTCGCTGGCAAAGTCGGCCAGATGCGCAAAAGCCGGACGGACCTTGCATGAACGCATTGCGGTTTCATCGTCAGCGCCAACTTCGATGCCGTCGGCATCGAATTCGCCCTCCAGGGCCGGGTCGGTATCGGCGGTATCGAAGGCGACGGCACGGCGGCTTCGCCGGTCGAAGACGAGCGGCTTGCGGCTCTCGGCATCGCGCAGGAAGAAACCGTCGGGAGCCACCAGATAGGGCGATGAGGTCCGGTGCTTGAGAAACGCGAGGTCTAGCCGTTCGCGCGGCTGCTCGTGCAGCAGCACGTGGATCATCGCAAAAAGAAAGGCGGCGTCGGTTTTCGGCTTGATCGGTATCCATTCCGCCGAGCAGGCGCCGGTGACCGATAGGTGCGGCTCGATCTGGACACGGCGCATGCCGCGTTTGCGGGCATCGGCGTGGCGCTTGACCCCGCAGACGCCGCCCGACGCCTCTACATTGGCGCCAAACGAGATCAGGTATTCGCACAGCGGCGTATCCGGTGCGACGGTGAACGCGCGATGCCAGAATTCGCCGTAAAGATGTTCGGAGTGATAACATTTCACGCCCTGGCCGGAGCCGAAGCTCATGTCGACCGGACCCCAGGCGGCGAGGAAAGCCGGCAACGTCCCCATATAGGCGGTCGGCGTGCCGCCACCGCCAAAGCTCGCAGCAAGCCGCGGATAGCCGGCCTCGTCGAGCAGGCCATTGCGGCGCGCAGCGTTGAGCTTCGACGCGACAAGCTCCAGCGCCTCGTCCCACGAAATACGAATAAAACCGGGATCTTCGCCGCGACCCTTCTTCGGATTGGTGCGCTTCATGGGATGCAGCACGCGACCGGGATGATAGGTCTTCTGCACCAGGCCGAAGGCCTTGACGCAGACCTTGCCGCCGGCCGGATGAATTCGGGCGGCCTCGAAGTTCGGATTGATCTCGGTCGCCACTCCGTCCTGAACGCGCACGGTCAACAAATCGGGTCCGGCCACGCATTGGTAGCAATAGGACGAGACCGTGCATTCGCTGACGGGTCGAGGGGCCCTCATGGTGCTTCGTCTCTTGGAGCGCGGCGTTCTTTTGCGGCCTTCGCTCTTCGCCGTTCGTACGTTTTCTCTTTGATCGACAAACAGACGTGCCTGGTTTCGCAGCCTATCCGACAAGTGCCGCCGCCAAATTGACCAAGATCAATCGGTGATTCCCGGGTATTGCTGGCCGTGCGCTTCCTCAGCAACCATGCCGGCGTGCGTTCGGCGAACATGGCCGCCAAGGTTCCTCGCGCAGAACCGTGTGCAATCGCCGCGCAATCCGATGGCGCGCCTGTCCGCCAGCCTAACGCCATGGCCCCGCCCCTCTGCACCATAGCGCCGAAAATTGCGTCCTCAAGGGCTTTTCTGTTATTCAAGATGGCACGCCGCCGACGGCGCCGCCTCTCGCCCTGGCAACAAGAGTACCGATGAATTTCAGTTGGGATCTGCTGGTCAACGCGTTCGTCACGGGCGTCGTCTTGGGCGGGTTTTACGCCGCCGCGGCAATTGGCGTTACTATCGAATTCGGCATGCTCGATATCGTCAACATCGCGCATCCGGCCTTCATGATCGCGGGCGCCTACCTGGCGTATCTCGGCTGGAACAGTTTTGCATTCGATCCGTTTGTCGCCATCGCCGTGTTCGCGCCGCTTGGTTTGTTGTTTGGAAGGGTATTTTATCGGGCCTACCATGTCTTCTTCGAACGCCGCGGGGACGAGTCGCTCCAGGGGCTTGCGTTCTTCTTCGGAATTCTCTTCATTGTCGAGATCGGCTTGGTTCTTATATTCGGCGTCGATTATCGCTCCATCAGCGCTCCCTATCTCGAGTCGACGTTCGGCATCGGACGCATTTCGGTGTCTTGGCGCATTATGGTTCCGTTCCTTGTCGGGCTCGCCATGTTGGCAGGCATTCAGCTGTATCTTTCGCGGACATTTACCGGCCGGACAATTTTAGCGGTTGCGCAGGACATCGAAGCGGTGCGACTGATCGGCGCCAATCCGGTCCGCGCCAAGGAGATTGCGTTCGGCATCGCCACCGCCAGCGCAATCGTCGCCGGTATTCTGCTCATCATTATTCAGCCAGTCGAACCGTCTATCGGGCGGGATTATATCGGACGCACTTTTGCAATCTGCGTCCTGGGCGGTATGGCGAGCATCCCGGGGACCTTGATTGCGTCGCTGATTCTCGGCGTCGCCGAGACTTTCACAACGACGTTCTTCGGACCGTCGTGGTCGCCGGCCGTTTCGTTCGGATTGTTGCTGGTTACGCTGGCGCTTCGCCCAACCGGACTGTTCGGGCGATGAGCGCCACGTTCGAGTCACACAAGTCGTCGGTTGCGACGCCGCTTTATTCCGGTTTGGCGATCGTGCTGGCCGGTGCAACTCTTGTCGCGGTCGCGCTGCTGGTCGGATCACGCGTCAGCGAATATTACTATCTCGCGGCGTACACCATTTTGCAGTTCATCGTTCTCGGGACAGCCTGGAACATTCTCGGCGGCTATGGCGGCTACGTCAATTTTGGCGCCGCCGGCTTTTTTGCTGCCGGATGTTACACTACGGTCGTTCTCAACAAGCTGTTCCATCTGCCGCTGATCGTGGATATGGCGGCGGCCGCGGCAGCCGCGGGCTTGATGGGATTGGGGACCGGATATATGACGCTGCGCCTGCGCGGTGTTTTTTTCGCGATTGCGACGTTGGCGGTGGCCATCGTCCTGCAGACGGTCATCAGCAACTGGAGTTTCGTCGGCGGCGGCCGCGGCGTTTACGTCGTGCGCCCGGAAATTTCGGGATTGTTCGGCACCTACGCGCATTTTTTAGTCATGCTTATGATCGGGCTCGCCACCTGCGCCGTATTTGCGGCATGGGCGGTGGAGAAGTCGTGGATCGGCGTCGGGCTCGCGGCGATACGAGATAATGAAACAGCGGCGGAAACCTGCGGCGTGCCCAGCCTTCGTCTCAAGTTGATTGCGGCGACGACAAGCGGAGCCTTGATGGGCATGGCGGGCGCACCGTTTCCCTATTACGTCTCCTACGTTGATCCTGCGACAGCGTTCAGCCTCGCGATCGCGGTGAACTCCATTGCCATGCCGCTGGTCGGCGGCACCACCGCTTGGTGGGGACCTTTGGTCGGCGCGATTATGCTCGGCTCGGTGCAGCAGATTCTTACGGTGACGGTTTCCTCGGCGGCAAATCTGTTCATCGTCGGGGTGTTGCTGGTGGTGTTCCTGACCGTCGCCCCGCGCGGCGTCGTAGGCATCGTTCGCGCGTGGAAACGAGGCAGCCAATGAGCGCGGCTATTCTCGCCGGTGCAAGCATTACCAAGCAGTTTGACGGCTTCGCCGCGCTGACCGACGTCGATCTCACCGTGGGCAAAGGCGAACGCGTAGGGTTGATCGGTCCGAACGGGTCGGGCAAAAGCACGCTCGTCAACTGCTTTGCCGGGATAATCGCTGCCGACAGCGGATCAATAGTCTTCGACGGCGCTGACATCACCGCAGCGCCGGCCTGGCTCAGGGCGAAGCACGGACTGGCCCGTACCTACCAGATCCCGCGACCGTTCCATGGCATGACCGTGCAGGAAAACATCCAAGTACCGTTACGGTTTGCGGTCGGTCACAGATCGGCGCGCGTAATCAGCGTCGAGGCGCAAGCCATCCTCGATCAGGTCGGGCTTGCCGATAAGGCGAGCCGCAGCCCCAAAGTGCTGACGCAGGTCGAGTTGAGAAAACTCGAGCTTGGTCGGGCGCTTGCCGCGCGGCCCAAGGTCCTCATCGCCGACGAGGTCATGGCCGGTCTCTCCGACAGTGAAGTCGACGAGATTCTTGCGCTGCTGACGCGGCTTAACGCGCAGGGAATAACGATTCTGCTGATCGAGCATATCATGCGCGCCGTGATGATGTTTTCGCAGCGGATTGTCGTCATCGTCGCCGGCCGCAAGATCGCCGACGGGCTTCCCGATGATGTGATGCGGCAGGATGACGTCGAGAGGGCGTACCTTGGCGAGTAGTCTTGCGATAGAAAATCTTCACGCCGGCTACGGTGAAGTCCGTGTGCTGACCGGAGTCAGCATGAAGGTGCCGAACGGAGAAACCGTCGCTCTGCTCGGCACCAACGGCAACGGCAAGAGCACGCTGATCAAATGCATCATGGGGCAAGTGCGGCCGACCGCCGGACGCATTCTGGCGACGATCGACGGCGAGACATTCGATCTCGTCGGACGTAGCACTGAAGACATCGTAAAATTAGGCATTTTGCTTGTCCCCGAGGGCCGCCGGCTGTTTCCGAAGCTTACGGTGGAAGAGAACCTTCTGCTTGGCGCCTTTCGCGAGGCGGCGCGTGCGCGCATCGCCGACAGCCTTGCGTTTTGCTTCGATACATTCCCCCGACTGAAGGAACGCCGCCGCCAGTCGGCCGGCAGCATGAGCGGCGGCGAGCAACAGATGCTGGCGATCGCGCGTGCGCTAATGGCGCTGCCGAAGATTTTGCTGGTCGACGAGCCGTCGGTCGGCTTGGCTCCGATACTCGTCTCCAAGACGATCACGACGATCGCGACGCTGCAGCAGCAACTCGGGCTCACCGTATTGATGGCGGAACAGAATTTCCGTCAGGCTATCCGCATAGCCAATCGCGGCTATGTCCTGGTGCGCGGACAAATTGCTCTGTCTGCGGATGACGCCCACTCGCTGCAGCATAGCGAACTGGTCCGCCGGTTCTATTTGGGTCTGCACTGAGCCGCTCTGTTATCGGCAGCCGCAGCACCGCGAACGCAGTTCGCCCGGCGTCTAACAGGCCATGGCCAAAGCGAGTTCCAGCTATGCGTTCGCCGCCGCAAGCAGGGCGACGCAATTTGACATTTCGCAAAGTGCCGAGCCTCCTGCAATGAAAGGATTAGACGGTGGGAATCGCGGCGGACGCCAATTTTGCACCGCCCAGGAAACGTCAAGGGGGAGGGGAAAATGTCCCTGCAATCGCAATTGGTTAGGCTGGGAACTCTGACGTGCGCCGCGGTCGCCGCGGCATTGCTTGTTACGGCTGCGGCGCCGGCCAAGGCTCAGGAGCCGATCAAGATCGGCCTTGGCATGGCGCTCAGCGGCCCGCTCGCTGCCAACGGAAAAATGTCGTTGGTGGCGATGCAGGTCTGGGAAGACGACGTCAATGCCAAGGGCGGCCTGCTCGGCCGACCGGTCAAGCTCATCTATTACGATGATCAGAGCAGCCCGGCGCAAGTGCCCAGTATCTATTCCAAGCTGCTCGACGTCGACAAAGTGGATCTGATCGTCAGTGGTTATGCCTCGACCCAGATCGCCGCAGCGATGCCGATCGCCATCGAACGCAAGAAGCTGTTTGTAAGCTTGTTTGGAACCGGCATCAACGAGACCTTCAACTACCAGAGATATTTCTCGATGATTCCCAATGGCCCGACGCCGAAGCCGGCCTTCACGCGAGGCTTTTTCAAAGTGGCCGAAGTCCAGAAACCCAAGCCGCAGACGATCGCTCTGGCCTATGCCGATGCGGAATTCGGGCAAAACGCATGCGAGGGTGCGCGCGAAAACGCCAAGGATGCCGGCTTCAAAGTCATCTACGACAAGAGTTATCCGGCATCCACCACCGACTTCACGTCGATCGTGCGGACGATCGAAGCTGCCAATCCGGATTTGCTGGTGGTCTGCTCCTATCCGCTCGATACCGTCGGCATGGTGAAAGCAATGCACGAAGTGGGCTTCAAGCCGAAAATGTGGGGCGGCGCAATGGTCGGCCTGCAGGCGACGGTGTTCAAGACCCAGCTTGGCCCGCTGCTCAATGGCGTGGTCAACTTCGAAACCTGGCTGCCGGTCAAGTCGATGGCATTCCCAGGCTCGATGGAATTTTTGCAAAAATACCAGAGCCGGGCCCAGGCCGCAGGAACCGACCCGCTCGGTTATTACATGCCGGTATGGGCCTACGCCGATCTGCAGGTGCTCGGTGACGCCATCGCAGCGACAAAGAGCCTCAACGATGACGTGCTGGCCGATTATTTGCACAAGGCTACGTTCAAGACCGTGGTCGGTGACGTCAAATTCAACACCCAAGGCGAGTGGGCGCAGGAGCGGACGCTCGCGGCTCAATTCCAGAACATAAAGGGCAACAGCATCGACGAATTTCGCGATCTGAAAACGGAGGTGATTGTCTATCCCCCGCAATTCAAGAGCGGCGAGGTCATCTATCCGTATGAGAAGGCACTGACGCAATAGTGCGGTTAATCGTCGAATTCGGACGCGGGCGGCGGTGCGATGCAAAGTGGCCGGCGTCTCATCATTCGCAGCCAAAAACGTCTGTTCGACGATTTCTTCAAAATCGACGAGGTCATCCTCGCGCACGAGCGCGCTGACGGGACGATGACTGGAGACGAACGGCGGCTCGTATTCGAGCGTGGCGACGCCGTGGCGGTACTCCTCTACAACGCCGATACCCGATCGGTGGTTTTGGTCGAGCAATTCAGGGTGCCGAGTCTGATCGGGCGCCGCCGCGACGAGCCCGACACGACGAACGGTTGGCTAACCGAAGTCGTCGCCGGTATGATCGATCCCAGCGAGACGGCCGAACAAGCGGCCGTTCGCGAGACCCTGGAGGAGACCGGCTATCGGATCGCCGATGTCGTGTCGATCGGCAAGTTCTTCTCCTCGCCCGGCGGCGCGTCGGAACGCATTTTCCTTTATTTCGCGAAAGTGAGCGATGCAGCGCGGTCGGGTAAGGGCGGCGGTGTCGGCGACGAAGACGTCAGCATCGTGCGGCTGAGCGTCGAGGAATTGTTTGCAAGGCTGGCGCAAGGGCTGATCGAGGATGCCAAGCTCGCCATCGCGGCCTATTGGCTTCGCGCACACCCCGAGGTGCAATAAGAGAGCTACTGACCGCTCGGCGCGCGCATCCCGATCCACGAGTCGCGTACTTGGTGGTAATGCGTGGCCGGATCGTAGATCGTAACCGGCAATTTCAACACCTCGGCCGATAATCGTCCCACCGCCGAGAGCAGCGAAAACGATGCAACGACCCGGTCGTGCTGGGCAACAATCAGACTTTGCCGCGCATTGACCAGGACCTGCTCGGCATTGAGCACGTCCTGGGTCGTTCGCTGGCCGGCGAGCGCCTCGTTACGCACGCCGGTCAACGCCCGCTCCGCGGCATCGTTCTGGCTGATCGCCGCCTCGATCTGAGCCTTGGCGGCCTGCAATTGCCCCCATGCCTGCACCACATTGGCACGGGTCTGGTCGCGCACTTGATCGACGTTCAAGCGCTGCTGGTCGACGTTTTCCTTGTCGAGGCGGATGGCCGAATATTCGGCGCCTCCCTGGTAGAGTGGCACCGACAGATTCAGCGTCACCGTGTTGGTGTACTCCTTGGGCGTCAGCAGCTGGGGAAAAATCTGTTGCTGAATGTTATACTGCCCGGTCAGCGTCGGCCACAGCGCCCCCTCGGCGATTTTCTCCTGCAGCTGCGCGACATCGACACCGTATAACGCGGCGGTGACGGAGGGATTTTCGGCGATGCCGAGCGCGATCGCGGCGTTGAGCGTGGCAGGCGACAAGCGTTCGACCGACGAAGCGGGCGCCAGGTCCTTCGGCTCGTCGCCGATGATGCGTCGGTAGTTAGCGCGTGTCGTCATCAGCGTCGACTCCGCCGCATGCATGGTGGCTTCGGCGGCCGCCAGCTGCGCTTCCGATTGCGCCACGTCTGTCGTGGTTACCTGGCCGGCGGCAAAGCGGTTGCGCGTGTCCTGCAGCGTGCGCTGCAAAACGCGCACATTATTCTGCTGGACTTCGAGATTGGCGCTGTCGCGCGACATATCCATGTAAACGGTCGCCGCCGACAGCAGCACGGATTCTTCCATCATGCGCAGCGTTTCGCGCGCGGCCGAGACCTGACTCTCCGCGGCGCGGACCTTGTTCGCAGTCTGCTCGCCGTTGAACAAGTTCTGCGACAGGGTGCCGCCGACCGTCTGCGGCGTGGTCAGGCCTCGTGCCGAAAACGCCACGCCGTTCGGCAAAGCCGGAAGCGGCGGAATGGTCTGCTTGATGTCGGTATATTGCCGGCCGACGCTGGCGTTGGCGGAGATCGTCGGGCGGTAGCCCGACAGTGCCTGCGGCACGCCCTCGTCGGTCTGCCGGACGATGGCGCGTTGGGCGTTGAGCTGCGGATTGTTCTCGTAGGCTCTCGCCAGCGCCTGCTCGATCGTCTCCGCTGCGGCTTGATGCGGCGCTGAGCCGAGAAGTGCGATGCCGAGGGCGATGGCCGCTGCGAACCTGCGCCGATGCCTTCTGCGCGAAAGGCTTCCCGGCCCCTTTGGAGCCATAATTCTACTCGTCACCATCAGGCCCAATCCGACCGATGGGACCTTATCGTGGGGGAGTTCCGCTTACAAGATTGGGCGCGGCATCGGCATGCCGACTATGCATGCGCCGTGCGAGCAGCCGAATTTCACGCAAGCCAAACATCAACGTAGCGAGAGCGAGCGGAAGAAAAAAATCCAGCACACGGAACGTGAGCAACGACGCGAGAAGGTCTTCGCGCTGGTATTGCGGCAACCCGATCAGAATGGCCGCCTCGACGACGCCGAGACTGCCGGGAGCATGACTGGCCGCGCCAAGAAGCGCGGCGAGCACGAAAACGACGACGATCGTCGCGAAGTCCACAGTAGGGTTCGCCGGCAGCAGAATATAGAGCGACAGTGACGCCAGGCAGCGGTCGAGCGTGCCGATGCCAATCTGCAGAAGCGTGCGCCGCAAATCAGGTAATGCGATGCGCCAATCCGCTCGTCCGACGATCCGCGGTCGCGGGACGAGCCAAAGCAGGTAACAGCCGATGACGGCCAAGCCGAGGAGTCCAATCGATCGATTGATCCAAGGAGTTAGTTGATCAACGACGCTCAAGGCGGCCGGCGTATAGGCGATGGCGCCGCCCAGTACGAAGGCGTTGCCCAACCAGAAAGTCAGTCCGGTGACGAAGGCAATCTTGGCGATGTCGACGACGTTGAGCTTCCAGAATGAATAAATCCGGAATCGCACCAAGCCGCAAGTCAGCGTCGCAGCGCCGAGCGAATGACCGATGGTGTAGCTGGTGAAACTGGCAAAGGCGACGACGCGCAGCGGGATATTGTCTTTGCCGATCGTGCGCAACGCGAACAGGTCGTAACAGATGAGATTGGCATAGCCGGCGACGACCAGTGCGGCGGCGGCTGCGATGTGAAGGCTCGATTGGGCGGCAAGCGCGGCAGCAACTTTGCCGATTTCGATGCCGCGCAACAGATGAAAAAGCGTCGCGACGGCGGCAGCGACCGCGGCGAATCCGATAACGACGCTGATCCGATTACGGCCGACGCCGCGCGCGATCTGCGTTAAGAAATGCGGTGCTGCCAGGGTGCCGAACTCGGTTGAGGCGAATCACGCGGAAAACTCTCACCCGCTTGTAACAGCATTGTTACAACCGGTGCCCGCCGCCTTCCATACGGCGGGCGCGGTCGCCGTCACACAAATGAGATATGAAATGACGATTCTTGTCGAATGCGATTCGAAATTACGACGGCCGCGCGATCGGATGTGAAAGCGCCGCAATGAAGGTCTTGGTTGCGACGGATGCCTGGCGTCCGCAGGTCAACGGCGTCGTGCGCACACTGGGCTCGCTGGCGCGTGCCGCCGTAAAGCTCGGCGTTGAGATCGATTTTCTGTCGCCGGAGGGCTTTTGGACCTTTCCGGTGCCGACCTATCCAGGCCTGCGGCTCGCGCTGCCGCGGCGTAAACACATCGCCGAGCGTATCGAAGCAGCAAGGCCGGACGCCATCCATATCGCGACCGAGGGGCCGATCGGCCACGCCGTGCGCGCCTATTGCATCCGCAACGGGCGACCTTTCACCACCAGCTATACCACCCGGTTCCCCGAATATATCTCGGCGCGCTCGCCGATCCCGCCGCAATGGATTTACAACGCGTTGCGGCGGTTTCACGCCGCGGCGGCGGTCACAATGGTGGCCACGCCGTCGCTGATGGTCGAACTGTCGCAGCGCGGTTTTGCCAACCTCGGCATGTGGACGCGCGGCGTAGACGTTGACCTGTTCCGGCCGGATCGCGCCATCGATCTCGATTTCCCACGTCCCATCTTCATGACGGTCGGTCGGGTCGCCGTCGAAAAGAACCTGCCGGCGTTCCTGTCGCTCGACCTGCCTGGCAGCAAAGTCGTCATCGGCGCCGGGCCGCAGGAGGCGGACCTCAAGCGGCGCTATCCGCGCACCAAGTTCCTCGGTCAACTCGAAAACGGTATTCTTGCCGCTCATCTCGCGGCGGCGGATGTCTTTGTCTTTCCGAGTCGCACTGATACGTTCGGCGTCGTCCAACTCGAGGCGCTCGCCAGCGGCGTGCCCATCGCCGCTTTTCCGGTCACCGGCCCGAAGGACGTCATTGGCGACAATCCGATCGGCGTGTTGAACGAGGATCTGCGCGCCGCCTGCATGCAGGCATTGTGGATCTCGCGGGAATCATGCCGCGAATTTGCATTGCGCCATTCCTGGGAGGTGAGTGCGCAGCAGTTCATTGGTCACGCACGTAAGGTCGCCTCGGACGTCGCGCGCCAAGTCGAGATGGCAAGTGCGATCGCCGCAGATGTCACCGAAGATGCCGGGCAGACCCTGCTGCCCGGTTGCAACGCGAGGGTTACACATGAACACTCCGTCTGACGCGGACTTGGACCACCAGACGGTCACCAAGGCCTATGCGCGGTGGGCACCGGTCTATGACCTGGTCTTCGGTGCCGTGTTCGAGCGCGGCCGGCACGCTGCGATCGCCGCCGCCGAGCGCGTCGGCGGGTGGATTCTCGAAGTTGGCGTCGGTACCGGGCTATCGCTACCGCAATACTCGAAGAACTGCCGGCTCTGCGGCGTCGACATTTCGGCGCCGATGCTGCGTAAGGCGCAGGAGCGGGTCGCCGAATTGGGCCTGACCAATGTTGAGGGCCTGTGGGTGATGGATGCCGAGCATCTGTCGTTCCCCGACAATTCGTTCGACGTTGTCGTCGCCCAATACGTCATCACCACAGTGCCAAACCCGGAAGCCACGCTCGACGAGTTTGCCCGCGTGCTCAAACCCGGCGGCGAAATCGTACTGGTGAGCCGCGTCGGCGCCGAGGCCGGGTTGCGACGCTCGCTCGAGCATTGGTTTCAGCCGGCGGCACGCAAACTCGGCTGGCGCACCGAATTTTCGTTCGCTCGTTACGCGCGCTGGGCCGCAGAAGCTCCGGGTATGCATCTGATCGAGCGCCGTGCCATGCCGCCGTTCGGACACTTCTGCCTGATCCGCTTCGGCAAAGAGGGCGCAGCGGTCCCGGATTGCGCAACGGAGCCGGCGCGCGCTGCTGGCTGATCTCTCGACTCCGTATAAATCGCGATGCCTGTCGTCACGGGACTGTCATATGCAGTCGCTGTCACAAGGGATTCATCGAATCGCCATACCCAGAGCCGATGGTCGACGGGGAACATCAAATGGAAAATTTCCTTACTGCCTTGCGAACGCAACGCTGGGATGATCATCGCTATTACCACCACAGTCGGATCAACCAATCGCTCCACCTCGTCAGCGCGATTAGCTTTCTGTTTTCCTATGTGATGATCTTCAAGGACCCGGCCATTTCGGCGCTGGCGGGCTGGCTGGTCGCAATGACCACACGGCAGAGCGGGCACTTCTACTTCGAGCCCAAGGAATACGACCACGTCAATCAGGCGACCCACGAATACAAAGAAGAGGTAAAGGTCGGCTACAATCTACGGCGCAAGGTCGTGCTGCTGACGATTTGGGCGTTGTCACCGCTGCCGCTCTATATCAGCCCGACCTATTTCGGGCTGTTCGCGCCGGCTGCCGACAAGACCGAATTTGTCCGGCATGTTGCGGCGATCTGGCTCGCGCTTGGCATCGGCGGAGTGCTGTTCCGAACCGTCCAATTGTTCGTGATCAGGGACGTCCAGACCGGCTTAGTCTGGGCCACCAAAATCTTCACCGATCCGTTTCACGACATTAAGCTCTATCACAAGGCCCCGCTTGCGCTTCTGCGCGGCGAATTGATCGATCCAAATATCGGCGTGGAATGGGACGACGAAGAGGCGGAAGAGCTACCGGGAACCAGCTGACGTTCCGCTTAATGGCGCCGTCAACGCGGTCGCGTCGTCCGCGGAGAAAGAAGCCGCTGCAGGATCATTTCCTTCAAGACGGTTCGCTTGATGCTCTTGTCGGTCAGTGCGGGGTTATCCCACCACCAGCCGTCGTTTCGCATCGCCGTCGCCGCGGCCACGAACCGCTCGGCGACGGCGGCAAAATCGGCGGCGCTATAATTGAGGCTGAAGATCAGGCGGCCGGTGCCGATCCAGCTCAAAAGGAGACCCTCGGCGCGCAGATAATACTGCAGCATCCAATTGTAACGGCACGGCTGCGTGTAGCAAACCGTCCAGATCGACGACATGTTGATGATCTCGAGCGGCAGCGCCGCAGCGGCAAGCCGCATGTTGAGAGCATGCGCCCGCTCGTTCCAAATATGCTCGGCATCGCGGTACAGCGCATCCGCCTGCGGCGTTTGCAGGTACCGCAGGAATTCGTTCATCGTCGCCATCACATAAGGGTGCGAGTTGAACGTCCCGCGGGCGAAGCAAACATCGGCCGGACGATCATCGCGGAAGCGCTTCATCAGACCGCGCTTGCCGCAGACGACGCCAACGGGCAGCCCGCCGCCGAGTGTCTTGCCGTAGGTGACGAGGTCGGCCCGCACGCCGAAATAGTCCTGTGCGCCGCCCTTCCCGAGACGGAAGCCGACGAACACCTCGTCGAAGATGAGAACGATACCCCGCTCGGTGCAGACCTGACGCAGACGTCTGAGCCATTCGCCATAGGCCTGCCGGTCGAAACGTGGAATGCGCCTGCCGGCGAGCAGCGCGGAATCGCTCGGCGGCGACGCATTGGGATGCAAGGCCTGCAGCGGATTGACGAGCACGCAGGCGATATTGCGCCGGCGGCGCAGCACGCGCAGCGACTGTTCCGACATCTCGGTCAGCGTATAAGTCTCGTGCGCCGGTACCGGATTGCCGACGCCCGGCTGCACGTCGCCCCACCAGCCGTGATAGGCGCCGCAAAATCGCACCAAGTGCGAGCGTCCGGTGTGATAGCGGGCGAGCCGCACCGCCTGCATCACCGCCTCGGTGCCCGACATATGGAGCGATACTTCGTCAAGCCCCGAAATTACCTTGAGCGCTTCCACGTTCTCGACGATCAGCGGATGGTAGGGGCCGAGCACGGGCCCAAGCTCGCGCACGCGCGCGGCGCCGCGCTCGATCGCCTGCTTGTAAAAGTCGTAGCCGAAGACATTCACGCCGTAAGAGCCGGTCAGGTCGTAAAAGCGGTTGCCGTCGAGATCGGAGATCGTCACTCCATCCGACGATTGCGCGAAGGCGGCGGACGGCAGCTGCGCCGCTACGAGCTCTCGATATTGGAACGGCACCCGGTACGCGTCGGTGAACCGCAAATCGGAAATCGCGGCACTCGCGTGGGCGGTATGCGCGATCGTCTTGGCAAACCGCGTTCGGTACAGCGCGGACAGCCGAGTGAAACCGGCACGGCGGCGTGCGGCAATGTCCTCGGGCGCGCCGTCGCAGCAAAAAAAGCGATCTTCGCCGTATTCATAGAACGGCATCAGGCGCGCGAGGCGGCGCGCCATTCGGGAATGTCCGGAAAGCGAGCGATGTTTGGCCTGCGACAGCTCAAGCCGCTTCTTCAAGGTCGCGACCGAAGTCGCAACCGCCGCGGCGCCAAGCCCGTAAAAGGCGAGGGTGGTAGGGCCGTCCATCGAATCGCGGTTTACCCGGCGGATTTTACAATTCCATGACGGTACGCAGCGAATTCCTTAGGATTTTCGAGCGGGAAGACGTCAATTTTCTGCTGACCAATCGTATTCCACGGCGCTTGGTCACCCGGCTCTTCGGTTGGTTCAGCCGGATCGAACAGCCGTTCATTCGCGACCTATCGATCGCGGCCTGGCGGTTGTTTTCCGATCTCGATCTCAGCGATGCGAAAAAGAGCACTTTCGCGAGCTTGCATGATTGCTTCGCCCGCGAACTCAGAGAGGGTGCACGGCCGATTGAGCCGGCGCCCGATATCCTTGTCAGCCCATGCGACGCCATTGTCGGCGCCTGCGGCGCAGTTGCCGGCACTACGGTGTTTCAGGCCAAGGGCTTTCCCTACACGCTGGAGGATTTACTGAGCGATGCGGGTCTGGTCGAAACGCATCGCAACGGCCGCTACGTGACGTTACGGCTGACGTCGGCGATGTATCACCATTTCCATGCGCCGTACGACGGCCGGATCGATCGGGTAATCCATATCTGGGGCGATACGTGGAACGTCAATCCGATCGCGCTTAAACGGATCGAGCAGCTGTTCTGCAAGAACGAGCGCGCAGTAGTGCCGATTACGCTCGGGGCAACTGATGCCACGGTGACGCTGGTGGCGGTCGCGGCAATACTGGTCGCCGGCATCCGCCTGCGCTGCCTCGAAGCGCCGTTGCGCCACGGTGATCGCGCAGGCAGGCCGATTGTCTGCGACAGCAGGTTTCGCAAGGGCGACGAACTTGGCTGGTTCGAGCATGGCTCGACGATCGTGGTGTTTGCCCCG